>Ga0315284_10016364_pt1 | contig 10528 bp, 7 predicted proteins | sample YL17G09_16_MG_FD_203696 | JGI IMG/M metagenome (GOLD analysis project Ga0315284, IMG submission 203696) | Sediment microbial communities from Yellowstone Lake, YNP, Wyoming, USA - YL17G09_16 | ecosystem: Environmental > Aquatic > Freshwater > Lake > Sediment | place: USA: Wyoming | collected...
GACTTCGGGGTTGCTGTCCGACAGAAGCGGGATCAGCAGGCGCCTGAAGTGCGGATTGGGGACATGGCGCAAGGCGACGGCAAACTCACGCCGCGCCTGGGCTGCGGTTTCGCGCGTGTCGGACACAAGTTCCTGGAGTACCTTCTCGGCCGCCGCTACATCCTCTTCGTGGGTGCTATCGGAAAGCACCATGGCCGCGGTCATCGCGATGCGTGAATTCTTGTCGTGCAGGTAGGGCCGCACCAGCACGGTCGCGTGTTCGTCGCGGATGTTCGCCAGCGCACCCACGGACGCGGCGCGCACCTCGGGATCCTCGTCCGCCATCATGCGTTCGATTGCAGGGAGCCAGCGCGATGACTCCTTGGCAAGAGTGCTCCCGAGCAAGCTGAGAGCCCGGACCCTGACGGCGGGCGATTCATGGTAGAGCAACAGCGGGGTGATCAAGTTGCGTTTGTCGAGCGATTCCAGGACATCAATCGCATACAACACCCTGCGTTCGTCGGGACTCGCCAGTTCCTGAATCAGCGTCTCGATCGTCTGGAGGTCTGCAATCCCGAGCCGTACTTCCGCAGGCTTGATGTTCCGGTCCTGGATACTCTGACGGAATGCAGCCCGGTATCCGCGCTTGGCGCGCAGAGCTAGAAAGAGCCAGATCAAAGTTATGGTGACGCTTGCGTAGCTCAGCTTCTGCCAGGAGAGCTGAAAACCCCAGGGTTTGATCAGAACCAGCGACAGCAGGGCGCCCATGGCCTTGGCGATGCGGTCGACCGTCACATCCACGAAAGGCTTGGCCTCAAACTTGATGTCGGACGGCAGAGGCATGTAGAGAATCTCGCGCGTCGTCTTGTCGACCGTGTAACGCAGGGATTGATCCAAAACCCTCGCAAGGCTCGGGGCCCACAAATAGGCATTGAACAGGATGATCACGCCCGTAGTGCCGAGACTCAGGGGGAGGAGAATCAGAGCGAAGCCGATCCCCAGGTAGCGGTGGATACGGCTTGTCAGCAAGACCTGGATGAGAAATCCGATCGTCGATGTGTAAAGCTGGACCATGCCTAGAAATGCCGTAATCGAATCCGTGGCGTTACGCCCCTTTTCGGCTTGGACGGCCATATTGATCTGCTGCTCGATAATGGCCGCGCCGATTGCCGCGAAGCTGATCACAAGCGCGATCAGTCTCAAATGTTTCGATTTTCCCAGCAGTTCGATGGCCCTTCTGGCGCTGACGCCTTTTTCCGCCCGGATTTCGAGGGCGACGTTTTCCCCGACCTTTTCTCTCCGAATGATCAGGATTACCAGAAACACACAGAGCGCCATGAACGCGATGCTGAAGAACAACAGATTATTGGTGCCAATCCGTTGCGCGTAATTTGTAGCCAGGAAAGATCCGAGAATTCCCCCGAGAGAAGATCCTGCGCCGATGAATCCGAACAGCCGCTTTGCCTGCCGCGGTTCGTAGACCACATTCGCAAGGGTCCAGAACTGGCTGATGAGCAGGAGGCCGAGGATGAGGCCAAGGAGGTAAAAGGCAACCGAAACCCACCCCTGGTTGGATCGAAACAGAAACCAGAACGCGATGAGTATCGCGACGATGCCTGTCTGGGTGATCGGCAGCGACCAGCGGCGCGGCAGCCGGATCATGAGCCAGCTGTATCCCACCATGATCGCCGCAATGAAAAAGCCGGCCACGAATTGCACGTAGGGCAGGTTGTCTGCGCCCAGGCTTTCGATGAATTTCGAGCGTGTGACCGGCTTGATGGCGTTGTATGCCGCCATCGCCAGGAAGGAGTATGAGAACATGAGAAATGTGGTGAAGATCTCATTCTCCTGGATTTGAACTATGGGCCGAAGCACGCGTTGGAAGAATCGTCGAATCATATTGTTCCCGCGAGATTCCAGGAAAAGATGAAGATGCATTGCCGTTCTGCCTTCAGCTTAGCGCGGTCCAGGCAGCAAGATCAACCTTCTTGTTGCAAAATGCTTGATCCTCCCGAGGGTCAGCAGTCCCCCGCGGACCACGATGAGCACGAAGCGGCAAGGCCACGACCCATGCCGTAAGGACAGCCATGGCCGCTCAAGGAATCCTTGAAACATGGGTTGGGACGGATTAGAGTGAATCTAATACAAGGGAGAAACCCATGGGAACGAAAACGCGCCCGGTGCTGAAAGTCCTGTCATTTTGTTTCGCTGCCGCCCTTCTGCTGGCACTGGCGGTGATGGCGCGTGCGCCGGAGCGCGTGGTTGCGGTCGCCGATGTCCACGGCGCCTATGCGGAGCTGACGGCCATACTGCAACGGACCGGGTTGATTGATGCGAACCGCCAATGGACGGGCGGGGCTGCCACGCTGGTCCAGACGGGCGATGTTCTGGACCGTGGAGAGCAGACGCGCGCTTGCCTCGACATGTTGATGGATCTCGAACGACAGGCGGAAAAGGCGGGGGGCAAGCTGATTCCGTTGGACGGGAACCATGAAGTCCTGAACCTGATGTTCGATCTGCGCTACGTCACTCCGGCAATCTATGGCACGTTTGCCACGGAACAATCCGAAAAGACGCGCGAGCAGGCTTATCAGGATTATTTGAAATTCAGCTCTGCCCACCGCAAACACCTCCACCAGGCTATTCCACCTGAAGATGACGCCGGACGCCAGAAGTGGATGGAGGCTCACCCGCCCGGTTATTTTGAATATTGCGATGCCATGGGTCCCGAGGGCAAATACGGGCGCTGGATTCGCAATCATCATGTAGTCGTGCAGGTCGGCGACGGCATATTCGTGCACGGCGGGCTTAGCCCCAACCTCAAGTTCCGCGGCGTCGCGGAATTGGATGATCGGGTCCGTGCCGAAATATCCGGCTTCGATTCGATGTGGAAGACGCTCAGCAATCAGAAGGTGATCTGGCGCTATATGACGCTTGCCGAGGCGGTTACGTCTGTTGTCGAAGAGTTGAAATGGATGCAGACAAGCGGCGGGATCGACGATCCGGCCGCAGTGCAGATGATGCAGAACCTGCTCGGGTACAGGAACTGGCTGGCCGTTTCTTCCGATGGCCCGCTCTGGTACCGCGGCCTGGCCCAGGAACCGGAGGAGAAATTGATGGATGGGGTGATCGCGATGTTGGCGAGGCTCAAGGCGCGATACATCGTGGAAGGACACACCGTCCTGTCAAAGTCCGATATCATTCCTCGTTTTGACAGCCATGTCTTTCTAATTGATACCGGAATGAACAAGGAAGAATACCAGGGCCGGCCCTCCGCGCTGGAAATCCTGAACGGCAAGTTCACCGCTTATTACGCCGACGGGGAGCTGAGGGTCCTGGCGGCGCCTGGAAACGGAAAATAATGCCGACCGCTCTTTTCGGGCCGGGGAGTGAGGCGCAAGTGCGATGATCAATCCAATCGGAAGAATGCTCAGCATGCGTCGGAACGAGGCCGGTCCCGCATCGCTGCTGTTCTTCTATCTATTCCTGGCAATGGGGGCCTACCTGATGGGGGTAGCGGTGGGGGATGCCCTGTTCCTGCAGGAATTCCCCAGGCACCTGCCCTATGCGATGATCGGTTCGGCATTGATGGCCGGGCTGTTTGTGATCGTCTACTCCCGGCTCTCAACGCGGATGTGTCTGGAGTCGCTCATCATCGCATCCCTGTTGTTTTTCGCGTTTTCTTTTGCCCTGTTCTGGTGGTTAACGCAGTCTCAAGTCAAATGGGTCTATTGGCTGGTGCTGATCTGGGTGAATACGGCGGGAGCGATCTGCCCCATGATGGGTTGGACGCTCGCCAACTATACGATGACCACAAGAGAAGCGCGGCGGCTTTTCGGCTATATCGGCGCCGGCGCCCTTCTGGGCGGCGCCCTCATCAGTTTCATCACGGCCGATGTGGTGTATCAACAGCGGCTCCATCCGCAGACCGCGTTGCTGGTCATCGCCGCAATGCTGGCGGCATGCGCGCTGCTGGTTCGCCTCTTGTTTCGCAGCGCCGGATCACGTTTGGCGTCTATGAGCCAGTCCCCAGCGGCCGGGGAGGGGGCGCCGCAGAGCTTCAGCGATAGCCTGAAGCTGATTCAAGGTTCGCGCTATCTGGAGATGCTCACGGCCCTGATTGCAATCGGTTGTCTTGCGACCTGCATCCTGGGCTACCAATACAAGCTCATTGCCAAAGCCGCGTACGGCCTCGACAAGAACGCGCTGGTAGTCTTCTTCTGCCGCTTCAACGGATATATGGGGTTGGCCTCTTTTGTTTTCCAATTGGCCCTGACCCCGCTGCTGCTCAGCACCATCGGTATACGCAGGACACTTTTTGTGACCCCCGCCGCCCTGATCGCCACCAGTCTCGGAGTGCTGGCATCGCCTTCGCTCCTCATGGCGAGCATCTTAAGGGGCAGCCACTACATGCTCCGCTTCTCGCTGGACAAATCGTCGACGGAACTCCTTTATGTGCCGGTTGCCCAGGAGGTGCGGAGCCAGGTTAAGTCGTTCATCGACAGCTTCGTCTGGCGTTCGGCAGATGGCATTGCGGGCCTGGTTCTCTGGCTCTTTACCGATGTGATGAAGTTAACTCCCAGCCAGGTCAGCCTGGTGAATCTGGTGGCGCTGGCGGCCTGGATTTACATTGCCAACCAAGTGCGACACGAATATCTGAATGTTCTGCGGCAGGCTATCGAGCGCCGGACCCTGGATCCGGAGCGCACGGCCGCACAGGTGCTGGATTCCACAACCATCGAAGTGCTGGCCCAGGCGCTGGAACGGGGCGGGGAACAACAGCTCATGTATGGCATGAGCCTGTTCGAAATGAGCCGCCAGACGGGCTGGCATCCGGCATTGCGCCGCCTCCTTGAGCATCGCTCGCCGGCGGTGCGCCAGCAGGCGCTGCGCCTGCTGGGCGATGCCGGGGACCGCGAGATCGTGCCCTGGGTCGGAAAACTGCTCGGGGATGAAAATCCCGACGTGCGCGCGGAAGCGCTGCGTTACCTGGTCGTGCACGCCGGACGCGACCCGCTCACCCTGCTGAGCGGGGAGATCAATCTGCCCTCCTATGTGATCCAGGGAGCCGTGGTGACCTACCTGGCGAGAAATGGCGAGCAGGATTATTCCTCGGCGGTCAAGCTGATCCTGGAGGGGATGCTGGCACAAGCGGGTCCCGATTCGGTGCCGGCGCGTTGCGAAGCCGCGCGCGTTCTTGGATTAATCCCAGCTCCCTCGGAAATGCACGATCGCCTGCTTGGACTCCTGCACGACGACAACGTCGAAGTGGTCGAGCAAGCCCTCTTGAGCGCAGGTAAGACCCGGATCCGGGAACTGCTGCCCCTCGTCGTCGAGAAGCTCGGGCACCCGAAGCTGGTAGCAGCCGCCCGTGCTGCCCTGATCCAGTACGACCTGCGGGCGGTCGGGATCCTCGAATCTTACCTGAATGACAGAACGGTGCCGCTGGCCCTGCGCAAGCAGATTCCGCGCACGCTGGCGCGCATCCAGGCCGCGGAATCGGCCGGGGCGCTGGCCCACAGCCTGGTGCAGCGGGATCCGGGGCTGCGCTATGACGTACTGAAAGCCCTGAATAAGATGCTCGAACGCGACCCGGGGCTATTGCCTCGTGATGTCGACTATTCGGATCTGGTCAACGCCGAGCTGATCGGCTACTACCGCTCATTCCAGATTCTCGCTGCGCTCGAACAAGCGACTGAAAATGGAACCGCGCACGGCAGCGAGAAGTTGCTGCGAAGAGCGTTCCGTGAGCATATGGACCAGGAACTGGAACGCATTTTCCGGCTTCTGGCGCTGAGCTACCCCCCGCGCGACATCCAGAACGCCTTCGTCGGACTGGCCTCGCATCGGCCGCAGTTGCAAGCCAACGCCCTGGAGATGCTGGAGCATATGCTGCAACCGGATCTCTTCCGGCGCTTGGCCAGCGTGCTGGATCCCGAGGTCGAGACCCGGCAACGGCTGGATTACGCGCGCCGGCTCTGCGGCATAGAAGTGGATTCCCGCAATGAAGCTCTGCGTATTCTCCTGCATTCAGAGGATCACTGGCTTCAGGCTTGTGCGCTCTATGCAGTGGGCGGATTACGCCTGAATGAACTTTCCATGGAAATACAGAAGGTTGCGTGCGACCGCGAACCCCTGCTGGCGCAGACGCGCAGTTGGGCCACGGCTCGACTATCGTCCGAGACTCAAGCCTGAGGTGCTGCCACGATGCTGACCATCTTAGAAAAAGCCGATCTATTGCAGAGTGTCGAGATTTTTCAGGAATTCCGGACTCAGAGCCTCGCTCGTGTCGCCGCTATTGCCCAGGAGGCGCATTTCGAAGCGCGTCAGCGGCTCTTCGGTGAAAATGAAGCCGCGGATGGCATGTTTGTAATTCTCGAAGGCGAGGTGACATTGACTCGCTTGGGGGCTCAGGAACGCAAGCTGACCAAAGGCCAGGTCGCCGGGGCTTTCTCCCTTCTGGCCAATCAGCCCCAGGCGGAAACAGCCACCGCCAACCGCCCGGTCCACGCACTGCGCATTGGCCAGCAGGATCTCTTTGATGCAATGACCGAGGACTTCGAGGTTACCAGAGGAATCCTGCGCTCACTGGCCGGCATGGCGGCCAGTCGCTAAAAGACCGGGAATCAGCGGTTTTCCTGCGCCGGGGGAGCGGACCACCAAACACACGAAAAGACTCGTACTACTTACCTACAAATCCTTGCCATTCAGGCAATAAAAGCAACAGATCAACGCAGTCTCCCATGGACCGGGGGCACACCCAGGTGCATGAAAATGTTGTGCCGTCTCAGCTCGTGCTTGTCGGGGTCGGAATCGGTATCGGAATCGGCGTCGGCCTTTGAGGATTGATGTTTTCGATACCGATGCCGATACCGATTCCGACCCCGAAGTTTGTCGGTTTTTGCCGCTTTTTTCGGAACAAAGGTCGCAGAGAAAAGTCATTCAAAAGCAAAGATCCTCTCTGCGGCCTCTCCGGAAACTTCCCCCGGGAGGGCCACGAATTCACCATATATTCACCTGGCGGTGTTATTCCCTGGCACGCGCAAGTAGGTCCCGGCTGCCAGACGGGACCTGCAGTTATCTCGGCCCCGACTCATAGGTGGGTATCAATCACGCGATCATGGCAATCGAGGCGAGAAAGGTCCCGTCGGGCCGCCGGGACCTACATCTCCGGAAACTTGGCTCGCGGATCAAAGTTTCTGTTTTCAATGAACAGCGGCGCAGCCGCGGCAGGGGCTCTGCGTTGAGGCTTTTAGGTTGCGGCTGTGCCGCGCCGTGCTCTTCGTGGCTGGTTTTCGTTTGCCGTGGCTGGAGCGCAGACGGGAAATGAGAAACCTTTTACTTTTTGGACTCTTTGGTTTAGCATTGATCAGCTAGTTTTGTCACCAACCTGTCATGGAGGCTTTATGAAGAGAAGTATTTCCTGGGCGATAGTGCTGATGTTGATTTCTTCTCTCGTGCTTGCTCCGGGCCTGTTCAGCCAGATCAAGCAGGATCCACAGTCCAAACTGGACAGTATCGAAGGAACGGTCCAGTCGATCGACAAGGTGAAGATGACCTTGGTGGTTCGGGAGAGAGGCACTTCCAATCTCGATTATACGATCATCTACAACGATAAAACGACGTATACCTACAGGAACGGACCGGCAAAGGTTGAGGATGTGAAGGATGGCGTTCGAATCGTTGTTCTTGGCAAGGCCGAGGGCGCGAATAAGCTGAATGCTGCCAGAATCGATATCCGCCAGAAGTAAAGCGGCAAAGCGAAGTTGGGAATGATCACATCAGGTGAACTGAGCACAAACCTGTCAATAGATAAATGCAGCGGCGGGCCCTGGAGTATCCTCTGAGGCCCCGCCGCTGTTGCATTCCTGGGTTTCGGTGCGGAGATCCAGGGGTAGTTATTGCGTTTCCTCCCTGATCGCCGGGGCCGCACCATGGGTATGATGCCGGCGACACACCTCGCATTATCGCTTGCCATACCAATTTGTACGGCAGTGTCACACTGATTCCTGAAAGATGCAAAAAGCTATCACTTATCGCGAATGTCGACCCTCGTTGCGGTCATCTTGGTGCTGCCCGTTGGGAACGAGCCAAGGATGATGGCTCTCCGGCCGTCCTTCGCCTCAGCGACGGTCGAGGGTTCGTTCCGGTACGTGAATACTGTGTCCTTGGTGAACAGAATCTGCCATGTGGCACTCTGTCCCGTCTGACGGAGCGTGATGGTGGACGTGTCCTTGTTCAGCGATACGATTGTGCCGTCAAAGCGGTCCTGTCCTGTCTTGGCGTCTTTTTTTGCCTGCGAAAATAGGCAGGGCGCAAGCACAAGAGCGAATGCCACCGTCAGCACAGTTATTGTCAAAAGACTACGCTTCATAGGTCCTCCTTGGAATGGATATGCTCGGGAATCAACTTCCCATGCTAGCCCATGAAATATCAAAAGTAAATCTTTTCTGATGACTCCCTGCGGATTCTGCGGCGGGAAAAAGCCTGGCCACGATTGACACGGATGGATGCGACCCCATGGATTCAGGTCTGACTCCGACCCGGCATTGGTTTGTGTTTCTTTTTGGGCTTGGCTTGCCGATCGTAAATGCTAAGATTTCTGCGCTCATTATCATGGGATCAGAAACTGATGACTCCAGGGGGATCTATGAAGAGAAGGTTCAACCGGTTTGTGCTGTGCCTGTTCTGTCTTGTTCTCCTGCCTATGCTGGGCGCGGCGCAACAGGTATCTTTGACCATTCTTCACACCAATGACACGCACGGACATCTGCTTCCCTTCAGTTATCCTCCGAAAGCGCCGGCAGGATCGGACCAGGCCGGACTGAAATCGCGCAGAGACATCGGGGGCATAGCGCGCCGGGCTACGCTGGCAAAGCGCGTGCGCGAGGCGCAGCAAGCACGCGGCGGGACCGTGTGGCTGGTGGACGCGGGCGACTTTACCGACGGCACTTCGTTTTCGACCGTGTATCACGGCGAAGCGGATATTGATGCCATGAACGCCGCCGGCTATACCTTCGGCACGATCGGCAACCATGAGCTGAATGCATCACTCGCAACGCTCAAGAAGCTCATCAGCATGGCTAAGTTCCCCCTGCTTTGCGCCAATCTTACCGACAACGCGACCGGCAAACCGCTGGTGCCTCCTTCCGAGATCCGGCAATTGGGCCGGCTGAAGATCGGGATTTTTGGCCTGACAACCCCATCCGCAAGCGGATATCCGGCGGCTAAGGATCAATTGACGATCGGGAATGAGATCGAAACAGCCCGGCGCATGGCTGATACGCTGAGACGCGAAGCCAACATCGTCATTCTGATCTCACACGCCGGCGAAAAAGTGGACGAAGACATCGCGAGAGATATTCCCGGCATCGATGTGATCATCGGGGGCCACTCGCATACGCGTCTTCCCTCGGGGCAGTTCATCCGGCGCTCCGATGTGCGGGAACGGAGATCAGTCAACGGAACCATCATCGTCCAGGCATATCAGTGGGGCGGAGAACTCGGGCGTTTGGACCTGCTGTTCGGCAAAGATGAAAAAAATGTCTGGCACGTCGAGCGCTATCGCGAACGGTTGTTGGAAGTCACACGGAATATTCAGGAAGACGCCGCAGTCGCGGCCGTGGTGGCCCGCTATTGGAAGCCGATCTCGGCCCGTTACGGCGAGATCATCGGAAAGGCCGCGGCTGACTTCACCGAAGTGGATATGGCCAACTATAATCTGGTCGCGGATGCGGTTCGGGAGACCTACGGCGCCGAGATCGGGCTGGAAAATATGGGCGGCGTGCGCGCCCCGCTCATCAAGGGAAACATCACCCTGGAGGATCTGACCCAACTCGATCCTTTCAGCAATACCATTGTCACGTTCAAGATTACCGGGCGTCAGCTGAAGGATATCCTGCTGCGAAGCAGGCCGGCGGTTTCAGGCTTGCGCTACCGGGTTAAAGGCAAGCAGCTTGTGGAAGCCTCCGTGGGCGGAAAACCGATTGTCGACACCCAGGTTTACACCGGAGTCTCCAACTTCTATATGGCCGGCAGCGCCCTCAAAGGCATCGAGGCGGTCGATACCAAGAAAGTACGATTGGACGTGTTAATCGAATACATTCGCAAGAAGGGGACTGTGCATCCAGTCAACGACGGCCGCCGCGTCATCCTCAATTAGCCTGCTTTTCTCACTGGATTTCTGCTGCACTGCCACGCCCGGAAACCTGTTCCAAAAAACAGGAGGATGCCCGCGGCAAGTAGGCCCCATCTGCGAGTAGGCCCCGGCGGTTAGTAGGTCCTGGCGGCCCAACGGGACCTGCAGCATCGAGGCTCACCGGGCGCCGTCAGGCAGGCGGCGCCCACTTGGCGGGCTGAAGCCCGCCGCCACTGGATAAGGAATTACGGGTTGCGAGAGACTGCGGCATGATCTCATGTCCAGTGGCCGCGGGCTTTAGCCCAATGCCGCATAGTTTTTGATATTTGGCCACGGCCACATGGTCTGGCAGGAAAACAGAGCCGCGCGCGTAAGCAAGCGGATATTTGAAGTCTATTTCGCTGCAAACCA
>Ga0315284_10016365_pt1 | contig 10528 bp, 8 predicted proteins | sample YL17G09_16_MG_FD_203696 | JGI IMG/M metagenome (GOLD analysis project Ga0315284, IMG submission 203696) | Sediment microbial communities from Yellowstone Lake, YNP, Wyoming, USA - YL17G09_16 | ecosystem: Environmental > Aquatic > Freshwater > Lake > Sediment | place: USA: Wyoming | collected...
ATAGATACAATATTAGAGAAAGAAATATTAACTACGAAATACTGATGGGTAATAATTGTGCAAATAATAATAATTATTCCGAATTGTGTTCCAATAATTTAGATAGGTTATTGCAATCTTCAAATTATATGTATCACAAGTACTAATTGTTTTTAGAAAATTAAATTTTTTAAAAACAGATAAAATTATTCGTTATTAGACATATCGGCTTCCGTAAAAAAAGTAGATTGGGCCCCATAAGCTTCTTGTCTTTGATCAAATCCCGTCACAATTCCCCATCCTCTACCTAATCTCCCAGAACCAATGGGTCTAGTCGGACCCATGTTATATTTATTGACATAATCAAATACATTTTTATTTTCTAATACATTGTTACCATCTCGTTCTTTCAAATATGGATCCGTATTAACATCAGAATCTGGAATTGGTTGGTAATGTTCAATGTATTGTGTGAATAAATTATTGGAGAGGTCTACATAGGGAATGACAGAGCCAATATTAGTAACGGTTGTCTTGTCTCGGGCAAATGCAAATAAATCATTAAGTGTGGAATCAAATGGATTAGCGGCTGATATTGGTATTGTTGGTACTGTTTGACTATTGGCTCTGGAATCCGTCACCCATTGGTCGCTGGCTTGATATAAACCATCCGTGAATGGAATAACCGGTTCTAAATTATTGAAAGCTACCACTTGTAATTCCACATGATCCGGTTGGTCAAAAACATATTTCTGGACCGGTACGAAGGCTACGTTTGGTGGAATAGTAATATCATCTGATGTACCAAAATGTTCTACAGTTGGATTACCATGTTTTAATCTAGATAAAGATCTGCGACCGGATTTACTTAGAGTAGTTGTGGATTTCACCGGTGTTTTTCTACCACCGCCTTTGGTATAAGATTGAGCCGTTTTTCTGTCAGCATAATTAAGTCCTCTACTTCTAGTATTATCAATTGGTGAACCAAATCCTCGCATTTCACCACGTCCAACTGTTAAACCGGAAGCATAGGCCATGTTATTAATAAAACGTTGTGAAGAATATCCACCGGCGAATCCAGATTCTTCGGTTGGGTAGGAATTCGTATCAACTTCAATACTATCAATAGGTCCAATAATTCTGGATCCATCTTGAGTTCGAGTATATGGTCTACGACGATAATTTGATGGATGGGATCGAATTCGGCCAGAATACCCGGTTCGATTATTGGATCTGGATATACTAGCTACTCCAGGTCCGTTATCGGCGTATTTACTAAATCTGCAATTATCCCCACAGATATTACCATTATTATCAGCAAAAGTATAATTCATGTAATCATATTCGGATAATGGATAGGTTCGATCAGGCCACATATCTGGTGTATAAGTTGGTGGATAAAATGGTGCATAATATGATGGGAAGTAAAGATATTGCCAGCGGTCGAATGGAAGATTGAAGTTTAGATATTGGTATGGTAGTAAGTACGTATTGAGGTCTGATACGTACTCGTATCTCTGGTCAGGAGGCGATTCAAATGGTACATATGCATTATATGGCGGTATATCCGATATCATATTTGGATCCGGTATTATTTTTATAGGTGGTGTAGGTTTGGTATTAGAAACATCTTTTTCAACCGTGGTGGAAAAATATTCTCGATGTGTTATAAATCCAATTACTAATAACAATATAGCGATAATTACGAGTGCAATTATTATTGTTGTCATAAATATATTATATAAGATAGAATAAAAAGTAACGTATCAGATATGTGACTTATATATTTAATTCATTGAATTGAGGATACGTGATTATAAATAAAAAATTGATAAAATAATATATTTAAATATATACCATATCTACTTATCAAAAAATGAGTCGTATTTATTCATATGCTTTTTCCAAAGCAGTTTCTGATTATATTGTCGATCCGATAACTAGTCTAAGTATAATAAAAGAATGTATTGATCTAATACCATCATTTGATATTAATTACGATCAATCCGATGCTCTAATTACTGCAATTAGACACAAAGATTATCAATTAGTTAAATTATTAGTTGAAAATGGAATCAATGTAAATATACAAAATGATCAAGCTATCATAACTGCATGTTTATTATCAACAGTAGATATACTAAAGTTATTAATTTCATATGGCGCAGATCCAACAGCTAGAAATAATGAACCAATTTGTGTTGCTAGTCGTATTGATATAATACAAATTTTGATGGATTCGGGTGCAAATCCATTTGCACAAAATAATAGGCCGTTTTGTAATGCGTGTCGAACTCAAAATTTACCTTTGGTAAAATTTCTAATTGAAATTAAAGCAAATTGCACAGAACCTAATAATAAGCCAATTTGTCTGGCATTTTATAATTATGGATACATTGAATTAAAAAAATTATTATTGGATAATGGAGCTGATCCCAATGCTATTATTGTAGATGATGAATACCATCGTGTTGACTGTGGAGAAAAATATATACTGGATAGAGCCATATGTAATTGTGATTTAGCATCATGTGAATTATTATTAGAATACGGTGCCGACATTGAGTTATGTCAAATCAAATCTAAATATTCGATGGTAGGCCCTCCTCCATCTAATTATTATTACAAACATGAAGACGAACAAAAAATTATAAATTTACTTAAAAATCATGGTTTAGATATTGATAATAGTATTTGTTAAATTCGAATGTAAATAATTAAAAAAAATTGATTTATTTAAAATATATTATATATAGACATAAATAATATATTATATTATAAAATGAGTCTATATTTGTTCAATAGCATAAATGCTAAATTGGAAAGATTTGATCATGATAAACAAGTCCCCATAAAGTGGTACATATGTGGACCTACTATTTACAGTAGTGCTCATTTAGGTCATGCGAGAACATTCATATCATTTGATATTTTAAGAAGAGTCATGACATATTTAGGGTATAACATAATTTATGTTATGAATATTACAGATATTGATGATAAAATAATAAATAAAGTAAAAGAATTGTCTACAAGTAATCAAATTGATAATGATGTTTATATGAATTTTATATCTAAAATGGAAGCAGAATTTTGGTCAGATATGGATAAATTAAATAATATGAGACCTACAATAGTGACACGTGTTACAGAATATATTGATAAAATAAAAGAATACATTGAACAAATGGAAAATAATAGTTTAACATATTGTGTTAATAATACTGTTTATATAGATTCAGCGAAATATTTGGAAAAAGGATATAATTGGGATATTTTTGGAAGATCTGTGGTTAGTGAATATACAGAGTGTGAATTTAGTAGTGAAAAGAGAAATAATGCTGATTTTTCATTATGGAAAGCGGCAAAAACAGGAGAAATAAAATTTAGTTCTAAATGGGGCGATGGAAGACCTTCGTGGCATATAGAATGTTCTGCAATGTCAAATGATATTTTGGGTAATTCTATTGATATTCACAGCGGGGGAATTGATTTGATATATCCACATCATAATAATGAAATAATCCAATCAATATCTCATGAAAATTGTAATAAAATGCCAATTAAATATTTTTTACATAGTGGTCATTTAAATATAAATGGGGAAAAAATGGCCAAATCATTAGGTAATTTTATAACAATCAATCATTTTCTGGAAAATGTTGGCACTATGAGACAATTAAGATTATTATTTGTATTACATTCATGGAATAAACCTATGGATTTTACTGATGATGTGTTAAATGAAATTAGATTAATTGAAAAACGTATAATTGATTTTTATGCTAATATGGAACACATTATGAGAGTCGGACAAAAAATAATAACTAAATATACAAAAGATGATAGTGAATATTTAGAGTTTATTATTAAAACAAAACAACAAATAGAAATAGCATTATTATCAAATATTGACACTAGAACTGTTATTAATTTAATTTTAAATGCGATTAGCACAACATATAAATATTCGGAAAATGATTATAACGTAACTTTTGTTACTGATATGGTTAATCATATTACAAAAATATTTGATGTTTTAGGAATAAGCTTTTTATTGGATACTAAAAATGAACATGCATCAGATAAAATTATAGATATTGTGGTTGATTTTAGAGAAGATATTAGGACAATAATCAAGAAAAATATCAAGGATATTCCAAAAATAGTAACAACAGATATATTTAAAGTTTTAGATGATGTGAGGGATAATAAACTTAAAACTAATGGAATAGTCATCGAGGATTTTGGTATAGATAAAAAAAATAAATGGACTAAACAATATAGTTAGTTTTTATATAAGGCGTATCATAATTGAAGCTATAGGTATTTTTGGGAACATCCAAAAAACTATCAGCACTTAATTTGATAATTAATAAATTATCAAATTAATTATTCAGAATTAACTTTTGATTTTGGCATCGTCATGATATTTTCCGATGGTCGAATTCCTGTCTGTTCATGAATCGTAGTCAGAACTGGAGGTAACATTTTTAATATGTTGGCAATAGTGCTAGAATAATCATTGGAATCTGTATTATTACCGCTATTGGTGTTCCAAACAGTAATTTTAGGATTGAGCCCCTTGATTGCATCAGCATTCGTACTCGCCAGTTTTTCATAAATTTTTCTGTCAACCATTAAGTACCGGAGCATCGCATCGACATCGCCACCAAATGTATGCATCATCATCGTCATTCCCTCCGCTTCTTTCTGTTTGGAGAAAAAATCAGCCTCAGCCTGAATTTTAATGGCCGTAGCCTTACCATCGGTTTCTTTAACTAGCGCTTCTGCTTGGACACATGATTTAGACATTTCAGTAGCTCTAAGTTTTTCGGTTTCCATCTGTATCCTTGCTTGTTCTACTGCTTGTTGCATTTCGGTTTCGCGCATCCTGGCATTATTTGCAGACTCAATTCTAGCAATTTCAGTTTTTTGCTTGGCTACTGATTCCGTGACTGACACTTCCGCTTTTGAGAGTTCTATCCGCTGTTTCATTTCATTTTCTTTCAAAACTGTGTCTGCTTCAAGCAATGCGACTTGCTGACGTGTCTCTGCATCCCGAAGTTTGTGACCGATATTACCAGTTTTATTAGCTTCAGCAATATCAATTTTAGCTTTATTTTCAGCTTCAGACAATTTTTTCTGCCGCATGTTAGAAAAATATTGACTGTTGTTGGTGTCTTGTAATTCTTTGATATTGGCATTATAAATATACAAACCGAGCTCGTTTAATTCTTCTTGACAATTTGCGATAACATGTTCCTTGAATACTTTTCGATTATTAAATATATCTTCAATCGACATTGAAGAACTTAACGTGCGCGTAGTTCCCTCCAAAATACCAAGAATAATATCGGTGATAGTATCTTTATCACCAGAATGGTTAATTTCGGACAATAATTTCGCACATTTTTTGATAGCATCGCCATTTTTTTCTCGATCCATTCCATTCAATATGTCCTTACATTCTTTTACCGGATCAGAAGTTTTTTTATTATCCAGTCCAGCTAATACTCTAACATATTTAATTAAAGATTCTGGATCATTTCGTGGACCAATAGTGAATACACCCGGTAACAAAAATTCCAGCTTTTCTAATGACATGCTGTGTAAATCAAATGTGTAGCTTTTCGGATTCATATTGATGAATTGATATTTTTGAAACGGAAATAAAAATGCTTGTTTGCTGACATCTATATCTTTGATAAATAATCCTGTTCTTATTACATATTGATCTGGTTTAGCAATTAGATACCGGTTGGATGCAATTACTGCCACACCAATAAATACGGATAGTGATATCAGCGAATCCGGCACAGTCGTAAAATTTAGTAATGCAGTCGGATCAACTGAAGAATGGCGCTTGGACAAAGACTTGGAAATATGTTTGGTTCGTAGGACAGATAACATTTGGATACTAAATATTTATATATAAATACCCATTCCTAGCACTTTTTTAATCAATTTTTTTTAATCAATTTTTTTTACCCAATTTATATAAAAATAAACTCCATGTTAAAAATATAAATATGTCTAATGATCTAATAATATTCGCAAAAGCTTATAATCATCTTCGTTATGATCTTTAAATTTTTCTTCAACAACAAAATTGGAGGTGCCGTTTCGATATCATATTTCGCTTTTATATGCGAATAAATTACTATCAGGATCATATGTATATAAATCAAGATATGTGTTATAATTATACAAAATATATTTAACAGCAGTTATAACATAATCTATTTCTGTCTGATCCATTATCCAATTGAAACTAATTCTGCACCATCCATTAATGTTATATTTATTTTGTAATAGTTCCACTAATAAACCGGTACATGATACTCCACCTCTTGTTTGAATACCAAATAAATCACTTAATAATGCAACAATTAAATTATGATGCAAATTTTTAATTGCAATACAAATTATAGGTAGTCGATTATCAATATGACAATCCGGTAAAATGATTATTAAATTATTATTTTCTTCTTGCATTTTTTTAAATTGACCAAATACATATTTTGTAATTTCATATTCATTTTGTTGTATTGTATTCAAGAAAAAATTTTTTACTTCCAATATTTTTTTAATTTTAATTATGCCTATAATATTTGGTGTTCCAGCTGTTTCTCGTTTTTCGATATCTAATTCATATTCTATTTTATTTTTACAAACCGATTTGACACATCCACCTCCTGGAATAAATGGATGAGTATTATAAAATAATTTTTTATTAGCGATCAATAACCCTGGTGTAGATATGCCTCCAATAAATTTATGTGGAGAAATAAATAATGCATCACATATATCTGCTCTTATTTCTACATATGGTGCCGAACATGCATAATCGATAAATAATAAATTTCTTTTTCCGTAACAACAATTATCACCATTGTATTTTTGTATTATTCTGTAAATATTTTCAAAATCTATTTTAATACCTAAAACATTAGAACATGCTGTCATTGTAATAATATTTATGGTAAAAGCTGATGTTTCTTTTAGTTTTATTTCTAAAAAATTAACATCTATATCAAAATTATCATTAATCGGAATAACATGTAAAAAAATATTTTTATATTTTTGACTTAATTCAACCCATGGTAAATAATTACTATGATGTTCCATGGGTGTTATAAAAATATTAACTTTTTTATGAGATTCTAATTGTAAACAATGAATCAAATGATTAATAGCGCATGTTGCTCCACAACCAGTAAAAATGATTTGTTTTGTTTGATCTATATTAAAAGTTTTTCTAATGTAATCCTTGGTATCCATAATTAAGTTTTTCATCATAATTCCACAATAAGCATTGGAATGTGTATTGGAATAATATGGCAGAATATGTGTATTGATATATTCTTCGATTATTGGAGATGGTCTACCAGATGCAGTTACATCAGCAAAAATAATTTTAACATTATCTCTAAATGGTGTTTTAATTCCAGGTGATGAATATAACAGTTTAGATTTAATATTTGGCGGAATTATTATAATATTTGGTATCATCTATAAAATATTATAATATATTAATATTTTAATATTCAAATGTTATGATATTTGGTTGAGTTCGGATTCAACAATGATAGAATTAGACCAATAACATATGGTTGCATCATTTCATTATCTTCATGTTCTAATATATGACAATGTCAAACAAATCATTTTAATTTGAGTAATCTCTTGAGGATATGCAATTACGGTATTTTTTCTATTGGTTTCGACAGCACGACCATCCATGTTTATAATAAATGCTTGTCGATTAACAACTTCGAATAATACTTCATGAACGTGAATTGGATGCGCATCTGCCGGAAAATTATATATTTCCCAAATTTCAGTTGCATCTACTAATGGATTTTCTGTAATAGTATTAGACCACAATTTGGGATTCGGATATCCGGTCATAAGGGTTCCTAGTAGGGCTTCTTTAGGACCAAATGTTTCTGTAGAATCACATGCCAATATAATATTATTTCCAACTTCTTTAGTAAATACTGTTTTAGATACTTCTTTATATAAAAATAAACTCCATGTTAAAAATATAAATATGTCTAATGATCTAATAATGTTCGCAAGAGCTTATAATCATCTTCGTTTTCTGGCCAGAATATCTTATGGAACAGATGATGATTTCATTCGTGATGTTTTACCTGGATGTTTGCAATCTAATATTATTTCGGAATTTGCCGCTACGGATCCAATTTGGCAAACACCTCAAATTACAATTGAAGATGCGCAATCTGTTGAGTTTATTAATCCTTATAAAGAATTATATTATAATGATTCGGATATACCAGAAACTCCGGTAATTCCGAAAACATATTGGAAATATGATATGAAACGGATAATTTTACCAGATGGATGGAAATTAGTAGAGGGATGTGGATGCGGACATAATTTCGTTCCTGGTTGTTTTGCATTGATTAATAATTTAAATGAAACAGTAAAGATATTAAATTTTTTTCCCTACTCGGCGAATAATATCAAATAATTAAATTATATGATATTATTAAATTAATAACTAACTAAAATCGTGGCTGACGGATCGGTAATTATCTCCTTTTGAAATTTTGGCAACCAATAATGACTAATTACGTTATCTCTACCCGGATAACATTCATTGAATATTCTCCTAAAATACAGTGCATCTGGTAATTTTGGCTTGTTAAATTCGAACGGATTATTTTCGACATCGTTTTGACTAATAGTCTTCGATGCTAATGTCTGTATCGATTTAAACCAGTTAACCTCAGTTGATGACACTGCATCTGAAAATGCTTCTTTGGATCTGTATAATATTTCGTCCGGTAAATAGCCGATAAAGCTATCTCGAATTATCTGTTTTTCCATTCGGTCAGGTGTATACATCAATAATTGCGGATCGATTTTGTTAATGAATTCCACATAAGCAAAATCTAAGAATGGTACTCGGACCTCCAGTCCACTGCTGGCCATTGTTCGGTCAGTTCGAAGGTTATCGAACATATATAATTCTTTTAGTAAACGGACAGTTTCCAAGTGGAATTGTTCGGGATCCGGTGCGTCGCGAAAATATCTGTAGCTACCATGTATTTCATCAGATCCTTCACCACTTAACAAAACTTTGATATTGGTATTTTCCTCAATATATTTGGACATGAGATACTGAGGCGTAGATGCCCTGATAGTTGTGATATCATATGATTCAATTATTTTAATGACTTCGGGGATAGCATTAATACCCGTATCAATATCAAATAAAATAATATGATGATTTTTTATTCCTAAGTATTTAGCCACTACTTTCGAAGCTATTACATCCGGACTGTTTTCTAACCCGATGGAAAAACAAGTTATATTATCCGGGCCTAATATCCTCGTGGCAATTGCAACAATTAAGCTAGAATCTAAGCCACCTGATAGTAAAAAACCAACCGGCCTATCAGCACATAATCTCTTTTTAACAGCTACTGTTAATAAATTGTTAATCATTAATTTAATATCGGTATCCGGATACGGTGAGAAAAAAGTGCGAACCGCACTTTTTTCGAGCCGGTTAGAAAAGCGCGGTTCGCGCTTTTCTCCAACCGGAATACTAGACAAGCCCAACGATTGATAATCATAATATGCAATTTGTTCTATGACATTGGCTTTTAAATCAAATCGAAAAAATTTATTTGGTTCGACTGGTTCAACCCATTCCATAATATCATGAAGGGCTTTCATTTCGGAAGCAAATCCATAGGTTTGGGTGGTTTTATTCCAGCCATAAAATAGTGGTCTGACTCCATATCTGTCTCTAACTACGTATAAAGTTTGGTGAAATTCGTCAAATATTACCATTGCAAATTCAGCATCTAGACTTTTGATCATATCAACAAATCCGAGTTTTTCATACAAAGGCAAAATTACTTCACAATCGCATTTGGTACGCATATTGATAGAATGTTCTAATGCTAACTGTTCGTGGTTGTATATTTCTCCGTTACAAATAACATAATTGTTATTTGGTGTTTGGAATGGCTGTAATCCATCATCAGAAATATCCATGATGGATAGCCGACTGAATCCCAGATAGACATTAGGATTGGTTCCAACAGATAAAGAATTCTGCTTATCCGGGCCTCTGGGAATTAATTTGGAATGACAGTTTTCAATAGTTTTGGAACCCGGTAAGGTACCGTATCTAATTAAGCAAATAATTCCACACATTTTTTAATATCTGGACTATGATCCAAGTATTTAAATCAGTAATATCGCTAGGCATTTATATTTTCAATTTTTTTATATTATAATGGATAAAACAAACCGCTGTGTAAAATAACGAAATATTATATCTTATTAATAAGCTGGTAATTTATTTTGGGATCTGCGTATTGATGTCTCGGATGGTTTTACTAATCGAATCTCATGCAAAAACTTCTTATCATCTTCTGCTGATGATCTATGGATAGATTTTAATAGACACTTATTCAAATATGATATACTGTGACAGTCTAGTTCGGTTGATACGGTTTCTTTCCATAGTTTATCAACTAATTTGTTAACATCAACAAAATAT
>Ga0315284_10016366_pt1 | contig 10527 bp, 6 predicted proteins | sample YL17G09_16_MG_FD_203696 | JGI IMG/M metagenome (GOLD analysis project Ga0315284, IMG submission 203696) | Sediment microbial communities from Yellowstone Lake, YNP, Wyoming, USA - YL17G09_16 | ecosystem: Environmental > Aquatic > Freshwater > Lake > Sediment | place: USA: Wyoming | collected...
CACCTCGACGCCGCGGCGCCCCAGGCTGCGCGCCACCTCCAGCGCAGGCAGCCCGACCCCCAGCAGCACCACGGGCACCTGTCCATCCTTGGACGATCCCATCTTCATTCCCATTGCCGGCGCAGCACGCCCTTTCTCACCCCGCAGGGCCGGGCGAGGCGGTGTGCCTTTCCGGCTGGGGTTGCCCGCCTTTCGCCCCGCGGTGGGTGATGAGTTTGGCGGCGTGGTAGAGGCCCCTGGGGGCGCGCAGCCCGCCGCTGGCCAGCCCGAGCAGGCTGCGATGGAGCCGGCGGCCCAGGCCCGGTTTTCCCGGCGCGGCGGTGAGCCGGCCGCCGCGCAGGGCATCGTCGAAGATCCACATCCAACGCCGCAGCAGCGCCCCGCTGCCCGGCAAGTCCTGCCAGTCGAAATCGGAGCGAACGGAGGGGTTCACGGAGTCGAGCAGGAACGCCGGAAGCAGGCTGGGCCGCGCCGCCAGGCAGAGCAGATCGTAGACGAGCATCCTGCGGCGAGTGCCCGGGGCGTAGTGCAGTGCCGGCTGCACGCGGCCGTCGGCGACCATCCGGCAGCAGAGGTCTATGAAGTCCAGCCCGGCGCCGGCGGCGATCTCGAAGGAGGCGCCCACCCGGCCATCCAGTTCCAGCAGCCGGAACGAGCCGTCGCGGGCGTCGCGCTTGGAGTCGGCTTTGGCCGGGCCGTGCCAGCACAGGGCCGAGAAGATCCGGGTGACCTGGTCATCGAGCGCCGGCTCGTGAACGGTGACGCCTCGCGCGGTGGTGCCGCCGCGCAGGGGGAACTGCCGGAGTTTGCGGTGGGAGCAGACGGCGACGAGTTCGCCCTGGTGGTAAAGCACCTGGGTCATGTAGACGTCGTCGGGGCCGCCGGGGACGAACTCCTGGGCCATGGGCCGCCCCTTGAAGCGCATCGCGCGGAACTGCGCGCCGGCGTGCAGCAGATCATCGCCGTTCGCCAGGTAGCGCACGTGGCCGCCGCCGAAACCCTGGTCATCCTTCATGACGCAAGGGAAGCCCAACTCGAGGGCGGCGGCCTGGAGACTTTCGACCGAATCGAAGGCGACGGTCCGCGGGGTGGGCACGCCGAGGCTGGAGGCGAACCGCTGTGTCGCCAGTTTGCTGCGCACGATCTCGAACGACCCGGGCGGCGGCAGCATGAAGTCCGGGCGGGGCGGGAGGGCCGCTCGCGCCCGCGAGAGGATCTCCACCACCGGGTCGTCGCAGGCAAAGCCGATGTCGCAGTCGCACTCGCGGAGCAGCGAGAGCACGGCCTCCAGGTACCTTGCGGGATCCGCCGGCGAGGGCATGAGCACGTGTTTTCCACACCAGCGAGAGCATCCCGCCGGCGTCTCCTGCGGCGCCGCGACGACGACGTCGTGGCCGAGCCGGCCCAGCGCGCGCACGATCGAGAGGGCGGCGCTGAAATTGCTGTCCTCGAGCACCAAGGCTCTCATCGCGAGTGGGCCTTTCCCTGGCGCGTGACCTGACAGGTCGGGGCGCCGGCGCCGCTGCGGCGGGCGTCGAGCCACTGCTTCACCGCCCGAGCCGGGCGCCACTGGCGCAGGCGGGGCCTGGCCCCGAACTCCAGCCAGTACCCGAGCGCGGCGGCGACCCCCGGTCCGGCCACGCAGAGGCAGGTGTGGGGGCGCACCTGGTCCGTCCACTCCATCTTGTACGGTTCATCCATGCCCAGCATGTCGTAGTCGGTGGCGCCTTCCTTGAAGGCCCGGCGGATCATGAACGCCGTGAGCACATGGCCAGGTGAGTAACGGCGGAACTCCTGGTTGTAGCCCGGCTTCAGGTCGTACATGGTGTGCCCGTAGTGCACGTTGTACTGGAAGGCGATGGGCCGGCCCTGGGCCTTGAGGAGGCCGATGCGCAGCCAGCCCCGCTTCGCCGCGACCCGGGCGAAGGACCGGTAGAACTCCCACAACTGAGGCGCGGAGGCGATCGAGGTGCCCTGCTCGTGCTGCCAGGTGGTCAGGGCCACCTGGCGGCAGGCGTCGAGCGCGTTCTCCAACGAGTTGGGTTCAGCATAGATCGCGGCGTGGCCGCCTTCGCGGCTGAGACGCCGCTCGCAGTAGAGCAGGTTCTTGCGGAAGCCGGCGCCCAGGCCCTTCAGGTACTCATCCCAGTCCAAGCCCGCGAGGCTGAGGTGAGGGGACATCAGGCTGGGGCGAAAGCCGAAGCGCAGGCCGCACTCGCTGCAGACAGCGGCGCTGAGGCGGGTGGCGGCGGATTCCCCGGGCATGTAGTTGAAGAGCATCTCGTCCCACTGCAGCCCGCTCCCGGCCAGGTGCGCGAAGATCGCGCGGAGGGAGGCCTCCGGCTCGTCGGCGAGCAGGAAGTTGGCGCGCATGGAATAGGCGTTGGCCATGAAGGAGAGCCGCCGGTCGTCGCGGCTCACCCTGAGCGGCGCCAGCGCCACCGGCTCGTCGCCGCGCCTGACCACCAGGACGAAGGGATCGGCGCCGCAGCCGAAGGATGCCCACCAGGTGGTCAGCCACTCGTGGGTGAGGAAGGGGACCGCCGTATCGGTGCGCTCCAGGAGCGGATTCCAGATCGGCTCCAGGGATCGGAAGCCCTCGAAATCGGTTATCGCTTCAACGCGCAGTGGGGGCATTCGCGTGCAGTCCTCTGGTCCATCCCCAGGTCCACCGGGCCCGCGGCATCCTCGCGAGCAGCGACTTCACGCGCTGCTTGCGCGATTCCAGCCACGCCGGCGCCACCGCCGCCCAGCCGCGCAGACCGCGGGGCGCGATCATGATCCGCAGGGTGCGGCGGGCGCCCGTGGCCCAGGCGCGCTTGTACTCGTGGTCGCCCTTGAGGAGGTCGAGTTCCCGGGCCCCCTCCTCGATGGCCTGGCGCACGACGAGTCCCTTGAGCACCATCCCGGGGCTGTGCTTGTCCAGGGCCGGATCGAAGCCGCTCTGGTAGTAGTAGAGCACATCGCCGCGCTTGAACCCGTACCAGGCGGCGATGACTTGGCCCTCGAGGCGCAGCCCATACAGCCGCAGCCATCCGCGGCGGGCGGCGCGGCGCGCGAAGTCGCGGTGGAACGCGATGTAACCCGCATCGGAGAAACTGAAGCGTTCCGCGCGCCCCTGCCAGCGCAGCCGATGCAGCCGCGCCACCTCTTCCAGGCCGGCCTCGGCCTCGTGCTCCGCGTGCCAGGTGACCAGTTCGGCGGAGAGGTCGCGCAGCAGTTGGCGGGTGCGGCGGCGCAGGTTGTAGCGCATGTTGCGGCTGAGGCTCTCCTCGTAAGCCTGCCACGAGGCGGGGAGTTGCGCGTAGGGACACACCGCCCACTCGTGCGCCGCCCAGCAGACGCCGCGGGCGCCGGCGAGCCACCTCGCCAGGGCGCCGTGCTCCGGCACATCGGTGAGATCCAGGAGCGGGTGGTCGAGGGCGAGGAGCGCCTGCAGCAGCGCCTCGGTCGCGCCCTCCTCGCAGCCGCGCCGGATAATGAACGAGAGGTGGTCCGGGCTCACGGATTCGCCCGAGCCCAGCCAGCGCAGGGCCCCCGACCGCGCGCGATAGAGCGGCGCGACGCCTACCAGTTGCTCGCCGGCCCGCGCCACGGCCAGCGCGAGTTCCTTGCCGGCGCCGAAGTGCTCCCACCAGGCCTGGACCCAGTCCCAGGTGAGGAAGACGTTGTCGGCCGCCGAGTCCTGGCAGAGGGCATCCCAGCCCTCGGCCAGCGCCGCGAACTGCGACGGGTCGCGGATCATCTCGGTGCTCAAGGTGTCCGTCATCGCCTTGCCGTGCTCCTGAGAATACCCCAGCGCCGCCGCTGAGGGCGCGGGGAAGCAGCAGGCGCGGACCAACGGGATCCACTCGCCCGAGGGACTTCGTAGCACGCCCCATGCCAGGCCACCAGGCGAAGGGAAGCGGGCAGACATTCACCCCAGGCGCGACCGGTCGCGCCTGGGCGGCCAGGCCGAGGATACCGCCGGCCGGCAGTGGATGCCTCCGCGGCCCGGCCTCGACCACCTCGCTGAAGAGTACGACGAAAAGAGCGAAGACCTGGCAGGTCGTGAGCGGGAGCCGGCGCCCGGGTGCGGAGCCACGGCGTGGAGCGCTTCATCCGGCCGGCTCCTCGGCTTCGGGGCTGGGCTGCGCGTCACGCGCCAACCTCATCGCCTGGACGATCAAGGCGGCGCCCAGGTAGAACTGCCAGCGGAGCATACTGTGCGAGCCCAGCCCCTGCACCAGAAGGGCGATCAGCATCAACGTCGTCGCGGCGCACATCCGGTCGAGCCAGACGTGGGCGGGGTCGCCGGCGCCCAGGCGGCCGAGGAACTGGCGCGCGCGCCGCGAGGCGAGGAAAGTGCCGGCGATGAAGAAGGTGAAAGCCCCCAGCCCCAGGATGCCGGTCTCGCCGGCCACCTGGGCCAGGAGGTTGTGGGCGTCGCTCCAGCGGTGGTCGTATTCCTCGACGCGGGCGATCATGAAGCAGTGGATGCCGGCGCCGGTGAGGGGATGGTCGCGCAGCATGCGCAGACCGATCCTGAGGTTCTCCACCCGGCCCTGGTAGGTGGCCTCTTGCTGGTAGGTGCGAAGCGTGGCATAGCGGGCCTTGAGATCCGGCGGCACCACCTGCCAGGTCACGGCCACGGCCGCGACGGCCAGGCCGAGTGCAAGGAACCGGTAGCGCAGCTGGGCGACGATGATGAGCAACACCACGGCCAGGCTCACCACCGCCCCGCGCGTGCCGGTGAGGGCCGTGGCGTAGAGGAAGAGGGCCGCCATGCCGAGGCAGAGGACCTTCGTCGAGAGGCGGCGCTCCACGCCCACCAGAAGCACGGCGAACGGCAGCACGTCCACCAGGGCGTTGCCGAGCGCATCGGGGCTGCCGGTGACCGAGGTGGGGCCCAGGATGCGGATGACCCCGTGCTCGCCGATGTACACTTGCCCCTGGGTTCGGGCGACCAGCGAGACGATGGCCGAAAAGGCCGAGACCAGCAGCATGGTCCACACCACGGCGCGCAGCCGGGGCGCCGTGGTGGCGGTGGAACGCACCGCGACGTACAGGAAAGCCAACTTGGCGAGTTCGTAGCATCCCTGCAACGCCCAGGGCCGCGACACCGAAAGCGGAACCGACAAGCACGCCGCCGCGCCGAAGGCCGCCACCGACCAGTCCACCGTCTCCCACTGCCAGCGCTGCCAGGTGCGGCGCGCCGCCTGCGGCAGCACCAGGGCGGCGAGGCAGAGGATCCCGAAGATGCGCTCGACGTGGAGGAAGACCGGGGCCAGGCCCAGTTCCTCGGGCCGGACGGCGCTGGCCACGAAGTAGAGAAGCACCGCGACGAAGGGATAGCGGAAGGCGACGATCAAGGCGACCACCATCGCCGCCGCCGCGATCACGATCCGGCTGTCGGCGAAGAGCACGGCGACGCCCAGCGCCACCGCCGCCGCGGCCACCCCCAAAACGAGGTGGCCCAGGCGCTGGCGGTCACCCAGGGCCGCGGCGAGCTCGGGGGGCTGGGCGGTCATGCGCTTTCCCTGCCTTCGCTGCGCGCGGAGGCCAGGCCGGGGATGCGCTTCGCCACGCTCGAGGCGGCCAGGAGCAGCCCCTGGGCGGAGAAGACGAAGAGCAACGGTTCCAGGGGCATCCGGTAGCGCGGCCCGGTGAAGGTGATGGAGTAGATCACGGTGGCGGCCGCGAAAGGCAGCAGCGCGGGCAGATAGGCGTAGAGCCGGCGCTTGAGGCTCACCATGACGGCGATCGCAGGGATGAACAGGAGCGCGTAGGGGAGCCAGTACCAGGGGTTGCGCGTGAGCCGGTGGTAGGGCGTGATAGTCCAGAAGAAGAGCACTTTCTCGGCCATGAGGCGCGCGGTGCGCGGGGGAGCGGCCTTCATATCGGCCAGCGCCGCCTGCCGCCAGACGTCGTCACGCCCCAGTTCCCCATGGGCCTGCCTGACGCGCCTGAGCAGGCTGGGAGGCGCGGGATAGGCCACGTGGATCCAGCCGCTGTGGGGCGTGCCGTTGGCCGCGAGGTTGTTGCCCTGCCACAGGTTGAAGCCGCTGGAGGACTTCATGAACACGAAACGCCCGTGCACCCGGTAGCCGCGCACCAGCCACGGGCTGATTACCACGAGCGCCACACCCAGCGCCACGCCCCCTGACAAGATGGTCCTGCGGCGCGCCTGGCTCACGAGGACGATCCCGATGAAGCCCGCGGCCAGGATCCCCAGGAAGACCGGCTCGGCCAGGAGCAGCAGCCCGAGGAGGGCCCCGGCGAGCGCGGCGGGGCCGAGGGTAGGCTGCTCGCGCAGCCGGAGCATCGCCCAGAAGACGACGGCGAAACCGGTGATGCACCAGACCGCCTGGTGGGGCACGGTCGCGGCATACAGGAAAGCGGGGTAAATGGCGGCGACACCGGCGCTCACCAGCCCGACCCGGCGGTCAAAGAGCCGGCGGCCGATGTGATAGGCCGGGATCACCAGGGCGGCGCCCACCGCCGCTTGCAGGATCAGGAGGAGCAGGAGCGCGCGCTCGGGACCCAGGTGGTGACCCAGGGCGTAGAAGCCGGCGAGCAGGTAGGGGTAGAAGGGCGCCTGAAAAGAGGTCGGGACGGGGTGGCGCAGGGTGTAGTAATTGGAGATCTCGCCCTGCCGGTAGTCAAAACTGAAGCCCTTCCCGGAGGCGATGCTCTGGGCGATGGATCCGTTCTCCCAGGCCTGGGGGTTCTCCCAGGCGCGCAGCGCCCCGGCCGCGCCGAGGCGCAGCAGGAAGGCGACGCCGAAGAGGGCCAGCAGCAGGCGTCGGTTCGGGGCCCTGATGATGGTGGTGAGCGCCTTCTTCACCCGGTAACCTGGCGTCCTTGGGGCTGCCTAGCAAGAATGGCGCCTGATCGGTGCATGGAATGCCAGGCGCTCCGCGGGTGACAACCCCTGCACTGCCGCAGCAAGAAATGTGCCACCCGCGAGGCGCTTGCAGCGGCCCGTGGCACAAAGATTGCGGCGCGCCGGTTGATTCCCCGGAGCCGGTCTGGGAGAGGAGCGGGGGCGAGGGCCGGTGCGGGTGCCGGGCGCTTCTACGCGGCTCAGGGCAGGCGCTGGGCCGTCCCCGCATGAGCACAGGCGAGGGCGCCTGTGCCACATGATCACCCTCTCCTCCCTCTGCGATGGCAGAGCCGGATCGAGGGAGAGGAGCGGAGGCCTACTTCACCGTCACCTGGAAGGTGATGGTGCCGCCGGCCGCGGAGGCCAGGTTACCCACCGAGACGCTGAGCTTGCCGCTGGCGACCGGATCGGGCGAGAGGGTGGAGCCGTTGAGTTTCACGCTGCCGGCGACGAACTGGACCGTGGATGGGAGTTGGTCCGTGACCACGGCGCTGTAGATGGTGCTGCTGGTCTGGTTGGAGTAGGTGATGGTGTAGGTGATGGTGTCGCCGGGCGCGGCATTGGTCTTGTTGGCCGACTTGGTGACGGTCACCGACTCCGTGGCGCCGCTGGAGGCGAGGATGGCGCCCTCGCCGTTGCGGAGCGACGCGGTGGTGGAGGCCGTCGTATCGAGGGTCCCGTTCGCGCGCACCTTGAAGTAGGAGCCGCCGAGCGACACCGACACCGCGGTGGAGTCGCTGAAGTTCGCGTAGGAGGAATTCTGGTAGACGCGCACCAGCACCAGCGCCTTGGTGAACTTGCGGGCGTACACCTTGTAGGGCTGGCCGACGGGGTCGGTGCCGGTGGCGAAGGTGTAGTAGTCGCCGGTGGGCGTGCCGACATTGTACTCGATGGCGCCGAACCACTTATTCGGCATGTAGCCGCCGTAGCCGCCGCCGGTGGGGTCGTATTCGGGGGTGAAGTAGGTGTAGTCGCTCTTGGTGAGGTAGAACGTGCCCAGGGCCCAGAGGCGAACGCGGTCGGGGTCATTGGGGTAGGCGCTGGTGCGCCCCTCGAAGTGGATCGCCTGGGCCACGCCCGCGGCCGACTGCGACTTGATGAGCCCCAGAGCGCTGTCGGAGTTGCACCCCCAGGAGCCGGCGATGAGCCAGAGTTCCCGGTAGGCGGCCTTCGAGCCCTGCTCGCAGGTTGAGGTCCACCAGCCGTTGCCGGCGTTGAGCATGGTGATCTTGGCGCTGAGGCCGCGCCCGTCCAGGTAACTCCGCACGGCCTGAGCCAGGGCGACCCAGTCGGCGTACCACTGGCTCTGGGCGAAGGCTGAATCCCAGCAGTGAAGCGTCCAGGATCCGGGCATGTCGGAGTATTCCTGAATCCCGCCGCCGCTGAGAGAGGAGACGCCGTCATCGCCCTGGCGGGCCACCTTGCGATCAATGGCCTCGTCGGCGAAGATGCCGTCGAAGACGTTCACTTCGCCCGGGGGCGGCGTGGTCACGCTGGCGTAAACCTTTTCGGCGCGGAACTGCTGGAAGTTGGGATTGCCGACATTGAAGATCCAACGCAGGCTGCCCCAGATGTAGCCGTAGGCGCGCGAGGCGCTCTTGGGGTTGGCGCTACTGTAGGAGGGCACGTTGTAGGTGGTGCCGTTGATGGTGATGGTGGTGGGCTCGGAGTAGTGCAAAAACATCGTCTCCACGTCCACGCCGCGCTGGGTGCACCACTGGGCCAGGGTGTTGTAGCGGGTGGTGTCGCCCGCGCCCATGGTGTCCCACAACTGGTACCAGACCATGCGGGTGGTGCCGCCGGCGGCCTTGAGTTGGTCCAGGTAGTTGTAGTTGTTGTTGTCGAAGACCAGGAGGTCATAGTGCTGGACAATCCAGGTGTCCTCGCCGGTTTGCAGGCTGTAGCGGTACATCAGGTTGCCCAGCGGAATGTGCGAGTACGGCGTGGCGCAGGCCGCCGTGAAGGAGAGCCCCACCGCCAGGGCGGCAGCCAGCACCGCCCACCGGGCTCGCGCCATCAACCCCCTCGCCCGCGAGACGTGATCGGGGGATTGCCCCCAAGCCAAGTTGCGCATCTCAATACCCACTCCCAAGTCAAGTATTCCATACCCCCCGCCGGGGGGTGCTGCGACTTTTGCGTTCAAGGGTACGCCGCGCGCCAACAGGCATTCGCCGTCCGCGCGATTATGCCCTCTTGGTGGCGATCCGAGCCTGCTGGGGCCTGGAGAGCGGCCGTGGGCGCAACCAGGCGTGCCCGTGGGCGATCAGGCGGGGCGCGTCCAGGGAGGCCTGGCAGGCCTCAGGCGGGGTTCGAGACCACGTCCCTGGTGAGGTCGGTGGGGACTTTGCAGATGCAGAACTGGTGCTTGCCGCCTGGGCCCCTGGGGATCTCCTTCACCAGTTCGTGCACGAAGGTGACGCCCGGCCCCATGAGTTCGGTCATCTTCTGGTCGAAATACTCCAGGTCGGCGGGGACGAACCTGGGGCCCGGCACGACCTTGACCACGAGGCGATCCCGGGCCTCCTGGATGATCTGCACCTGCTCGAAGCCGGGGCGGGACGCGATCGCGATCATGGGGATATGGCCGGCCCAGATCATCGTCCCGGCAGGGGTGATCAGGAAGTCGGTGATGCGGCCGCTCACCATGTCCATGAGAGGCAAGCCGCGCCCGCAGTCGCAGCGCCGGTCGGCGAGCACGCCCACGTCGCCGAGGCGATAGCGGATCAAAGGCATTCCATAGTTGAGAAGATCGGTGACCACGATCTCGCCGGGCTGGCCCGGCGCGGCCCGCCGCCCGTTGGCCAGGACCTCGACGCAAAGGCTGTCCACAGCGAGGTGCAGCCCCTGGTGGAAGGCGCACTCGCTGGAGACGATTCCCAGTTCCCGTGCGCCGTAGCGGTTGAAGACAGGCGCGCCCAGGCCCTTCTCGATCACGGGCCGCTGGTGCGGCTGAAGCAAGTCCGCCGTCACGATGACTGCCTTGGGGGGAGGCACCTCCAACGCGCGCTCGAGCAGGAACTTGGCGAAAACGTAGGCGACCGACGCGTAGGAGACGATCAGCGCCGGACGCCAGCGCTTCAGTTCGACCGCGAACCGGGCCATGCTCTCCTGGTCGAGGATGAGGGCGTCCAGCATGGTGAGGCGGTGCACCAGGCGGGTCGAGAGTCTCCAGCGCAGGTTCGCGACCGGCCCGAAGTCCCTCGGGGCGCCCCAGATGTAGGCCGCCCGCTCGCCGACCTCCCAGCCCGTCCAGCGGTCGTGGCGGAGCCCCACCGCCAGGCGCGCATCGCCGCGGCGCTGGTCGCGATACAGCTTGAGCGCCGTGCCGGTCGAGCCGCCAGTGTAGTCACGCGTCAGCTTGTCCAGCGGGTAGTTCTCCGCCAGGAGATCCGCCAGGTCGGCCTGCACCTGGGGCTTGCTGAGGGTGGGCAGGCGCTCAAGGTCGTCCGGATCGCGGATCGAAGCCGGGTCAATTCCCGCCTCGTCGAACTGGCGGCGGTAATACGCGGTGTGCTGGTAGGCGTGCGCGATCAGCGCCTGGAGCCGCTCCGATTGCAGGTCGCGCAGGCGCTCGGGCGAGTAGTACTGGCTCTGCTCGAACTCGCGCAGGTACTGGTTGAAGTGGTGGCGCCCCTCCTTCCACCGCGCGATGGGAAGGAGCA
>Ga0315284_10016368_pt1 | contig 10526 bp, 7 predicted proteins | sample YL17G09_16_MG_FD_203696 | JGI IMG/M metagenome (GOLD analysis project Ga0315284, IMG submission 203696) | Sediment microbial communities from Yellowstone Lake, YNP, Wyoming, USA - YL17G09_16 | ecosystem: Environmental > Aquatic > Freshwater > Lake > Sediment | place: USA: Wyoming | collected...
TTCATCCTGGTTACGACAACTTATGAGGGTGTCTCGCCGGAGGATATGGAGACCTCCGTGACGATGAAGATCGAGAAGGAGCTCAACGGCATCAGGGGCGTCGAGGAAATTACTTCCAGCAGCGCCGAGGGTATGTCCCTGATCAGCGTGGAATTTGCACCGGACGTACCCAGCGAAGTGGCCCTGCAGCGCGTCCGCGACCGGGTTGACCTGGCCAAGGGCGAACTGCCGATGGACGCCGAGGAGCCCATGATTAAAGAAATCAACTTCGCCGAGCTGCCTATAATGCTTATAAGCCTCTCCGGCGAAGTCTCACCCGTCCAGATCAAGGGGGTCGCCGACGAGGTGCAGGATGCGTTCGAAGCGGTACCCGGTGTGCTCAAGGTGGAGATGACGGGTGACTTGGAGCCTGAAATCCGGTTAGAGTTCGATCCCGACCGGGTGGCTTCGTTCAACCTGACGATCCCGGAAATCCTTGCCCTGATTCCCTCGGAAAATGTCAATATCTCCGCGGGCGGCCTGGAGACGGAGGGGACGAAATTCAACGTTCGCATTCCAGCCGAATTCGTCACGCCGGAGGAGGTGGACCATTTGCTGCTGACCGTGCGGGACGGTAAGCCCATCTACCTGTCCGATGTCGCCGAAGTAAATTATATGTTCAAGGACCGAAGCAGTTACTCACGCCTGAATGGTATTCCGAATATCACGCTGAGCATCACAAAGCGTGTCGGAGCCAACGCCGTCCAGGTTTCCGATTATATCAAGGCGGTGATTAACAAAGCACAGGAGCAGACCCAGGGCATGTTGAAGTTCGACATTACCTACGACATATCGAAGATGGTCCGTAACATGGTCGCCGACCTGGAAAATAACATCGTCTCAGCGCTGATTCTTGTGATCGCGGTATTGCTGTTGTTCCTCGGCTGGCGCGCGAGCTCGATCGTCGCTTTGATAATTCCGCTGAGCATGCTGATTACCTTCTTCCTCGTCCAGATGCTGGACTACACGTTGAATATGATCGTACTGTTCAGCCTGATGCTGGTACTGGGGATGCTGGTCGATAACGCCATTGTCATCGTGGAGAACATCTTTCGGCATCTTCAGCTTGGGTACAGTCTTATCGAGGCGGCCACACTCGGTACACGGGAGGTCGCCTGGCCCGTCACGACCTCGACGTTAACCACGGTCTGTGCGTTTCTGCCGCTGATGTTCTGGCCGGGAATCATGGGTGATTTCATGAAATACCTGCCTATCACTCTGACCATCGGCTTGCTGGCCTCACTCTTCGTAGGGCTCGTATTCAACCCGGCTATATGCTCTGTCTGGGCGGGCCGCTCGCCGACGCCGCGGCAGACCAACCACTGGTTCATTCGGAGTTACAGCAGGTTTCTGTATGCCGGGCTGAACAACCCGGGCCTTACTTTGTTTTTAGCGTTCTGCCTGCTGGTTGCTTTAGCGACCGTGTACGGCAAAATCGGCAAAGGTGTAGAATTCTTTCCGGAAAGCGACCCGGAGCGCGCTATGATCGGCATACGCGCCCCGCAAGGCACAAACATACATGAGACCGACCGGATCGCACGCCTGATAGAAGATCGTATCCAGCCATATAAGCCGTGGTTAAAGCACATCATCACGAACGTGGGTACCGGCGGGAGCGGTAACCACAATCTCATGGCCAGCACCGGCGGCCCGCACCTGGCCAACATCACACTGGTCTTCCATGACTTCACCGAGCGCGAGCGGCCTTCCGTGGAAATCATAGCTGAGGCCCGCAAGGCCATCGCCGACATCGCGGGGGCGGAGATCCGGGTCGAGAAGGAAGATATGGGCCCGCCGACCGGAGCGGCCGTCTCGGTCCGCGTCATCGGAGAAGACTTCAAAACGCTCGAACGCGTGAGTGAGCAGACCAGGCGCTTGATCTCCGATGTGCCAAATATTGTCAACTTGCGCAGCGATCTGGAGGCCACGCGTCCGGAACTTGCTTTTATAGTCGACCGTCGTGTCGCGATGCTTCTCGGCGTCAACACCGCCACCGTGGGCAACTTTTTAAAAATGGCGATCTTCGGGACCAAGGTCGGAACCTATCGTGAGTTCAACGACGAGTACGACATAACCGTGCGCCTGCCGCTGGCCGAGCGGATCAACATCAATGACATGTATCGGCTGCAGATTCCAAACGCCGCCGGCAAGGCAATCCTGCTCAGCTCATTGGGAAAGTTTGAATACCAGGGCGGATTCGGCACGATCAACCGCGTCAATCAGAAACGCGTTGTCACGCTTACCGCCGAGGCCGAGGGGCGCTTGGGCACCGAGGTTCTGTCAGACGTTCAGAATCGACTGGAGTCGCTTGAGCTGCCGCCCGGCTACGAAATCCGCTACGCCGGCGAAAAGGAAGAACAGGATAAAGCCCAGGCGTTTCTCTCCAAGGCGTTTGCTATCGCACTGTTGCTGGTCACTCTGGTCCTGGTGATCCAGTTCAACTCCCTCATGATCCCCTTCGTCATCATGACTACGGTGATCCTCTCGCTCATCGGCGCGCTGACAGGATTACTGATCTGTCACTTGCCCTTCGGCATCATCATGACGGGAATCGGCATTATCAGCCTGGCCGGTGTGGTGGTGAACAACGCGATAGTATTACTCGCCTACACGCGCCAGCTTCAGGCCCAGGGGATGGACCTGATCGAAGCGGCCGTGGAAGCCGGGATAACGCGTTTACGGCCTGTAATGTTGACGGCGATGACTACAATCATCGGCCTGATACCCATGGCCGTCGGCATCTCCTTCGACGTTCATACTTTCACCTGGGCGACTCGGAGTGAATCCACGCAGATGTGGCGCAACATGGCCGTAGTCGTCATATTCGGACTGGGCTTAGCCACGATTCTGACACTGGTCGTTGTCCCATCGCTCTACGTCATGCTAAGCCATCTCCGGCTCCGGCTGGGATTCAAAGATGTCGACGCCGGACATTCTGAGGAAAAACCAGAGACAGCCACCTCCCTATAGCGGGGATCTCAACACGAATCGTCTGCATCAGATAAGAACTTGCCTTGAAGCCCGGATTCTATATGATAGCCGGATGATGGCAGGAATTGTGTAATTGTAATGACAGGAGCAGAAATGAAGCTGGATTTTTCATATTACATGCCCACCAGAATCATCTTCGGCTGCGGCAAGCTAAGCGAGCTTGAGACTACGCCGTACCTTCCGGGCAAGAAAGCCCTCGTTGTAATCGGGGCCTCCGGGGCCATGAAAAAACACGGCTATCTCGACAGGGTGACTAATTACCTCAAAAACAACGGCGTCGAAACGGTTGTGTATGACAGGATTCAGCCCAACCCTGTCTCAGAGCATGTCGAAGAAGGGGCGTCCGTCGCTAAAGAAAACGGCTGCGATTTCGTCGTCGGTCTCGGTGGGGGCAGCTCCATCGACTCGGCAAAAAGCATCGCGGTAATGGCCGTCAATCCGGGTCGGTATTGGGACTACATTGCCAGGGGAAGCGGCGGCGGAAAAACACCCGCTGGCGGGGCACTGCCCATTGTAGCCATCACGACGACCGCCGGGACGGGTACCGAGGCGGACCCCTGGACGGTCATCACCAGGAGCGATACGAATGAGAAGATCGGCTGGGGGGCCAATTGCACATTTCCGTGCCTGTCAATCGTCGATCCGGAGCTGATGGTCAGCGTACCTGCGAAAACGACTGCGTATACCGGGATGGATGCATTCTTTCACTCGGTCGAAACGTACCTCGCAACGGTCAACCAGCCGACGAGCGATCACCTGGCATTGGAGGCGGTCGGTCTGATTACAAAATACCTGCCGATCGCCGTTAAGGACGGAACGAATATGCGAGCAAGAACCAGGCTCGCCTGGGCCAACACCGAAGCGGGAATCTGCGAGTCGCTGTCCCGCTGCATTTCCCATCATTCGATGGAACACGCCGTCAGCGCGTATTATCCCGAAGTCGCTCACGGCGCCGGCCTGACGATGCTTTCTGTCTCTTACTTCAGCTACTTAGCGGAAAGAAATCCTGCACGCTTCGGCGATCTGGCGCGGGCAATGGGAAAAAATATTGCCGGCCTGTCCGAAAAGGAAAGCGCTATGGCATTTATCGCCGGGTTGAAGAAGCTCATTAGGAATGTCGGTCTGGAAGAGCAAAAGCTCGCCGACTTCGGCATTCAGCGAGATGACCTGAAGACTTTTGCCGAGAATTCTTTCTACGCTATGGGCAGTCTCTTCGACATCACGCCGGTAAAACTGACGCCGGATGACGTTCTTGCCATATATGAAAATGCGTACGCGTAAGCTGTAAACATGATTAGACGCAACTGCGTTTTGGGAGGTGACGATGTTCAAGGACCGGATGATTGTGTGGTTTCTGGAATATATTTTTGGCGGCACGTTGGTAATCGTCCCGATGACAAGCCTGGTCGTCGGTCGATTTGCCTGGACGGATGCGTATGTTTGGACTGCAAAATTGTTCGTAGCCTGTCTCGGCGTCATTTTGATCTCGTGTGCCAGCTCGATGAGACAGCGATTGCTCCTGGCAAAGCGCATCGACAAGCTTGCCGAACAAATGCAGGCGAATGCCGCATTCTCACAAATATCGGCGGAAGCCAAAGTCCAAACCGGCCGGAGCCAATAAGCGACGCTTCTTAATACCCGATGGCACAGCCGTCTTTGCGAGGATCGGACGCTCCGAAGTATCGCCGGGGATTCGACTTTCTCCATATACCCTGGTAGCCGCCGAACGCACCTGCTCCGGGACTGACTTTGTGCCCCATATAGGAAAGTCCGAGCTTTGTCTCTTCAGAGATGTGCCGTTCAAAATCTACCGAGCCGCCGCCGACCATCTTTCGCCCTGTCGGTGTCGAGCTTTCGGAATGCTGGATCCGCGGCTGTTCGCCGGCCTGTTGTGGCGACAAACCGAAATCGATGATGTTCATCAGCACCTGGACATGTCCCTGCGGCTGGAAATCGCCGCCCATGACTCCGAACGAGAAGACCGGCTCAGCGTCTTTAGTCACAAAAGCCGGGATAATGGTATGGAAAGGCCGCTTGTGAGGCTCCAGTTTATTGAGATCGGCCGGATTGAGCGAGAATAACTGACCCCGGTTTTGCAGGCAGAATCCCAGGCCGTCCGGCACAAAACTCGAACCCCATCCGTAATAGATGCTCTGAATGAGCGAGACCATATTGCCGTCTTTGTCCGCGGCAGTCAGATAAATCGTATCCGAGGAGCCTTTGAGCCTGCCGGGCGCGACCTGCTGTGCGGCCCGCGTGGGATCGATCAATTTAACGCGCTCGGCGGCGTATTCTTTGGAGATAAGCGCTTTGAGCGGAACATCGGCAAAATCCATGTCGGCGTAGTACACCGCGCGATCCTCGAACGCCAGTTTCTTCGCTTCGATGAAAAGATGCAGTTGCTCGGCCGAGTTTGGCTGCAAAGAGCCGATGTCAAAGTGTTCCAGCAGATTCAGCATCTGCAGGGCGGCGATTCCCTGGCCGTTCGGCGGCAGCTCCCAAACGTCATAGCCACGATAGCTCGTGCTGACCGGCTCGACCCAGTCGGCTGTGTGGTCGCGAAAGTCACGCATTGAAAACCGCCCGCCGTTGGCCTGGGAAAACTTGACGATCTTTTCTGCAATCTGGCCCTTGTAGAACGCCTCGGCACCGTCCCGGGCGATAATCTCGAAGAACTTTGCCATATCCTCATTCTTGAAAATGTCCCCGAATCGCAGGGGCTTGCCGTCGGGCATGAACGTCTTGAGCGCGGCGGGATTGGCCTCTGAGCCGAGGGACCAGGAACGGGCGATGACGGGCGTAACGCCGAATCCTTCGCGGGCGTAAAAAATGGGCGCTTCCAGGACCTTCGCCAAATCGAGCCTGCCAAGTCTTTTCTGTAATGCGGACCATCCGCTGACACACCCCGGCACACTCCAGGCCAGCGGCCCGAGAACAGGAATCTCTTTCAGACCCATCGCCGCTGCTTTATCCAGACTCCAGTCGTATGGCGAGCGGCCGCTCGCATTGAGCCCGAGCAGTTTGCGCTGCTTCGCGTCCCAGACGATGGCGAACAAATCGCCGCCGGGCCCGCAACTCATCGGCTCGACCAGGCTCAGCATGGCGTTGGCGCAGATAGCCGCATCTATGGCGTTACCGCCGGCCTTGAGAATATCGACGCCGGCAATACTGGCCAGAGGCTGGCTGGAACAGACGACCCCATTTTGGCAGACGAGCGTCGAGCGGTTCTGGTTTCGATGCCGGAGCATATCGGTATCGAGAAAGATACCGTCACTTGATTCCTGCGTGCCGCGCTGTCCGGCCATAGACAAATTGCCTCCAATCAAACCTGAAGTCCAGGCACCGCCGGCAAGTTTGAGAAATGAACGTCGTTTCATAAGCTTCCACCTTTCAATATGCAGCAGCATGAGCGGTTCGCAAACCACCCATACGTTGAGGTATTGTACCTGAGCGGCTAAACAAGTCAAGCGAACCATGAGCTGAATCGTCACCGAGCGAGTAATAATGGTTGCATTGTCAAGAAAAGCATGGTAATCTGTTCGGCAATAACGCTTAGCGGCGTCGCTGAGCAGGGGTAAATGAGAATCAAAGATCGGGACTTTTATAATTTAAATTTTAGTCTATCGAAGAAAGGTTGATAAGTAACCATGCTAATGCGGAAAAAACATTTCTCTGTTGTTTGTATGTTTTTCATTGTCTGGTTTTTAGCATCCGGCTCCTTCAGCCAGGAAGCAGAACAAAAGTATACTTCAACAACAATATCAGACCCCCAGATTCCTGTCGGCGATCTGGAACTGCTCCTGAAACCTTTGACAAAGAGCGAGTTAATCGTGGAAGCCGAAGCTGAAAAAAAGATACAGGAAAAAGATGAAGCCATCGATCAAACAAAAGCGGAGGTCGAATTACAATCCAAAATCAAAGAGCGATTTGATAAAGAAGGCGTATCGATGCCCTACCCACAACATGACGTTCACATCTACCAGTCCACCAAGGGCGGCTAATAGAGTTCTCATCTTTCCGGCAAATCTCAATTGACATTTCGAGAACCGGAAGGCACAATGAGTTGGATTACCGGTTACATTTATCCGGTTTTATGGAGTTTTCTGGACATTTGCATCTGTGCAGGTAAAAATATTAATTAAATGTTGGTCTATAACAAGCGATATCGAAATTGAATTGAAAGAAAAGGTGAAAAGATGTTTCTACCCATTCCAAAACCAATCCGCAAAATTCTCACGATTCTACGCGGCGGCGTTTCGCCGGTCATTATCTTCATCTCGGTAATACTGGGCTTTACGTTTGGCCTGATACCGGGCTTTTCAGGACTGCACGCAGTTCTGATTGCCTTAGTGTTTTTGCTGAATGTTCATCTCTTAATGTTCCTCATGTCGGCGGCTTTGGGCAAGGCATTGTGTTTTGCAGCCGCTCCTGTGCTCTATCACATTGGAATGGCTGTCCAGGGTAACCTTTCAAGCCTGCTGAAGTTTTTGGCGGCGATACCCATTATTGGCATAACGGACTTCAGTAATTACGCCGTTGTAGGCAGCTTAATCGCCGGACCGGTTGTAGGAGTGGTCGCAGGATTGCTTTTGGCCCGGTCGGTCATCCGTTTTCGTCGTATGCTGTTGAAAGCCGAAGAGGGCTCCGAAAAATTCAGAACGTGGTATTCCAAGACCTGGGTACGAATCCTCGACCGCATCCTAATCAGCAAACGGACAAAGGACGCAAAGTCGCTCTTCACCGTCAAGACCAAAATCATCCGCAAGGCTGGTGTCGCTTTTGCCGTAATCCTGTTGGTTATCTTCGGCGCAGCAACCCATTATCTTAAAGATACCAAGATCAAAGAATACGCCTCAGTCAAACTGAGCCGGTTAAACGGCGCGGAAGTCAACCTCGAAACACTCAAGCTTTCCATCCTGAACGGTGAAGCTTCGGTTTCGGGCATACAGGTCACCGATGCCAATAATCCCGGAAACAACCAGATTGCCGTGGAGAGCATATCTGCAGATGCCAGTGTTTATGACCTGACGCTGGGCAAAATTGTATTAGACAAAGTGAGGTTGTCGGATATTCAGTTCGATCAGAAACGCCAGACGCCCGGCAAGGTAATCGAAACAAAATCCGAGGAGCCGAAAGTTTTCGATCCGTGCGAATACAAGGTAGCAATAGAGGATATCAGCAAGCTCGAAAAGTACCTCGAAAATGCCAAGGCCGTGAAGGAATGGCTGCAAAAGGCTCGAAAGTGGCTGCCTGATCCTAACGATAAAGAGGGCGAAGCGCCTGTGGAAAAGGCGCCAATTAAGTATCTCGACTATCTTATTGCCCGCGCTAACGTGCCAACCTCGGCACGTTTCCTGGCCAGGGATGTGCTGCTGGAGAAGGTTGGGATAAAATCACCCGTATTCGGCAGCAGTAATATCAGCATAGAGAATATCAATGATGCCCCGTCTGCTACTGCCTTGCCCATTAAACTTCAGGTCAAGTCGAACGACACGCCGCTTGAAATGAACATGATCTTCGATTACAGCTCGGGAAAAAAGGTGCCGAAGGTGACGGGGAATTTCACCAGGCTGGACCTGAGCAAACTGCAGTCGAATCTAAGCAGCGGGGCGGGCCTGACCTTTACATCCGGTCTCGCTTCCGGGCAGTTCAACGGGTCAATTACAAGCGAATCGATCGACCTTACTGTTGATATCGAAATACAGAACATGCAGGCCAGCTCCCAGGGCGACGGAATTCTGGGCCTGGGCGGCCAGACGACATCCGAAGCCTTCAAAATCCTCAAAGACCTTAAGACAACGATCAAGATAGTGGGCCCGACCACCGAGCCGCGGCTTGTGTTTGACACTCACGGACTCCAGGATAGTATCAAGCAGGCGCTGGTAAAAGCCGGCAAGGAGAAGCTGGCGGGGGAAATCGACAAACAAGTCGAAAAGCAGCTCGGCGACAAACTCGGAGACAAGGTCCCGGAGGAGTTGAAAGATGTTATCAAGGAGCCGAAAGACCTTATCAAAAAAGGCCTCGGAGGCCTGCTCGGCGGAAAAGAAGAAAACAAATAGCAAAGGTCTAAAATCTATCCTATAATATGAGGCCAAACAGGCATTAAAAGCCAAATTATATTGTTATTCCTTGCCAATATCATTTGTGAGAACTCTGTGAAGAATAGAAAATTGTTGACATATAGAAAGAAGTTTGCAAGTATTATATGCACTTGATATTTGCGGAACTGTTCAAACAGGAATAAATTAAAAATCCCGAATAATGGGTCAAGTAAGAATAAGGTAAAATTTAGGAGTAAATCCAATGAAAAAGATTCTGCTAACAATTCTCATGATTATCGCCGTATCCTGGACCTGCGACGTAAGTTCGGCTAAGGACAAAAATACGGGCGACCTGGAGAGCAAACGCAAAAGTTCCGAAAAGCTCCAGGAAGAAGCGAAGGTTAAAGGCAAAGCCGCAGAAAAAGCCGGTAACATAGATAAGAGCAAAACCGACGAGGCTGCCGGCAAAGTCAGCAGGGACAAGGCTGAAGCCGCCAAGAAAGCCGCGGTCAAGGGAAAGGAGAAAGTCGCCGCGAAAGAAAACGTTACTGCGAAAGGCAAAGAACATCAGCAGCAGATAAATGCTCTCGATAAGCAGATGGTGCGCGACGAAGCGAAGTTTCTCAAAGACACAGCACGGCTGAAACGTATCCGGGAGCTGGCCGTCGCAAAAGGCGACACTAAGACCGTCGAGCGTGTTGACAAGCTGATAGCAAAGGCGCAACAAATCAACAGCGACAAACATAAGCAAATGCAGGAGAGAAAGCTAAAGATTCTGCAATCAGGTGAAGCCAAGACAGGCCAGAATATTCCGAAGGTCCCTGACAGAAGCTTGGATAAAGGGAAGGCCAGGATTGATAAAGCTGCTGGAACTGAGCAGCCTAAAACCACAGTCAAACCCGAGGATGAAAAGGTCAAAGAAGAACCTGTCAAACCTGAAGTGAAGCCGGGCGATCAAAGAGAAGACCGAAAGGCCGAAAAAACGGCTGATGAAGCACAGCAGAGGTAAATCTGTTTTGGTTTGGTACGGTTTAGTGTTAACACAAGATTTCTGAAGGAATGAAAATATGCTGCGAACAATGCTGGTCTTAGCGGTTACAATGGTCGTGCTCCTCTTTTCGGCAAGTGGGTGCAAGAAAGCATCAAAGAGCCCTAAAGCCGGTGAAGAACCGGTCAAGACGGCGGCTGAATACGGAGCCGAAGCAAAAAAGGATATCAACGAAGAGAATATGAATCAAGAGCTTGACAAGCTGGAACAAGAGCTCCAGCAGGAGGCCGAACAGACGCAGTAGTCTGGACTTTTTATCGACCGGGTCGGGTTGAAAGGATTATTTGTCTGAAGTTTGCTCATTAAAATATGGGTAATTTTGGGTGATATTTTGAAGGACTGAGAGATAAGGATTGTAGAAGGAATTGCGATACGTGATCTTGAATACCTGACGAAATTCTAAGATT
>Ga0315284_10016369_pt1 | contig 10526 bp, 7 predicted proteins | sample YL17G09_16_MG_FD_203696 | JGI IMG/M metagenome (GOLD analysis project Ga0315284, IMG submission 203696) | Sediment microbial communities from Yellowstone Lake, YNP, Wyoming, USA - YL17G09_16 | ecosystem: Environmental > Aquatic > Freshwater > Lake > Sediment | place: USA: Wyoming | collected...
AGCTTAAATAGCACTATAAAACTGAAAGCTGTTACAGTTTGAATTTGAGCCGCCGTAGCTCAGCCCGGTAGAGCGGCTGGCTGTTAACCAGTCGGTCATAGGTTCAAGTCCTATCGGCGGCGCCACAATCTCTAAAAAGGAGCTATTCTTGTTGAGTTTTAGGTCAACGTTTGGGTCAATTGGGTCAATAGTCTTTGTTTCCCTTGAAATACATGGCATATTTCTGACGTAAGCTAAGCTCTGCTTATGATAATCAAACTTTGGTTTTCCATCTACAGAACCAACATAATGCCTGACTCTATAGTAGTTCTGGCTTATGTGTTGAAGATAGCCTTCCACTCTACACGCTTCACAAACAATTTTCATTTTTTCGTTTCACCTAAATTTTTGATTGACCTGCTCCATTGGGTCAATGAGTGAATATAAGGACCACTAAAGATCGTTCTTCAAAGGTGAATACATCATATTTCTCCATCATAAACCGAATGTACCTTAAAACATCTTTTATGCCTAGTTCGGAAGCAGAGAAAACGCTCTATAAACAAAGAAAAATGCTCAATTCAATCATGCATGCATATGATTCCCGATTTTCAAAGAACAAATAAGAAGTGTGGAGGGTCATGATTTCAATCGAAGATTCTTCCACAAGTCATAAAGCTGTAACATACAATAGGAATAAATGATACAACATGAGATGGATATTTGTTCTTCTTTGCAGTTTCATTCTGTTATCATCTTGCTTACCGATTATCAGGCTTCATCAGATTGAAGTCAAAGCTTCTAATGGCTATCCTGTTCATAACCTTAACACTGGACTAAACTATACGACAATTCAAGAAGCCATAAACGCAGATGAAACCTTGGATGAGCACGCAATATTCGTGGAAGCAGGAACATACTATGAAAACGTGGTTGTGAACAAGACTGTGTTGCTTATTGGAGAAAACAGGAGCACTACGATAATTGACGCTAATGGAATAGGCAATGTTGTCGATATGAGGGCGGACGGAGTTGTTATTGAAGGATTCGTCATACAAAACAGCGGTTATGACGCAAGCGGCATCCACATAGGAGACATAACAATAGACAACGTCACGATTCGAAAAAACATCCTCATAAACAACGACTGCGGCATCAATATTTGGGACTCTTGGCATAACAGCATTTCGGAAAACAACATAACAAACAACTATTATGGAATTGTTCTCCAATACTCATCTGGAAACACTCTCAGAAACAACCATATGAGTAGCAATAAACGCAACTTCTTCATCTGGGGAGATAACCCAGACAACTTCTATCACGACATAGATTCCTCAAATACCGTAGATGGTAAACCAATGTATTATTGGCTTGACCAGCATAATCAGACTGTTCCGACTGATGCTGGCTACGTAGCGCTTGTATACTCAGCTAACATAACGGTTCAGAACTTGACTTTGAACAACAATGGTCAAGGAGTACTGCTCGTCCAGACTGAAAACTCGATAATAGAGGGCAATAGCATAACAACCAACAGATGGAGCGTATATCTGTTTTTCTCGTCTAACAACACAGTTTCTGGAAACAGCATCGTCAACAGCGGAACTGGCATCTATATCTCAGATTCATCCAACAACACAATTTGTGGAAATAACTTGGAAAACAACTACTTTGGGATTGACCTCTCCTATCGCTACGTGCCATCCACCAACAACACATTTTGTCATAACAACTTGGTAAACAACACTGAGCAAGTATTTGCATCCAGTCATCCAAGTTATGCCAACTTTTGGGATGGCGGTTATCCTTCTGGCGGGAACTACTGGAGCAATTACACTGGCGTTGACCTGAAAAGTGGTTCTTATCAGAACGAAACTGGTAGTGATGGAATCGGAGATATTCCTCACACCATCGATGCAAACAATGTTGACAACTATCCTTTGATGGCACCAATCAGTTTCTTTGATGCTGGAACTTGGAACGGCACGACTTACTACGCCAACGCGGTCAGCAATTCCACTCTTTCACACTTCTTTTTCAACCCTGATGAAGGAGCATCCGTGAGTTTCTGGGTGAAAGGTGAAGCCGAAACCGAAGCATTGGGCTTCTGTAGAGTGGCAATTCCGAAGGACTTGCTGTGGGTTGAAGACGGATGGACAGTGCTCTTTGGAAGCTACCCCTTGAGCTACAAAGAGTTCTCAGACGAAAACTACACGTATCTATACTTCACTTACACCAATCCGCCTTCCAACGGTTATACAACCTTAACAATCAATGGAACAAACGTAATACCAGAGTTTCCATCATTCCTCATTCCACCAATATTCTTCATAACAACGCTAATTGCAGCTACAGTCCACAAAAGAAAGCATCTCAACCCTCTTGGAGAATAGAAAAAGAAGGATTGTGCGGGAGATTTGAAGTGGAGATAACGTTTAAAACCTTAATCGGTGCGTTTTTACTGTAAACTGTCACACCATGCCTCCGAAACGCTTAGGCTTCCTGTAGAAATGCCATTGAACCCCGTTCACCATCATCTCGTCATATTTGACCGCGCGCGCTAAAGTTGAACCCATTGCACATAGAAGTGCGCGTTCTCCCACAAATTATAAAAACTGAACCATTGATATATACAATATCCACATTAGAGGGTTTGCATTGAATAAAATGGACGTCAGTGGGAAATTTGTTTTGTTGGCTTTTGTGTCAGTCTTCTTATTATCTGCAAAGATTGGAAATAGCTTCGTCCCTGAAGCATCCTTCGAAAAAACAGCTAGTAGCGATTCATTCCCGCAGGCAAGCAAATTCTATACGCTAGTAGGTCGGACTCTCAATTGGGCATCTGTTGGTGGAAAGAACGTGACAACAGGTCATAATGAAGAACTGCACAAGTGGAGTGTGAAAGACGTCGTTGGAGATGTGGTTCTTGTCAGCAGAACAATCGTTGACGCTTACATTGAGCCTGAAACAGGCGAGAACTACACAGAGACGTACGATTTTGATTACCAGATTGCCGCGAATCGAACTATATTATCGCTGCATTTCAACGATATGGTTTTCACTACCGCTGGATTTGTGGGGTCAGGTGAAGGATGGCTCGATGCGGATGTTGGCGAGCACACTTGGGCTTGGTTCTCCACAGATCTGCATATTGGAGTCTATGTCCTTGTTGGCTGGCTTAATGACAAGAATTTTCTTGATGACATGCTGTATGAGGTTGTGGGCGAGGAGGTCATTCAAGTCATAGGCGAGAAGCAAGATTGTTGGATGTTGCGTATGCCACCATCGGTCACAGTGGACGGACTTAGAGCACGCACGGAGACCTATTGGGTTGACAAGGATACTGGAATTCCGCTGAAAGTTTACAGTGAACAGTGGGCTCTTGACGGCTCCAGCGGGTATCAGGATGAGAGTGTTCTGGTCAACACGAACATTGGCTTAGGACCAGAATCAGCTGACGAACCGTCGCCAACCTACACCCTGACTATTCTCACGACTCCAGGGTTTCCACAGGCTAGCAAATTCTACACATCGTATTACGTTGAGAACGGCTGGTACATGAGCGGAGAAACAAACATCACATACTACACTGAAGGGCTCTTTACAATATGGGTGGTTAACGTGACAGGGAACGAAGCTTTCGTTCACAGAATCCTTTGGTTTGAACAAGTCTCCGCAGCGGAAGGTCTTGAGGAGCTTGAGGCCGCGGGGGTTCAGTACTACAATTACACCATAAACACAAATACCCGAGAAATCCTTAACGCAGCTGGCTCATTCTATAGCATAAACATGACGTCTCTGACGTACAGTGGAGAGGATCGGACTCCCACGCTTGCTGGTGACATCGCAGAGGAAACTTTGTTTTGGTTACCGAAGAATCTCTATTTGGGAGCTGTTGTTAGCATCAGCTGGACGCGCGACATGCCGTGGAATGTTGATAACGGCACTTACACAGTTACCGGTGAGAAGATGGTCAACGCCTTTGATAAGCCGCAAGAGTGTTGGATACTTCACATGCCTCCCACTCCTTCAATTGATGGCACATGGAACTATACAGAAACCTATTACTCTGACAAAGACGCTGGCATTTCTCTAGCGTCCCTAACAGAGGGCTGGACCATTGATGGCAATTCATCAAGTGTCTATGTTCTTCGATTAATAGACACGAACGTTGACCTTGGAACAAGCACATATGTTTTTCAAGCAGTTGCTGACAGCCAAAGCTTTAACATTACTGTAGTAACCAACTCAACAATACCCACTCAGACTTTTGACTTCAGCCAAGGAGAAAAAAAGATAAGCTTTGATGTCACTGGGCTGTCGGGCACAGCGGGATTCTGCAACATAACGATTCCCAGCGATTTACTTTGGGGTGAATTCTCCTTGTATATGGATGGCTCTCTCTTGACAAGGAATGTAGATTATGTCGAGACATTTAATGGCACGCATTACACTTTTCAAATTGCTTATCAACATAGTACTCACAATATTGAAATAACAAGCACTGAAGTAATACCAGAATTTCCATCATTCCTCATTCTACCACTATTCATGATAGCAACACTGCTAGCACTCACAGCCTACAGAGGAAAGCGTCGCCAGTTCTTCAAGAGACCATAAAAAAGGGAAACTTGCGGGAGACATCACCACCTAGCATAAGGTTCGAATCCGACCCACCCAATACCCTCCTTTTTTCTTGTATGGAAAGGGAATCGCCATAAGTCATAAAGCCGAGGAAGAGCATTTAGTAAGTGATGCACCATGAGTAGGTTTTCATCTAGATTTGCATTATTATTGGGTTTCATGCTTTTTCTTGGGAGCACTATGTCTGGAGTATTTGTAGTTCAGAGGGCAGAAGCTGATGTGACCAGGTATGTGGGAGTGGCGGTTGGTGATTGGTGGAGGTTTGAAGTGGATTTCACGTGGCTGACAACACCATATCCGAACGATTGGTGTGACCTGGCTAACAACACAGATTGGATGAAATGCACTGTCCTTGACGTTTTAGGAACAAATGTAACGTTCCAACAGCTTTATCATCTCACGAACGGAACGGAAAGAGCCGTAAGTGGTTTAATTGACATAACTACTGGACAATCAAATGCTTCCAGCTCCTACATGATATGTCCATACATGGTTATTTCTGCGAATCTTACTATTGGAGAACCTATGTTCACGGAAGTTTACCCGTACAATCAGTGGGACATTAACGCAACTATATCAAGAACCTATGCAGGAACAAACATTGAAACGAATTTCCTCAATGTCTCCAGCCCAAGTTCTGAGGTAGTCCTATACTTTGCCAAAGATACGGGGATTCTGTGCGAATTTGAATCAACCGATTATGGTAGCTATTATGCTCATGTTCTACTTATTGAGAGAAAGCGCGCTGCGAATACCAGGCTTCCAGGTGTAGCTCCAGGACAGTTTATGCATTACGAGGTTTATTCTGTTTGGAACGATGGCAATGACACAGAATTAGAGAGTTGGGCACGCAATCAGCCCATGTCTGGGATCAACGTAACGGTGCTGTCTGTGGTAAACTCGACTGTAACTTACCAAGAAGTTACATACAATTCCACAGGAACTGTTTACAATTACACGCGAGACGTTGACGTTGAAACTGGCTCCTACTCCTATGAATATCTCTTCATTGCTGCAAACCTGACTGCTGGTGATATTATCTATACAAGAGACAACAACACATGGGTAAACGAAACCACGATAGCCAGCTATCTTGGGCAGCAGTTGGAAACCAACCATCTTTCAAGCTTCGTCAACCAGTCACACAGCTCCTTCATGGGCCTCCCTTACGAATTCAGCGCTTCAGTATCTCAGGACTTCTACTGGCATAGACAGAGCGGAATGCTTCTGGAGATGAAATATGAGTTCAATACGACCCGAGTCTCTGGCATGGATGTGCTTGTTGGCCATTTTGTCTTAAGCGCAGTTGCCGCTCTCTCAATCCCACCTGTCATTCCAGAGTTTCCATCATTCCTAGTTCTACCATTGTTCATGACAGCAACACTATCAGCAGTCATAATCTACAGAAGAAAACATCGCCAAACAGACTGAGTAGAATAGAAGAATATTCCATCAATCCTTGTTTGGAAGGACATAGAGTATCTAGTTTGGAAAAGGCTGAAGAGAACTCGGCAATCCAATTTCGTTGTTCGGGAGACATCGCCACTGGTCATAGGTTCAAGTCCTATCGGCGGCGCTTTTACCATACTTGAAGTAAGAAACACGGGACAAATTGGCATGTGCTGAATTGCTGAAGACGTAAGTTAGGTTACTATGCCCATTCTCTGCAGTTCTTCTCGCAAGCTGGTCTCTATCTGCTTGAGACTCTGCCTTTTCGCCACGTAGTCGTCTCCGGTTATGTTTCCCGTTTTGAAGTCGCTGTCAAGCTGCTTCAGTTGAGCCTGTATTTCAACTAGCCTTCCGCGCAGTTGATCGGTGTACGATACTGCTTTCTCTTCGGTTATCGCTTCTGACGGAGTCAACGCCATTTTTATGACGCCATCTTCAATGCGAAGTATCCTGTTAGTTGCTCGTGCAACGCTTGGGTCGTGTGTTACCATTATTATCGTCTTCCCAAGTTCCCTGTTTATTTTTACCAAATAGTCTACGACGATCTTTGCGTTCACCGTGTCCAATTCGCCTGTAGGCTCGTCTGCCAAGATAACAGGTGCATCATTTGCCAAGGCGGCTGCCATGGTAATTCGCTGCTGTTCGCCGCCACTCAGTTCCTCTGGTTTGTGAGAGGCGCGTTCCGTTAAGCCAACGACCTTCAGAAGCTCTTGCACACGCTTGGTTCTCGTGCCTCGTGGAGTGCCTGATGCGATCATTGGGAGTTCGATGTTTTCTGCGGCTGTCAGTGTTGGGATCAGGTTCAGTGTTTGGAATATGTGTCCAACGGTCTTCCGGCGGTATTCAACGAGATCTTTCGTCGAGAGTGCTGTCACATCTATGTTTCCGACTTGTACCGAGCCTGCTGTCGCTAAGTCTAGTCCGCCCATTATGTTGAGGAGAGTTGTTTTTCCGCTTCCGCTGGGGCCTATGATAGAGATGATTTCGCCCGCGTTGACATTCATGTTTAAGCCTCTCAGGGCTTGTACCTCAACTTTTCCCAAGCGGTAGACTCTAACAAGATCTTTGATTTTTATCTCTAACCCTTTCATCTTAACCTAACCATCCTTTCAAGGTTAGTCACGTAGTTCCTCGCCATGATCAGTATGGGCAAGATAGTGGAAGCCAGAATCAGACCTGCACAAGACGTGAGCATCAGTACCGTATCCAGCGTAAAAACGAGTCGGTGCCGAACAAGGCTTGTAGTCATGGTGTCAAGTGCAGAAATATTGCCATTCAAGGTTATGATTCCGACGACGGCTCCCAAAACAAGTGAGAATACGACTAAAGCCATGTTTTCAGTCAGGAACATTGTGAGTAGCTGCTTGTATGACAATCCTTTCACGCTCATCATCGCTGCTTCGCGGCTTCTTTCCCTCATACTGACAGTGCTCACAAGCGCCGTACCCACGGATGCCGCCAAAACGGCGAAGACAATACCGAGCCTCTGGATATCCAGACTTCCCATTTTGATAACATCCGACTGAGATTGTTTCCACTGTTCAGCAAAGGACTGCACATAGCTGATGTTGGGTTCGCCAATGTCTCGTATGATTTCGGCAACCTGTGTGCCGTTGGCTCCGCGGTTAAGCTTCAGCAGTATTCTCGATGATGAACTCGTATAGTTGCGAACCTCTTCATAGAGTGTGTCAGAAGCAAAGGACCAGTAAATGGAATAAACGGGATCGAATTGTTCAGTGTCTTGTTCTGGGCCGAAAAACCCGACAATCTCGAACACTCTGTTTTTCTCGTTCATAGAGCCGAACCCCAGACTAATAGATCCGCCTACATCGAGAGAATATCTCTTTGCTAGAGACCGTTCGAGAATTATTGTGTTGTTTTTCGTCTTAAGCAGGTTGAAGGCGGCTGCAACATCATTACCGCTGAACCATCCCCCTTCATAGTAAGCTGAATTGAGCCAAGAATCTGGTTCCACAGCTTTCACAGATACTCCGAACAGACGTCCCGACGGGGGTACTGCTGAAAAGGAGTATTCTATTGTAGCATTCTGAACGTAATCCGAAACATTAGTCATAACGGTCTCTAAGGTGTGAGAAGCATTGCCTGCATAGGCCATGTCAACGGATATGTCCGCTCCAACCTGCTCATATATCTGTCTTACTCCAAAATCCTGTTCGCTCGCCAATTGTCCAGTAACTTGGAAGCTGTATCCTAAGATCAGCGCGATCAAGAATGCTATCGCTGCTGATCGGGCTGGGTTTCTTCTGACGTTCTTGGTCGCCAAAGCGCCTAGATCGCCTAGAAATTTGGCTACTCTGGTAGCGAGTGCTTGGAACTCCAATGAGCCCTGAATGAACAGCTTTGTGAAGCTCCAGAAGAACAATAACGGTCCAACATAGTTCAAGATGGAATCGACGAAAATCCATATTCCAGCGAGCAACAATATAATGAAGTTCCCGCCCCCGAACATTATCTTCATTAACACTTGGGTCACGTTTATTCCAGCAGCGAAGACTCCTATCTTATAAGCTCCAAGAATCAAAGCAACCCAAGTAAGCTTCTTTCTATATGCTTTTGTTGCTTCAGTTGGCATGTATTCTCTCAGCGCATCCACCGTCGGCAACTGAGAAGCTTTCCGTGCAGAACTATATGTCGAGAGCAATGCTATAATGACTCCAAATGCGACAGTGAAAACCATAGTGTAAGGACTGATCACCTGCAGGTTGAACATAGCGTCTGTGCTAAACTGAGTGAACAACGGATTCAGAAGGAAACCAACGAGCACGCCAAGTAACCCTCCGATGAAACCTATCAATAATGTCTCAGTCAGGAATATGCTCAGGATTTGGCGTCTGGAGAACCCTTTCGTTGATAGCAGTCCAATCTCGCGTCTTCTAAGATTGAAAGAAACATCAGAGACCGTGGTACCCATGTACCAAGCCATGAAAAATATCGGCACCGAGACAAAAGTGAAATTAAACCTGATAAGCATCGACGTGAACTGGAAAAGCCGCAACTTTTGTTCGATGTTGTTTTGGAACTCTATGTGAACCCCTAGATCTGTAGCTATCTTGTTCTGAATGTTGTTCTTCACTCCTTCAATATTGTTGATGGAGGTTTGAATGTCCCAAGGACTGATTAGAGCCTCACGGTTCAAATAGACCAGCACAGTCGGTTGAAGATGCGAAGTATTCAAAGAATCGTGTATTCTAGCCATCGTCTTGTTCCAGTCTACTAGCAGAAGATTACTCATTATGTTTGTTGCTTGAAGTTCTTGGAGACGAGTCTCCGGGTTGCCTCCACCTTGCAGTTCGACTGTCACAGCGTTCACAGTATGATCCTTGTCGTTTGCAGACGCTATTTCTCTTGAATAAACTTGCTGTTCATTTTTGATCGGGCCATCCCATTGACTGTAACCCGAAGCAATCGAGTAGGCTTTATCGCTAAGGGTAGCGAGTTCTCTAACCGTCAAATTCAGGGCAACAAAAGAAACATCTCCATACGCTCCATAAATCGAGAAATTGATCGCGATTATGTCGCCGACCTTGACCATGGACCCTAACGGTGAATTTTCTAGAACGTAAGTTTCGTTCTCCCCAATTCCCTCTACCGGTTTGTTCAGCCATCCATCATAAACGTGAGAATTTTCATCAATTGAAGAAATCATTGCGGATAGATACTCGGTAGTCTTATTCTCACCAACTAGAGTTATGGACCACCAATAAAGCCTAGATATTATCTCTGCATCCAAGACTCCGTTGACTTCCAGAATCTTGTCTCGTAATGCTATCAGATTTGTCGAGTTGGCGCCATACTGCGAGATTTGAAAGTCTGCGTAGATCTGACCGATTTCTTGGTCGAGAGCCTTTTTTGCTGTTATGTTGGCTTTTATGTCTATGCCCGCAAAAAATGCTGATGCAAGCACAATGCCTATTAGAAGGGCCAGAAAAAGCTTCCATGAGCGCACTACATGCTTGACAGCATAAAGAAGGGGCATCACGCATCAAGTGTCAATGGTTGGTTTGACTCTTAAGCCTAATGTTCAGAACATAATGTTTAGAAAGCTTTCAACAGCTGCAATGACGCATGTTTTCAGGGAAGCTTTGGAATGTCGAGTTGTTTCGCGATTCCATTTAGATCTTCTACCACTTTTGGAAGTAGCGGTATGCCAATTCTTGAAAGCCGTTCTTCCTCTTCGAACTCTTTCTCCCCATGAATATAGATTCGTGAAGCCCCGCTTGCCTTCGGCGCGTTCTTCAGAATGCGTATCAAATCGTCCATATCTTTCTTGAATTCGTTCTTCGGTCTGAAGGCATCAATGCGCATGGCTCCAAAGAAATGACCTATACCAGAAGGCAGAGGTGATCCCTTCTCGTTCTTCGGATAGACCTTGTTGGCGTAAAGGGCTCCGGACAACACGGCGCTGAAGATTTCCACGGCTAAGGCTAATC
>Ga0315284_10016370_pt1 | contig 10526 bp, 3 predicted proteins | sample YL17G09_16_MG_FD_203696 | JGI IMG/M metagenome (GOLD analysis project Ga0315284, IMG submission 203696) | Sediment microbial communities from Yellowstone Lake, YNP, Wyoming, USA - YL17G09_16 | ecosystem: Environmental > Aquatic > Freshwater > Lake > Sediment | place: USA: Wyoming | collected...
CCGGCAATCAAAGTAGTGGAGGCACAGATACTTTGATCGTTTTTGATTCAAGCCTCAATGTCCTAAAAAATGATCTCGGAGACTTAGGGAATCCAACCGGCCTTGCCATACCCAGGGCGCAGATAAGCTATAACCCTCTTAACTTCAGTAAGAAAGGGCCTTCAACGGTTACTTCAGGCTCAAATATGGATTACACCCTTTGCTTCGACAATATCAATAACAGCACTCCGGTGACAGGAGTAACGATTACAGACACGCTTCCATCTGGAATCACCTTTGTTTCGGCTACCGGTGGAGGCACTTTTAGCAATGGTACGGTAACATGGAACATTGGGACTCTGGCTGCAGGTGCTGCTCAATCATGCGTCAAACTGACCGTAAAGGTTACAGCGACATCGGGCACTGTTACCAACAACGCCACCATAAAAAGCAATGAGACCCCACCGACGACTCAGGGAGCCACAACTACGATCGGCGGTACACCCGGTAACACTATTACCAACAACGCCACCATAAAAAGCAATGAAACCCCTCCAACAACTCAGGGCGCTACAACGACCGTTAGTGGAGGGCCGGGTGGTTGCCAATATTTTAATGAAGACTTTTCTGGGCAGTCTGGAAACTCATGGGCAACTTCTCACGGCAACTGGTACCTGCAGGGAGGAAAGCTGAATGTCGACCAGATAGATTCCGGTTATGTTGCTGTTGCTGAATCTTCATTTCTTCCGAGTGACTACTTTACTGTAGATGTAGACGTTGAGGTGGTTTCACCAGGTCAAGGAGGGGCCTACTACGCCATCTATCCTTTTACAACCGGAGATGTCCTTTTTGAAGTAGACGGCAGGACCGTCGATGGTGTGGGGGCGGTAATATTTGTTGATAGCGGAAACGCATATCTCCTTGGATTGGATGTTGAAGCAGACCAATGGTATCAATCCACTAAGCTTACTACGAGCGGTTCTGTAACCTCCATTGGGGTTGCGTATTCCAATAATGCCATCACTTTGCGTATCAATAAACAGAACACTTCCTTAAAGTTCTCAACTACCCTTCCTTTTATGGTCATTGACACGATATGGCTTTTCGCCGCAGGAACTGGCACACATGTTCGTTTCGACAATGTCTGTGCGAATCCGATCGGTGGCGGGTGCACGATTTCATCGTGCAAGGGCACCGTTCCGACCACGGCGCAGGTGGGGGTTCCCATCAACGTTCAGGCTACAGCCAACTTGAGCAATTGCGGAACACCCCAGTACTATTGGCAATTCGGTGAAACGACCGCCCGGATTCCTGGGCAAAACATCCCTTACACCTACAGCACGCCGGGCACCTGGGACTGGTACATGCAGGTTGAGGCGGACGGACAGTCCTGCGTCGACCATGGAACCATCACAGTCACTGGTCAAGGCGGGGAGACCGTTTCTACTCCCACAACACCCAGTGGTCCAGCCAGTGGTGCTCCAGGGACAAGTTACACTTATTCCACAGGGGGCTCTTCTTCCAATCTGGGGCACTCCGTCCAGTATTTCATTGATTGGGGTGATGGCACCAACTCGGGGTGGCTTCCTGTTGGGACGACGAGTGCCTCAAAGTCATGGCCTGCCGGGACCTATAACTTGAAAGCTCAGGCTCGATGCTCCATCCATACCTCTATCGTCTCGGGCTGGTCAGGAACCCTTACTGTGGTCATTAAATCCGGGGGGACTACTGGTACAGCAACGCGAGACTTGCCGAATTGCTATCCTCCTTCCGGTTCGTTTTTAGTAACGATTACAGTAACACCAGCCTCAACAACTCAGAATTATGCAGTAGAAGATGCCCCGCCAGCTGGCTGGACAGTAAGCAGTATTAACGAAAATGGTCAATGGGATAATGTGACGAAGAAGGTGAAGTGGGGGCCATTCTTTGACCACAACAATCGCACCTTGACCTACATGGTTACCCCTCCGCCTAATGAAACGGGGACGAAGAGCTTTTCGGGGACTGCCAGCTTTGATGGGGTGAATGTGGCTATCGGGGGAAAAGTAAGTTTAGACAAATGTGTTAACATCTGTCATCCGGCAGATACTAATTGTGATTACCGGATGGTGATCAGTGAAGTGACTGCTTATGGGGCGGCCTGGAAGACGGGCCAGACCTGGCAGAATCCCCCTAATCCAATACCCATCGAATATGTCACCAATGCGGGTTATCTGTGGAAGGTCGGGGAGGTGTATCATTATGACGCTACTAAGACGCCTCCTGGATGCTGGGTTCCTGGTGCTGCTGCGGGAGGGCAGTCTCTAAGGAATCGATCTCCTCTCAAAACCCAGGTAGCTTTAAGCACAGGCACGGCAACCCGTGATCTTCCGAATTGCTATACCCCATCCGTAGGGACGACTGTTTCGATTGAAGTCAAACCTGGGCAGGGGACTCAGGTATATGCGGTGGAGGATGCTCCGCCGGCAGGTTGGACAGTGAGTGATATTAATGAGAGTGGTGGGTGGGATAATGTGAACAAGAAGGTGAAATGGGGGCCTTTTTTCGACCCGACTAATCGAACCCTTACTTACAAGGCGACTCCACCCTCTGGTGAAACTGGGGCTAAGACATTTTCGGGCACAGTCAGCCTTGACGGAACGAATGTGGCGATGGGTGGAGATTCAACGCTCGGGATATGTACAGCGCAACAGTATACTCTGTCCGTTTCCAAGTCCGGCACAGGAAGTGGCACGGTCACCAGCAGTCCAGCGGGGATCAATTGCGGGGATGATTGCAGTGAGACTTATACGAAGGTTCAGAAAGTGAAACTTACGGCCAAAGCAGATACAAACTCAGGGTTTGACGGCTGGTCAGGTGGAGGTTGTTCAGGTACAAAGACATGTCAGGTGAACGTTAATGGTGAGATCATTGTTACGGCAAGCTTTGCGGCAAAGATCCCTGATATTGCGGTCTCTCAGGATTCCCTCGACTTTGGGGGTGTAAAAGTAGGTAAGAGCCTGAGCAAGACCTTAAAAATTACCAATAATGGTACAGGAGACCTGACGATAACAACCATCACTGGACTTGAAGGCACTAATTTTAGTATAAGCGGGAGCAGCAGCATAACGATCAAATCCAAAAAAAGTTACAACCTTAAGGTAGCTTTTAAACCCACCTCAACAGGCTCAAAGACAGCTACGTTGAAGATCAGTTCGAACGATCCCGATACACCTATACTCTCAGTATCGTTAACTGGGATAGGTCAATAATTCTCGGGGGGATCAAAAGTGGTGTAGAGCTGAAAGAAAATTATAGGGAGTGAGGATGTTTTTCTTCCCATTTAATTTCAGCTTCGGATGGCCGGACATAGATCGGGGTAAAGGTTGACAGATCTAAAACATCTCCCTTTCTAAGATGTTCAAGCCCCAGTTTGGCTACCACTGGCCCATGGGGGACATGGAGCGAAAGGGGAAAATGGCGAGGGAGGGAAGGGCATCCCGGAGATAATCAGCATAGGTTCTCACCCCATCGCCAATGAATATCGTTTTTTCGTTTATCTTCTTAATGAGATCTTCTGGTGTGATCGCCTGATAGGCCGATAATCGTTTCTCCTTTTTTAGAAAATTATAAAATGATGGTCTCGTAAAAAGTCGTCTCACCGGTGAACCCTTCGACCGTTCGCCCTGAGCCTGTCGAAGGTTGAATGGGCTCACGGCTCAGGACAGGCACCGGTGTCCAGTGTTTTCGTAACTATTTGACATCACTGGATTCCGGCTGGAGTTTACCCCGCACTTGATACGGGGCCGGAATGACAACCAGTAGCCTTTTTCGACTTTTTACGATTTCATCATAAAATGGAGAAAAGTAATACTACTCCGACAAATAGCGTTTATGGCGCGATGCAAGACGGATATGTTGAGCGGTTTGATCAGAAAATCTCCCCTTGCCCCTCTTTGCCTGTCTATGACAGGAAAAAGATTACCAAAGAGGGGGATAACAATTTCCCCCTTTGGCAAAGGGGGAATAAGGGGGATTTTGTGAATTGTCGGAGTAGTAGTAATTACCTGCAGATAAACTCAAAGATAAAGATTTACCACCCCAAACTTAGATTTTTTGTATCAATTTAGCCTTTTTAAAAATGAATTTCAAAAACCAAAGAAATTAAAAGAATCACTATAAAATCCCCCTCTATCCCCCTTTGCCTGTCTATGACAGGAAAAGGATTACCAAAGGGGGAAGCTAATATCTCCTCCCTTTGGAAAATGGTTCGGCATGCTCACCATCCTGAGCCTGTCGAAGGAGGGAGGCAGGGAGGGATTTTCAAAGCGCTAAAGTATTACGATTTTTTTTAATATATGAAAATGTAACTCCAACTGCTGTCCACTTTGTAACCAAGAGATCGTAAAGTAGTTTTTAGAGCTCTCCGAATCCGAAAAAGAATCCGAAAAAGAACTTGACAAACCTTTCGCTTGGGTAGTATAGATTAACCGTTTTCCATGGGTGAGGGAGATAAACGGGTTAAGCATATAAGCCCTACATAATTGGTTCAAGATTTAAGCACCTTTCTGAGGGGGGGAAGGTGGCAGCAAATTTAAAAGCCTGGCATTCAATAAAAATACCGAAGCCAGGCTTTTTTTATGATGTGGATCCAGATAAAGCCAAATTCTCAAACTCACGCATTATTGAGGTTGATTGAAGACAAAAGGAGGCTCCAATGAAAAAACAATCCATGATGGAAAAGGTTTGTCTGTTTCAACTTGTTCTTCTCCTTTTCCTGGGCACTCCTACCCCTGCGTTGGCGGGGCGTTGTTGGGGTGTAGGCGTGCAGCCGATGTCCGGCCCCGTCGGCACAACGCTGACGTTCAATGCAGAAAATGCCTCATGCCCAAAAGCATTGGGCTTCGAGAATTTTTACAATTGGTCACTCAAGTCTGTCTGCGACAACTCTAGACCCACAGTGGTGAACCATAGCCCGACTTGGACCCACACTTTTGATGAGCCTGGCCAATGGGTTGTGGAATTTGACGGCCAGCAATCTGGCATGGGCATCATTGGATGTCAGCCTTGTGATTATGATGGCAATATCGGTATCGGTAATAGCGTATGCGCGGTCTCTTGTACAGCCACGGTGCCGAGCACCGGAAAGATGGGTGAAACAATTCTTTTCGATGCAACGGCCACGCTGATCGATTTTTATGGCACCCCCTCTTACGAATGGAACTTTGGCGACAACAGCCCCCATTCATCTGACCAGAATGCAACACACAACTATACTCAGGAGGGAACTTACACCTGGACCATGATCGTAAAGGTTGGCAGCAATGCTACTAGGTGCAGTAAAACGGGAACCATAACCATTTCATCTTCTCCCCCCTGTCAGCTAACCTGCTCGGCCACAGTACCGAGCACGGGACAGACGGGTGACACAATTCTTTTCAATGCAACGGCTGCGTCGAGCGGATGTTCTGGTACCGTCTCTTACGAATGGGACTTTGGCGACAACAGCCCCCATTCATCAGGCCAGAATACAGCACACAACTATACTCAGGAAAAAACTTACACCTGGACGATGATCGCAAAGGTGGACAGTACTGAATGCAGGAAAACGGGAACCATAACCATTTCTATTGCTGGAATTAAGATAACAAACATTTCAGTTAAGGGTCAGGGGACAACTAAAAATGTTCCTGAGACAGGCAGCATCGTTGAAATAGAAGCGGATATCGAGATAGCCGAGGGCTACGAGTTGACGAAATGCAACTGGACAGGGGATCTCACCCCCGGTGAAGGTGATCCGCAAAATAAATGTCATTACGAATATACCCCTTCTACAGGTATCGGTCCGGATATTGCCACATATGGTAATAAAAACGTTACTCTCACAGTTAGTTATACAGATACGACTACAGGGATGAGCGGAACTGTCTCCCAAGATCATTCTTATAAGGTGTTCTTCAATAAAGATGCCGATGACCAACTGAGAGAGCCTCCGATCCCTAATTGGTTCCAATATTGGGGAGCCAATGGGGCGGTACCACAACTTTCCCAGGCTGATATGAGATTTGCGCCGGAGTATGGAGATGACAGCTATGGCGCTTATGACCCTAGCGACGATAACATATATTTAGGAGCTGGAGCATCGGGAGTACATTATCCGGATGGTATTCATATTCTGCAAGGAACAGTAAATGGGATATACTGCCCGGGTGGGAATTTTGGGGGTGCGGAGGGAATTGATTGCGCAACCGAAGTCGTTGAACATGAGGGGCATCATAAGTGGATCTGGCATAATCTGAATGGAATCTGGGCTGGTTGGGCCAACTCTGACTTTAAAGCCAAAGGTCCCACCGATGACATGGATTATGACGATAGCCTTCCTGATGACTATGAGATTTCGGAAATACAAACTTCCCCTTATGTAACAGACTCCTGTGATCTGGAGAATTATAAGAGCGAAATTTACAAGTATTATGGTGACAACGAATATGCAGTGATGGTCTATAGTAATGGGAAGACAGGAAATCCTGAGAAAGATTGGGCAAATCCGGGCAAACAGGCCAATCGTTTGCTGGCAACTGTGACACAGGGACAAGGCCAATTCCAAACTGATAAAGTCTCAAGTAAAAGTGGGCCGACTGATTCTAAAACTATATATCGTTCGTATACTACCGGTGCCGCAAGGGACATTGCTTGGCTAACTGGAAGTTATTCCGATAGTGGAATAGATAGCGACGGTAACGGTCTTTATAATCATCTAAAGTTATCAGTAGGGATTCAGGCTGCCTCATCAGCATTGTATGTTAATGTGGTCGCCTGGCTGAAAGATGGGAATGGAAATGATATCGCCTGGGCTAACACTTCAGTAAAATTAAGTACCGGGGTTCAGACCGTTAATCTTTTTTTTGATGGTCGTCTCATCAGGGGAAAAGGGCTTGACGGACCGTATAAGATAGCACACGTGGAGCTTCGAACAGGCGAGGCAGAAGATGTGATCGATACCGGGGATAATGTCCACACGACGGCCGCTTATCACTATACCGATTTCGATACTTCGGATGTGAGCTTTACGAAAAGCTTTAGCGATAGTGGCGTTGATAATAATTCAGACGGTCTATACGATTTTCTAAGGATACTTGTAGGGATTAGCGTTCAAAAGGCGGGGACCTATACCGTTATTGGTGAGCTCAAAAAAGGCCCTGAATCTATCGCCGTTGCCAGAACATCTGCTTCTCTTTTGAAAGGGAATCAGACTGTGAATCTTGATTTTAGTGGTCGTAGTATCTATCAGTATCGTCAGGATGGGCCATATGAATTGAAGGCTTTACGTATAGAAGATATGTCAAGAAAGAAGGTAGATGCCATTTATAATGCCTATACGACAAGAGATTATACATATGATCAGTTCCAACACAGCGGTACCAGTATCGATGCGGACAGCTATGTTGACGAATGTATAGATCTTAATGATGACGGAATTTGTGAGTATCTTCGGGTTAGTTTTGAAATTAATGTTGCGAAAACGGGCTTCTATCGCGTATCAGCTACCCTGAAGGATAGTCAAGGAGAAACAATCACAAGTCAGTCACAAGAAATCAACTTATCTACAGTGAACGCTTCTATTGACCTGGGCTTTTTAGGATGGGATATCAATTCTCATAAAGTTGATGGCCCTTACCAGGTAACATCTGTAACTCTTTTGAGCGCGAATGGTACTCTCGTTGACTTCCAACCGAAAGCCTATACAACTTCCGACTGGAGTTACCTTGATTTTGGGGGTGAAGGAGGACCATACACCCTTACGATCACAAAGTCTGGGACAGGGAGTGGAACGGTAACAAGCAGTCCAGCAGGTATCAATTGCGGTTCAGATTGTAGTGAGGCCTACAATACGGGCACCATTGTGACATTAACGACAACACCAGCCACAGGCTCAACTTTTACTGGTTGGTCAGGCGGGGGTTGTTCAGGTACAGGGACATGTATCATAACAATGAACAGTGATAAAACAGTCACGGCAACATTTACCACAACGGGGAATACTGCTACAGCGACCCGAGACTTGCCGAATTGCTATCCTCCTTCCGGTTCGTTTTTAGTAACGATTACAGTAACACCAGCCTCAACAACTCAGAATTATGCAGTAGAAGATGCCCCGCCAGCTAACTGGACAGTAAGCAGTATTAACGAAAATGGTCAATGGGATAATGTGACGAAGAAGGTGAAGTGGGGGCCATTCTTTGACCACAACAATCGCACCTTGACCTACATGGTTACCCCTCCGCCTAATGAAACGGGGACGAAGAGCTTTTCGGGGACTGCGAGCTTTGATGGGGTGAATGTGGCTATCGGGGGAAAAGTAAGTTTAGACAAATGTGTTAACATCTGTCATCCGGCAGATACTAATTGTGATTACCGGATGGTGATCAGTGAAGTGACTGCTTACGGGGCGGCCTGGAAGACGGGCCAGACCTGGCAGAATCCTCCTAATCCAATACCCATCGAATATGTCACCAATGCGGGTTATCTGTGGAAGGTAGGGGAGGTGTATCATTATGACGCTACTAAGACGCCTCCTGGATGCTGGGTTCCTGGTGCTGCTGCGGGAGGGCAGTCTCTAAGGAATCGATCTCCTCTCAAAACCCAGGTAGCTTTAGGCACAGGCACGGCAACCCGTGAGCTTCCGAATTGCTATACGCCATCAGGTGCAACGTCTGTTTCTATTACGGTGGTCCCTGGGCAGGGAACTCAGGTATATGCGGTGGAGGATGCTCCGCCGGCAGGTTGGACAGTGAGTGATATTAATGAGAGTGGTGGGTGGGACAATGTGAACAAGAAGGTGAAATGGGGGCCTTTTTTCGACCAGAATAATCGAACCCTTACTTACAAGGCGACTCCACCCTCTGGTGAAAGCGGGGCTAAGACATTTTCGGGCACAGTTAGCTATGATGGAACGAATGTGACGATGGGTGGAGATTCAACGCTCGGGGTATGTACAGCGCAACAGTATACTCTGACCGTATCCAAGTCAGGCACAGGAAGCGGGACGGTCACCAGCAGTCCAGCAGGTATCGACTGTGGTTCTGACTGTACCGAGACCTATTCAAAGGTTCAGAAAGTGAAGCTGACGGCCAAAGCAGATACAAACTCAGGGTTTGACGGCTGGTCAGGTGGAGGTTGTTTAGGTACAAAGACATGTCAGGTGAACGTTAATGGTGAGATCACTGTTACGGCAAGCTTTGCGGCAAAGATCCCTGATATTGTGGTCTCTCAGGATTCCCTCGACTTTGGGGGTGTAAAAGTAGGTAAGAGCCTGAGCAAGACCTTAAAAATTACCAATAATGGTACAGGAGACCTGACGATAACAACCGTCACTGGACTTGAGGGTACGAATTTTAGTATAAGCGGGAGCAGCAGCATAACGATCAAATCCAAAAAAAGTTACAACCTTAAGGTAGCTTTTAAACCCACCTCAACAGGCTCAAAGACAGCTACGTTGAAGATCAGTTCGAACGATCCCCATACACCAGCTCTGGAGATCCCATTGAGTGGCACAGGTCAGTAATATGGAAGCCTATCAGACCCCTGAAAAACTCCATTTCTTGTCGCTCCCGCGAAAGCGGAAGCCCAGGACCTCTTGGAAAGACTGGATTCCTGCTGGAGTTTACCCCGTACTTGATACGGGGCAGGAATGACAGAAATGTGGGACCGGGGACTTTTTCAGCAGCTTGCTGGTCATCCGTCGGGATGTTTTTCTTCCCATTTGATTTCAGCTTCGGATGGCCGGACATAGATCGGGGTAAAGGTTGACAGATCTAAAACATCTCCCTTTCTAAGATGTTCAAGTCCCAGTCGGGCTACCACTGCCCCATGGGGGACATGGAGCGAAGGGGGCGGGAACATGGCGAAGGAGGGAAGGGCATCCCGCAGATAATCACCATAGGTTCTTACCCCATCGCCAATGAATATGGTTTTTTCCTCCATTTGCATAGAGAATAGGTTTTCACCCCCACCCTCACCCTCCCCCCTCGAGGGGGAGGGGAGTGGGTGGGGGGCGTCTTCGTGGTTCGAAGGTGAGATACCGGACATTAAAAACTGCTTCACAAGCGCTTCCGGTTTAATGGCCCGGTAGGCAGATAGACGTCTCAGAACGATCCTTTCGTCATAGCGATAGAACGCGGTGTATACCTCCCCCTTTCTTGCATCGAGGATCGGGCAGATGAGAAAAGGCGTGGGGGATGTTTGTGATGCCAACACGTCGAGTGTCGAGACACCTGTCACTGGCTTTCGTTCAGCAAAGGCTAATCCCTTGACCGTGCTCACCCCAATTCTCAATCCTGTAAAAGAGCCTGGACCGAGGGAGATCGCCCATCCATCCAGATCTTCCATAGCGCAGTGAGCCTCTCTGAGAACGAGTTCGATGGCCCCGAGAAGTCTTTCAGAATGGGTCACCGGAATGTCGAGGAGGTATTCAGAGATGATCCGTTCATCATCGATCAATCCCACGCAGCCACACGATGTTGCGGTATCGAGACCAAGAACTTTCATCTATTCACCCTCACCCCTTC
>Ga0315284_10016371_pt1 | contig 10525 bp, 15 predicted proteins | sample YL17G09_16_MG_FD_203696 | JGI IMG/M metagenome (GOLD analysis project Ga0315284, IMG submission 203696) | Sediment microbial communities from Yellowstone Lake, YNP, Wyoming, USA - YL17G09_16 | ecosystem: Environmental > Aquatic > Freshwater > Lake > Sediment | place: USA: Wyoming | collected...
GTCGTCTGGAAGGTCGGGACGAACCCTTGCACAAGGTAGACGCCAGTCCCCCGGTTCGGGCGCCAGGCGTACAGGCCCTCAAATCCCTGCTCCCGCCCCCATCGCGCGGCTGAGCGGAGCAGTATCCCCAGGTTGCGGCTGGAAGACGTCCGGCTGTCAACTATGGTGCAGACTCCTATACCCAACCTCGTGGTCTCCCCGAGCAACACGAAGTTCCGACTGTCTAGGGTCGCGAGCCAGTAGTTTCGCCCCGGCATGGCAGCGCGCCATTGGACCGTTGCCTTGTCCCTCACGAAGCTTAGGCCTGGGAGCTCCGCGAATGAGATGTCCTCCAGGCTAACCGGTCCCACCGGAATGACAGGACGTGATGATTTCGCCGCCACCTTGGCTATGAGCCTGACCCCAGGCCGCAGGACAGGCGGAGCGGCTCGCGCGACTGAGGGAGTCAACGGAAGCATCAACTGCGGTATCTCCCCGACCCCAACGAAGCCGAACTGATGTATTTGCCTGGAGTAAGTCATTGGTCCAGGAAAACCGAAGACCAAATCCCCGCCACCGGCGAGGAACTCGTTGATGGCGGATTCGTTCACGCTTGAGAATAGGCCTTGGCCCCGGTAATCTGGGTGGGTTGAGGCATCGGCTAACTGCCCGCAGAGAACGCGGGTGGTGCCATACCGTGCCACTGCAGGCACAATGGAGCGAAAGGCAACCACGCGCCCTGCATCTTCCGCCAGCCACAGCACGGATTTCCCTGCTGGGTTGCCGTAGTGAAGATGCATGAACCAATCAACGGTCCGCCGGACGCTCATGACGTGGTTCACCAACTCTACGATTGCCCCGGCGTCGCGAGGGCCGGCTCTCCTGACCTTCACAGGAATGTCCCTCTCTGAGAACCAAGTCTCTGTCCGGTACACCCCGGCTGTTCACCTTCGGGGCTTCGTCCAGTCGCCCCAGGCCGGCTGCGGTCTTCGCCTCAGCGCTCCCACAACAGCTGCCCAATAGTTGCCCCGCGGGCACTCTTAGCAGCGCGGACGCGCCCCCATAGACCGCACCGCCGGCGACAGCCGTCATGCCCGGCCGCCCGAGACGGGGATCGTGCCAATCCAGGCGGGCTCTCCAACGAAAGCCGCGCAACCGCAGGACCACGAACTGCATTATGGCCTGCGCGGCCATTGCGCCGGTTGTTCCCCAGGCCACGGCCGTCACTCCGAAGACCGGACCCAGCCAGACTATGCTGGCGATGATGATGACGTTGAAGAGGAGCGCGACGCCGCCCAGGCGGGAGCCAAGGCCTCTGGCGCTTCCTCCGCCCCGCTTGGTCGACGTGTCAGGAGCCTCCGTCATACGCCTGGTCCTCCCAGACACAACACGCGAAGTCCCGAAAGAACCCCTGAGCCGCTTCCCGACCGAGGAGGCCGGTCACGATTCGCTGAGCCGCTGTGAGTCTCACCGGCCGCCGCCCCGCGTGGTGGGCGTCGCTGACGACCCCTTGGACCAGCCTGCGGCGAACAAGGTTCTGGGCTGCCTGCTGGGTTCGCCGGCCGAATGCCCCCGTCAGGCTGTCGGCGCCAACCACGGCCAGAACGCCCTGCTCCAGCAAAGGCCTTAGCCAATCGGGCTTGGCAGCAATTCCGGAGTTACGCTCCGGGTGAACGACCACCGGCACCAGCCCCGCCAGGGCTACTCGGAAGAGGACCTCCTCCGGGTTCGGCGGCAGGCTCTCGAAGGGCAACTCCACGGCCAGGTAGCGCGACCCGGCCAGCGTAAGCACTTCACCGGCCGCTATGAGTCCCGGCAACTCCGGGACTAGGTGGCATTCCATCCCCTGACCCACTTCAAGGGGTATGCCCTCGGCCCTCAGGGCCTCCCGTAGCTCGGTCAGGCCGGCCAGGATCCGTTCGGGCTTTGGGCGGTAAGTCCTGAAAGCGTGTGGACAGGCGCACGCCTTCCCGACGCCGTCCGCCACCGCCTGCCGGCAGAGGTCCATGGCCTCGTCCATGTCCCGCGGACCGTCGTCCAAGCCCGGCAAGAAGTGGGCGTGCAAGTCGATGAGCACTGTGGACGGACTAAGAGCCGCGACGGCGGTGCCGGCCCTTCTGCCGCGCTGCGGTCTCGCTCTCTTTGTCGCCGTAGGAGCGGTCGTAGTAAGAATGGTAGTAGCCGCTTGGGCCGTTCGGGTTGATCTCGTCGAGCACCACACCCAGGAGATGGGCCTTGACCTGCTCCAGCACGGCCTTGGTCTTCTGTGCCGCCTGGTAAGTAGTGAACCGCGGGTTCACGACCATGACTACCCCGTCGACGGCGGCCGCCAGGACCACGGCATCGGTTACGGCCAGCACCGGCGGGCTGTCGATGATAACCATGTCGGCCTGACGCTTGAGTTCCGAGAGTACGTCGGCCATTCTGGGGGATCCGAGGAGTTCGGCCGGGTTGGGCGGTTTGGGCCCCGCCGGGAGAACTCTGAGGTTTCTTACGGATGTTGGCTGGAGCGCCGGCGGAAGCCCGCTCAGACCAGCGAGGACGGTCGTCAGTCCGACCCGGCTGTCGAGTCGGAACAGCCGGTGCAATTGTGACTTCCGGAGGTCGCCGTCAACCAGGATTACCCGGGCCCCGGCTTCAGCCGTCACAATGGCCAGGTTGCTGGCGGTCAGGGTCTTCCCCTCTCCGGAGCCCGGGCTGGTTATCAGGAGCGACCGCAGAGGCTTCTCCACATCGAGGAAGCGTAGGTTCGTCCGCAGGCCCCGGTAGGCTTCGACAACCGGGGCGGTCGCACTGAGGTTGGGGATTAGGTTCGCATCGGGCCCGTGGTTCGGCTTAGCCAAACAGGGCACCCCGCATTCGGGTTAAGGTCGGATTCGTGCTGGCTCTTTGCCGGCGTTCCGCACGTCGATGCGTTGGATGGCTCCGAGAACGGGCAAGCCGAGATGCCGTCGCACGTCTTCCTCGGTCTTGAGCCGGTTGTCAAGCGACTCGACCATGAACACAAGGGCGAGGCCGATCATCGCCCCGAGCACGCCGGCTACGGCCATGTTGAGCAGCGGGCGCGGCCACACGGGTTCCGCTGGTGCAATGGCGGGGTCAACGACCGAGACGTTCTCAACCTTCATCAAGTCAACCACTTCCCGCATGAACTCGCTAGCCAAGGCGTTGGCTATACTGGCGGCCTTGGCCGGATTCTGGTCCTCCACGGCTATCTGGATGAGCAGCGTATTGGGGACCGCCTGCACCTTTACCTTAGCCGCAAACTCCGTGACTGTGAGAGGCAGACCCAGGTTCCCAATGACGCGCTTGGCAATCTGCCTGCTCCTGATAATCTCAGGGTAGGTCTTGGCCAGCTGCGTGTTCATGAGCATGGTGCTGTAGTCGAGTACAGGGGTCTCCTGCCTGACCACGATGAGCGTAGTGGAGGCGGAATAGATTCCGGGCAGCAGGTAGTAGCTCACCGACCCGGCGACCAGCACGGCTACTACGACAACCACGGCGAGCACCCAGAAACGCCGCTTCACCACCGACCAGTAGTGGAGCAGATCGAACTCCTGGTCTTCCTCCAAGCGCTGGCCCTCCGCTTCTGGAAACAGAAAATGGCTCCGATAGTATTAGAGACGCATAGATGTTCTTCCTCCCTTGGTCCAATCTGGAATGGCGAGAAACTGTCAATTGGGAGGTACTGGGGGGGGGCGACAACGGAGGCGCCCCCGATCCAGGGGCGCCTCCGGACTTGCCTCTAGCTAGCTTGCCGCGACCACTCTCGTCCTACTTCACATCCACCGCATGCGACAGGACCGTGGCCGCCTGCGCCCGGACCGTGGCCGCCTGCGCCCGGGTGAGAGTGCCGGCCGGGTTGAAGACGTTGCCGGGCAGCCCGGCGATGAGGCCGTGCTGCACCGCCTCGGGTGCCCGGCGGTTCGGTCGGGGCTTCTCCGGCCAGGGCCAGGAGAAGGCAGGCTGCCCCGCCCAGCAGCTCCGCGACCTCGGCGGCGGCCGCTTCGGGGGTGGGGTAGCCTTCCGGATTGGGAAAACAGGCCTGGAGCAAGGCCGCCGCCTGGGAAACCAGTTCCGGGGGCGCCGGCCTGGGGAAAGGGAGCACTCTCACGGTCGCGCGGCCTCGAACTCGTCCCGCGTGATACCCAGGTTGACCATGTCCCAGTAGCGGCCGTCGCGGAACCAGCGCTGCCGGACGCGGCCCTCCTCGCGGAAGCTGCAAGCCCTGTAGCAGCGCGCTCCGCGCTCATTGAACTCGGCGTGGTCGAGGTTCACCTTGTTGAGGTTGAGGAACCCGAAGGCGTAGTCGAGCATGGTCAGGATGACATCGCGCCCGAGACCCTGCCCGTGCAGGTCCTTGCGGCCGATGACGATACCGAGGCTGGCCCAGCGGTTCCGCCCGTCGATGGAGAGACCGCAAGCCCCGACGTAGCGTTCCTCCGGGTCGTCCTTGAGGCAGATGGCCAGTTCCACGCCGTGCGCGGCGTCCTGGGTGAGACAACGTTCCACGAAGCGTTCCGTCTCGACCAGACTCTGCGGTTTCTTCCAGAAACCAAGGTACTGGTTGATCTCGACATCGTTCACCCAGGCCTGGATGGCGGGGATATCCTCGCGGCGGAACTCGCGTAGCCGCACCCTATCACCCGTGAGCAGCATGGCGGTCGCCTCCTTCGGCAACTTTCGCCCATTATACCCTGGGCCAACAGGCCGTGGGGGGATGAACGGGGCCGATAGGCAAGGGGGCTCGCCGCCGCCTGGCGGAGAGCCCCCCGGACCGGTGGCTGGCTACTGCATGGACTTGAAGGTCTGGCAGCAAGTATCGTCCTTGCTCTGGGCCGGTGTCTCGCTGAGACTGCTGAGTTGGGCGTCCGGCGAGACCCCGCCTCCGGCCCCGCTCTGGATGATGATTTGCTTGGCCGAGCAGCGGTTCCCGCTGCCGAAGTGCTTGCAGGTGCTGACGGTGCAGTTGACGTCGGTCATTGCTCTTGGCTCCTTCTCTAGGATTTGGGTTGCCCCAGTAGCATGCGCAGCTTCACGGCCTGGGAAACCTGGGACGCCGGGAATTCGTCGCAACGTCGACGCTGGCGGAACCACCCGCTCATCCGGGGCAATGGGGCCCGCTGCCCTGTGGTATGCTGGAAGGCAGCGGGGCCACCGCGGGGAGGGACGGGCTGTGAAGAGACCGCATCTACCGGCAGAGAAGTCTCGGGTCGTAGTCGGGCTTCTCCTAGCCCACCATCCGGCAGCGGTCTACGCCTTCGGTTCCCAGGTGGCCGGAACGGCCAGGGCGGACAGCGACCTCGACCTTGCTGTCCTCCTTCACCCCGGCAGACGGCTCTCGGTCGAACAGAAGATGGACCTCACCGAACGCCTCGGCGCGGCTGTCGGCCGAGACGTGGACCTCATCATCCTGAACGAAGCGCGACTCCCACTTCAGTTTGAGATCATTCGCAGCGGCCATGTTCTTTTCGAATCGTCTTTCGAGGACCGGGTATCGGCCGAGGAAACCATCGTCAGGGACTACCTCGACTTCGAGCCGTTCCTCAGGCAGTCGGCCCGCGAGATCTTGGAAGCGGCTCAGGAGCGGGGCTCACGTCCTGCTCCATCCGGGTCACCGGGAGGGAAGACCTGATGTTCAACTCCCCGCTCGTAGCCGATCGTGTCCAGACCGTCCGGGCATCCCTCGGTCGCCTGCGGGGCCTTGCCGCCGCGGACCGAGGGGCTTTTCGAGGCGGCCCCGATGACTACGCTATCGCTGAACACCACCTTCGTCGGGCGCTACAAGCTCTGCTGGACATCGGTCGCCACATCGTTGTCAGGTGCGGGTGGGGAAACCCGGCCTGATTTCCTGAAGGCCCTGGCCCTCTACGTCGGTAGCGAGGCAGCCCTGCCGGAGGACTGAGTTCCAGGAACGCCTTCGCTCGCCGCACGAGCCTCCTCCTCCCGGCAAGCCCTAACGTTCGCGGAGAAACGCCTTCCCGCCGCGAGTCGTGAGTCCCAGTAGCATTGTGGCGACCCCGATGACGCCGACCCAGCCCAGGGTCGCCGCCGACCCCAGCCAGGCCACGACGAAACCAGCGAGGGGCAGGGTCCCCAGGCCCAGCCCGTTCATGAGCGAGTTGGCCACGCTGAAGACCCTTCCTCTGACCTCCGGCGGAGTCCGACGGTAGAACACCGAGGTCAGGGGCACGTTGAAACCCGTCTCGAGCATGCCGATGAGACCGAAGAGAAGCGGCAGCACGGCGAAGCCCGGGTGCAGGAAGAAGAGCCCGAAGAGGCCGAGGAGGGCGACGAAACCCCAGGCCGCGGTCGGTCCGGACCGCAGTCTCCCCGCGAGATTCCCCGTGATCACCGCACCGAGCACAGCTCCGAGGCCCTCAGCCGTCATGACCAATCCGAACCGCCCGGGACTCAGGGCGATCGTGTTGCGGAGGTAGTCTATCGCGGCCACGCCGGCGAGTTGGGCGACAAGACCGAAGCAGCCGAAGAGGATGATGAGAAACCACAGGACGACATCGGAGCGGATGAAGCGCAGACCGGTGCCCAATTCAGACCGGAAGGACGACCGTGGGCCTGTCGCGGCGGCGGTTTCGGCGCCGGAAGTTCCCTTGGCCTGGCGTCCTTTGGGGAAACGGGCCGCCTCGGGGATGGCGATGAACACAATGACCAAGGCCGAGGCGAGGAAGCTCGCGGCGTTGATGCCGAAGACCGCCCCGGTTCCGAAGAAGCCGACCAGGGCGCCGCCGACGATGGGGCCCAAGAGGCCCGTGAACTGCGTCGTGCTCTGCGCCAGGCCCACGGCCGCCTGCATCTGCTCGTCCCCGACTAGTTCGGGGATGATGGCCCCTCGGGCCGGGCGGAAGAACAGCGAAGCGAGCGTGGAGACGAAGACCGCGGGGTAGAGGGCGGCAAGGGTGGGGTGCAGGGCGAGGGCCAGCCATAACAGACCGCGTACGACATCACTGGCGATTAGTATCTTCTTGCGGTCCCAGCGGTCCACGAAGACGCCGATGATTGGTCCGGCGACCACCATGGGGACAAGCTGCAGGAACATCAGGGCTGAGATGGCGACGGCGGAGCGGGTGAAGTCCGTCACCAGAATGAGGGCGGCGATGGCGGCGAAGGCGTCGCCAAGGTCCGAGATGAGTTGGGCCAGCCACAGCAGAAGGTACCTTGGGTTCCGCAGAACCGTCGCGAACGTTGCCTTAGCGCCGGTCACGCTCTTGCCTACCGGGCCGGTCGGCGCGGCTGAGCCGGTCGCTCCGCCTGTCTCGGCCGGCGAAACGGGGTGACGCTCGGTCTCCAATCTCCTCGTCCTCCTCGGGTAATCGAATCGGACCCGACCTCGCACGGCTCCGCGACTACCGCTCGCGCGGGGTCCGCAGCCGCCTCGCGCCCCCGTGCGCTACTTCGCCTTCCGGCTCAGCGCCTTCTTGACTTCAGGGGACGCTTTGAGGGTTCCGTAGATCCTCACCCACTCGACGGTCTCTTCGACCAGCGAGGCTGGGATGTCGGCCGTGCAGACCAGGGCGCCCACGCAGATGATTCTGACTCTCTCGCCTGCCTGCTTCAGCTCCTCAAGGTCCGCCCTGGTCAGGGTCTGGATGCCGACGCTGATGTTGGTGGCCAGTCGTGCCTCCCGCTTGCCGTCCCCCGCGTCCAGGGCAAGGCGGTCGAGCGTCCTCTTGAGCGTCGTCTCATGACCGTCAAGGCTTGCTCGGACGGCGCTCTTGACGAAATCGGTCCGGTTGGCGTAGAAACCCTGCTCCACCAGGATGTCGATGCGGCCCACATCCACGACGCTGAGGTTGACGGTGATCTTCTCGGTCGCTTCGGGCACTGGGCTTCCTCCCTTCCGCTCGACGGTTGCCTTCCCGGGGCCATCCTGCTGGATGGTAACCGCCTGGCCACAGGATACCCGACGGGGGCACGAAAGTCAAGAACTCGCGGGGTCCCAGGACGTCGTCCGCGAGGCGCGGGAAACCGGAGGGCCGGGCTCGCTAACGGCGAATTGGCGGACCCGGAGGGGTAAGGGTGATCAGGCTTCTTGCGGAGCGCGACCGCGAGCAGGTCATGGGGCTTCTCGCCCCGGAGAGCGCGCTCAACCTCTTCATCATCGGAGACGTCGAGAACAACGGGTTCGGCCAGGAGTTCCAGCAACTCTGGGGCGACTTCGAGGCCACGGGACGGCTCCGGGCCGTCCTTCTGCGCTACTACGGCAGTTTCATCCCCTACGCGCCGGGCGAGTTCGAGCTGGACGGTCTGGCCGAGGTCCTCATTGGGCACCGGGACCGCATCACCGCCTTCTCCGGCATCGACCGGGTCATCCTACCGTTCGAGACCTACCCGGGGCTTCTGCCGGAGAACGCCAGGAAGCGGACACTCTCTTTCCTGGAACTCCGCGACGGTGACCGGCTGGCGGGGCCGGAGGGGGGAGGGCTCGGGGGGCAGGCGTTCCGGGCCGGTCCGGATGATGTGCCGGCCTATCTCAGACTCTGGGCGGAGGTCCACGGGCTAGAGCGGTCGGATGAGTTTGACCGCAGCCACCGCCGGGAAATCGAGCAGGGCGCCGGTCGCGTCTACCTCCTGCGCCAGGGTGACCGGGTTGTCGCCACGGTCAAGACCACGGCCGAGACAAGCAGCGGGGCCGTCATCACCGGGGTGACGACCCATCCCGCCTTCAGGCGCAGGGGACTGGCCACGAGCCTTCTCGTCCTTCTCTGCCGGGAACTGCTTGGCGAGGGTAAGCGGCCCTGCCTCTTCTACGACAACCCGGAGGCCGGGGGCATCTACCGCCGCCTCGGCTTCACTGACGCCGGGACCTGGGTGATGTACGCGGCGGGGCCGGGAGAGGGAACCCCTCCTCCTTAAGCGAAACTCCCTTCCGCCCGGGGAAGGATACCTCCCATGACCAAGCCTCTCGTCGCCATTCTGATGGGCAGCCGGTCCGACCTGCCCGTGATGGGGAAGGCGGTGGCCGTGCTGCGCGAGTTCGGGGTCCCCACCGAGACCCAGGTCCTGTCGGCCCACCGCGCGCCTGAAGCCGTGGCCGACTACGTGAGCCGGGCCGAGTCGAACGGGGTCGAGGTCTTCATCTGCGCCGCCGGCATGGCCGCGCACCTGGCCGGGGCGGTGGCCGCCCGCACCGCGCTTCCGGTCATCGGTGTTCCGCTGTCGGCTACCCTCGGCGGCCTCGACGCCCTGCTCTCCACGGTCCAGATGCCCCCGGGCATCCCGGTGGCCACGGTCGGGGTGGACGGCGCCAAGAACGCGGCCTACCTGGCCGTCTCCATCCTCTCGCTCCAACACCCCGAGTTCGGGGACAAACTCCGGGCGTTCCGGGCCAAAATGGCCGGCGACGCCACCACCTCCGCTGTCGTGACGGAGGACGAACTGGGCCCGGCCGGGGGCGGTGGCCCTGCCAGTTAGTGGGTGATATGATTCGAGCGAGGCTAGCTTGCGGGGCTGCCGATTGGGGGCGGGAGACTCTTGGCGGATAGGAGTCGGGATTGGATGAGACAGGCCGAAGCCGACCACCGGCACGCCCGGAGTTCGCGGTCGCTGGGGGACTGCGAGTGGGCTTGCTTCGCCGCCCACCAGGCCGCCGAGAAGGCGAGCAAGGCCTGTTTCCAGAAGCTCCACGCCGAGGTCTGGGGACACACCGTCAGCCTGCTGCTGGCGCAGCTTCCGCCGGAGGTCGTCGTGCCCGCCGCTCTCATCGACCGGGCCAAGGTCTTGGATAAGCACTACATCCCAGCCCGGTATCCCAACGGATTCGATGCCGGGGCGCCCACCGACCTGTACACGCTGGACGAGGCCGACAACGCCATTGCCATCGCGGGTGAGGTCATTGAGTTCTGTAAAGGTCTTCTGGCCGGACAAGGACGCGCTTGAGGGCCACCTCAAGCGGTACGTCGCCTCCCTGCTGGTCCGGGAGGAGGTTGTCGACGTCTACTTGTGTGGTTCGTGGGCCAAGGGGACCCACACCGTGGCGAGCGATGTGGACCTCCTGATTCTGATCAACGACCGTGCGGGCTCGGCCACCGAGAAGCCGCGCGACCGGATGCCCACCTACCTTCCCGACAGCTTTCCCACCAGCCTGGACCTGTTTGTCTACACGGTGTCGGAGGCGAGACAGTCCCCATTTGTGAGGCAAATGCTGCAGACCGGGACGCCCTTTCCGCACCCTGCGACCGAGGGCGCCGATTCCCGCCCAGGAGGTAAGCTCTCGTGATCCCACGCTACACGCGGCCGCCCATGGGCGACCTGTGGTCCACGGCCCATCGCTACCGCCGCTGGCTGGACGTGGAGGTCTATGCCACCCAGGCCCAGGCCCGCTTGGGCCGCATCCCGGCCGAGGTCGCCGAGCGCGTTACCCGGGCCTCAGCCGCTCTGGTCATCGACGACGCTTTTGTCCGCGAGGTGGACGAGATTGAGGCCGTCGTCCGGCACGACGTGATCGCCTTCGTCACGGTCGTGGCTCGGCGGCTGGATGCCGCGCTGGCGGAGGGCGGAACCCCGGGCCGTAGCCGCGGCGCGGACG
>Ga0315284_10016373_pt1 | contig 10524 bp, 7 predicted proteins | sample YL17G09_16_MG_FD_203696 | JGI IMG/M metagenome (GOLD analysis project Ga0315284, IMG submission 203696) | Sediment microbial communities from Yellowstone Lake, YNP, Wyoming, USA - YL17G09_16 | ecosystem: Environmental > Aquatic > Freshwater > Lake > Sediment | place: USA: Wyoming | collected...
TCGCGCGCCGCTCCTCCTCTCCGCTCTCTACAGTTCGCCCTTCATGAGTTCCTCGAGCGAGAACTCGTCCTCCATGGCCTCCCCCTTTGGCGCGTCCGCGCCGTCCCAGGGCGCGACGGTTGCCGCGGCGAGCGCGCCGCGCGCGGGCGCCGCCCCCGCGCCGCCCGCGCGAGCGCGCTCGACAAAGCGCGCGATGTCGGTCGCAGTGAATGCGCCTTTCAAGTGCGCGATCTTGGGGGGGTCGTCAGGACCTGCAGACGGCGGGCGGGCGACCGCCACGAGGGCGGGGAACCCATAAGTCGCCTCGACCGCCGCCTCGAGCCCCGGGTGACTACCGCCGGCGGCCCACGCCCACGCGAACGGCCGGCCCGCGAATTTGAGTGACGCGGCCTTGAGCGAGGCGATGGTCACCGTCCGCTCCGCCGCGGTCGTGTCGGCGATTTGAGGCAGCAGCGCCAGCAAGCACAGCCGCGTGCCGTCGGCCAAGCAGTCGCCATCCAGGTCCTCTTGCGACGTGATCTCAACAATCTCCGGCTCGGGAGGCGGCGCCGCGGCGGCCGCCACGTCGGCGAGCGACGCCGCGTCGCGCGGCCCCTGGTAGGGCTCCGCGCGCCCGCCGGGGTGGAACACGATGAGCGTCGGGTAGCCCTGCACGCCATGCGTTTGGCAGAGGGCCTGATGGACCGTGCAGTCGACGGCGCCCATCGCTCCGCGGCCGCCGCGCGCGACCGAACGAGCGGCTTTCTCAAAGTCGGCCGTGAGCGCTTTGCAGTGCCCGCACCAGGGGGCATAAAATTCAACGAGGCCGATAAAGCCGGGGAGGGTCGTTTCGCCCAGGGAGTGGACCGGGGACTTATTGGACTGATAAAACGCGCCCGCGTCCTTGGCCGCCGTCGTCGCTTTGCCGCCTTTTTTGGCCTTTTTCTTCTTGCCGCCATCGCCTGCGGACGCGTGCGCGTGCGCGCCGTCGCCCGAAGCCGACGCCGACGCGGCCGCGCCCCCTGTCTTGCCGCACCCACACGCCGCCCCGGCAGCGGCCGGCAACTTTTCCCCCAGCCGCGCCTCGGCCGCCGCCCGCGCCACGTCCAACGCCAGCCCGACGGCAGCGGCCGCCGTGGTGCGGCTGGTGACGGGGAGCGGGTCGGAGCGGAGGACGGCGGCGCCTTTGCCGGCCGCGAGCGCGACGAGTGTCGCGCCGCCGCCGACGGCGCCGGCCCGTTTCGCGGCCGCGGCGTCATCCAGCGTGCCCACGCGGGCGATGCCGGTCAGGGCGGCGGCGACGGACGGCAGCTTGGCCTCGGCAAAGGCGTGTCTGAGGAAGGTCGACGTTGACCGAATCCGGAGGGAGCGCGTCGATCCAAGCCCCCAATGGCCCCCCATCGCCTCACCTTTTGCCCGCGCCAAACAGGGCAAGCGTCACGCCGCCGTCCGGCGCATCGACGTCGGCCGCGGCGAGCGGGACAGGCGCCGCGCCAGCGCGCGCAGACGCATCGCCGCCAAACGGGGGCGCCGCCCCGCCGCCGCACTGGCCGCCGGACGCCGCGGCGACCGCGGCCGCGGCGGCGAGGAGAAGGAGGGTCGCGCGGTGGAGCATGTGAGGGCGGTTGTGTGGGGGCGCGAGAGACGACAAAAAAATCACAGCACCGCCACGCCCGCCGGCGCCAGCACAAACCGCGCGAGCGCGACGGCAACCGCGCCCTGGTCGTTCGTCTCGGCCAGCACCACGTTCGCCGCCGCACGCGCTGCGGCGCACGCGTTGCCGACCGCCACCCCGGTCCCTGCCAGTTTCAGCGCGGTGACATCGTTCTCGCCGTCGCCGATGAAGAGCATGCGCGCGGGGTCGATCCCGGCGGCCGAGGACTCGGCAAGCAAGCGCAGCAGGCCGTCCCCTTTGTCGACCCCGGCCGGCACGCACTCGACCACGCCCGGCAGCGCCGACGTCGTGTCGGCCAACCCCGCCAGCAGTTGCCCCGCCGCCTCGCGCGCGTCGGCGACGGCGGCGGGGGGGCCGATCCAGATGGCTTTGTGGACGCGGAGGCCGAGGCGGGCCGCCTCGGCGCACGCATCGCCGGCCAGTTCCTGCGCGGGCTCCCCATACCCTTCAAGCCGGCGCGTGTGCTCGTCCACGCGCGTGACGAGGACGTGGTGCGTCCCCGAGGCCGCGTCGGAGCAATAGAGCGCGAGGGCGACGTCGAGCGCCCCCGCCAGCGCCTGCGCCGCGTGCGCCACGTCGCCGTCGAGCGTGGCCGCGTACAGTTCCCGCCCGTCCGCGTCCAGAACCAGCGCGCCCTGCAAGAAGACGCCCGCGCGGGGGCGGCCGCCGAGCGCAGACCGCAGTGGCGCGGCCCACGGGCCGGTCGGCGCCTTGCCGGTGGCCAGCACCAGGGGCACGCCGGCTTCACGCTCGCACGCGGCGACAGCGGCCGCGACGGCGGGGGTCAGGGCGTGCGCCGAGTCGAGGAGCGTGCCGTCGACGTCGGTCGCCACGAGGTCGAACGCAGACGCCCGTGCGGCGCGCAGGAGGTGGTGCGCCGGGCGGCGGCCCGCGCCGCTGACGCGCGGGCGCCTGGCGAGTGCGGGCAGCCGCATCGGAGAGTGGCCGAGGCGTCGGTTTGCGCGCGGCCGCACTCTGCCGCCACCCGCCGCCGGCGCGCCACCCTCTGGCCGCCATGGCGGGCCCGGGCGGCTGGTTTCAGCGCAAGGTTGGTGGGTGGGCCCGCGCGCGCGGGCGCCGCGGCGCGCGTCCGCCGCGCCCGCCGCGCCCCCATTACGCCTCCACCTCCACAGGCCACGCTCGCCGCGGTCGACATAAATCTGCGCGCACCCGCCGAGGGCGATGGTATGAGAGAAGGAGGCGTGAGCGGGGCGGGGCGGCGCGCGCAGCATGCCGCATGCCGACGCGCCCCCCTTTTCCTCTTCTTCAACAGCCAAACTCGCCGCCCTGGCCGACGCCGAGCGTCGCGCTGCCGCCTGGCGGACCCGTTGCGAAACCGCAGAGGCCGCCCTGCGGTCAGCGACCGCGCGCGCGGCCGCGGTCGACTCTGAAGCCGCCGCCACCGAGGCCGCCGTCGCCCAGCTGACGGCCGACCTGCAAGTCGCCCGGGACGTGGCCGCGGCGGCAGGGGCGGACGCGCGCGCGGACGCCGCGGCGACGCGCGGGGGGGCGGGAGAACTGTTGGTTCGCCTGGAGGACGCGCTGGCGGCCCGGGACGAAGCCATGGCTCTGGTGGAAGCTGCCGTGCGATCTCGGGACGAGGCGGATGCGGAAGCTGCGCGCGCGCGGCGCGAGCGCGACGCGACGCTCGACGCAGCGGAAAGTGTCGTGGCCGACCGCGGCGTGAGCGCGACCGCGGCCGAGCGGGCGACGGCCGAACGAAATGCCGCTCTGCACGCGGCCGAGCGCGCCACCGCCGACCGGGACGCGACGCTGCGCGCGGCGGAACGCGCGGTCGCCGACCGAGACGCCGCGGCCGCGGCCGCGGCGGCCGCACGCGACGCCGCGCTGCGCGAGCGCGACGCCGCCTTGCGCGAGCGCGACGCGGCATCTGAAGCCGCGGCCGCGGCCCAGGCGACGACCGCCGCGGCGCACGCCGATGCCTCCGCTTCGCGCACCGCTGCTTCAACCGCCTCCGGCCACGCCTCCGACCTCGCCGCCGCCCTGGCCGCCGCCCGCGCTGATGGAGGCGGCGAGGGCGCGCGCGCCGCGCTCGAGGCGGCGGCCGCGGGGCACCGCGCGGCGCTCGACGCGGCGGCTGCGGTCGCGCGCGAGGAGAGAGAATCCCTCATCGCCGACCTGACGCGCGCGCGCGCAACGGCGGACGACGCGCTGGCCCAGGCCGAGGCGTTGGAGGCCGACCTCGCGGCGGCCAGCGAAGCCGTCTCGCTCGCCGCGGCCGACGCGGCGGCGTCGCGCGCGGCGGCGGCGGCTGCGGAAGCGGACGCGGAATGCGCGACGTGCGACGCGGAGAGCGCGCGGGCGCAGGCCGAGGCGGCGGCCAAGGGCGCGGTAAGAGAAGAGAGGAGGGAAGGAGGTCGAGGACTGCTCGCCCGTGGCCCACCCTCTTCCCCCACTCGCTCAGGCCTCGGCGTCCAGGAGAGCGGCCGACGCTGTGGCCGCCGCCGACGCGCGCGCGGCGGCGGCCGAGGACGCGGCGCGGCGCGCGCGCGCGCGCGCGGCCGGCGCCGGGGCGGCCGACGCCGAGATGGAGAAGCTGCGCCGCGACTTGGCGAGGGTCAAAGGCTTGCACGACAAGCTTCAAGCCGACCTGGCCTCGGCGCGGCGCTTGGCGGCCGACGCCGACGCGCGCCGCGAAGCGGCCGCCGCCGCCGCCCGACGCGCCACCGCCGCCGCGGCCGCCGCCACCACGCGCGCCGACGCGGCCGAGGCAGGGGCGGCGGACGCGTGCTCGCGCGCTGAAGAGTTGCAGGCGCGCGTGGGCGGTTCCGAGACAGCGCGTGCGGCCGCCGAGGCCGCCGCTCTGGCCGCCGCCACCGACCGGGACGATGCTCTTGCCGCCCTGGCCGACGCGACCGCGGAGCGGGACGACGCGCTGGCTGCGCTGGCGGACGCGGGGTCGGCGTCCGCTGCGGTCGCAGACGCAGGCCGGCACGCGGCGGTTGCTCGCCGGCGGGCGGTTGAGCTGGAAAAGCAAGTGATGGCGGCCCGCAAGCGGGTGGCCGAGGTCGAAGGGAGGGCGCGAGAGAGGGCGCAAGCGGCGGCGGCTGCGGCGGCCGAGACGGCGGCGGCCCTGGCCGACGCCAAAAGGCGCGCTGAACGTGCCGACATGGCTGTGGAGGCTGCTGAGAGCGGTGCGGCTGCGCTCGAGGCTGATCTTGCGGCCGCGGTCGACCGCGCCGACGCTGCCGAGCGGAAAGCGGCGTCGCTCGAGGCCGACGTCGCCACTGCGAACGCGCGTGCCGACGCCGCCGGGCTGAAAGCGGCGTCGCTCGAGGCTGATCTCGCGGCCGCGGTCGACCGCGCCGACGCCGCCGAGCGCCGGCTCGCAGAAGCCTCGACCGCGGCCCAAGCCCAGGTCACCGCCCTATCCGACAGCCTGGCCATCGCCCAGGCGGAAGCCGCCTCAAGCACCGAGGGTGCGGCAGCAGCGCGCGCGCGCGCAACCGCCGCCGAGGCCCAGGCCGCTGCTGCCGCCGCCACCGCCGCCGCCGCCGCCGCGCCCGCGACCGCGGTCGTGGCTGCCGCCCGCGCCGAGGTGGCGGCCGCGTCGGCCGCCCTGGCCGCCGCGCGCGCCGACGCTGGGGGGGCGCGCGCCGACGCCGAACGGCTGGCGACGTCCCTGGCCGCCGCCGCGTCCGACCGCGACCGGGCTGCGGCGATCGTGACTGGTATGGCCAAGAAGGTGGACGAAGCGGCCGCGGCGGCCCGCGCGGCGGTCGCCGCGTCGGACGCCGCGCGGTCCGACGCCGACGCCGCGCGCCTCGAATCGGCCGGCCTGCGCACCGCGCTAGGTGCGGCGCGCGTGCACGCGACTAGTCCACCGGAGGCGGACGCGGCGCTGGCCGCGCTGCTCGCGTGCGCGGCGCGCCGTGCCGCGTCGGCCGAGGCCGCGCTCGCCCGCGCGGCGGGCTCTGGAGCCGCCGCCGCGCCCGAGGAGGCGCCATCCTCTTCATCATCGCCTGCCTCTCTCGCCTCCCACCTGGACGCCGCCCTGGCCCGGGTCGAGACCGCCGCCGACGCGGCCGCGACGGCCGCGTCGGCGGCCGCCGGCGAGCGCGCGGCGGCGGCGCTCGCGTCCGCGCTGACGGCGACCAAGATCTCGAGCCCGAAGCCGCAGCACGTCGTATCTGTGCGCGCGTCGAGCGCGGGCGGCGCCGCGCCGCGGCTGCCGCCGCGGCGCACGCGTGCCACCACCCGCGGCCGCCTCGCGGCCGCCCTCGCGGCGGCGGCCGTGCTGCAAGTGACGATGCTGGCGGGCGGCATGGTCGCCTTCCAGGCGCGGTGTGCGACGTGAGGAAAGGGAGGGGGTGGCGGTGGTGCGGGGTGGGACGTGTCGCGGGTTGAGGCGTGTTGCGCGGACGACCACGGAACCGAAAAACGCGGCTCTCTGGCGGCGCGGCGCGGGTCCGGGGCGACGCTGGGGCGGCCTCAAAAAGCGGTGGGGCAAGATTTTGTTGGCGAAACTATCTAGCGAGCCCAGCGCAGACAGCCATCCACCACTTTTTCGCTCGCCAACCGCTTCGCCGGCCATGCCGGCCCCCACAGGCCGCCCCCCGCCCACCAGTGAGGTAAGCGTGATGGGCCTGGGGCGGGCGCATGGCGCGGCGCGCCCGCGCCGTCGCGGTCGCCGCGCGCCGGCGCGTGGAGGGTTCGCGCCATCCCCGCGCCGTCCGGCCGCGGACGACCCCTCCCAGCCCGCCACATGAGCCAACCATGTCCCATCTTACCCCGCTTAGGAGGCCGCCGCCGCTCCGCCTTCCGCCCGCGCGCCGGATGGCGCGTGCCCCCCCGCCTGCCCGCGCGTCGCGCACGGCGCCCACACGTCGCCCGCCGCCCCTTTGCCCGACTGGGAGAGGCTGTCGGGCGCGAGCTCCGACCCCACGGGGTCGGCCGGGTCGGGCGGCGCCCCCACGGACGCCGCGCGCGCGCCCGCCGCGCGCCGCCCGCGCGTCGTCCCGCGCCGCGCCCCCGCCGCCGTGCGCTCGCTCGTCGCGCCCGCCGCGGCCGGCGGCGACGTGGACGCGTATCTCATGAAGCTGCTGCGCCCCGCGGACGACGGCGGGCGGTCGTCCGACGCCGACACGGCGACGGTCGTCGCGTCGCCCCGGCCGGTGCGGCCGGTGGCGTCGGCGGCCGGGGCGGCCGCGCCGGCGCCGGCCACCACGTGCGTGACGTCGGCCCAGGCGCCGACCGCGGCCAAGGCGCGGGCGGCGCTCGGGGACGGACCCTACGCGGCCGTGCGCGCCGCGCTCGCCGCCCAGTCGGTCCAGCACGCCGCCCAGGTCGCCGCTCTGCACCGCGTCGTGGCACGGGCGCGCAAGGGCGGCGGCGGCGAGAGCCGGGGCGGCGGGGGGTCGTCGGCAGGGACCGGCACGCGTGCCTCGCTGCCGCGCCCCGGCGCGTCGACGTGCACCGTCGACGGCGCCCCCCCCCCCCCCTCCTCGGCCGACGCCGGCTGGTGGGCCGCCCTCGCCGCCGCGTCCGCCGCCGGCGCCGCCCCCGGGTGGGCGCCCTCACCCTACTCGCGCGGCGGTTGGAACGCGGGCGCCGCGGCCGCCTCCCGCGCGGCCGCCGCCCTCCACCTCTCCGCCGCCGCGGGCTCGCTCGCCGCCTACGCCGCGGGCGGCGCCGCCGCGCGCGGCGGCGCGGCGGGGCCGCTGCGCCGAGCGCCGAGCGAGGAGTCGGGCGACGGAGCGCCCAAGCAGGGAGGGGGGGGGGGCGAGCCGGCGGCTGAAGGCGACGCCAAGCCGCAGCGCCGGCCGCGGGTGAGCGGCGCTGAGGACGGCGCCGACGCCACCGCCCCTCCGCCGCGCCGGCGCCGGTCGGCGTCGCGCCTCGCCGGCGCCCGCTGATGAAGTGCCTGCCTCAGTTTTACCATCCCCGGCTGACTCAGTTGCGTGCTGTGTGTGCTCCGTGGGCGGGGCGTGTGTAGTGCAGGGAAGGCCGCCGCGCCGCCAGTCCCCCACACACACGCTCTCCCCTCGCCTTGATGCCCCCGCCGCCGCCCACTTGACGATGAAGCGGTCCCGCAGGGAGCGCCGCGTGGACTACGCGGCGCTGGACGGTGGGGCAGCGGAGGGGACTGGGGGTGGGGGGCGTGCGCGACTGCGCGTGGGCGCCGCGCCAGCGCGCTCGCGCACTGGTGACGCTGCGCCACAGAGAGAGCGACCCGCCGCCGGGCGGCGCCAGTTCAGGGGTCGCGCGCCGCGCCCCGCATCCCACGCCCCCCACTCCCTCCTTCTTCAGGCCGCGACGCCGACGAGTTTGCCATCTTCGATGTCGTCGACGCGGGCGCCGTGCGCGACGCCACGCTCGCCGCGGTCGCTGACGCGCCGACGGCGAGGGAGGCTTGCGCGGCGGCAGACGTCTCCGTCGGCGCCCTGGACGCCCTGGCCGAGCCGGTCGTCGTCCGGGGCGCCCCGGGCGACGAGCCCGCGACCGCGGCCGCCGCGCTCGGCCTGCCGCTGGCAGACGCGGCGGCGACGGTCGGCGGCACTCCGTCCCCTCACCTCCCCTGGTGGACGCCTGCCGGCGCGGCAGCCGCCGCCCCAGACCTGGACGTGCGCGTGGTGGACGCGGGCGGTGGCGACGGGCCACGGTGGCGGCCGGTGCAGTGGGCGCTGTACTGCGCCGCACGTGAAGCCGCCGCCGGCCCGCCCGCCCGCGCCGCGTCCGGCGCCAGCATCGAGGACGAGGCCGACTCCGCGGCCGTCGCGGCGCCCGCGGCGGCGGCGCCGGCCCTCCCGTCGCCGCGCGGCATCTCTGCCGAGTCGAAGCGGCGCCTGCTGGTCGCCGAAGTGACGCTTGACGGCACCCCTTTGGCCTGCGGGCCGCCTGCCGCCGTCGCGGCCGCGGACGCGGTGCCCCCAGCGTGGCCGGCGACCGACTTTGGCCCTCCACCCTCCGCCGGCGCCACCCTCTCCCTGCACCCCGCCGGCGGCTTTGCCGATTGGTGCACGCCCCCCGGCGGCGCGTGCACCTGGATTTTCGGGCTCGCGGGGCGGCGCCTGGTGCTGTGCGCGCCGCCGACGCCGGCGAACGAGGCGGCCTACGCGGCGTGGGCGCGCGGCCCCGCCCGCGGCGCCACCGCGCTGGCCGCCGCGCTCCGCGGCGTCGTGCGGGCCGAGGTGCGGCCGGGGGACGCCGCGTTTGTGCCCGCCGGCTGGCTCGCCGCGGCGGCCACCCCCGCCGACCACCTCCCCTCGTCCGCCCTCGTCGGCGGCGTCCTGCTGGGCGCGGCCGCGGCCGCGATCGCGGCGGCGTCCGCGCTCGAGGACGAGGCGGGGGCCAAGGCGCGCGAGCGGTGGCCGGCGTTTGAGCGCGCGGCGTGGCGCGTGGCGGCGCGGTTGGCGGGTGTGGTGGTGGCTGCGCTGCCCCGAGCCGCCGCGGCCGGCGTGGAAGCCGGCGTGGCGCGGCGGGCGGCGGCGCGAGCGACTGCCGCCGCCGCCGCGGCCGAGGCCGCCGCCGAAGCCGAAGCCGCGCGCCTCGCGGCCGCCGCCGAGCGCGCCGAGCGCGCGGCCGCCGCGCGCGTGGCGGCCGGCGCCGACCGGCCGCAGGGGCTGGCAAGCCCCGGCTTTGGCGCGCCGGTCGTGCGGCTGCGCCTGCCGCCCTCGCCCGCCGCCCGCCCCGCCTCGCCCAAGCTCGCGGTGCGGCTCAAGCTGCCGCCCAGCTTCAAGGTCAAGGGGGGGGGGGGCGAGAGGCCGGAAGCGGCGCCGGCGACGGCGACGGCCGAAGAACCGGCGCCGCCCGCGGACGCGCCGCCGGCGCCGCCGCCGGCGCCCGAGCCTGGGCCGACCGCGGACGCGCCGCCGGCGCCGGCGCCCGAGCCTGGGCCGACCGCGGACGCGCCGCCGCCGCCGGCGCCACCCCCTCCGGGCCCGCCGACGCCGCCGCCGCCCGCGACCCCCGTCGACCTGTCCTCCCTCCCTTTCGACGCCCGCCCGTCCGTGCTGGCCGCCGCGCCCGCGCTGGCGGCCATGCTGCGAGGGTGGGCGGCGCTGCCTGGGGTGTTGGCGGCCGCGGCCGACCCGGGCGCCGACCCTGGTTCCGCGCCCGACCGCCTGGTGCTCGCGCTGCGCGCCGCGGGCCTGCCTGCCGAGCCGCCCGCCGCTCGCCCGCCGCGGCCGCCGCCGCCCGTCCTCGCCCCGCTCGCGCCGCGCCCTCCCCCCGCGCGCCACCTCCCCTCCCCTCCCCCGCTCTCGGGTGGCTCCGACGGTGACGAGGCGGGCGACTCGTTTGATTTCGCCGAGGACGTGGCGGACGCGCCGGCGGTGGCTGTGGCTGCGGCGCCGAAGAGGGCGGGCGGCGTGGCTGGCGCGCACCGCCGGCCCGCCCCCCCGCGCTCCGCCGGCGCCGGAGGCGGCAAGCTCAGCGTCAAAGACCGGCTCAAGAAGAAGCTCAAGATTCGGTAGCGAGCGGGGGGGGGGGAGAGACGAGGGGCGGGGGAAGAACAAGAAACTCGGGGGTCGAGGCGCGCGTGTTGCTCGATTGATCGACCGCCTGCTTGCCCCACGGTGCGCGCGCGGTCGCGTTCCGGGGGCCGGCCCGGGGGCGGGCGAGGGAGCGTCGCAGGCGCGCGTCGGCCAAGCCGGCGCGCGCGCGCGGGCAGGGCGCGCGCTGCTCCCAATCGCACTCCCGCCTCCCCGGCCACGATGCTGTCGCGGTTCGCCCCTTCCCGCGCCCCGGCGCCCGCGGCGCCCGCGTCCGCCGGCCGGCGCGCCGCCCGGCCGGCGCGCGGCGCCCGCCTCGCCGTGCGCGCGTTTGGCCCCGGCGGCGACCTGGTGGACGGCCTGGACGAAGGCATGAAGATCCGGGTGACGGCGTCGATCAAGGTGCAGAGGGGGAGG
>Ga0315284_10016374_pt1 | contig 10524 bp, 12 predicted proteins | sample YL17G09_16_MG_FD_203696 | JGI IMG/M metagenome (GOLD analysis project Ga0315284, IMG submission 203696) | Sediment microbial communities from Yellowstone Lake, YNP, Wyoming, USA - YL17G09_16 | ecosystem: Environmental > Aquatic > Freshwater > Lake > Sediment | place: USA: Wyoming | collected...
TCTATCTCTCGTTCTTTCTCTCTCTCACTGCGCAGTCGCGCAGCAAAGCCCGAAAGGCGAGAGCTTGGCACGAGAGAAGAAGGGGACGAGAGAGAGAGAGAGGCGCTCGATCCGTTTTTCTTTTTCTCGACGAGAAAAAGGAAACAAAATGGACCCGCCGGACAAGCCCCTGTCCGCCTCCTCGATCGTCACGCTGTGCGTGGGCGGGCAGGAGTTTGCAACGACGGTGACGACGCTGCGCAAGGTAAAATCGTTGTGGAGAGCGTCGTGGAGAAAGGAGAGCCGAGGCGAGGAGCGAGCTTGACGGTGAAAAAGGCATGTCTTTCTCGACGTCGTCGGAGCGTCTTTCTCTCTCTTCCGATGCCCTCTCTCTGCAAGGCCTGGGCTTTGCAAGGCCCCTCGATCGTCTTTCGTTTGCGGTCGATCGAGAGAGGGAGTTGTCGATGCCACATCGCGGCAGAGAGAAGTGGGGGCAGACATCGCGAGTGTGGGAGAGAGGGACCGCGAACGTTCGATGGGGGGGCCTTCCGTCGGGTTCTCGACAGCATGGTCGTCGTCGCTCGTCCCAAAAAAAGCATGAGATCGCTCTCTCGCTCACCCTTGTCTTCTTCTCCCTCAAACTCTCTCTTCCAAAACAGGACCCGGGCTCCATGCTCGCGCGCATGTTCTCCGGCGACATGCCCAGCAGCAGGCTGGACTCGAAGGTGAGTGTTGGGAGGTGGAGAAGCAGAAGAGAAGGGGAGGAAGAGGTGCAAGGGGAGAGCGAGGCCTTTCAAAAACTCGACCTCAACCGCTCGGGGGGAAAAAATCAACACCTAAACCTCTTCAGGGCCGCTTCTTCATCGACCGCGACCCCAAGCACTTCGGCGTCATCCTCAACTGGCTCCGCGACGGCACCGCCGTGCTTCCCGACGGCGACGCCGCGGTCGACGAGCTGCTGCAGGAGGCGGAGTTTTATCAGCTCCGAGGGCTCGCCGCCGCGGCGGCCGCGGCCGCGGGAGGGGGCGCGCGGCCGGAGCCCCTGACGGCGCAGATGTTGCGCGAGTCGGTCGCGGCGCAGCTGCAGTCGCAGCCGCGGATCGCGGCCGCGCTCGACGTGCTGCTGGCTTGTGCTTTTGGGGCCGGGGTCCGCGACGGCAGGAGGGCGCATTCTTCGCAGGCGGCTCTCTGCTCGAGCAGCTCGGGCTCGTTCCCTTCGCCGCAGTACGCCTGGGCGGCCAACGCCGCCGCAGCAGCTTCCGCGGCTTCCGCGAACAGGATTCCCCCGAGGCAGGCCGCGGTCGACGTCGTGCTGCGAGAGGCGGCCTTCTGCCCTCTGAGCCCGCAGCCGAAGCGCGCGATCGCGAGGGACGAGGCGCTGTGAGTTTTTTTTGGCTGTTGTTTTTTCTCTCCTTTTCCCGTCGCTTTTTCCCTCTTCTCCCCGCCGCTCTCTTTGCTCTTCTGGTCCCCCGTTTTTTTTTCTTGAGGAAGATGCGAGGCGGAGCAAAAGATGAGAGGAAGATGACCCAAAAAATGGACCCGAAGAAAGACTCACTCGAAAAAACTCACTCGAAAAAAACAAAAAAAACGATCTCTCTCGACAAACAGCTACGTCGGCTTCCGCCAGGAGATCCGCGTCACGGGCGCGATGCACACCGAGGCCTACGAGGCCAAGCACGAGGTCCACCTCGTCCACGAGGGCGGCGCCCTCAGCTACGACGCGCGCGCTTATGGGATTCCTCAGGAAGACAGGCTTCGCATAAAGACCGCCACCGTCTACCGCCACCACTGCGTGTCGCGCCTTCCCCCGCGTCCCGCTCGCCTGCGGCGCGTGGCCTTCACGGCTCTGGCGTCCCCCGACGCGCTGCTCTGGGCGCTGGAGCTCTGTGGGTTCAGGGACGTGGGGCTCAAGGTGCACGCGCACCAGGCGACGGTCGACGCCGGCGAGGCCGCCGACGGCGGATGGGGCGAGGGAGAAGGCGGCTGCTGTTTTGAGGAGGAAGAGGGAGGGATTGCCTCCGGGAGGGATTGCTTAGGCCGCAGCCACGGGCAGCGGCACGGGAGACAGGAACAGGCGGCGGCGGCGGCGGGGAGGAGGAGCTCCCTGTGCCGCGGCTGGTGCGCCGGGGGGGCGCGCTGCACCTGCGGCGGAGCCGCAGCAGCAACCGCCGCGGACGCTTCTTCTCCTTCTTCTTTCCTTGCTTCCTCCCCCGCCGCCGCACCTGCTCTCGTCTCCGCCCCCTCGTTCGAGTTCGACGCGCTCCCGGCCGCCGAGACCTTGACCGCCGAGGGAGGGAACGCGGGCTCGACCGCCGCCGCCGCCGCGGCCGCCGCGGAGGGCACCAGCAGCAGCGGAGTCAGGAGGAGGCTGAGCAGGCTCGCTGTGTCGGCCCCCGCCGCCGCCGCTCCTGCGTCGCCCCCGCCCGCCGCCGCCGAGGCCGTCGCTCGCGCCGCCGCAGCAGCACCCAACAACGGCAATAGCAGCAGTGGTAGCATGGGACGCTACCGCAGGGGCGACTCCCAGCAGCAGCGGCAGCGACAGGCGGCGGCGTCGATCTCGGCCGCCGCCGCCGCTGCCAACGCGGCAGCAAACGGCGGCGGCGGCGCCTCCTCTCTGGCTGCTGCAGCAGCCGCAGCAGCAGCCCCCTCCGCCTCCGCTTCCGCCTTCGCCTCCGCCTCCTCCTCCTCGGGGAGCCGCTACTCGCCCCTCGCGGCTCTGGCAGGCAGCGGAGGCAGCGGCAACCTCGCGGGGGCCGTCGCGGCGGCGGCCTCGCAGGCCTCGGCCGCGGCCTCGGCGGCGGCCTCGTCGGCCTCGGCCTCGGCGGCGCTGCTGCTGCCGAGCGCCGCCGTCGCCGTCGGGGCCGGGGCCGGGGGCGTCGCCGCGCTGGTCGCCGGAGGGCTCGCGGCGGTCGCCACTGCGGCCGTCGAGGCCGCGGGGATGCACACGCCACCGCTGCTGTCTCCGACCGCCGCCGCGGCCGGCGGGGGCGCGGGCGGCGGCGGGGGCGCCCTCGGAGCGAGGGTCGGCGGCGGCGGCCTCGACCCCCTCTCCCCGGGGGGCGCCGCCTCCCCCCGCTCCTCCGGGAACGGAGGGAACACCAACGACGGCCCCTTCTCCCCGACCTCGTCCCCGATAGACCATCGCCTCCTGACGCGGGACCTGGACCCGTTCGCGGACAACGAGCCGACCTTCGCGAACCTGCGCTACACTGTGACGATGAGCCTTTGAAGAGAGGAAAAGAAAACCGTTTTTCTTTTTCTTTTTTTTTCTCTCGTAGAAATTTTTTTTCCTCTTCTCTTTTTTTAGCTTTATATGTTGAGAGTGCTAGCCTCCTCCTTTCATTTGTCCACGAACGAACCCCTTTGAAACTTGAAAATCGAAAGACGACGACGATAAGCGACGTCGTCAAGCTTTTGTAATTGAGCCCATTCGCGCAGCATTTTCTTGCCTTACTTTTTTTGGATTCTCTCTCAGCGAGAGAAGGAGCAGGGAAAGATTTCTTGTTTTCCTGGAAAACTTTTCCATCGTCGCTCGGATTTTTTTTCTTCTTCACTACGCTCTCTTCCCTTCCTCTCTCTATCCGAGAAAAACAAGCCTCCTCGGCTACTCGGTCCTCTGTTAGTCCTCTCTCTGCCAGTCAAACACCATGGCTCGTGGCTTCATCTTCTTCGCTTTCGCGCTCTTCGCGCTCGTGCTCAGCGTCATGGCGCAGGGTGAGTCGGAAAAGAGAGCAAAAGGAGAGGGGATGCGAAATTGGTCTCTATTGTCCGAGAGGCGAACGAGATGTCGAGACGTCGAGCAGCAACAAAACCGTTCCCTCGCTTTCGAGCGCCAAAGCGAGCAACGCGCCGGCTCAATTGCTCGAAAACAGAAATCAGATACGATATAAGAGGCTGAGGCATCATGAGTGGGAACAGAACCGCCCCGAGGAAAGAGTACTACGAGGAGCTCGAAGATTCCTGATGGGCCGCAAACTGTTTGGGCGCGCGACGACCTCCCTCTTCGACTTCCGTGTCCCCCCTCTCATCTTCTCAAGGAGAACTTGCTCGTCCCCCTCGCAACAAAAAAAAAAAAAAAACTCCCTCTTCAACCAGGCCCCACCGTCAAGTCCCCCAAAAACAACAAGCCCGCAAGCGCCACGAAGGACCAGGGCTCCGAGTGGATCGACGAAGACCCCAAGATGCAGCTCGCGGGCGACGCGGGGCCGGCCCAGTTCTCGCGCGCCCAGGTGTTCCTCGAGGCGACGACCGCGTCGGGCAGCCCCTCGGCGCCCAACGAGGCGCCCAAGGAAACCGGGCACGTCCCGGCGCCCGGGAAGTACACGCACGTGACCGCCGGGGGCGCCAAGTGAGTCTCTCTTGTTGTTGTTGCTGTTGTTGTTGGCGTCGTCGTTGGAGAGGGAGGGAGGAGGAGAATGGAGAGTTGAGAGAGAGAGAGAGAGAGAGAGAAGACGCTCACTCGACCAAAAACCCCTCTTTCTCTCCTACAAAAAAAAAACGCAAACGCAGGCTCGGCGCCATCCCGCTCCCCGAGGAGGGCTTCCCGCGCCTGTGGCACCCTCCGGCTCCGGCACCTGCCCCCGCCGCGCCGCCCGCCCCTGCTCCCGCGCCCTCGTCGAAGAAGGGCAAGGCGGTCGCCGGCAAGGCGGCGCCCAAGGCTCCCAAGGCCGCGCCGCCAGCCAAGGCCCCGAAGAAGAAGGAGGACAAGCCCGCCGCCGCCGTCGTCGTGGTTGCCGCCCCCAAGAAGGGCGCCAAGGCTCCCGCTCCGGCTCCGGCCGCCCCCGTCGCCGCCCCGGCCCCGGCCCCCATCGATTCGTCCGTCGTCTCCGTGGCATCTGCCGACGTTGGCCTCGAAGAAGAGCGCCCGCGCCCGCGCCTCGCGACGGCGCACATCCAGGTCGACGACGACGGCAACGTGCTGCGCTGCCACACCGGCCTGAACGGCGAGGAGCGCTGCCACTAGAGGAAGAGAGAGGGGGAGTGTGTGTGTGTGCCTGAGAGAGAGAGAGAGAGAGAGAGAGAGAGAGAGAGAGAGAGAGAGAGAGAGTCCTGCTTTCCTTTCTGTCGCTGCTCGCTTGTCTTCGGACTTTATAAAATAACAATAAACCTAGAAGAGAGGGGGAAAGAAAAAAACGGGCAACGCTACCTCCTTGCTCGCAAAAATACTTCTCTTCCTTTTTTTTTTTGCTTTTTTTCCTTCTCTTTTTTCCTTTTTCTCTGCCGAGCGATTACCAAAACGACAAAAAGGTTTCCCACCCCTGCGCTGCGCGACGCGTGATTCTCTCTGTCTGTCTCTGATGTAAGTAGAAACGATCCACGGAACAACAAAAAATGGAAAGAAAGTGTTTATCTCTTTTCGGTCGAAAAAGGTCTTCTTCCTTTCTTAAACGAGGGGGAAAAAACATGAATAAAAATTTATCTCTCTCAATCATCTCCCTCCTCCTTTGTTCCATCTCAGCTTCCTCTTTTCCTCCCATCGTCTAGTGCTGCTTGACGTCCACGACCTTGGCCTCGATAACGTGCGGGCCCTCCGCGGGAGCGTCGTCGTCCTCGGCCGTCTCGACCTCGTTGTCGGCGGCAGACTCCTCCACGGCCTCCTCCTCCTCGGCTGCGGCCTCGGGCTCGGGCTCCGGGTGGGGGGCCCTGTGCTTGGACGCGAAGGCGTTCGGCCTCGCGTGCGGCTCCGCGTGTCCCGCGGGCCTGTTGGGGGCAACAGCCGACCCGGAGGGCTTGGGCGGCGCCGGGGGCATCCCGCCGTTGATGAACGGGATCTTGGGCGCCGCGACCGCGGGCAGCGCCGGCGCCGCGGCCAGCGCCTCGCGGAACTGCTTGACCTGCTCGGACTCAGCAAACTCCTTGAGCTCCTCCGCCGTGGGGAGCGTGACCGTCTTGAGCACGTCGTCGCGCGGCGCATTGAGCGGGTCCGAGGACGGGTCGGCCGAGCGCGCGAGGTCGCGCTGGGCGTCGAGCGCCTGGAACTGCCGCATCGTCTGCTGGTCGACGACCTCCTTCTGCGCGGCGGCGGCGGCGGCGGCGGCCTTGGAGATGCTGCCCTCGCCCGGAGTGGGCATCTTGGGGGCCGACCCGTCGGGGGAGGTGAGGGAGACCCCGGGGGGCAGGTTGAGGGGCGCGGTCGACTGGACCTGCGCGCCCGGAGCGGCCTGGAGGAGGTGGCGCGAGGTGGCCGCGACGGAGGAGGTCGACGCCGAGGCCGCGAGGGCCAGGAAGGCAAAGGCGATGGCGGAGCGGGCCATTTTGTTGTTGTTGTTGTTGTTGTTGTTGTCGTTGAAGTAGAAGTTGTTGGGAAGAAGGAAGGTCTGCGGTAGGATATTTTATTCGGTTCGCGTTCGACGGGACACAGGTGAGAACAGGTCGGGCGGCGGCGGAACGGAGGGAAAGAGCCTCAAAAGCAATTCGAGGTCTCCGGGTTGTTGCTCTCCGCGGGCGAAACCTTTCTCTCAATGGAACGCCAAAGAAAAAACTCGGACGCCGCGCGCTCTTTCTCCTCTTGAGAGGTCGCTTCTCGTCGCAAAAACCAGGCCAAGCTCTGGGAGTGATTCGCGAGAGACACGCTAGCGACAGCACAGAGTAAGAAAAAGGCACAAGCAGCGAGCAGGAGGCGAGAGGGAGATAAGGCAATGGCCCTGAGCAAACTGCCGCCGCGCTACCGGGATGCGCTCTTCCAAATTCTCCACACGTGCAGCCTCTCTCTCGCGCGCGCGCGCTTCCTTGTCTCTCTCTCCTTCTCTCCTCAACTCCAGAGCGCAAAGGAGCCGGAGCTCGAGAGTCGTGAAGAGAAAAGAAAAAGGAAGAGCTTGATACGACTAAAAAAGCGACACGCACCGTTTCGTTGCTGCAAGACGAGGAAGAGTGAAAAGCGGAAGAGTTCGACCGCGACGAGGTTGAGAAAAACAAAAAAACTTCTCTCTCTCTCTCTCTTTGGTAGACTTCTCTCTTGTCCTGGACTGCTTACAATGGATACATTTCTCATACTTCTGATAATTCCCCACAACTACTGCTCGCGGGCTGTCAAAGAATTCGTTCGTTTCCCCCCTTTCTCTCTCTCTTTCTCTCTCTCTCACGATCCCATCACCCTCGACAATGTCTCGTTCACCATCACCGCCGCCGCGATGCCCCCGACGGCATAGAGCACCGCGTCCCCTCCAGGGACTAGCGTCGTCGTCGTCGTCGTCGTCGCCGTCGCCGTTGCCGTCGTCGTCGTCGTCAGAGAAGCAGAAGAAGAGGCCTGCTCCCCGCCTTGTCCCCGCTCCTCCCCCCGCGCCGCCGCCTCCTCCCGCCGCCTCTTCCGCGCGACGCCGGCCACCGCCGCGGGCAGCACCCCGAAGAGCGCCATGACGCCGTACGTGCCAGCCGCGGAGAGCGCCGACAGGAAGGCCCCCGGAAAAGCTATGGCCCCGGCGAGCGGCGGGAGCAGGGTCAGGGCGTAGGGGACTGGGGCGCGCGCGCGGCCGCCGGCGTTGAGCGGCAGCAGCGACCGCAGCGAACGCAGCGAGCGAGCCAGAGGAGCCGTCTGCCCTCGCGGTCCTCCCGCCTGCTCCCCCGCCTCGGCCCCCTCCCTCGCCCTCTCGGTCGGGAGCGCGTCCGCGAGGAAGTCGGTCAGCCCCAGCACGAACCCGACGAAGGAGGTGATCAGCGCGAGCAGCGAGAACGTCGCGACGAGCGGCGCCGCGAGCGGCGACGAGGCCGAGAGCGCGGCGACGGGGTCGAGAGAGGAGGAGGAGGAAGAGGCTCCTCCGCCGCTCCCGAGGCTGACAGCGTCCCACGCCAGGAACATCGCGAGGGGGAGGAGCGTCCCCGCGACGACGGCCGTCCTGACCTTTTCGGCGTCTCCTTCCTGCTCGAAGGGTGGGAAAAGAGGGGGGGGCGGGGGGGGGCATGGGTGAGTCTTTTTTCCCTCCTTCGCGGCGCCAACACCACCACCATCCCGCGCGAAAAAGAGGAGAGTGACCCCCGAGGCAGGAACCCCCCTCCGCGCTCACCAGGCTCGACACGACGACAGAGACCGTGTTCTGGAACACGAAGGCCAAGGCGAGCACGGGCAGGGCCGGCGGGAGTCTGGCCCAGTCCGCCCTGGAGAGCTCGCGGAGGTCGAGGGCGAAGGCAGGGGAGGAGGCGGCGGCGGACGCGGCTGCGGAAAGACCGGAGGAGGTCGGGGCCGAGGAAGGCGGAACCCCGAGGGCGACCGCCAGCAACGCCACGAACGAGACGACGACGCCCGCGACGAGGACCGAATTGGCCTCGTCGAGCTTCCTGGCCGGCAGAGCGTAGCACGCCGAGCCCAGCACCGCCGTGAAGAGCACCGCAGAGAGCGGGAGGAGAAGAGCGGGCGAGGAGCCGGAGTCGGAGGCGTCGGAGGGGAGAGAGAACCCCGCGGCGACGACCTCCGCCCCTCGCGAGATGTACGCCACGAGAAGCGCCTCGTGCAGGAAGACGTAGCATACCCCAGCAAGTCTGCTGGGCCCCTCTCCCAGGTACTCTCTGGTCAGGCTCAGCAGCGAGCCGCCGCCGCGGCCCGTCGAGCACAGGAAGAACAGCGACGCCTCGGCGAGGAGCAACCCCGAGGAGACCGAAAACAGCCAGGCGCCTGCCAGCGCAGGCGCCGCGGCGGCGAAGCCCGCCGGGGCCGTGACTGCGGGCACGGCGAGCACTCCCGCGCCGATGGTGGTTCCCGCTACGAGGGCCGCGGCGTCGAGCACGGAGCCGGGGGAGTGCCTGAGGTCGTCGTCGAGGTTGCTGAAGAGGCGGCCGGGGGGCCGGGCATCATCATCGCCTCCGGTCGATGAGCTTCCTCTCTTTGTCGCGTTCGGGCGGCTCTGCAGTCGTCGCCTCTCCGTCGCTGCGATTTCTATCTGCCGCAGCAGCGGTCGTTGACAAGGCCTTATTCCTCCTGCGCCTCCTCGAGCGAGGAGCATCGCGCGAAAAACGAGCTCAGATGAGCGTGGGAAAAGAGAGGAAAAGCGAGAGAGTGAATCGAAAAGAAAAAGTTCGAAACTGAAGCAATCAAATCAAACATCCATCGATGGTCTCCGACTCCACCGCCGAGCTCGACGCCTACCTGCGCGACCATGGCGCCGCAGTCGATCCTCGAGACCGCCTCCTCGTGCCGCTCGTCGAGCGGTACGTTGAGGGCAGGAACGCGCTGAAAGCGCTACGGGACGCCTCGGCGACGGAAACGGCGGCAAAGCGAGCGATGGCGGCAAACCAAGCGTCGACCTCGACCCCGCTCCTCTTCTTCCCGCACTCGCCGCCTCGCCAGAGGCGCAGGGACGACGCGATAGAGCAGCCGCCTCCGTCGCCGCCGCCGCCGCCGCCGAGGATGTCGCTGGAGGAAGCGCTTGCAAAGCTCGCTTCGTTGTCGGAGAGGCAGCAGAGGAGGAAGGAGGAGGAGGAGGAGGAAGGAGCCCAACCTCCTCGACGACCTCCCCCACCGCAGCAGCAGCAGCCGCCCCCGCCCCTCCTCCGTCGCCCTCCTCCTCCGCTTTCCACTTCGTCTCCGCCGCCATCCCCAGGATACCTCCCGCGCTCGCCCAGGCTCGGAGAAAAAGCAGAGCCCGAGAAAGCGGAAGAAGAAAAGGAGAACGGCGGATCCTCTGCCGCCTCCTTCCCTGACTCTCCGCCGCCGTCGCTCGGGACAAAGGCAAAGGCAGCGAGGGCGAAAGAGGAGGAGGAGGGAGGGGGAGAGGCGCCGCCGTCGCTCGACGCTGCCGTGGCCTGGCTCTCGAGCCTGACGTCCCCTTCCCCGCCGCAGCCGCGGGAGAGGGAGAGGGAGGAGGAGCGGGAAGCAAAGGCGGAGGAGGAGGAGGAGGAGGAGGAGGCGGCCGCCGTTGCTTCGAGCAACGTCGGGGAGCGAGAAGGAGACGAAGAAGACGAAAGCGGCAGCGAAAGCGAAAGCGACGACCGCGAGACGCCTCCTCCTTCCAGATCCATCGCGCGTCTTCCTCCGTCACAGACGACATTTTCCGTAGGGGGCGGGAGCCGCAAGCAGAGGCGGAGACCGAGATCGGCTGGAACGGCGGCGACGGCGGCGACGAAGACGAAGACGAAAACAAAACCCGGAGGAGGAGAGCTCTGGAGGAGCTACCTCGAGAGAGGGTTCCGCGCCGTCGACGCCGCCGCGGCCGCCTTCGCTGCAGCGGAGGAGATATCTCCCCCACCTCTCTCGTCTCGATGATCAGGCGTGTAAAAAGACAAGAACAGGACATACAGTGACATACGTGCGGAAAAGGACAAAGAGGGAAAAAAAGGGCAGGGAAAAGCAAATCATCCTCCGCCGCCGCCGCCGCTCGACTCCCTCCTCTTGCCGCCTCTGCCTCCTCGCTTCGGCCCCCACCTAGACACCGGGTTCCTCCTCCTCCTCCGTCGCCGTCGCCGTCGCAGCGCTCCTGGGCTGCGCCCTCCGCAGGTAGGTGAACGCGAACGCGAACCTCGGGCCCGTCGCCCGGACCCCCCACCCCCGGCCTCCCGCCGGCGGAGGGGGGCCCGCGCCCGCGTCCGTGCCACCTCCGGCCCTCCTCTCCGCCGCCG
>Ga0315284_10016377_pt1 | contig 10523 bp, 8 predicted proteins | sample YL17G09_16_MG_FD_203696 | JGI IMG/M metagenome (GOLD analysis project Ga0315284, IMG submission 203696) | Sediment microbial communities from Yellowstone Lake, YNP, Wyoming, USA - YL17G09_16 | ecosystem: Environmental > Aquatic > Freshwater > Lake > Sediment | place: USA: Wyoming | collected...
CGGCCTTCGTTGGACGGGAGAACCCCGTCGGCGATGATGAAGGCGCAAGTGCGGGCGTGGTCGGCGATGACCCGGAAGGGGAAGCCCCCCTCCCCGCGTTCGTAGGGACGTCCGGTGCGGGCCGTGATCCAGTCGAGGTACGGCTGGAAGAGGTCGGTCTCGTAGTTCGACGGCACGGTCTGGAGCACCGACGAGATGCGCTCAAGACCCAGGCCCGTGTCCACACAGGGGCGCGGGAGGGGCGTCATGGCCCCCGAGGCGTCCCGGTCGAACTGCATGAAGACCAGGTTCCAGACCTCGAGCCAGCGGTCGCAGTCGCACTTGCCGACGGCGCAGGCACCCGAAGAGCCGGCTGTCCCGCCGGGCGTCGGCCCACCGTCACAGGCGAACTCCGGGCCCCGGTCGTAGATGATCTCGCTGCAGGGGCCGCAGGGGCCGGTGTCGCCCATGGACCAGAAGTTGTCCTTCTCGCCCAGGCGAAGGATGCGTTCGGGCGGCAGCCCGATCTTCTCGTGCCAGATGGTGTAGGCCTCATCGTCGTCCCGGTAGACGGTGGCGGTCAGACGCTCGCCGGGAACGCCGAGCTCGCGCGTGAGGAACTCCCAGGCGAAGCGGATGGCCTCGACCTTGAAGTAGTCGCCGAACGAGAAGTTGCCCAGCATCTCAAAGAAGGTGTGGTGCCGGGCGGTCCGCCCGACCTGGTCAAGGTCGTTGTGCTTGCCGCCGGCCCGGACGCACTTCTGAGAGGTGGTGGCGCGCCGGTAGGCGCGGGCCTCGCGCCCGAGGAAGACGTCCTTGAACTGGTTCATCCCGGCGTTGGTGAAGAGCAGGGTCGGGTCGCCGGCTGGGACGACGGACGAGGAGGCCACGACCTCGTGCCCCTTCGACCGGAAGTACTCCAGGAACCTAGCGCGGACTTGGTTTCCGCCGAGACTTTCCATGGCGCGAACCCCTCTCTGCGGCGCGGCCTGACTGAGGTCGAAAGAAAAGCCCCTTGCCCCGGCTTCCGCCGGGACAAGGGGCGACACTTGGCGTCGCGGTACCACCCTTTTCGCCGCGGACCTCCCGGAGAAGGGACGCGGCCTCTAGGGCGCCTCGCGGAACGGCGAGGCGGCACCCTTGGGCTCTATCGGACCCGACCGCCCGGCTTGGGGCGCCTTGGGAGCGCTTTCGCCGGGAAGCTCCGGGGTGGCTTTCGACCGCTCGCGTCCGGGACTTGCACCGTTCGCCCCGTCTCTGGGTGACCGGGCGGCCTACTTCATCCCCGTCATGGCTATGCCTGACATTCTACAGGAGCGCCGGGCGGCTGGCAAGGAAGGAAGCGGTCCATGGGCGCTAAGGGCCCGGCCTCCGGGCCGAGGCGCCCAGGTGTCCGAAGTGTTTCCGGTCGAAGGTGTAGCAGAGCGGTGCGGCGCTGCCCGCCGCCTTGCGGGCCAGGAACACGTCCGGGAAGTCGGCCGGGCCGCAGCTATAGTCGTCCAAGGCCGCCGTGACGACATCCCTGTCCTCACACCACACACCTTCGGAGAGCACGAGCGCCTCCACGAGCCGGGCAACCTCCGGTCGGGGAGCCCGGTAGGCCTTCTCAAGGACCCACACGACCTCCGCCAGCGTGACGGGGTGGACATGAAGAGAGAGAAGGCCCTGGTGGGTCCGTGTCATGAGGGCGGCAGCATCCCGCCAATCGGCATCCGGGCGGCCGACCAGATAGCGGACAATGACGTTTGCGTCCAGCCAGCCGCTGTCTGGACCAGGCCTCATGGCGCCTTCTCGTCCTCGTCCGGTGGCTCGACGGCGGATTCCGCAGGCCCGCAGGCCTCGCCGGGTCCGTCGCGCTGCCCCAGCCTCCCGCGCTCCCGGCGGACAAGGTAGTCGGAGACAGCCTCCCGTTCGGCCTCACGCCCGATGAAGGTGACCTTGTCACGAAGGCACCCGGACAGTTCCAGAAGGTTCGGCCGTCGCTCCCCGGTGACGTAGGCGACACCACCCTCGGCGACCCGAAAAACAAGGTCGTCACCGGCGCTGACACCCAGAGCTTCCCGCACCGCCTTGGGCAACTGAACCTGGCCCTTCCCGGTCACCCGGGCCCTCCACTTGTCGGACACGACGAGTCACCCCCCGAACCGTCCCCGCGCGCAGGGTCCTGCACGGCGATTGTATTCCAGGACGACCACGGTAGTCAAGGACGCAGGGTATCGTCAAGGAGAGCCGGCACTCGACTGTCTCTCCGTCTAGTAGAACTCCGGGTGCCAGACCGGCGCCGCCGGGAAGAACCGCTGGGCGAAGTCGAGACCCGGGCCGGACCGCCCCGTGGCCAGGCCAAACTTGAGAGCGTCGGCCAGTGAGCGGGCTCCGACGGCCACGCGGGAGAGGATGCCGATGCCGATGTCGAGGTCGGGCTCCTTGTCGGCCCGCCCGGGCGGCGCTTGCCCGCCCATCCCCTCTGCCCGCTCGACCTTCACGGTCCGGCCGTCGCAACTCACGACGAAGGTTCCGGCGTTCCAGGGCGCCAGTTCGTCACGGACACGGATGACGCACGAACCCTGGAGCGTCGCCTCACCGGCCCCGCCGCCCGGGGTACCCCTCGCCTCAAGCAAACCTTTCACGTCCACGATCCTGGCCATCACGCCGGGCGAGACCTTGGATTCCTCAATCCGAGGGTTTCCGAAGAGGTCGAGGAGGGGGCTGCCGGCGGGTGGGGCCATAATCACGTGCTTAGACTGTGAGTCATGGCAACTCAGGAAATGAAACAGACCGCGCCAGCCGTCCGGCGTACGGGCGAAAACCTCGCGGACCGTCATCGACGCCAAGTCCTGGTCGGTGGGTACCCGGGCCACGAAGTACCCCTGGACCTCGCCGGAGTCGTCCTCCCAGGCGAAGACGAACCGCCGCCCCTCGTGAACGTCCAGAACAGAACGGCGCCAGTGCTCGGTGGTGCGCCGGGCCGTCAGGTTGAAGTGGACGGCCTCCGCCGCGTAGGTCCGTTCGAGAATCGCGATGACGGATTCAAGGGTCTCGCCGCCCTGGGGTTGGAGCGAACCCTTCTCCCCGTAGAGAAGCTGCCGGACGCGCCCGACCCGCCGCCCGTAGGCCGCGAACTCGGCGGGCGGAACCTTCACCTCGACCCTCTGAGCCGCCAGGCTCCAGCCTAGCCGCTCGTAGAAGGCGTACTTGAAAGGGTACAAGAGGGAGAGACGGACGCCGTCCTCCTGGAGGCGCTTGAGGTACCCGGACACGAGTTCCCGTACCAGCCCGGTGCGCCGCGTCTCGGGCGCCGAGGCCAAGGCGGAGACGCCGCTGGCTCCGACGGGCCGTCCCCAGAGAAAGACCTCGAAGCGGAGGTCGAGGAGCGCGGCAGCGAGCCGGCCATCGGAGAATAAGCCGAGCATGTGGCTTCCCGGGGGGGCCTCGAGCCACCTCAAGACACCGACGGACGTGGTGTTGTAAGCGTAGGCGGCGAGGGCGGCGTAGGCGGAGATATCGTCCTTGGTGAGAGCGCGGATTTCAATCAAAGGTGGTCTCTCCTCCCTGGCGCGTCCAGGGCTGGTTTTCACTCGATAGCGAGCAACTCCTCCAGGGTGAAGCGAACGAACTCCCCCTCCGTGGCCGGGAGGTGGCTCAGGCTGACGTAGAGCTCGCGCGTACCCGGTAGGAAGACCACACTCTGCGGGGTTCCGGCGTAACTTGAGCCGTGAATGGCGGCCCGGTCGAGAAGGGCGATGGCCTGCTCGACCGTCAGCGGGGGGGCGGCGCCGATAAGTCCGTCCCGGAGAGCGCCGTACCTCACCGGCGAACTCGCGTCCCGGGGGCTGACATCGGCAAGGAAGTGGTTCGCGGCCGCTATCCAGCCCCCGGCCGGACGGCGAACGGTAGCGCCGTCGAGTGTGAACTCGGCGACCAACGCGCCTCCCGAGTCGGAGGCGACCAAAATACCCCCGATGGCCTGCGGCGCGGCCAGGAACTGGTCGACCGCCTCCGCGACCGTCCGCGTCGTCTCCAGGGCTTGCCGGAAGCCGAACTCGACGACGAGGCCGTCCGGTCGGAAACCCGCCCCCGACCCGTTGGCGTTCAGGGCGAGGGTCACGCCCTCGACGTTCATCCCCGTCAACACTCCGGCCACTCCAGCCCACGTCAGGGACACGAAGGGTATCGAACCCTCGGGCTCCGCCACCAGGATGAACGAGCGCCGCTGCAGGAGGCTGGCCAGGGAGAAATCGAGGTTGCGGGCGTGAAGGACGCCGCTCCCGGTGAGCTCGGGCAGGGCGACGAACTGCGAGCAGCGCCCCCTAGGCCAGGCGTCGTACCCCAGGTTGAGCGTCAGCACCTGGTCGTAGGTCAGCCCGGCGCCCGCGGCGAGGCCGCGCAGTTCCTCGCGGTAGCGCTCCGGCAGAACGCCGTCAAGGCTCCGGAGGGACGCCAGAAACGCTTGCGGGTCGCTGCCCTTGGTCCAGAAGGCTAGGGCCTGCTTCTGGAAGGCCCGTATCTCCTTCCCAAGCAACGCCCCGTGCTGGCGGCCCATCTCGTAGGGAGTGCCTGTCACGTGGAGGACGGGCAGGCCTTTGAGAACGAGGTAGACGCCGTCCCCGCTCCGCCCCACCACACGATCCTCGCCCCAGTCCATGGGCCGGTTGGCCAGCCCGGGAACGACAAGGACGAACAGGGCGAGAGCGGCAAGAACGAGGAGCTGGACGCGGGCCGGGACGGGCCGGCCGGCCGAGGATGGCACTCGATTGCTCACATTGGGTCCTCCCAGCGTTCCGAGACTTGGCGTTACGGGGTCGCGGAAGACACAGGTGCGGCATTCTCCCGAAACCAGGTCAGGACCTTCCCGGTCACGGGAGAACGGGCAGCCCGGTCCGGCAGGTGAGCAACGGAATCCTACAACGCCGGCAACCCCTTCTCCAAGCGCTTCATGCGGCGGGTCATCATCCCGCCGACCCGGCCGCTCTCCGCCGTGGTCAGGCCGCCCCAGCCGTCGTCGCGGACCTTGCCGAGATAGCCGAGATCGTCGGCGATGGCCAGCTTGAGGATGTCGACCCGGGTGATGGGCTTGCGGTTGCGGGACTTTGAGGAGCTGGGCTTAGGCGCGAGACGAGGGCCCGCGTCGGGCTCACCGGCGGCCGAAACCGCGTCGGGCTCATCGGCCGCCCCTGCCGCCCCGGCGTCGCCGTCGGGGGCGGGGGTCTCGGCGGATTGGACGGTCGGGCCGGCCTCCGCGGCGAGCGGGCACACGAGCGCGACGGGCGGGCGCGCGAGCGCGACGGGCGTACTCGCGAGCGCGGCGGGCGCGACGGCCGGCGGCAGGACCAGCGGCAGGACCGGCCTCGCCTTGGCCTTGCCCTTGGCCTTGCTCTTCCTCTTAGGCTTCGGCTTGCGCGGCTGGGGTTTGGGCAGTTCGATGCCGGCCGCCCGGCACGCCGCCTCCCAGGCCGCGCGCCTGGCCGCTTCCTTGGCCCGCCTGATGGCGGCCTTCGCTCGCTCTATCTCCCGGCGCCTGGCCAACTCCTGGTCCTGAACGTGGAGAGCGAGTTCGAGGTAGCGGGAGACGAGTTCCTCGCTCAGGCTTTCCGCCAGAAGGGTGTAGGTGCCGCTCTTGGGCCCTTTCTTGGTCAGGGTGAGCCCTCCGGTCACCGTCGTCGCGGGCGCCGGACCGCCTCCCGGCGGCACGGCGCCAACCTAGAGTCTCCGACGGCCGGCCCAGGGATACCCGACGGCCGACCCAGGGATACCCGACGGCCGACCCAGGGATACCCGACGGCCGACCCAGGGATACCCGGCCCCGACCGTGGGCCGGACGCCCTGCCGTTGCCCTACTGGCCCCCGACCACGAGGTCGTAGAAGAAGACCACGTTCGGGTAGAAAGGATTGTCCACGTAGCCCCGGAGGCGAGCGTTGAGCACGCGGAGGTTGGCAAGATCGCAGAGGAAGACGGCCGCTGCGTCATCGACCACGAGCTTCTGAGCCTCGGCGTACTTGGCCTTTGCCTGCTTGCGGTCGATGCCGGACAGCCGCTCCGCCTCGTCGGCGAGCGTGTCGTAGGCGGGGTTGGCGTAGTAGCTGAGGTTGAAGAGAGGGTCCTTCTCCGTGTAGAAGAGGGCCCGGATGCCGCTCGGCATGGGCATGTCCGGCCACCAGTACATCATGAACATGTCCTGTCGCTCGGCCGGGTCCGGGCTCTTGGCGGCGGCCCAGCCGCTGTCCCACGAGACGCCGCGCGTGTCGAGTTCCACGCCGATGTCTTGGAGTCCGGACTTCAGGAGTTCGGCGGCCCGGCGCTCCGCTTCGTCGCCGGCCGTGTAGACGAGGCTAAGGCTGAGGGTCTTGCCGCTCGACGGCCCGTAGCCCGCCTGGCTGAGAAGCTGCCCGGCCTTCACGAGGTCGGTGGTGTACTGTTTGACGCTGTCGGAGTAGGCCCACAGGCCGTCCGGGATGATGCCCCGCGATTGGGCGGCGTACCCGGCGTAGACCGTCTCGATGATCGCGCGGTACGGGACGGCGTAGGAGATGGACTGCCGGACCAGCTTGCTGTCGAGCGGCGACTTTTGCGTGTTCAAATAGATGAACAGGCTGAGTTGTGAGGGAGTGTTCACGACCGACAACTTGGGGTTGTTCCTGAGGGCCGCGATGTCTTCATACGGCAGGTTGCCGACCCAGTCGGCCTGGCCGTTCTCAACCATCCGCCGCCGCGCCGAAGCCTCCGGCACGAGCTTGAAGGTGACCTGGTCGACCGGGCTCTTGCCCCAACCGCCCCAGTAGTCCGGGTTCTTGGCCAGGACGACCTCGACCCCGCGGGTCCAGGACTCCAGCCGGTACGGCCCGGTGCCATCGGCGTTGCCGGCTTCGTACCAGTCGTGCTTGGCCGTCCGCGGGTTCACGATGTGCGCGGCGTAGGCCGCCGAGCACAGGAGGTCGACGGGCGCGGGGAACTTGGTGATGATCTTGACCGTGTACGGGCCGACGACCTGGATCTCCTTGACGGGGCTCCAGATGTAGGAGGCCCCCTCGCCCAGTTGGATGGTGCGGTCCAGGCTGAACTTGACCGCGCCGGCGTCCAGCGGGTCACCGCTATGGAACTTGACGTTGCGCCTGAGGGTGAAGGTCCACTCCGTGGCGTCGGCGTTCTTGGTCCAGCCGGTCGCCAGGAGCGGTACGACTTCCTGCCTCTTGGCGTCGTACCGGGTCAGGGTCTCGTACACGTTGGCGAGGACGACCACTTCGTTGGAGTAGGCGCAGCCCGGGTCCCAACTGATGATCGGCTCCTGGTCGGTGGCCACGACCATCACGTTGACGGACGGCTCAGGCGCGCCGGCGCACCCGCCGACCAGGGTCGCCAGCATGATCGCGGCAACCATCACGGCGGCAACCCGGCGCCACCCTTGAACCCTGGGCATCGGGTCACCTCCCCCGTGTCGATTAATGGCGCGCAAAAGCCAATATGGCAGTATTCGTGGGGTTTTGAGGCGCAACCTCCCCTCGCGGTCGGTCGAGGGAGGTGATTCCGGCCGCCAATTCGCGGCAGAAGCGGGGGCAATCGCCTGCTAGGGCGTGACCGCCCACCCCAGGTCGAGTTCGAGCAGCTTCGCCCGGGTCGGCACGCCGCGCTCGTCCCATCCGGCCATGGCGTAGTAGCTGCGGCGGGCCCGGTCGAGGGCGGCCCGGTCCACGGCCCTCCCGGCGAGCGGCCCGCTCTTGAAGGGCTCGAAGAACCGGTCGGGCAGGCAATCCGTCTCGGCGCCGAGGCCCCGGGAAAGGTCGAAGAGGCGGCCCATTGTCGCCGCCCTTTCTCCCGCCTTCTGCATCTCCCAGAGGGAGACGTTCCATCCGGTCACGGCCTGGACGATCTCCACGACCTGCGGGATGCTCCAACTGACGAAGTAGCAGAGAACGGCGCAGTCCACGAAGTGCTGCCAGCTGGACTTGTAGAAGAACATACGCACCTTGGCCGGGCTAAGGTCATCGGCCGGCAGGGGCTCCAGGATGCCCAAGGGCATGAGGGAGCTGACGTTCTTGGTGTACATCGTGTCGTGCAGGTTGTGGCAGTGGTCGGCGCCGGTCGGCGAAACCTGGTAGCCCAAGCCCAGCCCATGCTTCAGGCGCGGCTCGTGCATCGGTATCTCCTGACCCTTGACGTGCATGGCGTACTCGGCCGCCCTCCCGCCGATGCCGGCGGCCGCGCGGGCCACCCCTTCGGCGAGGAGGTCGCCCAGACCCTCGCGCCTGGCGATGCGCCCGACCATCTCGACCATGGCCTCGGCGTTCCCGAAGCGCAGGTCGAGCCCTCCGGTGGCCTTCTGGTCGAGAAGCCCGGCCTCGCAACACTCCATGGCGAAGGCGATGGCCACCCCGGTGGAGATGGTGTCCAGGCCGTAGGCGGCGCAGAGTTCGTTGCCCTTGCAGATGGCGGCCAGGTCGGAGACGCCGCAGCAGGACCCCAGGGCCGCCAGCGTCTCGTACTCCGGCCCCCCGTAGGCGGGGTCGATCGCGTAGGGTTTGTCCGCCTTCACCGTGCGCTTGCAGGCCAGGGGACAGGCGTAGCAGGAATGGGTTCCCGTCAGGAGCGACTCGTTGAGGCGGGTCCCGTCGATGTCCGCCGCCCCTTCGAAATGGCCGCTTTTGAAGTTGCGCGTGGGCAGGCCGCCCTGGGCGTTGAGGGGCAACACGATGCGCGGCGTGCCGTAGGCGGAGAAGTCCTTGTTCTGCTCCTTCCCCTCGGTGGCGAGCCACTTGGCGAAGGCCTTGAGTCTCTCAGGGTCGGCCACCTCGGGGGCTTTGGAGCCGCGCACGGCGATGGCTCGCAGGTTCTTGGAGGCCATCACGGCCCCGATGCCGCACCTGCCGGCGAAGTGGGTCAGATCGAAGGCCACGTTGGCGTAGCGCACGCCGCGCTCGGCGGCCGGGCCGCACTGGGCCACGCGCACGTACCCGCCGGTGCCCGCCCCGCCGCCACCGGTCTGGCCGGTGCCCGCCCCGCCGCCACCGGTTTCGCCGGCGCCGGCCTGGTCACCGTGAGCCACCGCCGCGCGGATGGCCGCTTCCACCTCGCCCGTCGTCTTGCCCCACAGGTCGGAGGCATCGCGGACCTCGACCTTATCGTCGTCGATAAAGACCCAGGTGGGCCGGGCCGCCTTGCCCTTGACGATGACGGCGTCCCAGCCGGCCCGCTTCAGTTCGGCCGGCCAGAAACCTCCCGCCTCGGCGCTACCGAGACCGCCGGTGAGCGGAGACAGCGAAGCCACGCCGGCCCGGGAAGTCCCGGCCACGGGGGCGCCGGTGAGGACGCCCGGGGCCAGGATGAACAGGTTGGCCGGGTCGAAAGCGTCGATGCCCGGCGAGACCTCACGAAGAAGGTAGTACGTGGCTAGGGCCCGGCCACCGAAGTAGCGGCGATAGAAGGTCTCCGGCGGGGTCTCCGTGGAGACCTCCCCGCTGGTGAGGTCCAGGCGCAGGATCTTCCCGGTGAAACCGGGCATCAGCGCGACTCCCTTCGCTTGGGCTATCCCCCGGCCACCGGGGGCACGAAGGTCACCTCGTCGCCCCGGGTGAGCAGGTGGTCCGCGGTCACGCGCTTTCGGCCGTTGACGATAATCACGAAGACCTCGTCCTCGGGCAGTCCGGCCAGGCGCATGGCCTCCCGCACGGCTAGACTGCCACCGGACCCGACGGGCAAGTCCACAGGCCGGCCGCCCGGCAGGCGGGTGCTGAGGAAGCCCAGAGCCTTCACTCGCACGGTCCCGGCGCCGCTCTCCCCACCCACCGTGTCCTTCAAAGCTACTTCTCTCCCTTGCGGCAGCAGTGCTTGCCAGGCTCGGGCAGGCCGGCCTTCTGGGCGTCGAAGACCTCCTGGCCGTCGATGAATGCCTTCTCGCACCGGCTGAACGTGCAGAACGGGTGTCCGCTGAAGATGGCGATGTCGGCGTCCTTGCCCGGCTCGAGGCTCCCCAGGCGGTCGGCGACCCCGATGATCTCGGCCGCGTTGATGGTCACGGCCTTCAGCGCCTCCTCCTCGGGCATCCCGAACCGGACGAGCATGCCCGCGTGCACCGGGAGCCAGCGGGTCGTCGAGAACGCGTCGACCTGGATGGCCACCTTCACGCCCGCCTTCGCCAGGATGCCGGCATTGGCGAGCTGGAAATTCTCAAGTTCCATCTTGGCCCGGAAGAGGTCGTTCGGGCCGACCGTGCAGGGGATCTTCTTGGCCGCCAGGATGTCGGCGACCTTCCAGCCCTCCGTCGTGTGCTCGATGACGATGTCCAGGCCGAACTCCTCGCCGATGCGGATGGCCGTCAGGATGTCGTCGGCCCGGTGGCAGTGGATACGGCAGCGGAGTTCCCGCCTCAGGACCTTGCCCAGCATCTCCAGCTTGAGGTCGCGCTCGGGGTACTTGGGCTCGACCTTGGCGCCCTTTTCCTTGGACTCCTTGGCCGCGTCCTCCTCGGCCCGCTTGAACTTCTCCAGGTAGGTCTGAGCCTTGATGAGGGCCTCGCGCAGGGCGGCCGCGTTGCCCATCCTGGTCATCGGGAACT
>Ga0315284_10016378_pt1 | contig 10523 bp, 21 predicted proteins | sample YL17G09_16_MG_FD_203696 | JGI IMG/M metagenome (GOLD analysis project Ga0315284, IMG submission 203696) | Sediment microbial communities from Yellowstone Lake, YNP, Wyoming, USA - YL17G09_16 | ecosystem: Environmental > Aquatic > Freshwater > Lake > Sediment | place: USA: Wyoming | collected...
GCGTGGCGAATCCTTGAAATGGTTGCCGTTTGAGTTCTGGTTCGGACAGTTCCCCCGGCCCGGTCATAGTGTAGGTTGCGGTAGCGCCGCAAAACCTCGCCGCGATCCGCTCTCCGTAGCAGTTGCGGCAGCCCTCACTCACGCGAGAGCACCCCCGCAGCGGATTCCACGTCAACTCCGTCCACTCGATGCCTGTCTTGTTCACGCGAGCCCTTTCTTCGCTGGCCGAAGATCAGCCCAGGATCGGCGTGCGCTCATTTCTCAAGTTCCTCCACAATCACCGATCCGCTCGGCCCGCCGATCCCCTGAATGTGTTCCCACCCGGTTTCTTCGCTCCACCATTCGACCGCGGAGCCAGCCAAGTTCTGAGCTTCGGCCCGGTCGCGGGCGGTGAGGGTGATGTCAGCCTTGATTCGGAAGCGGCGGGATTCGGGGTCTTCAGGCATCGGTGGCTCTCTCTCGTGTTGGCGGCTTGTGGGAAACCGCTTCTCCAGCCTACTTCCCTTCCCTCGATTTGTCAAGAGCAAAGTTCCAAGGGCAGCATCCGCACTCCGTTGCCCGCCCGTTTACAGCGTGCTATACTTCCACCATGGGACTCGATCAGACCGTCGCCCGCTACCGGGTCAAAGCCAAGCTCCGGGGCGTGTCGCTCACCGAACTCAGCCGGCGCACCGGGTTGACCCAGGGAGGCGTTTCGCTGATTCTGAACGGTCACCGCAACGCTACCGTAGGCTCTCTCCGCAAGCTCGCCGCCGCGCTCGATGTAACGCTCGATGAACTGGACACGTATTTGCGATCCGTCACTTCGCATCCGCCCGAATCCCCGCATCCCGCAGCCGCTTGAAAACCGTGGTCCGGCTCAACTTCAGAGATCCCGCCATCTGCGCCAGGCTGTAACCGCGCTTGACCATTCGTCTCAGTTTCGCTTCGCTGACTTCCTTGGCCGGCCGCCCCCAGGCTTTGCCTGCGAGCCTGACTCGTGCGATCCCGGCCTTGACCCGTTCGCTCTTGCGGCGGAGTTCCATCTGGGCCACGGCCGCTAGAATAGCCAGCACCGCCTCACGGAACGGCCCGAGCGTGTCCAGATATTGCTCCTGAAGGCTGAGGAACCGGATGCCCTTTCGGTCGAGTTCCTGTAGCCGTTCCAAGGTTTCGTAGACTCCGGCCCGGCTGAAGCGGTCGAGGCTCCAAAACAGGAGCACGTCGAAGGGGCGCTTGGGTTTGCCGATGTCCGCGAAGAGCTTGCCGAACTGGTCCCGCTCGCGGGCGCCCGACTCGCGGTCTTCGTAGACTTTTACGATCTTCCAGGCTTTTTCGGCGGCGAAGGCGCGGAGTTGGAGCAGTTGGTTCTCCGGGTCCTGCAAGGATTTAGTCGAGACGCGGACATAGAGGGCGCAGGTCATTGCTTGCAGGTGGGCCGCCTGAGCGTCAGTGCAATCACCTGTGCATTGGGGTTCTGAGCGACTACGCCACTGAAGATATCAAGCACCGGCGCTAGGGCGGGTACATTGAAGATCACGGCCTTGTTCAGCCCATCGACCACGATGCTAGCGTCGAAAGCCGGCGTTTGCACGTAGTCCGGGAATGCTGACTGCTTCCTCCGCATCCTGAACGGATCGGTAGCTCCCGGCCAGGCTACCTCTACCCCGTGGACCAGAAGGGAGCCGAGCCCAACAAAGTTCTTCTGGGACTCCATGGCCTTCCCTGGTTTTTCTCTCATAGGTTTATCACTTTCTGGATTTTGTTTCTTGAGGGGAACGCAACCTGCGGTTTCTTTCCCCTCGCCCCTTGCTTCCCTTGCGGAGCAGACCTATCGTGGCGACTTTCATCCGCAGGTGACCGCTGTCCTCATGAAGCTGGTTTAGCTTTGTAATCTGCCGCTGGATCTCGCCGTGTATTCGCATTGTGTCTTTGCACGACCCGATCCACACGCCGTCTGCGTCGATTTGTTTGAGCACTTGGGCTGCAAACGTGAAAAGCCCCCTGCGCCACGCCTCATCGAACAGATTTGGGATCGAGAGCCGATGCGAAAACTTTGTCAGGAGCGCGGCGGCTGCGATGGCTTCCAGGTATCCAGACCGTTGCGGTTTCGTTCGTTTGCCGATTTGAATGGCATTTAGCGTGCTGTAAATAGTTTGGATGATAGGGCCATTAATCAAGTCCATCCAATCCCAGGCGTTGTCGTTCTCGAACGGTTTTGGTCCCCAGATTCCCATGCTGTTTCTCCTTTCAGAACGTCTCGACGGCGCGGGCTGAAAGTTCGCGTGTGCCCTCTGGTTTCGGTAATACACGCTTCACCGTCATTCCGTCCCCCTCCACCCGTCCCGGTCGCTCGCGCTCAACTTCCCGCAAGCGCAGGCAAACATGTCCAGGCTTCGTCCATCCTGCATAATGAGGCTCTCTCGGAACCACGCCGGATGACGGAGCCATGAGCAGGGCCAGTTCAGGAGATTTCGCAACTTCTCCGTGAATGCCGGCCAGATCACATACAGCATACTCACGCCGAAGAGCAGCCACAGCCACCAGGGGGTATCGGTCATTTCCACTCCATTCTCCGGCGGGCGAAATGGATCGGATTCAGCCTGAACACCCACCGCCGCAACCGGCATCTCCAACAGAGCGCCACCCAGCGGCACCAGAAGCCATCGGGTTGGCCCGGGATCTTGACCCAGGAGCCGATGCCAGAGAGTTGCCGCGGGTTGCCTTCGGTCTTCGGGGGCCGCAAGCCGAGTTCGTAGCGTTCGGAGACATTTTCGGCCTGCCCGATGTAGTAGCACTTGTGCCTCCAGCCGAGCAGATGGGGGCAGGCGAGCACCCATTCTTCGGGGCGGGGGGAGTCGAAGCTGGCGGGTTGGCTCATGGGTTATTCTCTCGCTTCATGTATCAAGGTGTTCCATGCGGATCAGGAATCCAAGCGACCCCGTTGTCGCTATCCTTTCCCCATGAACAGAAGTATTGGATGGTGGCCTCAACAGATTTCGATTCTAGCCCCATTTCCGCTAAAAGTGTCCGGGTAAAACTGTGATTGCTCGGTTTGCCGTCACTCAGGAAAACCTTGAGCCCATACCTGCCTGGCTCTTCGCGGAAATTGCATCCCTCTGGACCTTTCAGCCGGTTGATAAATTCGTACCAGCGAGGGTTGGCCCCTGTCATTGCTTCTGTCGGTTTGAAGCGGGCGTCGAGGCGCGGATGGTAGGTGCATAGCGGTTGGCCTTTTTCGAGCAGAAACCAGAGTCCCCGTTTTGGATAGTCCGGCACACGCACGTCCTCAGTGAGCACTTCGAGATCCCCGCGACGGCGGATTTTCTGGTTGCAGACTGCACAGCGTTGGTTCATGCAGGTTCCTTGCGCACCGTTCCCTTTGGCAGCAACCCCGTCAGGTTCCGCATTCCCGGCAGGGCGCCCTTGGTTTGGCCATGCACCGGGCAACTCTCCAGGTTGGTGGCGACGGCCCCGGTTGAAGTTCGCAGGCAGCGGCACTCGGAGGCCCCGATGTACCATCTTTTGAGGCCGGAAAGGGCTTTCCGAGCAATCGAGAATCCCGGTTCGGGCAACCGCAGCGCCGACTCGTCGCCCAGAAGGGCCAAGACCGCCCGATAGAGCGGCAGCAAGTCCCCTGCGAGGCCCGAGACGAGTAATTGATCCCGGAACGCCTCCGCATCGGCCTTGGTCCTTATACACCCGCTGGCGGCAATTTTGGTGAGCAGGGCTGGCCCGCCATCCAGCCCTGGGTCTACTTGGTTGAACATGGTCAGATGACGCCGAGTTTTGCCTTGATCGCCTTGATGCCGGCTCCGACTTCGGCGAGCGCCGCTCGGTCGCTCTCCCGGAACGCTCCGGCCGGTTCGGTGTCGATCGGCACGTCCAGGTTGCGGACGCCCACTACTCCCATCTGCCTGAGCATCAACTGCTGGTTGGGACCGAGCGGGTTGCACGGGATGAGGACCTCTGTGCCCGTGGTGGGCACATTGGTTGCTCCGGTACCCGTTGGCGGCAGGTTGGCTGCCTTGGCCGTCTCGACGCTCATGGTGATTTGACGGAAACCGAGATTGCCGTCATAGCACAAGTACGTCGTTTGAGGGTTGCCTTCGGAGTCCTCGCCGCTGATCTGCGGAGCGGGGTCGCTCCATCGTTTGATGCGGACCTTGGGATCGTAGGCCGGGGCCGGTGCCCCTGGATGGTCCTTGTTGAAATCAGCCACGGTCGCATAGGTTTTGAATCGAAAGATCGACGTGAGATTATCCCACGCCTGTTTGTCGGGCATTGCATTCTCCTTTGAGTTTTGGTTCGCTTGCCGGGTTGCCGTCAACCGGCCGGCGGTTGCGGTGGGGGGATTGGCGGTACGCTTTCGTCGAGCGCCGACAGATTCCCGAGCCCCGTTTGGAGCGTGGCGAGCGATGCAGTGAGTTTCGCGCTCAAAGCGTCAATCTCCACCTGTACGTTTGGGTCGTCCAGTTGAGCGATCAGGGCCTCAATCCTGGCCTTGAGGTTCTGGTAATCGTCTCTGACATTCTGGAGCAGCGCCGGGATCGTCGCAACCACTACAGCGATAGCGTCCACGGTCTGCGTTAGTTGGGCTAAATTTGACATGATCGTTTCCTTCCAGTTTGGCATACAAAGCGTTCTGGTCCACTTTAACATTCTACTGAATTGAATTGCTCTTTCTTAGGGTGGCCCTTGGTCGAGAGTCGCGGACGGCAATCAGGCGATCCAGTATTTGGAACACGGGATCGCGGAGTTCGTTTCTCTGAGACTTCTTCCGTTGCCGACTCCTCCGCGCATTCTCACGATGCCGGCACTTCGGGCAGGTTCCGCATTTGCACATCACGGGCATCCCTCTAGCCGGCGAATGTAGTCAGCGAATACTTCGGCGTCCACCGGCCAATTCGCCGAACTGACTGGATAGACGACCCTGGAAATGACGCCGTAGTCTGTGCCGTCTTGGTAGCGCAGACCGTTCACAAAAATGGCGATGGGTTTATCTTCGGAATCCGCGGGCAGATCGTAGTTTCCGCTTGCGAGCCGGGTGAGACGTATCCCGACCATGAGATCCCTCATTCTTACGGTGAGTTTGCCCGCTTGATCCAGCCTCAATTCGCATGGGTCGCTCTGTACAGGTTTCCAGGCTCCATCAATCCACGCTAGCAAAGCCAGTCCGGGCTCCAAAGGCGCGGGCAGCGACGATGTGGTTTGTTTTACGCTCAACACCCCATCCGAAGTTGTATCTGGATGAGCTTGAAAGTGATCCGGGTTCAGCTTCAGATACCAGTACCTGTTCGCTGCGTAGTCCCAGACCGGCAGACGCAAACCCACCCACGGCCCCAGTTGCCGCTGCGCCCCGAGGACAAACAGGGAGACGACCCAACACCCCATCAAACGCAGCAGGAAGCGCGAGTTCATGGGATTATCTGCAACCCAAGCGGCATCGCCGCGTAGATGAAGCCCTGTTTGCAATCCCCCGCCCCAAGCACAAAGACCGGCGGTAGGAGATCGTCATAAGGCACGGGCACTTTGGGACCCGGCGTCTGCGTGAAGCGTTCGGCTACGATTGGGAGTCCGATCGCGCAACCGGCCGTCGAGTAGGCGACCGCCTTGCCGATGCCCCTCGATGGATCAAGCGCGACCGCTCCGCCGTTGGTCACTGCGCTTGCAATCGCACAGCCGCCGGCCGCCCCCCAGAGTATCCAGCGGAGCCTTGATCCGTGCTCTTCGCTGCGTTCGGCTTGGAGAATCGACACACGGGCCTGGGGCGTCAGGTTCCGCCCCTGGGCTTCGGGCCACACATCGCGGATCGACTGCACCGTACCAGACAGAGTACCGACGTTGCAGACATTGGCGGCGTAACCCTGGAGCTTGCCGACCGTCATGCCTTCCTGCCGGGTAAAGGTGACAGTGACCGTGGGCTGTGATTGGGAGCTGAGAACCGCCGCAGCAAAGAGGAACACAACTAGGATTCTCATTTTTTACGCCTCCCCGTTTACTTTACCTTCGCTTTCAGGTCCTGCACGTCTCCCTCCAGGCGGTCCATCTGCTGTTGGGCGGGATCGCCTTGTGCTTGAACTTCAGTCACTTCAACCCGTGCGGGTTGATGGGGAGTGACGTGCCGCTTTACCTCTTGTGGGGTATCCCCTGGGATGCCAGATTTCGCAGTGTGCCACCTCAAGCGCCGCAAGGCTTTTGCTTCGATCTGCCGGATACGTTCTGGGCCGAGCTTGAATTCATGGCCGACCTCTCTGAGCGTATGCGACCTTTCGCAGCCGATTCCGAAACGGAGACGGATGATTTTCTCTTGCTTTGGAGACAACTGCGCAATCAGAGCGTCGAAAGAGGTCAAGGGGGCTGGTTCCGCTGGGGCTGCTGGGGCTTCTGTGCCCAGCAAGGACAGGCCATACTGCTTCAGAGCATCCCTCACGTCGGCTAAAGACATCCTGCCAAAGTTGTAGTTTCTCAGGAGTTCCGCTTCCGTTTTCTGACAGAGCCCTCCGAGGGTTTGGACGCCCATGTTGAGGAGACCGTTGTAGGTCCGCACGCGGATATCGAGTTCTTGAATGGAAATATCGCCCGGTCTGGTCTGCCGATCTGTTCCCATCACTACTGTTCTCCGAACATTTCTGGAACAGGTTTAGTGTACTGCGAAAAACAGCGGAAAGCAAGGGGTTCTGGTACTTTTTTTGTGGAGGGGTTTTAGAAACACCCTAAAAACGGAGCGGGCCGGGGAGTGTGATCCCCGGCCCGGCGCTGTTACGGTCTACAAGTTGGGCAGTGGCGGAGGCTACCGCCCACTCAGTCGCATAGTGGAATCAGTATACGGCACGCTTCAGAGGTTGTCAAGGGGGGGAAACCAACGGGGCGCCCGGTGCCTGGCCGAACGCCCCTGAGAGAGCAACCATGAGGCTGCCAAGCCCCAAGATCGTACCCCCACGGTAGCAGGAGACGGGTGGGGTGTCAAGAAAAAAGCGGTGGTCGGGGCGGGACGATTTGAACGTCCGACCTCCTGCTCCCAAGGCAGTGCGCTGCCAGACTGCGCTACGCCCCGAACATGGCGCTGTTCGGATTATGCCACGGAGGGCCTTCGGATGCAACAGGGGCCTGTCAATGGGAATTATATACATGAATACAGTTAGCCTTTCTTTGCAGCACGTTGCCGCCTCCGCTTTTCGCGCCGTTTCGTCGCTTTCACCTTTTTCGGCGGTCGGTACGCAAGCACCACGTCGGTTATCCGGTCAAGTTCGGCGGGCGTTTTTTTCACGTAAAACATCCCCCAGTGCAGCCGCGTTCAGTAAACATCGTTGTCTGTGCCATAAAGTCAACATCCGCCAACGGGATGCAGGACGGATGCAAGTAAAAGTGCGGGTCTTTCAGCCGCATCTCGGCTTCGAGTTTGCACGCCATTGTGAAATCGACGGGCCAGTTGATCTTCATGTCGATCCATTCGGCGTCGGACAGGTTGGGGCACATATAGCAGGCCGAATGCGGAATGTGGCCAGTCCATCCTTGGGCGCGGATCAGTTCGACGCACTGGGAGCGCAGCATCGGAACTTCAAAAATCAACGGGTACCAGAGTTCAAGCCATGGCCGATGTTGGGCGCGGATTCGCCGCGCTTCGTCGCGGGATATTCCGATCCAGTTGCGGCAGGTTTCTATGCCGATGGAACGCATCCAGCGTTCGGCAACGTCTCTTTTCCACTTTCCAGAGCAGAATGGGGACAGCTTGCCAACCTGTCCGGTGAGGGTCGTATATCCAGGGAGCAAAACGGTGTCGTTCCAAAAGACATCCAGCCGCGCAAACTCCGACGCCTGGACAACCGTCAAATCCAACCCGACCGACGCCAACGCCGGGCGGATGAATCCGTCAACGAACGGCCAAGTGGAAGCCCGCTCCCGACCCGTGTCCGTCATGAAGGCAAAATCCGGCCTGGGAAGTTTACCCAGGCGGATGAGCGCGGCTATAGCGCCGCTCTGGGTTCCGCCACCGCAACTCCAAACTTGGACGTTTTCCATGGGTTAGGCCGTCAACTCCCTGTCAATCCCTCAGCACGATCCATCCAACCGCCATAGCGCCCAGAATCGCCAGGATTGCCCAGTTGGGGATGCCCTCGGGAAACAGCGAAGCGTATGAAGTCCCGCCGCCCGAGAAGTCTGCCGGCAGACCTTGAGGGGCGGGTTGGCTGTAGAGGCCGGCAGCGGCGAGCACGCTTCTGGCATAGTCCCAACTGATCGACGGAGTTGTTCCTCGGGTCATGTTCCCCGGCCCGCCGTTGTAGGCGGCCAGGGCCGCTTCCCAATTTCCAAACTGGTTGTAAAGTTGGGCGAGGTAGCGGATTCCCCCGTCGATGTTTCCTTGGGCGTTGTATGGATCGACGCCTAGATCCGCCGCTGTTGCCGGCATCAACTGGTAGATGCCGACTTCCCCGGCCGCTCCTATGGCGCTTTGCCGGAAACCGGATTCCCGCTGCGCCACGCTCAACGCAATAGCCGGCGGGACTCCATACTGGTTCGCGGTGGACGTGATGTCGGTCTGGATCGACACGCTACACCTCCATGCCAATTCGGTTGAGCACACTCGCAAGGGCCACGATGCGGCTACTCTCGTCGTAGCCCCATTGTGCGCGGGCCACAGCATCCCGCACGTCCACATGCAGATAACCGGGATGAGCCTGGCGGCCTTGCGCTGGATCTGCGGCAACCGGAGGGGCGAGACCGATTCCGTGAAACGCCCCCACCAGGAGCGCCGCGGCGTAAACCTGCCGTATTGATCGCGTGGCTGAGAATATGTCGGCCGCTTTCGAGAGTTTGCCGATTCCCCGGTCGTAGAGATGCTGGCTGTTCGGCTGGCCGTGCTCCCGGAGGTTGTATGCCGGGCACCGGCAGCCGCTCGTGAGCGTGATTCGGTGTTGCTTGGCGGGGTCGGTGATTCCGGCATTCAGTATCCCCCGAAGTTGTTCCAAGCCGACAATCAGCCTCGGGTCTACCAAAGGCTCGCCGCAGGCGAAACAGCGGCAACGAAACTCTTTTGAATCGAAATGGTCCGATAACTTCATTTCAGTCTATCAAAGGCGGCTCCCCCTGGTCGGGAGAGCCGCCTCCGGGCGACCCCGAACCCCTGCGGGACGGTTCGGAGACTAGGGCTTGGGGAGGACTTCGATGGTCGCTTCGATGACTCTTTCCCCAAGCGGAACTCGAATGCGAATCAGCTTGCCGTCCAGGAGCGTTGCCAGGACTTCAGGCAGCTTCATCATGAGGACGGGCAGAAACCCTTCGGCCCACGTTTCGAGCCTTGCCTGGGCCTCCTGGATGCGGGGGGCGGCATTTTTAATGATGCTCTCGCCCAGTTCCTTTTCGTTGATGAGGCTCATGTCCATCTACAGTTTAACGGGCGGCAGACCATTCTTTTTGAACGCCGTCTGGTATAGCACTTCCTGAATTGCTCCCTGCGACACCAGTGTCAGCAGAAACGAGACGGCGCCCGCCAGAGTCAGGCCGGTGATGGTCAGAATTCCACCTTCAGCCTGGTAGTGCATCGTCATTCCCACTGTCGCCGCGGATGCCGCGAGAGCCGACAGAAAGCGGTTCAGCTTTCCTGTGCCGTCGTGGATGAACGGGAGCCAGTTTGCGGCCTTTAACCTCTGGATGACCCAGACCGCGAGGAATCCGATGCCGACTTGATTCTGCAACAGTTGATCCATATTCACTCCTGTATGGGGGTTGTCCTCAGTCTGCGGCCCAGGTTGTGGGCCACTTCCCAGAGTTCCTTGAAGAGCAGCCCAAAGACTCCGGCGAGCATCCCGAACAGGAGCTTGCCCATTAGATCCAGGCGTTCCTCGATTCTGGCCATGCGTTCCGGGATGCTTCGCATTTCAGCCACCGAAGTTTCGAGCGCGACTATCCGTGCTTGATGGCTGCTGATTTCACGGGTGAACTGCATGTGATCCTCAGTATTGGACTCCTGGATCTGGGGGACTGCCAAAAGTAGCGTTCCCAGTACCAGAACGGCTGTTCCGATCAAGGCTGCAAGCCTCATGTCAGTCCACCAATGCGCCCCCACCCCATCCTCTTCGGACTACTTGCCAGCCCAAGCGCCCGCCACTTCGCAGACGTAGAAGGTTGTTCCGGCGCCGCCGGCAAGGTTGTGATAAGTAGATCCGAGCGTCGGAGCCGCGCACACCGCATTGTTCGGAGCCCCATTCCCCGAGTAATCCAATGCTCCGGTTTTGTACCGGGTCTCCGCCACTAGGGTAGCCTGATACATGTCCAGGCCGTAGACGAAGCCTTGGTTTTTCAGGGCTCCACTGCTTCTCACCATGTAGGCGGCATCAGCGGCCGTGGCGACGGACGCGTTGTCGTTGAGCACTTTGACACCGAATTCCAACGCGGCTTTGGCCCCTTCGTTTTTGAGGCTTACAGTGACGCCGGAGAACTCGTTTGCAGTTGTGCCGAAGTTTTCCATGGAGACGAATAAGCCCCTGACCACGGGTGCCGTAGCGCCACTCCGGTTGCCGGCAAAGATGTTGCCTCCTTGCAGA
>Ga0315284_10016379_pt1 | contig 10523 bp, 8 predicted proteins | sample YL17G09_16_MG_FD_203696 | JGI IMG/M metagenome (GOLD analysis project Ga0315284, IMG submission 203696) | Sediment microbial communities from Yellowstone Lake, YNP, Wyoming, USA - YL17G09_16 | ecosystem: Environmental > Aquatic > Freshwater > Lake > Sediment | place: USA: Wyoming | collected...
ATCATCAATTTTATATTTAGCCAAATCTTCTTCACCATGTGGTACAATATTAATAACATTTACTGTGTTATTACTATTAATATTATTACTGTTAATATTATTATTATTTACTGTAACTGATTGGATAGTTTTAATTTCATCTTTTAAAATTTTGATTTCTTCTATTAATTGTTTTTCTTTAGTTTCCATTACTTTATCTTTATTTTTGATTTCTTCCTCTAATTGTTTTTCTTTAGTTTCCATCAATATATCTTTATTTTTAATTTCTTCTTCTAATTGTTTATTTTTTGATTCTAATAAGGTTAATTTATCAAATATTTCCTGTCTTCCTTTAATTTGTTCTTTAGCTACTTTACAACTTAATTTCATATGTTTATTTGCTACATCCTTCCTTGCAAATAATTTATTACAGTAATAACATTTATAATCATTTTCATTATTAATGGGTTTAGGCACTAGTTCTGTAATAGTATTATTATTAATATTAATAGGTATTGGTAGTATTTCTATTTGTGGGATATTTGGTGGAAAATTAATAATATTTGGCGGAAGGTTATTATTTTGTGGGTAATTGATAAAATTTAGTGGATAATTAATGGGATTTTGTTGAATAGTAATAGTTGGTGGATGATTGGTGGTAATTGGTGGGGGATTTGTGGTAATTGGTGGATAATTGGTGGTAATTGGTGGGAGACTGGTGGTAATTGGTGGTTCAATAACTATTGGTTGGCATTTATTTTTTTTATTTAAATGATTAACTAAATGGGATTTTTTAACAAAATTTCTTTTACATGTAGAGCATGGGAAATTTGACATTATATATTATTATATTATATATTCTTTTATATTATTTATATTTATTTATTAATTTTAAATTATTAATTTTAATTTTTTGACTAATTTTTTGACTAATTCTAACTTAATTTGACTAAAACTAGCTAATTTTGACTAAAAACCGACTAATTAGTCTGGAGGGTTTCAGAGGTACCGCGAGGCTTTTGGTTTTTTCCCAATCCAATCCACAAATTTTGATTTTGTCAGGATTGAAAAAAAAAATAATTTTTATAAGCAAAAATGCCAATTTGGGTACCTAAAAGATATATGCACTTTTCATGTAAAAACATTTCCAAAAGTAAAAGATATATGCACTAAATTGTCAGCAAATATGATTATAACTAAATTAGGTACCTAAAAAGCATATGCACTTTTTGCATAAAATCATAAATTATCACATTATTATTTTATATTTTTGAATTGTCATTTAATGTATATATTATTCAATTTAACATGTATTTAAACTAAATAAAATTAAATTTCACACACATTAATTTTAATATAACAAAATTATAATGTAGGTCAAGTCAATTATCATAATATGATGATAATTCATGTGTTCCAAAATTATATTTTTAAATAATATTATATTATATAATTTTACAAAAACACATTTTAACGTAATATTATTACATTTAACCATTACTAAAACCACTATAAATTTTTCACATTATACACAATAGTTTTAACATAATAAATTTGTATTTTACCAGTAGCGTAATGCAATTATACAACATTTCACAAAAACATATTTAAATGTAATATTATACAATTTAACCATTAATTTAACCAATATAAATTAAAATTTTTGTGAACACCTAATACAACTTGATAAAGTTGTATTATACCAGTAGCTAAATACAAATAATCATCATTTCACAAATATATACTTTATGATAATATTATGTAATTTAACCATTAGTTTACTCAATAAAATTTAATTTTCACATAAATCATCATTTTAACTTAATAAAAATGTATTATACAAATGGTTAAATGAAACTAATCATCATTTCACAAATATATACTTTATGATAATATTATGCAATTTAACATTTAGTTTAATCAATAAAAATTAATTTTCGCATAAATCATCAATTTAACTTAATAAATTTGTATTATACCAACGGCTAAATACAAATAATCATCATTTCATAAATATATACTTTAGTACAATATTATGTAATTTAACCATTAGTTTATTCAATAAAAATTAAATTTTGCACAAATCTTTAATTTAACATAATAAAGTTGTATTTTACTATGGGCTAATTTCAATTATTCATCATTTCACTAATATACATTTTAACACAATATTATTCATTTTAACCAACAAAATAATCAATATAATTTAATTTTTGCATAAAACATTAAATTAACATAATAAAGTTGTATTATACTAACAAATAAATGCAATTAATCATCAATATCTTAAATACATGGTTTAATGTAATATTATTCAATTTAACCATTAGTTTATTCAATATAATTTATAATTTGCATAAATTATTAGTTTAAGATAATAAAATTGTATTATAATAACAACTAAATGCAATTAATTATCATTATTATAAAAATACTTTTAAAAGTAATATTATTCAATTTAACCCTTATAATTTAAGATATTAATAAATCATAATATTGTGTTTAATTCATATTAAAAATAGTGTATATATACAACATATTCATGGATATACTAAAAAACATAACATTTCATTTATGTGATTTCAACCAAGAGCTTATTGACATGTGGAAATTATATTTTGATGATATGCCAAATTTTAAATTTTATAGTTGTGATATATTTTCAGTACCAATACCTACATATACAGTGAATGCAATTGTATCACCATCAAATAGTTTTGGTGATTTGCAAGGTGGTATTGATTTAGTGTATTTTAAGAAATTTGGTTATAAATTAGAGGAACAATTACAACAAACCATTATTGAAAAGAAATTTGGTGAATTAGTTATAGGGGATGCTTTAATTTTAGAAATGAATAAATTTTATAATTACCAATATTTTATTGCAGCTCCAACAATGAGAGTTCCTATGTGTGTGGATAACACAGTTAATGCTTATTTAGCGTTTAGAGCAACACTAATTGAACTAATTAAGTTTAATACAAATAATGAATCATATAAAATTGAACATGTAGTTTGCCCTGGTTTAGCTACAGGAATTGGTAAAATCCCACCAGAACTATGTGCAAAACAAATGTTTCAAGCATATAACATTATTATCAATCCAAGTTATTATCTTGATTTGGCCAGAAATTCATGTGAACATATCCAAATGACAGAAATACAAGAATCAGACGAATAATATATAATCATATAATATGGATAACACACAATACATAAAATATAAAAACAAATATGTAAATTTGAAAAATAAAATAAATAGAGCTGGTATAATTTTAATAGAAAAATCATATAATAATCAAAAAGGTAGGGATGAACCAGCAATTATCTTATTTCGTGGTCAAAGTATGTGTGCTGATGGGGGTGGTAGAATGGATAAAGAAGATGCAAATCTTAAAGTCACAGCTACAAGAGAATTAATGGAAGAAAGTGCAAATTTATTTAGATTAAGTACAAATATACTAAAAGATAATCTATCTTATACTTATAAAGATAGAATTTGTTATTTTGTAGGGATCATAGGCCCTATAAATATTAATTATTTTAAAGATAATATCAAAACAATATCACATTTTAAGATTTCTGAAAGTTGGAAGGAGGTTACAAGAATTCATAGATTTTACATATCTGATTTAAAAAATATGGATTTGAATGTACCTGATCACTTGATTTCTGTTACAGATGCAGATGGAAATTCTGATTTAATTATAATGGAAAGAACTAAAATTGCAATAAAAAATGGTTTATTTAAAGTTTTGAATCAAATTCAATATGAGCAATTGCATGAAAATCTGAATTTTCAAGAAGGCTCAAACAAATTTTTATATGGTACCAAATGTTATCAAATATAATTTTATTTATTAAATAAATTACAAAAAGTGCGTTTTTCCCACCATAAATTTATATATTATAATTGTATAAATTTATGAATTTTGCATTGCCAATAAGATCTGAGATGTGTAATGTCCTTGATGGTATGTTCTTGGCTGAAACACAATCAAGAAATTATAATATAAAGCCAAAATTACATAAATTAAGTTCGAATGATCAAGTGATCAACAGATATATTGAAGCTATCAAAAATAATAGCGGTATGGAATTACATCAATTATTGAATAGTTATCCAGATGCGTGTGATAATGAAGGGTTATCCCCACTAAAAATAGCAATATTATGTAGTAATATAGATATGGTAAAAACAATTCTAAATTATGATATTACCGATAATGGTATTTTATCATTTGCATGTGAAAATAATTATGATAACATGAATGATGAAATTGTGTTTGAATTATTAAATGATTCAAGATTTGATGTAAATATAAAAGGTGGAACATGTAATGAAATACCATTATATTATGCAATCAATAAGGACAAAGAATTGGATATTGTTAAATTATTATTAGATAATGAAAGTACTAATATTAATTTAACATTTAATGGTTGGAAATCCATTTTACAATATTGTATTTTCAACAAAAAATATGATGTATGTTCATTATTACTAAAACATACAAAATTAGTATTATTAGATAGTGATTTTAAAGTGATATTTACTGAATGTCCTGGCGAAATTATCAATACATTATTACAATCACCACATTTAGCAAATTGTGGTATAAACTTAAATGAATATTTCATTTCTTTAATTAATCGTTTTGACACATCATTCACTTCATTTTCAATATTAACAAAATATATTGACATAAATTATCGTGATTTGTATGGAAAAACACCATTAATGTATTGTGTTGATACCGAAGATATTAATAAATTGACACATATTTTAAGTATGCCAAATTTAGATGTATCATTGACCGACAATTATGGAATGAATGTATTGATGTATGCTATTGTAAAGAAACATTATATCTATGCAAAATTATTGATTGATAATATAAAATCTGATGACAAATGTGAACGAATCATCAATCAACAAAATAAAATCAAAGAAACACCAATTTTGATGGCTTCCAAAAAGAATGATGTAGCATTATTTAACTTAATATGTGAAATAGATTGTGTAAATGTTAATTGTACAGATGTTTTAGGATATTCTCCATTACATCATGCAATTAAAACTGATTCTTATGACATATTTGAATTATTAGTAAATCATAAAAATATAGATGTCAATATGCAAGATTTAGAAGGGATGAGTCCATTATTCCATGCAATAGATACTTATAATGACAAAATTACATATACTTTATTAAATAACAAAAATATAAATGTAAATGTGACTAATAATAATGGTCAAAATATTTTTAATTATATTTTACAGAAAAAGTATGATAAACCAACTAATGAAAAATCTGATATTGTTACAGGAAGTGTAGGTATGATCGGATTTGAAAGTAGTGAAGATTTGGCACAATATCCACTATGTTTTTCACAAAGACCTATTATTGCAAATGATAATAACAAAAATTTTAGCATGAATTATAGTCCTCTAACGTTTGGTGATAAAGTGACAATCGATTCAGATAAACAAACTAAATTAATCAATTCAGTAATAGAAAAAGGGGTTGATTTGAACAATTTTGATATCAATGATTTATCGGGGTTGATGTACGTTATTAATAATTCAGATAGAGAAACATTTAATTTATTGTTAAATTCAGAAAATTTGAATATAAATGCCCAAAATAGTACTGGACAAACATATTTGATGTATTTATTTGAAAAAATTAATGTTGATGCACATAATGATTTTGACCAAAAAGGTTCCCTAAAGTCGTCCAAATCAGATAATTTTATGTATGAAGCAGTAAATATGACCAGTAATAGTTTCAGTAAACCGAATAGATGTTTCCCAAAATCATCAACTACTAATTCCAATATATATCTTACTTTTTTCATGCAATTATTAAGTCACCCAAAACTTGATATTAATTTGCCTAATTACTTAGATAATACTATATTATCATTAGTTTCAGCAACATCAAATACAAATTTATTAACTAAAATAATCAAACATAAAGATATCAATGTCAATATGACAAATTATAAAGGTATGAGTGCATTTACAGCAGCGACATTAAATCATTTATGGAATAATGTTAAAATATTATTGGTAAATGGTGCTGATAATGAACAGAAAGATAATAAAGGGAAAAAAGCATGTGATTATTTAGATGAAGCAAATTTATTTATTTATAGAAAAATAGTTAGTCAATATTTTGATGATAAAATTAAAGAGTTAAGAAATGAACGAACTATTACAGAACCAGAACAAAAATCAGAACTAGAACAATCATTACAAGAAGATAACTCATTTACAGTTAAAAGAGGATGGTTATTTTAAAAAATAATATTAATATATGTTTACAGGCGTTGTTTAACAAAAAATGATAAATATAATATGAATATATAAAATTTATCATATTATGTTTGTCATTTTTGTTAATAATGACACATGTTGACAAACATATTATTTACTACATATTATTATGATAATAATAATATGATATCAACATGTGATATACAACGCCTGTAAACATATTATGATTAAAAATATTGATTGTCAAATTATGAATAATCACAAAAAATTTACAAAAAATATAATAATTTTGTGATTATAATATATAATAATATATGTATTCAAATGTATTTATTGAAGCATTTATGGTTGGTTTACTCGTTATAGTAATTGGAATAGTTTTACACTACATAACATTACAAATAATGGGCCCTCATGATTTAAATGATATAAAAATATTTGCTATCCATTTATTTGTTATTGGTATTATTACACATTTATTATGTGAATTTACTGGTATAAACAAATGGTATTGTACCAATGGAATAGCATGCAAATAAAAAATTGATTTTCTAACTACTTAAATATTAATTTATATATAATATTTTAAAAATGCTACATGATTTTAATAATGATATTTTTAGTATTCTTATTATACATTTAGATAAACATAGCATAATTAACTTACAATATACAAGTCATGACTTACTAAACAAACTAATTCATATGAGTAATAATATATGGAAAATATTAATAATAATGGATTTTAACAAATATTTGTTTGATGAAAATGAAAAACATAAATGGTTAATAAACGGAACTTTTAAAGAATATTTATTGCATGAAAAGGAATTACAATTATGGACATTACAGATTTACAGAGAATTTTATGGAATAAAGAAAAATTGGAAATTACAATTAAAATCAGAATGTGAAAATAATGCTGATTTTGAATGGATAAATTATAAACAATTTGATACTAAAGAAAATTTTAGTATATATATTTTCACCAAATATAGTAATTTGAATATATTTAAATTATTTTTTAGTTTCATACCAATTGATATATTATTGAATAAAAAATTAAAAACACATAATAAAATAACTCTCGAAAGTTTTGCATGGTCTGACTTTAAAATAAAAAATAAACAATCTGTAAATCTTCCAAATAATGATGATGTTAATATATTAATAAATGATGTAGAACTAATTTGTGAAATACCAAGATTTTTAGTTGCGAGGTATTATTGGGGAATCAAAATAAAAGTGTATGATTATTATTTTACTGTCAAAAATGATGAATATTTGTATGTATCACAAACTAATATTCAGATGTCAAAGTATATTGGTTTAGATTCATGGTCATATGATGATTATAACAGAAGATTCTATAGGATTAAAAAAATATATGTAAATACAATTACTGAACTAATGATAAATTCACATGTTGTAGACATCAATGGATTTACATATTATTATTTTGACAAAGATTGCAAAGTTTTAGCAAATGTGATGGATATACGAATGTATGATGAAGAGACAGGTGAAGATATTGAGGAAGGTTTTGAAGATAGAAAACAACGATTAGATTTTTTAAAAGATCCAATACCAAATCAAAGTGAAGAATTACAAATCCATTTTAAACATGATAATTTACATAATTATGAAAAAATTGCACGCATATTATCACTAGGACCATCTAATCTATTTAATAACAGACGAAATAATTAATTTTGATCCAAATCAAATGTAACTGAATCAAAATCATTTTCATCATAATTATCTTCTCTATCTATATCTAATAATACTTCTTCTAATGATTTTCTATTATTAGTAGGTTTAGAATTTTCAATAAATGCTTCTATCATATCTTTATTAGATTTATTTATATGATCATATTTTTTCTGTTCATCATCATTTAAATAATGAATATTATGGGGCACATACGACTCAACACTAAATGATTGTTTAGGATATAATTCATTATAAATATTGACATATTGGACATACTCATCATCAGTATCCAATAATTGATTTCGGTCCATAAATTTATAAATTGGATAATAATCTTTAAATAAAACAGATATATTGGATTCAGTTATTTTTTGATCTTCAATATCTCGTTTTATTAAATAATATGCTTTTTTATTGGCAATAAACATATTTTTATTTTCTTCTTCCTTTTCTTTATTTTTAAAATGTTCTCTCCTTTTATCACCTAATTCATTCCCAAGTGCAGATAATTTTTCTTCTTCCTTATCAGCTATTTCTTTTAATTTTTCTAATCTTTCATTTTCTTTATTTTTCAATTCAGTTAAATTTTGTATCATTTTGAGTAATTCATTTGGATCAGGTTTTTCTTCATCAAAAGTCTCTTTTTGTACAGTAACTAAATTTATTTGTTGTGGAATATCATCTTCAATTATTATAGAGTCAAATTGTCGTAATTTACTATCTTTATTTTCAATATTTGTATTTTTAATTATAGAATCAATCTTTTCCATTTTATTTTTGATTTCTTTATCATTGTCAGTTTCCAATTTCTTTTTATTTAAATCAATAACTTTGGATTCTATATGTTGTAATTTACTGGTATACTTTGGTTTTTCTTGTGGTTTAATATTATTTTGTTCACTATTACCATTAGTAATTTGTTGTAATTTATTCTTGACACAATTAAAAATATAATTTAAATTATTATTAATATTATAAATATTTCCAGTAGACCCACAAAATTGTAATGTATCAACATCAAATTTAATAACATCACAAATGACATATTCATTAATATCTAATAATTCTACACAAACCAAATGATCAAAATTTGGTTTTACATTCAAAATATGATTATTTATCATGACTTCCAAATAATCATTAATTTTAAATAAGATTTCATAAAAAATATTATTGTAATCTTTTTGTGTAGATCCTGTATTTAATAATGAATTTTTATTTGTAAATAAATAACATTTTGTAACAGAATCCATATATAAATTATATTATTGTATTATTTATATATTTTTACACGCATAATTTATTTTCAAAATACAGTAATATAGGTTATGAAAATAATAATATTATTAATCCTAATTCTAGTTCTATATATCTTATATTTGAACAATAATTATGAACATATGACAAATATAAGTGATGCAGTCATTATAAGCAGAAACAATAATTTACGTAATATTTTACATAATGATGTCTGTCAAATACAACAACCATTTATAGGAAAAAATAGATCACATGTAAATTGGCAGAAAATTCATGATTATCATAATTATAATTATTAAATTTTAAAATTTTTCCATAAACTTATACTCAGTATTTCTGGTTGTAGTGATAAATCTGAAACATTATAATTTTTAGATTTATTAATAACATTATCTGTTACATCTGTTCCATAAAGTAATACTATATGACATTTTATTAATTTTTTAGCACTTTCATCAGTTATCAAAGTATTACATAAGTTTAGTGTATGACATTTTGTTAATTTTTTCACACTTTTATCTGTTACTTTAGTAGATGCTAAATTTAATGTATGACACTTATTCAAGTATCTAACTCCTTTATCTGTAATATTTGTGCAACTCAATTCCAGTGTATGACACTTGTATAACTTTTTAACTATTTTATCAGTTACATTACAAAAACTAAGATCTAACTTATGACAATTCTTTAAATATTTAACCCCTTTATTTGTTATTTTATTAGCACAAAGTATTAATGTATGACAGAACCTTAATTTTTTGAGTGTTTCATCAGTTAAATTTTGTATTCCGATTAAATCTAATGTATGACATCCTTTTAATTTTTTAATATTATTATTTGTTATGTTAGCTTCTCTAATAATTAAAGTATGACATAATTTTAATTTATCTATATATTTATTTACATCTATATTATACTCTAGTTCCAAATTCATAAAATTATAATTGTCCAAAATATGTTCCAATATTTCTGTATCATTAACAAATATTTGTTTATTTATGAATGTATCATTTTTTATAATTGTTTTATGATATGTAGATATTAACGTTAGATTTAACATATGTGTCGTATCTGCTTCATTACATATTATAGTAAATATATCTGGAATTGTGATGCAATTCATATACTTTAAATTAATAAAAAAAATGAAATTTAATAACTATATAAACAATACTGATAATATAGTTACTATATGGACTTAGTATGCCACAGAAAAGTAATGGACAAATTAGAAATTATGGAAAGGAAAATAGACAGAGCAAATGATATTTATACAAAAGAATATGTG
>Ga0315284_10016382_pt1 | contig 10522 bp, 11 predicted proteins | sample YL17G09_16_MG_FD_203696 | JGI IMG/M metagenome (GOLD analysis project Ga0315284, IMG submission 203696) | Sediment microbial communities from Yellowstone Lake, YNP, Wyoming, USA - YL17G09_16 | ecosystem: Environmental > Aquatic > Freshwater > Lake > Sediment | place: USA: Wyoming | collected...
TATTGGAGTATTCCCCCAATATGGGGAGCCACTAACCGTCAGAACCGGCCAAATGGACCGGTGATAGGCCCACCCGGGGTCTGGAGTTCGGCACAGTCGTGTCGGGTTGCGGGCCGCCAGACCCATTACCCGGCCCAGGCCCTCGCGCGGGAAATCACTCGTCGGCATGGCGCAGGAGAGCGCATCTGCCGCGCGGGCCGAGTACGGCCCTACTACTATCCTTCCGAAGGGTAGAGGGAAGCAGGAGCTTGCTCAGGGAGGAGAGGCGTAGTCGTGTCAGATGGCGATGAGACACCTCTGACAGCCCTGCTGGCTCGATCCGCGTTGTCGAGTGCCCAGTCTGCCGGTCACCGATCAGGCGGGCCCGGCCAGCAGCAGCGACTCTGTCTCGCCCGAGCGCTGGCGGTTGAACCAGAGGTCCTGCTTGGGGACGAGCCGACTTCTGCTCTCGATCCTCTTTCCGCGCAGAAGGTCGAGGCGCGGCGACTGGCGGACTACGTGCTGTTCCTCTATCTGGGGGAGTTGATCGAGCACAGCCCCGCAGAGCAGGCATTCGCCAATCCGCGGGATGCCAGAATTCGGTCCTATCTGAGCGGGGAGGTGAGCTAGCGCGGCACCGGTTCGACGTGGCCCGGGGCTGCCGTTAGTGATAGCGGGCCTCACTCGTACGCTTGCCGCCGGTCGGGAGCATCGAGCCCAACCTGGAAGCCCTGTTTGCCCCCTTCATCACTGAGAATGTCCACCACACTTCTGAGGATCGGCGGGAACGCGAATGCAGCGAAGTCACCCGACTTCCTCAGGTTTGCTAGGTCGCCAACACAAGCCAGTAGCCGTCTCAGGTCGGGCTCCACCCGACGGCCGGTGTCGCCTGTCAACGCCGACACGAAAAGCCGTTTCCTCGGATCGAAGGGAATGCCATCAAGCAAGGCGGCGAGCTTCAGACAGCGGGTGATCAGTTCAAGACAAACGCGCGCCACAGTAAGGATGTCCCCTTCTGCGAGCAATGAGACAAGGGCTCGAGTGCGGCGAGAAAGCATATCCAACTTCCCCTCGATCCGCTTCCTCCGGATATCCTCAGCCTGCTCCGACAGCCAATGGAACTGCTCCTCGTAGCGCCCCTCCGGGTCCCACAGAACAACAGCGTTCCCATAGACGTACAGCGCGAGATCGTCCAGGTCACGCAGCTTGGCCTGAATCGCGTCGAATTCCACCCCGTAGTAGTGGAGCTGAACGCCACCTATCTCGTCCTCTGCAGGCTTGCCTGCGGCCCACGTAGTGCCGCTCGCGATTGCCTCGTAGGTCATGGAGTCACAGACCACTGCGATGTCAATGTCAGAACCGTCCTGACATAGTCCCGTCGCGGCAGAGCCGACAAGCACCATCGAGAGCCTGCCTGCGCTCGGCGCGAGCCTGGGCAGTGCGAGCAAGTGAGGCAGGCACTTCGACTTGGCAATACTTCTGAGTCTGTCCGCGAGGTCTGACATTGACGACCTCCTCCGCGATGTGCAGACGCGTCCCCACTCACTCGCGCTTAGTCTGCCCAGCCATGGCATGGAATGCGCCATCGGCTTCACACGCCGACAGAACGCTCACCTATCAGCTAGGGACGCTGATGTTCGATGAGAGGTTCACAGCAGCTCCGCGATCCCCGTGCGCCAAGCTGTCGTAAGTGGGTTCGGCGCAACCCTGGGCTGCTCCTGGCGTGGAGGTGGGCGAGAGCCCAGACCCCCGCCGCGGCTGAGCGGGGCCTGTCCTTGAGACGCTGCCGCGGCTACCCGAAGAGCTGTGTTCCGGGCCAGCCTAGTGCGGACCCGGCGGCACGAAGCCCCGCAGGTGAGCGGCTGCCTCCTCCGGCAACATGGTGTTGATCCAGATCCCCGTTCCCAGCTCAAACCCGGCGGCGGTCGAGAGCCGCGGCAGTATCTCGATGTGCCAGTGCCAGTAGTCCTCGCAGCTATCGCGCAGCGGCGCCTCGTGGAGGACGAGGTTGTAGGCCGGGTCATCGAGGCCCTGGTAGAGGGCGCTGAGTGTGGCATGGAGCGCCACCGCGAGCGGGCGCGCTTGGTCGGACCCGCCGGGTGTCAGCACCGAGGAGTGCTGCTTAGGGACGATCCAGGTCTCGAATGGCCAGCGAGACGCATACGGCTCGAAGACCAGGAAAGCATCGGTCTCAAGCACCACGCGGACGCCCGCTTCCCGTTCCTTCTCGATGGTCTCGCAGTAGACGCAGTGCATGCGGTCGTCGTAGTGACGGCGCGCCTCCTCGATCTCGAAGCGGATATTGGTGGGCGCGATCGGGGTGGCTATGATCTGTGTGTGCGGGTGCACCAGCGAGGAGCCGGCGGCAGCGCCATTGTTCCGGAAGAAGGCGATGTAGCTGAGACGGCGGTCCTGTTGGAGATGGTTGAAGCGCGCGCCGGCGGCGACCAGGGCGCGCGTCATCTGGTCAACGTCGGTGGTAGCGGGGCTGGCATTGTGGATAGGGCTTTCGACCAGCACCTCATGCGCGCCGATGCCGGTGATGCTGGTGAACCAGTAGGGCTCTCGGATAACCACTTCGCCGTCGGGGCTCAGAGCGGCGAAGCGGTTTGGGACGACGCGCACTTGCCAGCCCGGCGAATTCGGGGCGCCTTCGCCGACGCGGTAGAGTTCCGGGGGGGTCATGCTCTCGTTTCCCGGGCAGAACGGGCACTTGGGCGAATACTCCGGTTGCTTCTCGGCGGTGGGCTGTTGCCCCACCCAGTCGGCGGGGCGCTTCGCTCTCTCTGTCGCCATGATCACCCACCGCTTCGTCGCCTGATCCTGCCTGATCTCAGACATCGCACGCCTCCTACGCATCGGCTCAGAGGGCCGCTGATCTCCTGCCGGCGCTCGCCTTCGTGCGCGGCCTCCGCATCAGGCAGATAGCGAGCGCAAGGGCCAGCGTCGCAGCCTGTGTCCCAGCTCCCAGCGGCCAGTGAGCCGGGGTGAGGTTATGCTGGATGCGGTGATGGAATGCCGAGAGCCACGCGGTGCCCGCCCAGCTCTGAAACCACGGCCCGAGTGGGGGGACGTACTCCACGAGGTCGATCAGAATGCCGAAAAGCGCGCTGCCCAGCATCACCCGGCGCGCGGGCCGCCTCATGGCGACAAGGCCAGCGGCGAGCGCACCGATGAGGAAGTCGGTGACTCCTGCCGATGCTTCGAGGGGAGTTGGCCCGCCATGCGCGACGCCGAACAAGACGTGGGAATCGATGTGGGGCACCGTGTCGAGCAAGAAGTGGCTGGCGAAGGCGGCCGGATAGGCCGCCCACGGCCGACGAAGAACGCGCCCGATGGCGGCTCCGACCATCATGTGAGGTGTCGCCATCATGGCGTCTGCTCCCTCGCCTCACGCAACCGACCTGCCGAAGAACGCGCCTGCTCCATCGCCAACTCACCTCCACCCGGCTTCACGATCGCCGCTCGGGGAGGATTCTGCCACAACCGCTGTCTGCCCAGAAGGGGCGGAGGGCCCACCGACCCGTCCCGGTTTCGTGGGACTTAGCGTTCGCACAGAGGGGAAAGAGACACGGCAGGAGAACTCGCTCGTGGTGTTATCCGCAGCGCGGAGAAGGGCTCATGGACGCGGCCAGAACTCGATCCGCTGCCTTCTTCATTCAGTACCTCCTCCTTCTGCTCGCCAGCCTGGTGTGGGTGCAGTTCGACTTCGTCCGCCGCCGCATGGGCGACGATAAGCTCAGCCTGTTTTACGTGCTGATTGCGGTCACCCTCTGCTACCTCGGGTTGCGCGCCTACCTCGTTATTGGGAGGCGAGTCGCGCGCAGGTGGGCCGGCCTCTGGATGTCGCTGGATCTGGTGGTTATCACCTGTTCAGTATATCTTACCGGCGGGATAGACAGCGAGGCCGCGCTGCTCTATCTCTGGCCGATTGTCACCTCTTCCATACGGCGGCTGCCGCGCCGGACGATCGCGGTGAGCATCGCCGGCGCTGTCCTGTACGTGATCGCGACCTGGCAGGATCACGGGAGCGAGAAGTACTGGGGCACGCTGATGGTCCGGATGATCGTGCTGCTGATGGCCACCTCGCTGGCGATCTACTACTCGCGGTCGGAGACGGCGCTGATCGAGGAGCTGAGCAGGCTGCGGGAAGAGGTGGCGCTCTCCAACTACCGCACACGCCTCTCCCAAGAGATGCATGACGGCATCCAGCACTATCTGGCGAGCATTGCGGTGCGGCTGGAATTGGCTCGGAAACTCATGAGCACCGATCCGGCCGAGGCGGCCCGCATCGCCGTAGACCAGCGGTTCGCGATACGGCAGGCCTCGGCCGAGCTACGCTATCTGGTCCGCCTGCTCCGGTCGCCTGGGCTGGAGCGAGAGGGTTTCGTAGACGCGCTGCGTCATCACCTGTCGCTCTTCACGGAAGGCTCCTCCATGTCGGTGTCGCTCGAGGTCGACGGGGAGGTGACCGCGCTGCCTCCCGACGTGGCGCAGGCTGCGTTCCGCGTGATGCAGGAGGCGTTGATGAACGTGGAAAAGCACGCGAAGGCGACCGAGGCGAAGGTCACGCTGAGCTTCGGCGCCAACTGCTTCGGGTGCGTCGTCGAGGATAACGGCATGGGCTTCGATCCGGCCTCATCGTCGCAGGCGCCGGCGGTGGGGGGTGGGTTCGGGCTGCCTGGGATGACGCAGCGCGCGGAGTCCGTGGGGGGGAAGGTCGAGGTGTCGAGCGCGCCGGGACAGGGAACGGTAGTGAAGTTCACCGTCCCGGTCGGCGGGTCGAATGATGCAGGGACGGAGCGTGCCTGAGATGCCTAAGATAAGACTGCTGATCGCCGAGGATGAAACTATCGTCCGCATGGCCTTGGCTCAACTGCTGGCCACGGAGGCGGACATCGAAGTGGTGGGGCAGGCGGCTGATGGCGAGAAGGCGGTGGACCTGGCGCGGCGGATGAAGCCGGGGGTAGTTCTGACTGATCTGAGCATGCCCAGGCTGGATGGCATCGCCGCCATCCGGCAGATCAGAGAGGAGATGCCGGAGTGCGCGATCGTCGTGCTGACTATCCATCACGATGACGACCATCTATTCGCGGCGATCAAGGCCGGCGCATCGGGGTACGTGCTGAAGGACGCACCGCCGGAGCAAACGGTGGAGGCGATTCGCGCCGCCGCTCGCGGCGAAGGGTTCATCGGCCCCTCCCTGGTGGGGAGAGTGCTGGAGGAGTTCGCGCGGGTGGCCCGTTTGCGCGCTGCGTCGAAAGAGGTGTTCGCCGAGCTGACTCGCCGGGAGATGGAAATCCTGGAACTGCTCGGCAAGGGGCTCAGGAACAAGAACATCGCCGATCGCTTGTTCCTGAGCGAGAAGACAGTGAAGAACCACATCTCGAGCATCTTTGTGAAACTGCAGGTCAATGATCGAACACAGGCGGCGCTGATCGCCTCCAAGCACGGGTTGACCGACACGCAGTAGCGGTTTCGCGGATCGCCAACCCCTCAGTTCGCTGTGCACCCCCTGCCACAGGTCCCTGGAAAACGGGACCATCCTCTGGTTCTCCCGCCTCATCCCCGTTCACGCGGAAGACGGTATCGTGCTCCTGACGCTGATACCGGAATGCCGCAGACGGCGGATGAGAGGAGAGGATGATGAACGCAGTAGTGCTGGCAGCGGGGCGATCCGGGGAGGATTTCCAGAAGGCGTTTGGTACCGAGTACAAATGTCTGGTCGAAGTGGCGGGGCGGCCCATCATCCTGTGGGTGATCGAGGCGCTGCGGGCGTCGTCGGCGATCGACCGCATCGTGGTGATTGGGCCGGAGCAGGCGCTCAGGGCAGCGGGTGTTACTGAGGAGATCATCCCGAACGACAGTGGCTCCTACGCGGACAGCGTGGGCGCCGGCCTCCGCGCCGCGACCAGCCGCCAGGTGCTGCTGATCGCGGCCGACGTGCCGCTCCTGCAAGTGGGATCGCTGGACCGGTACATCGCTGACTGCCTTCGGGTCGATGCCGATGCCTGCTTCCCGGTCGTCTCCTGGGAGGGGATGCAAGACCGCCTCCCGGGCGCTCGCAAGACCTGGTATGACCTCCGCGACGGCAAGTTCACGAAAGGCAACGCGGTGGTCGCACGGCGCGAGGCGTTGCTCCAGCGCCTGGATCGGGTCGAAGCGCTCTTCGGCAACCGAAAGAAGAAGCAGTGGGCAGGCCTGATCTGCCAGAGCTTCATGGGCCGCTTGGTCGGTCGGGCGTGCACGAGAGCGGAGGTAGAGGCGGCGTTGTCGAGCTACCTCGGGTTCCGTTTGCGCGCCGTAGTCTCGTCACCTGAGCTGGCAGTGGATGTGGACGAGGTGACGGATGCTGCCTTCGTGAGCGGGGTGCTTGCGGAGCGCCTCGCGTGGAGCAGACGCGAGGCGCGCTCCCTTCAGCCGCTGTGGCGCGTCGCAGTTGGCGCCGGAAAGGCGGCCTGAGATGAGGATCGCCTTGTTCACCGAGGGGTACGACCCATTCGTCAACGGCGTCGTTACCAGCATCAAGACGCTGCGGAGCGCGCTCGAACGGCAGGGCCACGAGACGGTGATCTTCGTGCCGGAGTACCCGGGGCATGATGACCATGACCCGAAGGTCGTGCGACTGCCAAGCTTGAGATGGCTGAAGCTGCACTACCCCTCGCTTTCCCCGCTCGCCCGGAACCTGGATGTGCTGGCCGGGCAGGAGTTCGACGTTGTACACAGTCACCATCCGTTCACCATGGGGCAACTGGCGGCGCGCCTCGCGAGGAAGCATGGGCTGCCGCTGATCTACACCCATCACACCATGCTGAACGAGTACGGGCAGTATGTGCCACTCCTGGAATCCGCGGGGAAGCGCTGGCTGATCCGGCGCTACCTGGGGCATTGCGCGCAGGCGCATCGTGTCACCTCGGCGACCGAGGTGGTGCGGCGGTTTCTGCAGAGCCAGGGCGTGCGCACCCCCATCGAGGTCGTGCCCGAGGGCGTCGTGATGATGCAGCCCGCTGAGGGGGCGCGAGCACGCATGCGACAGCGTCTCGGGGTGACGGATCGCACGGCTCTGCTTCTGTACGCGGGAAGGCTCGCCAGGGAGAAGCGGCTCGACATGCTGCTCCGGTCGGTCTCCGGCCTTGGTCGCGGGCGCGACTTCCGCCTGTGCCTCGCAGGCGGGGGTCCGCAGGAGCAGCCGCTGCGAAAGCTGGCATCCAGGTTGGGCATCTCCGACCGGGTCACGTTCGTAGGTTGGGTCGAACACGCGCAGCTCGCAGACTACTACGCGGCTGCGGACCTGTTCGTATTTCCTTCCCCGGCTGACGCTATGGGGATCGTGCTGGTGGAGGCGATGAGCGCGGGGCTTCCATGTGTGGCGGTTGACAAGTACGGGCCAAGCGAAGTCGTGGTGGACGGAGTCACCGGGTTCCTCACGGAGTTCGACGAGCGGGATTTCGGTGAGGCCGTGCGATGGCTGCTCGACAACCCGTTCCTGCGCCACCGGATGGGAACGGCCGCGCGCCTCCGAGCTCGCGATTTCGATCCGGATACTGCGGCTGCCAAACTGGTGCGGGTCTATGAGGAGGCGATCGCCGAAGGCGAGCAGGCGCACCGGACCCTTGCCTGGCGGACGCTGTGAGGAGTCACTGCGATGATTGGCATAGGAAGCGATCACAACGGATTCGATCTGAAGGAGCGCCTGTGCGCTCACCTGGCCGCTCGGGGCGTGCAATTCCAGGACTTCGGATGCTTCTCGCACGAGCCGGTTGACTATCCCGACGTTGCCGCGGCGGTCGCCAACGCGGTGCAGTCCGGCTCGATCGAGCGCGGCCTACTCGTGTGCGGTAGCGGACTGGGAATGGCGATAGCAGCCAACAAGGTGCCAGGGATCTACGCTGTCCCGGTCACGGACATTCTGACGGCGCGGCTTGCGCGGGAGCGCAACAACGCGCAGATCATCACCCTCGGCGCGACTGTAGTTCAGCCGGAGCTGGCGGTGGAGATGATCGATGTGTGGCTGGACGCGACATTTCGCGGCGGAGACTCCGCGCGCAAGATCGCCAAGATACGGGCGCTGGAGGAGCGATTCGCGGCTCCGGCCGTGCTGGGAGGGATGAGATGACTAGGGCGGGTGTGCTGCTGCTGGCCTATCTGATCGGTTCGATTCCGTGTGGGTACCTGCTCATTCGCGCCATCAAGGGCCTCGACGTGCGGGCCTACGGATCCCATAACGTGGGCGCGATCAATGTCGCCCGGGTCGGAGGGGTCTGGCTGGGTCTTGTGACACTGCTCGCGGATACGGGGAAGGCCGCTGCCACCGTGATCGTACTCCGCGCGTTGGCGATGCCGGCGACCATGATCGCGGCCGCGGCTTTCCTGGTGATGCTGGGCCACTCCTACTCGGTGTGGTTTCTGATCCGCGAGCGACGGTTCGCGGAGGGGAAGGGAGTGGCCTGCGCACTGGGTGTGATGGTCGGCCTCGCTCTCATCCGCCTGCTCCCGTGGCGACTGGCGCTGGCCCCGCTTGGGCTTTGGGTACTCGGCCTGCTAGCGCCCAGGGTGTTAGCGGGGCGATGGTACTCGATCTCGCCCGTGACCATGGCTGTCAGCGCCTGCCTTCCCGTCTTCGTGTGGGCCGCCCACCCCCCGAGACCATATCTGATCCTCTCGGTAGCGATGGCGGCCCTCATTCTGCTGCGCCACAGGAACAACATCAGGCGTCTGATCGCCGGAACCGAGCCGCGGCTGGGTGGATCAACGGCACATGCGGTCGGAGGCGAAGCGCTTGCCGCAGATCGTCTTCGCGTATCCAGACGACATGCCCCGGCCCCCAGACTGCAGGCGGAGGGAGGTGGCCGCTAGGCCCAGATGATACCCCGCCCGCATGTGCAGACTCGGCGTCAGAAAGCCTGCAGCGCCAGGCAGCACCTCACGGGGAAGTAGCGGTGCGCACTCCGCTGCACATAATAGACAAGTGAGTACTGTCCTTGCGGGCAGGGGTCCAGATCGAGAACGAGTAAGTGACGCCGTTCCGGCTGACGACGTACCTGGCGCTGGGATCGAGCTTAGCATTCTGGACCGAGAGACCGGACACCAGTCCAGGCCGCACGCCGGCGGAGAGCAGGAGGCGCTTCACGGCCGGCAGTTGCTTCGCCTCCCGATCTCCTAGGGCCGCGCCTGGTGGTAGACTGATGAGGAGCCCGTCTACCTTCAGGCCCTCGGCTTTGCCAGACCTGCCGAACCGACGCGCGGGCTTCTGGTGTAGCATGCCCAGTGAGACCAAGGGGCCCGACGTCCCTCCTCCGGCGCCGGCAGGCAGATCGCTCAGGTAGCCCGATGCGCAGCCGCCACCGGACCGCGCGTACTCCCACCGCACCGGGTCCCAGAGGATCGGCCCTGATTGCACCAGGATGTCGGTTCGCACCAGTTCCTCCACCGCGGGCAAGACGTCACGCCGGACCTGGTTCATCTTCCAATAGCAGAAGACGGCCGACACCAGGGGGAATATGGCAAGCAGCGCTGGCACGCCTAGCCCCATCCCGAGTGCGCCGAGCCTTAGCCTCCGCAAGCGCGTCCGGGCCGCGGGGGTAGGAACCGGCATCCGCCCACTGTCGGCGTCTGCTGCCACTGGAAACCAGAGTACCGCTGGCCCGATGATCAAGGCGGCCAGTAGGCCGGCCACCAAGCCCCCTACCCCGGGTGCGCCGAACGCGCCACCCAGCAAGGCAAAGTAACCGCCCACCACCTCGAGTGCCAGCAGAAGCGAGCCGCCGACTGCCCAGCGCGATCTGCCCGCGAGCCGAGCTGACAGTGCAAGCAGCGCGGCCCCTCCCGCAGCGAGCGAGAAGATGGCGCCATCGCTGGTCCTCAGCATGAAAGGATAGAGCTTCCACAGCACAGACACCCACGCGCCGAAGAGGCACAGGGCGAGCCCCACCGCTGCCAGGATGCGCATGCAACCACCCCCCTTACCCGATGGCTAAGGGCGGGATTCCCCACATCAATCAGCTATCCCTTCCCCGGAGGATGCGCCGCGGCGAGGAGTGTGCCGCCTGACGGTAGTCGGGCGGCGGCCAGCCGCTTGCTAAGGCTGTCGAATTCCGCGACAGGCATGTCACAGGTGAGGAACGAAATCCCGACTCCCGGCATGGAGGTCCAGCAAGTGGCAAGAGACAACCTCGAACTGACTCCCGATCAACTGCGTGTAAGCTGTGATCCGGACTCTCTCGGCTTCGAGACGACGGCGGAATTGCCACCGGAGTCCGACAGCGTGGGGCAGGAGCGGGCGCTGGCCGCGATCGATCTCGGTCTTGATATCAAGAGCCCAGGCTACAACATTTTCGCGGTGGGGGCGACGGGCACGGGGCGGATGTTCACGGTGCTGTCGCGGTCGCAGGCGGCGGCAGCCCACCGGCCGACGCCGGGCGATTGGTGCTACGTCCACAATTTCGATGACGCCCGGAGGCCGATAGCGATCCGCCTCCCGGCAGGCGCCGGCCCGACCTTCGCCCGGGAAGTGGAGCAGCTCCTCCAGACCTGCAAGCAGGAG
>Ga0315284_10016386_pt1 | contig 10520 bp, 8 predicted proteins | sample YL17G09_16_MG_FD_203696 | JGI IMG/M metagenome (GOLD analysis project Ga0315284, IMG submission 203696) | Sediment microbial communities from Yellowstone Lake, YNP, Wyoming, USA - YL17G09_16 | ecosystem: Environmental > Aquatic > Freshwater > Lake > Sediment | place: USA: Wyoming | collected...
AGCCGGCGCCGGCTTCCGCAGGCGGAGCTTCCGGATGCGCTTCTGGTCCACTTCCAAGACTTCAACCTCCAGCCCCTTGACCTCCAGCTTCTCGCCCCGCTTGGGCAAACGGGCCAGGTGATGGGTGATGAAACCGCTCATGGTGATGTAGTCGTCCTCGGCCAGGTCCATGCCCTCCAAAATGTCCTCGACCTCTTCGACCTTGACCTCGCCCGAGACCGTGTAGTCCAGGGGGCCGTTCTGGTGGATGAGGGCCTCTTCCTGGTCGTATTCGTCCTGGATCTCGCCCACGATTTCCTCGAGCAGGTCCTCCAGGGTCACCAGGCCGGAGACGCCGCCGTGTTCGTCGGCAACGATGGCCATTTTCTCCTTCCGCTTCTGGAGGTCCTTGAGCAGCTCGTCGAGCTTCATGGCTTCGGGCACGAAATGGACCGGCCGGATGAGCGGCTTGATGGGCATGTCCTTGTGCTCGTCCTCGGAGAAGGCCAGCAGGTCCTTGACCAGAATGATGCCCTCGATGTTGTCGATGCGGTCTTTGAAGACCGGGAAGCGCGAGTATTTTTCGGTGATGGCCAGGAGGCGGATCTTATCGATAGTGGCCTCCTCGGGGATGCAGACCATGTCCACCAGGGGGGTCATGATTTCCCGAACCACGGTGTCTCGGAACTCAACCACCCCGCGCAAGAGGCTGCCCTCGTCCTTCTCGATGATGCCCTCCTCATGGGCTTCCTGGATGAAAGTCTCGATCTCCTGGTCGCTCGTTTCGCGTTCGGCTTCCTCCTTTGGCTCCTTGGGCTCAAATCGGCCCAGGAGCAGGAAAAAGGGCGAAGAGAGGAAATGGATGATCGGAAAGAAGGGAAGGTAGAGGCCGATGGCTCTGCCCCGGGTCAGGGCGGCGATGATGCGGGCGCTCCAGTCGAAGATGACCGTGTAGATTCCGGCGCCCAGGAGAAAGAGCCACAGCGGCCAGAAGCCGTCATGCGGCAGGAGCAGAAACAGAAGCAACAGGAACGCGACCAGAAAAATATTTCGAAGGAAACCGGAGGCGACAAAGACGGGTTCGTAGATGCCAAGCAATCGGTCAACCAGCTTTTGCGGCTTGTTCCGCTCCTCGAGATAGCGGCTGAAGGAGATGGCCGAAGAGGCTTCCAGGGTGATGCGCAACAGCGACAGGAAGAATGTCCCCAGGAAGGCCAGGCCCAGGACGATCCACAGGAGGTCGCGGGCGGTCATCGCTTCAGCCTCGCCGAGACGTGCCTCTTGTGCGTCATATTTCTTGAACCTTGGCCTCTTCTTCCTCGATCCCGGCCGAGTGGCCGTAGCCCAGCAGATGCAAGAATCCGTGAACGGTCAGGATCTCCATCTCCCGCTCCAGGCTGTGGCCCTTGTCCAGGCTTTGCCGCCGGGCTTTTTCCGGGGCGATAACGATGTCGCCCAGGTAATATCTCCCGTCCGCCGCTTTCTCCCTTAGGGGAAAGCTCAACACATCGGTCGGCTTGTCCTTCTTCAGATACCGCCTGTTGAGCGCCCGGATGCGGTCCAGCCCGACGAAGGATAAGCTGATTTCCGGATCCTTGAGCCGGTAGCGCCGCACCAGCTTTTCCAGGAGGACCTTGAATTTCCCCAGGCTTATCCGATATCGGCTTTGGCGATTGGCAACAGTGATCATGGCGATCGGCTTAGGTTTCGCCCGGGGATTCGTCCTTGGCCGCCGGCCTGGATTCCGGCCTCGCCTCAGGCTTGGACTCCGGCCTATTTTCAGGCCTGGCCTCTGGCCGGGATTCATAATCATTCCCCGGGTAGGGCACCCGGGGATGGTAGATGGATTCGAGGGTGGACAGGAACGAATTCCCCACCATCCGGAGCTCGGCCAGGGACAGGCCGCTCTCGTCCAGTTCGCCTTCCTGGATGAATCCGTCGAAAAGCTCCTGGATGACGCGCTTCAGGCTGTCCTCGGTCGGGTGGCGCAAGGTCCGGCAGGCGGCCTCGGTCGAATCGGCCAGCATGATCAGGGCGGCCTCTCGGCTCTGGGGCGCGGGGCCCGGGTAGCGGAAATGTTCCTCCCCGACGGTCTGCATCTCCGGGTCGTACCTCTCCTTGGCCTTCTGATAGAAGTACTTGACCAGGTTGGTGCCGTGGTGCTGCTCAACGATGTCGCGCACCCGGCGCGGCAGCCTCAGCGCGCGGGCCATCTCCACGCCTTCCTTGACGTGGGCGATGATGACCAGGCGGCTCATGCTGGGTTTCAGGCCGCGGTGGGAATCGATTTTACGGCTGCGGTTCTCGTAAAAATACTCAGGCCTCTTGAGCTTGCCGATATCGTGGTACAGCGCCCCGGCCTTAACCAGCAGAGAATCGAGCTTGATGGCTTCGGCCGCTTTCTCGGCCAAAGTGGCCACGATCAGGGAGTGATGGTAAGAGCCGGGCGCCTCGATGGCCATCTGCTTCAGAACGGGGTTGTCGGTGCTGGTCATTTCGGCCAAGCGCGGCGCCGTGACGAACCCGAACGGGATCTCGATGATGGGCAGCAGGACGAAGGCCAGGGCGCTGGCCAGCGCGCCGCCGATGAGGACCATCAGACCTTCGCCGGCCAGGAGCCCCACCTCGCCGCCCCGCTCCTTGACCAGATGGAGGGCCAGGATGAGAAACAGGTTGACCGGAGTCATGATGAAAAGCCCGGCCCGCAGGACCGTGGTCCGCTTCTGGCGCCGGAAGTATTTGACGCCGTAGATGGCCGCCAGGCCGCCGATCAGACAAAAGACGGTCAGCAAATAATCCCCCTGGAAGACATAGCCGGCCGCCAGGCTGTTGAGGATGACGAAAATCAGGGCGACCGGAACGGGGGTCAAAAAAGCGAAAAGCAGCGCGCCGAACTGGAAGGGGATGGCAAAGGTGTAGCTCTCCCGGTTGGTGAGCAAGGAGAATGAGGTGTTCTGGCTGATGAGCGGGGCCAGGAACTGAGAAAGCCTGTCGATGACCAGGCTGAGGATGATGGTCAAGCCCAGCAGAAGAAATATGCGGACCGCTTCGGACAGCTTCTCCAGCGACCGGAGATAATACCACATGGTGGTAAACAGCATGGTCAGCAGGAGGAAGGTGCCCAGCAGGTTGAGGAGCCAGGCCGGCGTGGAGCGCAGGTTCGAGTTGATGAATCGGATCTGGCGCAGGTGTTCGGCGGTCACTTCGTCGCCTTTGCGGACGATGACCTTGTCCTTCTTGATCTGGTAGAAAATGGGCTCGACCTGGGAGGCGGCTTGGGCGCGTCGGGCTTCGGTCTCGACCGTTTCCAGGGTGATGTTGGGCTGGAGGAAGCTCTGAGCCAGGCCGGTCAGCACGGCCTTCCGCCTGGGGGACAGGTCGAGTCGGGCGACCTCGGCGGCCGCCAGGGCCTTGGCCTCCCGGAGGTCCGGAAAGTCGGCGGCCTTCACGGTTTTTTCCGGCTCGCGGAGACGGATGAGGACGAACCCTCGCTCCTCCTCGCGGCTGATGAAGAGATCCTTGGAAATAAGGACGCCGCCGTTCAAGGTCCGCCCCAGGATATTGATAAGCGGCTCTTCCAGGTCGGCCGGAAAGCCGCGCTGGCGGAGGTAAGTCAGGTCGTTCAGGGGAATCTCGACGTCAAAAAGCTCCAGGACGGTCTTCTGCAGAGACTCGACGCCGGATAAGGAAAGGGGCGCCGCCGCTTCCCGCCCGGCCGTCCCCCCTCCGCGGGACCTTTCCCGGCCGAACTGGAAGAACTGGCGGACTCTCTGCTGGATGTTGGAAAAGACGTTGGGGTCCAGGGCATAGACGGGCAGGGCGGCCTCGGCCGCCTCACGCTGCTTGGCCCGCGTGGTCTCCATGTCGGCTACGGTCAGGTCGGTCGGGGCGGCGAAGTCGCGGCCGGCGATTTCGCCCGCTTTGGGCGTGGGGAGGGCTTTGGGCGGAAGCTGAGACACAAGGTAGGAAATGATCAGGACGAACAGCACCAGCCAGAGGAGAGGGCTTCTAAAAGCGTCGCGCGCCCGAAAACGCTTCCGGCCGTTCGCGTCCAGGGGCTGAGCGTTTGGCGGCAAAGCGGGGCGCGGCGCGATCTTAAAAAGCTTGAATTTCTTGAGGGAAATGTTGGCCATGGCTTACCGTCAGGCCGGCCGGGACCGCCCTTCCTCCTTCTGGTAAGCTTTGATGATCTTCATGACCAGGGGATGGCGGACCACGTCCTTTTCATTGAAATGGATGAAGGCCACTTCCTCGATGCCCTTCAGGATCTTGATGGCTTGCAGGACTCCGCTCTTACGGGGGTCGGGCAGGTCGATCTGGGTGATGTCGGCCGTGACCACAACCTTGGTCCCGAACCCGGCCCGGGTGAGGAGCATCTTCATCTGCTCCTTGGTCGTGTTCTGGGCCTCGTCCATGATGATGAAGGCGGAGTTGAGCGTCCGGCCTCGCATGAAGGCCAGGGGCGCGATTTCGATGATACCCCTGTCCATCAGCCGGTTGGCCTGGTCGGTGCGGGTCAGGTCGAACAGGGCATCGTAGAGGGGGCGCAGATAGGGGTTGATCTTCTGATACAGGTCGCCGGGCAAAAAACCCAGCTTCTCGCCGGCCTCCACCGCCGGCCGGGTAAGGATGATGCGCTCCACCTGCTTGTTCTGGAGGAAGGTGAGGGCCAGGGCCATGGCCAGGTAGGTCTTGCCCGTCCCGGCCGGGCCGATGCCGAACACCAGGTCGTGGTGTTTGATGGCCTCGATGTACTGGTGCTGGTTGTAACCCTTGGGTGTCACGGACTTCCGGCTCAGGTTGAGGGCCTCGGAGGGAGTGTAGCTCTCCAGCTTCTGACGCTCTCCGCCCTCGAGCAGATCCAGGGTGATGTGGAAATCCTCCTCCTTGAGGTCCAGGCCTTTGTCGGACATCTCCCGCAGCTTGTCGAAATAGAGCTTGGCGAACTCGACCTTCTGCCCCTGGCCGTCCACCAGGATGTGGTCGCCCCGGATGTGGAGGCTGACGCCCAGGCGGCTCTCCAGCTTGCGCAGGTTCTTGTCAAGAACGCCGAAGAAACCGGACTTATGGACTAGGGGATGGTCGATTTTTTCCATATCAGGCGGGCAAAAATGCGTCTTCGTTCATGAAAGAAAGATTATCCGTCCAGTGATGCATTTTGTCAAGTTGGGGAGCATTCTCCTCTTATGTGATTTAGTATCGGTGCCGGAACCCCCCCCGGGCCCCTGGGGAACCAGTCCCGTCGGTTCCCCCCGTCCCAAGGACGGGACCCCCCTCCGCTATGGGGCCCTGGGGGCGATTCCGACACCTCTTGGAAATCACATGTTTAGAGATGCTACCGTCAAGTTGAAGCGTGTTGAAAATATAGCAAATATGGTATATAAAAGGTGCTTCTCAGTTCCCTAAGGAGAAGGAATGGACAAGGAATTCACCACGGTTTCGCTCCCCACCTCGCTCTATAAAAAGATCGAGGAAAAGATCAAGGGCACCGAAATCACTTCGGTGGCAAGCTATATCGGCAAAGTCCTGCGCGAGCACTTCGCCAAGGAGGAAGCCTCCCCGGAAGTGTTCAGCCAAGAAGAGGAAGAAAAGGTCAAGGAAAGGCTGAAAGCGCTGGGTTATATAGACTGACGGCCGCCGTTTTTGTCGTCCCGGCCGTGCCATTTTCCAACTCGCCGTTGAATATCCGAGGACTGAGGACCGGAAGAAGGAGGACAACATGATCGCAGCCCACGGCGGCAAGCTCGTGGAACGAGTCCTGGCCGGAGATAAAAAGGCGGAAGCCCTGGAACAGGCCAAGTCCCTGCCCTCCCTCCGCCTGGATGAGGACTCCGTCTCCGATGTGGAGAACATCGCCACGGGAGTCTACAGCCCCCTGGAAGGATTCCTGGGCCGGAACGATTTCCGGGGCGTGCTCGACCACATGCGCCTGGGAAACGACGTGGCCTGGACCGTGCCCATCGTCCTGGATGTCGGGGAGGCCGAGGCGGCCGGCTTCCGGGAAGGCCGGGATATTCTGCTGGCCTGTGAGTCGGGCCAGCCGCTGGCCCTTTTCCACTTGGAAGAGAAATACACTTTCAACCGCGAGGAGATGGCGGAGAAGGTCTATCGCACTCTGGACGCGGCCCATCCCGGCGTAGCCCGCACCCGACAGATGAAACCGGTGCTGCTGGGCGGCCAGCTGGACCTCATCCAGGCCCCGGTCACTCCTTTCGCCAAATGGCACCTCAGCCCCAAGGAGACCCGCATCCTTTTCCGGGAAAAAGGCTGGAAGACCGTGGTCGGGTTCCAGACGCGCAACACGCCCCACGTCGGGCATGAATACGTCCAGAAGACGGCCTTGACCTTCACCGACGGACTGTTCATCAACCCCGTCATCGGCCGGAAGAAGAAAGGGGATTATAAGGACGAGGTCATCCTGACCTCCTACGCCGAGCTCATCAAAAATTACTATCTGAAGGGCCGGGCGGTGATGGCCATCCTCAAGATGGAGATGCGCTACGCCGGCCCGCGGGAGGCCGTCCACCATGCCATTCTGCGCAAGAACTTCGGCTGCACCCACATTATCATCGGCCGCGACCACGCCGGGGTGGGCACCTACTACCACCCCTACGCCGCCCAGGACATTTTCGAGGAGTTCCCCGACCTGCAGATCATCCCCCTCTTTTTCCGGTCTTTTTATTTCTGCAAGAAATGCAACTCCGTGGTCAACGAAAAAATCTGCCCGCACGGAGCGGCCGATCAAATCCAATTCTCCGGGACGAAAATTCGCGACATGCTGGTCAAGGGCGAAATCCCCCCCGTGGAGATGATGCGGCCCGAGGTGGCCCGCATCATTATGGACTTCCAGCAGCCGTTCAACGATTAGAGGGAGGCCGGCGGTGAAGAAGAAAATGTTGATCATGGGGCTTGATTCGGCGCCGGCCGAAATCGTTTTCGACCGCCGCTCCGAGCTTCCCGTCCTCCACGACCTCCTTGGGCGCGGGCTGTGGGGCACCATGCGCTCCTCCGACCCGCCCATCACCATCCCGGCCTGGATGGTGATGTGCACCGGGCTCGACCCGGCCCGCCTGGGCCTCTACGGTTTCCGCCACCGAACCGATTACTCCTACGACAAGATGTGGATCGCCAACTCCACTGCGGTCAAGGCCCCTAAAGTGTGGGATTACCTGGGTCGGGCCGGCGGCCGGAGCTGCCTGGTCAGCGTGCCGCCCAGCTACCCGCCCTATGCCGTGCCGGGCTGGCTCATCTCCTGTTTCATCACCCCCGGGCCGGACAAGGACTACACTTACCCCCTTGAGCTCAAGGCCGAGATCGAATCGAAGTTCGGCCCCTACATCTTCGACGCCGTTTTCCGCACCCAGGACCGGGAGGCCATCCTGAAAAAGACCTACCAGATGACCGAGCAGCGTTTCAAGGTCATGGATTATCTCCTGGGGGAGAAGCCCTGGGACCTGTTCATGTTCGTGGAGATCGGGGTGGACCGCATCCAGCACACCTTCTGGAAGGACCACGACCCGGAGCACCACCTCCACCAGCCCGACAGCCCCTTCCGGAACGCCATCCTGGACTACTACAAGTACCTCGACGGAAAGCTGGGTGAGATGATCGGCCGCCTGGACAAGGACACGACGCTGCTGGTCATCTCCGACCATGGCGCCAAAAGGATGAAAGGCGCCTTCTGCATCAATGAATGGTTGATCGAGGAAGGCTACCTGGCCCTCAAGGAAGGCCGGCCGTCCAAGGTGGAGACCATCGAGAAGCTGGCCGTGGACTGGACGCGGACCAAGGCCTGGGGCTGGGGCGGCTACTACGCCCGCCTCTTCCTCAACGTCGAGGGACGCGAGCCGGGGGGCATCATCAAGCCCGAGGACTACGACCGGGAGCGCGAAGCGCTGGCGGCCAAGATCCGCGCCATCCGCGGCCCCCGGGGCGAGGCCTGGCAGACCACGGTCATCAAGCCCAACGAGTATTTCCCCGAAGTCCGGGGCGACTACCCCGATTTGATGGTCTATTTCGACGACCTCTTCTGGCGTTCGGCCGGAACGCTGGGCTGGAACAGCCGCTACCTCCAGGAGAACGACACCGGGCCGGACGACGCCGTCCACGCCCAGGAGGGGATCTACATCCTGGTGGACCCGGCTTCCGGGGCCAAAGGCCGGCGGGACATCGACATCCTGGACGTGGCGCCCACTGTTCTGCGGGCCCTGGGGCTCGAGGTGCCCGCGGAAATGACCGGCCGATCCCTGCTGCCTTGAGGTGGAGCTTCGCGAAGCCAATCTCGGAGTGGAAAGGAGCACCAAGGAATGACTTGCGGCCAAGATCAAAAAGGCGTCACCCTGTGGTTCACCGGGCTGCCCTGCTCGGGCAAGTCGGCCATAGCCGACATCGTGGCGGAAAAACTCAAGGCTCAAGGGCTGCGGGCTGAGCGCCTGGACGGCGACATCGTCCGGCAGGACCTGACCCGCGACCTGGGTTTTTCCAAGGCTGACCGGGACGAGAACATCCGCCGGGTGACCTTCGTGGCCAAGCTGTTGGCCCGCAACGGGGTGGCGGTGCTGGTGTCTTTCATATCGCCCTACCGCGAAATGCGGGACCGGGCCCGGCAGCAGATCTCAAGCTTCGTCGAGATCTACGTCAAGTGTCCGATGGAGGTGTGCGCTAAGCGCGACGTGAAAGGCATGTATCAGAAAGCCATGCGCGGCGAGATCAAGGAGTTCACCGGCGTCAACGACCCCTATGAGGAGCCTTTGCGTCCGGAACTCATTCTGGAAACGGACAAAGAGACGCTCGACCAGAGCGTTGAAAAAGCTATGGCCAAAATCAAGGAGTTGGGTTACCTTTAAGACGAGGCCGAACCCGGCCGGAGAGGAGCACAGCGGGGATGGGGTCTTACCTGGTCACCGGGGGGGCGGGTTTCATCGGGTCGCACCTGGTTGAGGAGCTTGTCCGCCGCGGCGAGAAAGTCCGCGTCCTGGACAACTTCCTCACCGGGCATGGGGAGAATTTGGCCGACTTCGCGGCCAAGATCGATTTTATCGAAGGCGATGTCCGGAGCCTGGAGACCTGCCGCCGGGCGGTTGAATCCGTGGATTTCGTCCTCCACCAGGCCGCCCTGCCCTCGGTGCCGCGCTCGGTCCTGGACCCTCTGCTCTCCAACGACATCAACGTCGGCGGGACGCTGAACATGCTCAAAGCGGCCCAGGAAGCCGGAGTCAAGCGCTTCGTCTATGCTTCCTCCTCCTCGGTTTACGGCGCCGACGAGAGGCTGCCCAAACGCGAAGGCAACGAAGGCGCGCCGCTGTCGCCCTACGCCGTGACCAAGGTGGCCGGGGAGAAGTACTGCCAGGTCTTCAACCGGACGTTCGGCCTGGCCACCGTCTGCCTGCGCTACTTCAACATCTTCGGCCCTCGGCAGGACCCTGCCTCTCAATACGCGGCGGTCATTCCGCTTTTCATCAGCCGCTGCCTGCAGGGCCGGCCGCCGACGATCTACGGCGACGGCCGGCAATCGCGGGATTTCACCCATGTGGCCAATGTCGTCCAGGCCAACCTGCTGTCCTGCCAAGCGGCCGAGGCGCCGGGCGGAGTGTTCAACATCGGCGGCGGCGGACGGATCATGATCAATGATTTGGCCGCCGCGATCAGGGACATCACCGGCTCCCGAGTAGAGCCCGTCCATGACCAGCCCCGCCCCGGCGACATCCTCCATTCCTGGGCCGATATCAGCCGGGCGGCCGAAGTCCTCGATTACCGGCCCTCGGTCGGCTTCCGGGAGGGGCTGGAGCGGACCGTCCGCTGGTACAAGGAGAGAAGCGCATGAACAGGCTTGCCCAAGGGTTGGAAAAAAAGATCAAGGACAAGACGGCCCGGGTGGGCGTCATCGGTTTGGGCTACGTCGGGTTGCCGCTGGTCAAGGCTTTCCTGGGGGCCGGATTCCGCGTCACCGGCTTCGATATCGACCAGAGGAAGATCGAATTCCTCAACAAAGGCCGGAGCTATATTCGTCACATTTCCACCGCCGAGCTGAAGCAGTTCCTGAGCCGGCGGACCTTCGCCGCCACCGGGGACTTCCGCCGGCTGCGGAACATGGAGGCCATCATCATCTGCGTGCCCACCCCGCTCGACCACCACCGCAACCCGGACCTGTCCTACGTCCTGAACACGACCCGGGCCATCAGCCGGCACCTGGTCAAAGGACAGCTCGTCGTCCTGGAAAGCACCACTTACCCCGGCACCACCGAAGAGGAGATGCTCCCCATTCTGGAGGAGAGCGGGCTGCGGGCCGGACGGGATTTTTTTCTGGCCTTTTCCCCCGAGCGCGAGGACCCCGGCAACAGACAATTCCACACGGAAAGCATCCCCAAGGTGGTGGGCGGGCTGACCCGCGACTGCTTGCGGGCGGCCAAGGCCCTCTACGACCAGATCGTGGTGCGCACCATCCCGGTCTCTTCCACCCGGGTGGCCGAATCCTCCAAGCTCCTGGAGAACATTTTCCGGGCGGTCAACATCGCCCTGGTCAACGAGCTCAAGATGATTTT
>Ga0315284_10016387_pt1 | contig 10520 bp, 11 predicted proteins | sample YL17G09_16_MG_FD_203696 | JGI IMG/M metagenome (GOLD analysis project Ga0315284, IMG submission 203696) | Sediment microbial communities from Yellowstone Lake, YNP, Wyoming, USA - YL17G09_16 | ecosystem: Environmental > Aquatic > Freshwater > Lake > Sediment | place: USA: Wyoming | collected...
CCGGATTTGGTGCCAATGAAAATAAGAACCTGAATGCGACGTTTCTTCTTGATACATTTTCCACAGATGCACCGGGTACAATATATAATGTTGATAGTCATTCGTTCGAGTTTAACTGGGGCAGATCAAATATCACGTTGAATCGTGTGTATAACTTTTCGATAGTAATCCGGGTCGTTCCGAATGGAACCTCACCGGTAATCTACAAACCTTACTTTGGAGTAGTCCTGTTTAATGGCAATAATCGCAATTCGGGAACATCCGGGACTTCAACAACAATGCCGGATGATATGCTGCCCCCGCATCTTACGTATGCAACTGCGTCTCAGAATGTATCGTTAATATGGAGTTATTATCTCCTATTCGGGAAAGGTGCCTCTTTTGACGAGATTAAGACAAAAGTATCTTCGGCTCCGGTGGCAAACTTCTCCGGCACTCCGACCACAGGGACTGCCCCGCTCACCGTAACTTTCAAGGACTCATCGAGAGGTAGTCCAACCGGCTGGGCATGGTATTTCGGTGACGAGTCGTACACGGCGCCTTGGACGAGGGTGAATGCAAGTGCCGGGTGGTCGGCAAGATACGAACACAGCAGTGTGGCGATGCCGGACGGCAGCATCGTACTGATGGGCGGTTATGACGGCAACCCTAACTATAAAGATGACACGTGGCGGTCAACGAATAACGGTACTACGTGGACACTGGTGAATGCGAGTTCCGGGTGGTCGGCAAGATACCATCACACCAGTGTTGCGATGGTTGACGGCAGTATCGTCCTGATGGGCGGTTATGACGGCGGCTACAAGAATGACACGTGGCGGTCAATGGATAATGGCGCAACGTGGACACTGGTGAATGCGAGTTCCGGGTGGTCGGGAAGACAGGCTCACACCAGTGTTGCGATGGTTGACGGCAGTATCGTCCTGATGGGCGGTTATGACGTCAGCGGCAACTATAAGAATGACACGTGGCGGTCGATGAATAACGGCACGACATGGACGCGAGTGAATGCGAGTTCCGGGTGGTCAGCAAGAGCAGATCACACCAGCGTGTCGATGCCGGATGGCAGTATTGTGCTGATTACAGGAGTTGGCAGTGACCGCGTTAAAAATGATACATGGCGGTCAAAGGATAACGGCGCAACGTGGATTCAGATGAACGCGAGTGCCGGGGATTCGGCACGATTCGTTCACACCAGCGTGGCAATGCCGGATGGCAGCATTGTGCTGATGGGCGGTTATGACAGTGGAGGTTTTCCTAACTCATACACATGGCGGTCCACAGATAACGGCGCTACATGGACGCTGGTGAACACGAGTGCCGGGTGTATGGCTAGAGGCAGTCATAGCAGCGTGGCAATGCCGGATGGCAGCATTGTCCTGATGGGCGGTCGTGTCAAGGAGTTAATGAATGACACGTGGAGATTCCAACCTGCCGGGGCATCGGCGCAGAACCCGTCGCACACCTATACCAAGCCCGGGATCTATCAGGTAGCGCTGCAGGCATACAATGCCGGCGGCTACGACAGCATGCGGAAAGCCGGGTATATTACCGTGACGAGCTCAACAACAAAGGTCGGCGTATTCCGGCCATCTGTTCATACGTTCTACCTAAAAAATGGCACAACAACAACGATCAATTGGGGAGTAAGCACGGATCTGCCGGTCACCGGGGACTGGAACGGGGATGGCAGAACTGATGTGGGAGTATTCCGGAACCCGACCCATACGTTCATCCTGAAAAACGGCACCACCACGACTTCAATCAATTGGGGAACAAGCACGGATCTGCCGGTAACCGGGGACTGGAACGGGGATGGCAGAACCGAAGTGGGAGTGTTCCGGAACTCAACCCATACGTTCTACCTTAAAAACGGAACAACAACAACTTCAATCAATTGGGGAACAAGCACTGACAAACCTGTCACCGGGGACTGGAACGGGGATGGCAGAACCGAAGTGGGAGTATTCCGGCCCTCTGTTCATACGTTCTATCTTAAAAACGGGACAACAACAACGGCAATCGGTTGGGGAGTAAGCACTGACAAACCTGTTACCGGGGACTGGAACGGGGATGGCAGAACCGATGTAGGAGTATTCCGGCCCTCTGTTCATACGTTCTACCTTAAAAATGGCACCACCACGACCTCAATCAATTGGGGAGTAGGCACTGATCTACCGGTCACTGGGAAGTGGAGTTAAAATATATTTTTTAAAGAAAACGTGAACTGCGCGATCTTAAAAAATCCAAAAATCATTTAGATCTAACCTTAAAAAAACACACTATGTTTAGTATATCTTTTAAAAAAAAGATGTATGTGGTCTAATATACAGCCGACTGAGATCCCATTCATACATGGTGAACCCCAGTGCCTCCCGATGGCCCAAGTGAAGCCGAGACTAGTCTCATGACCGACAATCTTTGGATTGCCATCAACGGCCTATCATCATCAACATCAGAACATGGGATCTGTTACCCGGATCATTATATGGCTGCCAGAGATGAAACTCGCACAGAACCATTCTGTTGGCAATGAAGCCGGAATTTGGGGAAAATGTATCTGCCCTTTTGATTTGACAAAAAGAAACAGATCTGCCACATCATGTGTACTAATATGCCGGGATCACGTGCAAAGAGCGCGTTGCCGGGATCTAAGAACTATCTGGAAAGAACCCTGCACTGGGTTCGAATCCGGTCGGATCGGGGGGTACTGGGGCTGAGCTGCCCGGTTCTTTTTCATGTCCAGAAACATGGAACCGGATCAGCTCGTAGTTCCCGCGGGACCAGTGCGCACAAAATTTCGGCAAATTTTATCACATTTTTCACTCATTTACATAAAGTAATATTTATTTTTTCCTAGAGTTTAAAAAAGAATCGGGGTGATTATAGAGGAAATTTTAACGAGCGCACTGGACATGATTCCTCACGTCCCTACCGAGGCACGTTTTTACCTTACTTATTCTCTTTCCCACCCATATAAATGCAAGGGCTGGAGGAAAGGTACTTTTTCATGTTTTTTTCTTCTGGGTGACCGGGAACAGTTCACACTTTTCGTAATCCACGACCGTGCAGACATACCCAGGGAGCATAAAACCATTCGCCTTCTTTTCATGAGATTATTTTAGGGATCAGATCACGTGACGCAAAAAAATGATCACATCTATATCCATCATTTTTTTGTATTAAAGTACTGGAATCACTGGCATAGCATGTGGTGCCGTGATCAAAGATATTCCGAGATACCTGCACATGGGATAAGGATTCAGTCGTGTAGCATCAGATCACATACCGTGTACATCTCATATTCCTGACAGGAAACAAATCAGAAATCTAAAAAAATAAATATCGTTATAATAGATTACTGCTGATGAGGGAGCTAAAAAACAGCATACGGCAGATCCTGCGTCAGCGTAAAGAAGCGATGAACCCTGAAGACAGGTTGGAAAAAAGTAAGAGGGTCTGTCACCATGTCATGACGCTCATCCAAGATGATGAGACGGTTATGGTGTATACCTCGAAGGAAAAAGAGGTTAATACGACACCGCTTATCACAACACTCTTTGAACGCGGGAACCCGGTTATTGTTCCAATTATCGTGAAAGATGATATCAGCCTGCGGCTGTCCTATTTACGGGATTTCTCAGTACTTGTGCCGAGTACGTTTGGCGTTCCTGAACCCATCGGGAATGAAATCCTTGCGACAGGACAAAATGTGGACACGATCATCCTTCCCATGCTTGGGTTTGATCGGACTGGCGGGAGAATGGGGTACGGTGCTGGCTATTATGACCGGTTCTTAGCGAAAAACCAGAATGTACGAAAGATCGGAATTGCATTCGCCTGCCAGGAATACGATAACATGCCGGTTGATGAAAACGATATCCCTATGGACTATATCATTACTGAGAAGGGTATTGTCTATACAAAAGTGAGTGAAAGCAGTGGAGATTAACGGTACGAAGATTCTTGATACCTTTGCTGAGGCGTTCCCGGTCTGGCTTTCAAGGATAATCATCACGGCAGCGACAAAGAAATGGGCATATAAATCTGCAGTTGAAGCCACAGGATTTGCCACATCAAAGATTGGGTGTCCCTGTGAGGCGGGGATAGAAGGATATCTCACAAAAAAAGAGACACCCGATGGCAGAGTAGGGGTCTCCATCCTGATTTGTGCGGAAAAGAAAGCCATGAAATCAAATGTTGCTACCCGGATCTCCCAGTGTATTCTTCCTGCACCAACGGCATCGGCCTTTGACGGATTTCCTGATGCGGAATCCCGATTCTTTATAAGGATGCACTATTTTGGGGACGCCTACGAGGAACGATGCACAATAGGCGGCAGAAAATGCTGGAAGATCCCAATCATGGAGGGGAACTATGTTGGTGAGGAGCGCTTTGGGACCATAAAGGGTATTGCCGGTGGCAATTTTCTTGTTATGGGAAAAAATCAGCAGTCTGCACTTGTAGGGGCTGAAGCAGCAGCAGATGTAATCACCGGAATGCCTGGTGTAATTACCAGTTTTGCGGGGGGCATCGTAGCGAGCGGCTCAAAAATTGGATGTAATAATTACCGATTCCCCCTGCCGGCAAGCACAAATCATCCATGGTGCCCGACCCTGAAAAGAGAAATTAGTGATTCAAAAGTACCTGATGGAGTAGCATCGATATATGAGATCGTTATTAACGGTGTTGATGAATTCTCAATCAGGACTGCCATGAAAGTGGGTATACAGGCTGCCACGGAGACGGGCAGAATCATGTATATCGGGGCATCAAATTTTGAGGGAAAACTTGGCCCATACAGGTTTCACCTTTATGACCTTTTCAGGTAACTGGATGTTGTTGATTGTTAGAGCAATCACATGTCTATACAAGACTTGATTTTTTATTTTCTTTTTTATTTTTTCAATAAAGAGGCTGTTGCCTAACTAGCTGAAAGAGTAAATTGGGTTAATGAAATTTCATTGAGAGAAAACCTTCCCACACAAAGATCAATCAACCCGGATAAAGATCCCATACCTTCATCAAAAATCTTATTTTTCTTCTCCATTATTACCGACCTGATTTTACCTGCCCATCCTCTTGTCATAACCGTTTGGAGATTTTGAGTTGTGCAAATCAATTTCCACTTGTCGTCACATTGAATCAATCCTCTCCGCTGAAGCTTTCGCATACCCCAGTTCTCCTTAATCCAACCAAAAACCGGTTCGATAATCGCTTTTCTCATAGAATATCGTTTTTTTATCGAGGCCGGTTCCATTTTCGTCTCCATAATTTTCCTTGCGATTGCCGGCGGAGAAGGTGTCCCGTTTTCTGAGAACAGATGCCTGAAGCACCAATCTCCGCACGCAGCCAGAATTGCAGGACCGTTCGGGGTGTGAGGATCTCCGGAACAGACATCTTCGACTTCCAGCAAAGTTCTGGGTGAACCCTGGATCAAGAAAATGTCCCGTTCGTGCCGGGTAGAACAAAGGAATTGCAGGGGTTGATTTACCATAGCGAGATAATTTTGATAACGCCAATATCCAGCATCGGTAAGAACTATGGGATTCGTTAAGGAGATTCCGGTTTGCTCTGCAATAGCAAAGAGTTCCCGGATCATGAGATCCAGCTGATTGTAATCGACCGCTGAATTATAGTCAAGAACCTATGATTTAAGACAACTCGTATTATTTAAAGGGGCAAAAATTGGTTGAATCTGGGAAAAAGAAGGTTAATGCGGTCAAAATAATCAAAACAGTATTCAATGTAAGGTCTTTGACTATAGTTACCGGCGGTACCAGAATTATGCCGTCCTGGTTCGCAAGAGCTTGAGAATTATACCCCTGGATATGTGAAGTCCCGCTTTTCATGATTGAAATGTCAGGATCAGTTGTGTTCGCAACAACCTGGGGAGACGGTGTTTCCCGGGGAGGTTTTGGTTTTCGACCTCGTTTTTTTCTCCCGGTTTTCGTCTCTTCTTCTTCACGGGACTGAATTTTTCCTCTCGTTTCGTCAGATTGTAATTTTTGTTCCTCGTCCAGTCTCTGTTTCGCCGCCCGGAACCGGCGAATTCTCTCATCGCGTGACCGAAGGCATTCCGGTAATTCATCTCCACTTTGATCCGAACCATAGAGTGCATCTTCTTCGGCATCTTTTGAAAGAATCTCGTTAATTCGGGCGGTTATTGCAGACTCCAACTTCTCATAAGTCATATTCGCGCTCAGGGATGCATTTGCTTTCAGTTTTGTACCGTCAAGGGCAAGGACTTTGTTTAATACTATTCCGGCTTCGTTCATCAGGCGAAGTACCTGAACGAACAGATCCCCAAGTGTTGAGCCATGATTTTGAAAAAATCGCGATATTGTGGTGTGGTCCGGGTAACTGTTCCGACTTACAATTCGATAACCAACGTCGTATCGACAGAGTTGTTCGATCTCTCGGCTCGATCTTGCTCCCCGGACATAGGAATAGATTGCTATCGCGGTTATGATTTCCGGGCGATAAAATGCTGCTCCCTGACCATCCTGCCGATGGGTTGAATAAATTGCTTTCAGGTCAAGCACGGATACTATGTCGATGATTATATGACTGAAATCATCTTCCGGCAGCCATTCTTTAATGTTGACGGGAAGAAGATATTGTTGTTCGAGATCACGACCCTTGGTATGATACATCATCAATGGATTGTCTGTACTCCGGTAAAGTACTTTCGATTATTTTTAAGGGGTTTCGGGGGAGTTATGCAACAGCCTCTAAACAGCCATGATATTCTACCTTTACTTACATGGGCGCGATCGATCTTGACCCATGCAGCAACAGCCACGGGCACCAGTCCCAAGAGCACTCTTTTGATGTAGACAGCCCGGAAGCGCCAGGGAAGAACCAGTTTTTATTTTGTGTCTGATGATTGCCCGTCGTTGTTTCTGGTGATGGGGTATTTGATCCAAATAATCGGTGCTTTTGCTGGGATTTTGTATCTTCTCAAATGGTACTATCTGTACGTGTTTGTTCCAATTCCGGCGTATGGTTTTTATTTAGCATTCTCTCTGATCATCTTGTTCGGAATGTACATGCTCATTAACATGTTATTCCCGGTTCGTGCAGGTTTATCATCCCTCCAGCATTGACAGCAGAGCCTCGGTATTGTGTTTCTGGTGGCTTTTAGCAGGGTTTTGATGGTTCCCTATTGGCGATTGGGCAGATAAAAGGTTGAAAATTTTAGCGAGACTGATCAAATCTTAGATAATTTCATAGTTGGTAGTGGTTTTAGTAAAAAAATTTCCAATTCTCATATCGTCATTCCAGACTATTGTGTAACTCCCAAATATCTAAAAAAATAAGGTGCTTATGCAACATCCACCAAAAACACGATTTAATCTAACATCAATTCCACCAGAACCTCAAATAAATCTTTCTCTCTATTGTTATAGCGCCATCCCATTTCTTTGATGTAGTAGAGAAATTTCTCTTTGGAGATTCCGTGATGTTTCATCAACCTCTCTTTAGCGAAGGACCAGAATCCTTCAATACCGTTGATGTAAACTTTCCCTTGTTTAAATTTGTACCGATGATCGGTATTGAGATGGCGATACCCGCAGAACATGAGAGAATCGTATCCTCTCCATTTATCTGTGTACACAATCAATCCGCTGGTGGGTGGGGCGACGGGACTTTCGTAGCTCCCTCCGGTTTCGCGGTAGATTCGTCGGGCAATGTCTACGTCGCGGACACGGCAAACAACCGCATCCAGAAATTCTCCCGATCATTTTCTCCTACTGAAAATGGTGTCTTCCGACTGTCAATCCATACGTTCTACCTTAAAAAAGGAACAACAACAACGGCATGCAGCTGACGGCGCTTCGTCGCGAATTGAACGGGTAGATAGGTAAGTTATCAGAGGAATTTCACCATGAATCGCATGTCTGCATCGACTTTCTCGCAGTACGAGCTGATATCCCTGCGTGCACGATCAAATTCATTGCCGATATCTGTTTCAACTTCATATTCAGTTTCATTGACAGATTCCATCCCGTGGGTCCCGTATCCTGGCTGTGGTTCTTGGTGAACGGAGGAACTGGAGCGATGCAGATTTCAAGATAGCTTTGAAAAAATCAACGGCTTATCAGAGAAGAAAACGAGGGAAATTACCGGGGGGCTTGTTTTTAAAAAATGTATAAAAAATTTATGGATATTCCATCTCTTTGAGAGTTTTATCAGCAAGTTCCTTCATGCGTGCCGATATCCTGCTTGAGGAGGAGTAATCCACGTCTTTCATCGCGTTGGCAATCTCCGTTCCGAGTACAAAGATCGCATGTTTGTGCTCCATCTTGCTCTTGTGCTGCTGGGAAGGTGTGATCTTTAATGCGTTGTATTGGGCAAATTTGAGTTCCGGATTTAAGGATTCAAAATAGACTTTTACATCGTAGAGCATCTGGTGAAGGTTGATCAGTTCCTCTTTGTGCATACAACCACTCCGGACAATAACGTAGTTTTACGCACCTTAAATACATATGCCAAAAAAATATTATGATCCCATTTTCATCAGCCGGATCGACAAAGGACGCTTTATTATTCCCTTGAAATCTTTCGCCGCCACGTATGAGAGTCCCTTCCCAACCAACCGGTCAAGGAGTTTCTGATCGACAGCCCGATCGACTACAAGCCCGGTAACTGAACTATCTACGGTCTCGACCGCTTTCTCCACGTCATCGGATTTCAGTTCTTGTATCACGGTCAGGTCATCGGTGAGAAAACGAGCAAGGCTGTGTCCCTTCACATCCTCAATATGATCCCGGAGGGTAAGCGGTCCTTTACTTCCTTCCCTTGACCTTTTTAAGCCGGCAGAAGGCTTTGCCTTTCTTTCCGATCTCTCAGTGTCTTCGTTTGAAGCACGGGACTTCCGGAACTCTGCCGGAACTTCTTCGGTATCCTCAAAATACTGGTCCCGGATATACTCAACCGGCACTTTATTGCGCAGGGTCTTGATGACCTCCTTTCTGGCCATGTCTTCCACGCTTTTGCCTTTCGGAGAAAACGCAACAAAATCGATATCAGCGACCTGCAGGAGCTCCCGAAGGATCAGCTCGCCACCGCGATCGCCGTCAAAGAAAGCTGTGGCAGTCTTCTTTTCACACAGCTCCTCAACGATTTTGGGTATGTGCGTCCCCTCTACTGCAACGGCATTTTTTATGCCGTAACGGAGAAGGTTTATCACATCAGCCCTGCCCTCAACGATAATGATGGCATCCGAGTCCAGGACATTAGGGCCGGCCGGAACCCTTTCCTCGCCAACGGATCCGATCTTTTCAATCCGGATGCTCTGCCGGACGTCATCCAGCAGTTCATCGCTGTCAATGGTTCCGTCTTCAAACCGGTCGAGAAGAATCTCCTTTGCACGCTCGACAATCTTTTTCCGCTTGACGACGCGGATATCCTCAACGGATTCCACATTTACATGCGCTATGCATGGCCCGACACGATCGATCGTCTCGAGAGAAGCAGCAAGAATGGCCGTCTCTGCGCGATCAAGGGAGGTTGAGATTAAAATCTCCCCTTTTGTCTCGCCCTTTTTGCTGGTTATCTGGACGTCAATACGTCCGACACGCCCTGTCCTCTGGAGATCCCGCAGATCTAAGTCTTCGCCGAGCAACCCTTCAGTCTGTCCGAAAATGGCACCGACTACGTCAGGTTTCTCGACCACCCCCTCTGCAGTGAGGCTGATGTGAATAAGGTACTTGGTAGTATCTGGTGAATACACGTAAACGCACCCCCATGGATCATACAAATCATGTAATGCCTGATCATAGGTATAAATTATATATTTCCTGTAAAATTACTTAAATTGTCTCCTAACGGTAATTTCAGCCGGAAAACCCCGCTCCATTTTTTTGGCTCCATTCTCATGTCATGGGGGTTTGACAGGGTATCAAATTTCGTTCCTGATCTGTCCTGCTCCTGTAGGGGTCGCTCGGCCTCCTCATCGAGGACTCGCTGGGCAAGGCTGTTTTCTTATTTATCACACTCATAAAAACGGCACTTGAATCGCCGCGGGGGCGTCCCTTTTTGGGGCGGCAATATTCATCGTATTCGGGAAAATGGGGGCACCCGCCACCATCTTTGTAATCCTTTTAATACCTAAGTTGCCCACTAAAAAACAATGATATTTTGGCTCTGGAGAAATGTTTTTAAAATCCTGAACGCTCACCAGGGGTTTCACCCCCGCCGTTTTGTGCTCCCCCAAAAATGCGATACCCCCTGAAAAGGTAATGGTCACTATCGCTCTCAGCACAGGGGCGGTAAGGGGGGACAGGCACTGTCCCCTCCTCATCTTACCTGTGCTTTTTATTTCATCTCCTGATAAAAGGAATCCTATGAAAACGGACATGATTCCCCTTGGGAGATAATCATACAGGATGAAAAAGTGATTGCATTTTCATATTATAGTTTAGAACCAAACTTTTAATACAATAAACGCCAATTCTCTGTATGCCCTGGTCTGAACAGATACCCATCCAAAAACATATGACGACAGATCAATT
>Ga0315284_10016389_pt1 | contig 10520 bp, 10 predicted proteins | sample YL17G09_16_MG_FD_203696 | JGI IMG/M metagenome (GOLD analysis project Ga0315284, IMG submission 203696) | Sediment microbial communities from Yellowstone Lake, YNP, Wyoming, USA - YL17G09_16 | ecosystem: Environmental > Aquatic > Freshwater > Lake > Sediment | place: USA: Wyoming | collected...
TCAAGTGTGAGACGATCACGCGCTGCCCTTCAGCGATTTCCGACAGCGGAGTGTCGGTGCTAGTGCATTTCTCGCACGTTGTGGACCTGTCGCACTTCGGTATCCTCCTTCCGTGAGGACACTCCGTAGGATGGTGCATTATCCTGCACAGGTTCTTCTCCGCCTCGTCCGTAAGGGCGTGTTCCATCTTGCACGCCTGTTCGTGTCGCGATTTGCCAGACACACCAACGAAATCCGCAAGGAACCTCTCGAGGAGTCGGTGCTTTCTCGAGACCTTGCACGCGATCTTCATTCCTCTGGGTCGCAGGGCAACCCCCTTGTAAGGTTCGTGCCTGACGTATCCTTTATCTGATAGCTTATGGAGCATCTCGGTGACGCTTGCGGGCGCAATATCCATGGCTGAAGCGATGTCAGTGGTCTTCGCCATCCCTCCATCTTCAGTCAGGTTGTAGATCACTTTCAGGTACTGCTCTACTATCTCATGTGCCATCGTATAGCAAGTTAGGCGCGCCTAAATCTTAAAGGTTTCCCCTCTCACTGGTTGCTGTGGCCTGCGCTCTTCGCATTCGTGCAGCTCTCGATCATTTCTTGGAATCGAGATGCTTCTTGAAAGGATAGGTTTTCAGCTTCATGTTGCCCTCGCCCCTGGGGGGATATTCCTCTTTGTACTCCTTCTTGGCGAGCGCGAGCTCCTTCTTGTTCAAGTCCTTCGCCTTGAGACTGTACACTTGGACAAGCCATGTATCGAAATCCCACTTCAATTTGCCACCGAGAAGGAACTGGGCATCAAGGACATTAAACCTACTCCGAAATGGCAGCTCACGGTCGTCGTCTCTCGAGCTCGGTGAGAGCGCACTTGGGGTCCTCGGCAAACAGATCTCCTGTCATTGCGTATGATCGAGCGCGACATCCGCCGCACACTTCTTTCTGCGAACACTCTCCACATATGCCCTTCAAGTTGTCGCGGTTTCTCAGGCTCTTGAAGAGGTCTGAGTCCTTCCAGATATCTCTTGGTGTCGCATTCCTGAGGTTCCCACCGCTCAAGGGGACGAATGCGCAGGGCCAGACATCGCCATTCGGCTTGATGTAGAACATTCCGTTGCCGCAGATACATCCTCGTAGGACATCGTTCACCTTTCCCCCGTTCTTCAGGACATTGTGCAGTGCCCAGTACTCGGGGAGGCCAACTGGTGCGATCACCGGGTGCAAATCTCTCTGCTGTGCTCCTATCTTGAGTATCTCATCTCGGAACTCGTTCGTGGTCAGCTCCAGTGCCGAGTTTTCCTCGCCTCTCCCTGATGGAATGAACTGGTAGAGCAATATGACATGCGCTCTGAGATCGTCTGCAAATGCGATGATTTCTGGCAATTCGTCCTTGTTGATCTTGGACGCCGTGATGTTGATTTGGATGTACATGCCCTCGGCAGCAGCGTTCGCAATGCCTTCCTTCGCGAGCTTCAGGGCCCCCTGCTTCTTTCGGAATGCGTCGTGAACCTCGTCCTTCAGCGAGTCTATGCTAGCCGCGATGCCAAGCGTGCCTGCTTTCTTGAGCTGCTCTGCGACAGCTGGAGTGATCAGTGTAGCATTGGTTGCGATGATAGGATAGAATCCCCTCATTTTCGCATGAGCGATCAGTTCGAAGATGTCCTCTCGCACCAGAGGTTCTCCTCCTGAGAATATCAGGCTCTTGAAGTCATCGACCTGGGCGAGCGGATCGATTACCCTCTTCTTGGCCTCATCAGTCGTCAGCTCGTCAGGGCACTCTGATTCTCCTGCACGCGCGTGGCAATGCTCGCAGGTGAGGTTGCATCTCGCAGTGACCTCCCAGACCGGGTGTACAGGATAGCCGAAGCAGCCGACTCCTTGACAACCAGCCGCTATCTGGAAGATCTTGCCTGCCTGGGTGGTCCACCAAGGCAACTTTGTCCAGCCTGTAAGTCTTCGTATCAGGAGGGCGCTCCTGAGTTGCTTGATGAGCAGAGAAGGAGGATTGTAGAACGGTTTGACTGTCTTCTGTCCCACTTGAACTCACCAGATGAGCACGACAGGTATGAACATCAGAGATGAAAGCAGGTTGGCCAGCAGCGTCAGCCCGGAGATCTTCATTTGAGCAGATGGCGAACCGAAGCCACCTTTCAAGGCCATCGCGGTCGTGACAATCGCAAGCGCAAGAATGGGCAACCCGGCGACAGCTATCCAGGGATTTATGTCCACTGCGATGGTCGCCAGCATGGCAGGGTAGACGAGCATCATGACCCCGGCGTATAAGGGGGCGCCTTTCTGAGGGCCGAGTCGGACTACCAGGTTGCGCTTGTTCACGGCCTTGTCCGCTTCATAGTCAGGGAACTCGTTCGCAAAGATCACCAGGAATATGGTCAAGGATGCCGGAAGACCGACCAGTAGCATGTTCAGGTTTAGGACTCCAGACACCAGATAGAAGCCGCTTACCAACGTGAGAATTCCGTAGCAGCCCCCGATGACGATTTCGCCGATCCCCTGATAGGCCCACTGGAACGGGGGATGGGAGTAGAACACGCCGCAGAAGGCGCCGAAGAGCGCAAGCGGGAGCAGGAGAGGGTAGTCTTCGAAGTAGAAGAGCACGTAGACGACAGCGATGGCTGCTAGGACAGCAACAGATGAATATCCCGCGATCCGCGCGACCGGCCTCGGGACCATATTGTCAGGAAGCGCCCTGCTCCCGCCTGAGAACTTGATGAAAGTCTTGTTGATGATGTCGCCTTCGTAGTCGAAGTACTCGTTGAAGTAGTAGGTTGCCAGCATGATGAGTACTAACCCGAGGATCGACATCCAGACGAGCCCCCCGCTCGGGTCGTATCCTTTGCTCAGAGCGATCACGATCCCGGTGATCAAAGCAGCCACTCCAGGAGACAGGAAGGGCAGTCTCGAAAGGACTAGGAATCCCTTGACGGCAGCGCCCTTGTTCGCAGGTCCCGCTCTTCTATCCACATCATCTTCCATTGAGCTATCAGCATCTCCTGGAGCCCTGACTTACCTTATTGCCTTTTCTGATATGGTGAATTCTATGGGAAATCACGGTGCCTTCCTCCGACCGTCGACAAGATGAGCGATTGCCAGCGCTGGATGTCTTGACAACATGCGAGGACCAGCATATCTCATGACAACTCTGATTCTTTCTCGTTTTGGTGTCTCATAGCAATGGATCTTGCAGTTCAGACAGGTAGGTTTGTTTGCGATCAGGGGACAGTTGTCAACGCGTCGATTGGCATAATCCAGAAGCTCTTGACAATCGTTGCAAATGGACTTTCCGTTCCCGTGACTGCCCATGCAGTAGATCCTGATCATCACCTCGAGAGTCTTCTTCTCTCTCAAGATCCTTGCAAGCTTCTTGTCTCGCGCCACGTCGACTCGCTCCATCGGTGAATGACTCATGCGTTATTAACAAACGGCGGTGGGCCCAACCGGATTTGAACCGGTGATCTACGCCGTGTAAGGGCGTTGTCATAACCGCTAGACCATGGGCCCGCTCAGCCAATACGCTATCCCGTTTTAATACATTGTCAGGTTTGATTTCTTCTCGACACCGCGTCGAACCCTTTCGAGAACGCTGCCAGATTCTCCCGGACATTGCGCGCGATGTTCATCTCTATGGCTTTCTCGAAGTGTTTCTTGTCAAGGTTCGTCAAACCTGTACCTGCCAAAGCGCCGACCATCACGATGTTAGAAGACATCTGCACTCCGGCCTCCCTGGCAAGCTTGGAGGCATCGATTAGCACGAACTCTCTTGCGATCTTGGCGACCTCTCTTCGAACCTCCTCGAGCGTCGGATACGTGAGTTTCTGCGTTGACACACTGAGCGGAATCATCCTCTCGCTGGAGCTCACAACAACGGTATTCTTCGACGCCTTGCAGACAGCCCTCAAGGCTTCCAGCAGTTCAAATGACAGAATGACATCTGCCTGACCGTCTGGAATCAAAGGGCTGTAGACATCTCCAATCCTGGCGGTGCACACGACCGAACCGCCTCTTTGAGCCATCCCATGCGTCTCACTTAGAAGAAAGTTCTTCCCTGCGAGAATCGCAGCATCTCCAATGATCCTTGATGCGGTGACGATCCCTTGGCCGCCGACACCCACCAGATAGATATCAGTCATCACTTGGCCTCCTTGATGGCCTTGTGAGGACAGACCTGGGCGCATACTGCGCATCCTGCGCACGACGCATCATCGATCGTTTGGACCTTATCGACGCTCGAGATGGCAGGGCACTGGAACTTATCCACACAGGTCCTGCATTTCTTGCAGACCTCTTGGTCGATGTAATGCTTCTTCAGGAGCGCGCCTTCCCGGTCCCTCTTCGCGATCAGGGCGCATTCCCTCCTGGCAATGATGACGGAAACGCCGTTCTGTGTCAACGCCTGTTTGACCGTGTCTGTCGTAGTCTTGATGTCGTACGGGTCCACGACCTTGAGCCACTTGACCCCACATCCCTTGACGACGCCTTCGATGGAGACCGATGTTATGTCGCAGCAGGATGGACCTCTGTCGCTGCCTGGATGAGGCTGGTGCCCTGTCATTGCGGTCGTTCGATTGTCCAGGATCATCAGGAGGAACTTGTGACCGTGGTGCACTGCGTTGATCAGACCCGGTATGCCAGCATGGAAGAATGTGGAGTCTCCAATGAATGCGATCACTGGCTGCTCGTTGACTTTTGCCAGACCTCCCGCAGTCCCCACGCTTGAGCCCATGCAAACAAGGAGGTCGGCGGCGTTGTAGGGTGGTGCGACTCCAAGTGTGTAGCAACCGATGTCAGATGCGAATATCGCTTTGCGGTTCGTTGCCTTGTTGACGGCGAAGTATGTGGCGCTGTGCGGACAGCCAGCGCAGAGCACCGGTGGTCTGACCGGCAGATCCTGCAAATCTACCGAGACAGTCTTCGCAATCTCTCCTTTCAGACCAAATGCCTTCACAAGTCCCGAAGCTACGATTGCCTGATCGAACTCGTAGGCCTGCGGGAATGCGCCATCAGCCTTGCCGAGTATCTTCGTCTTGAGCCCCTCGTGTTGCGCGACCGCTCTAATAGAAATCTCGAGAATCGGCTCAAGTTCCTCCACGACTGCGACCGAGTCATGTGCATTGAGAAACTCGACAATCAGGTGCGTCGGGAGTGGGTGCGAGAACCCGAGCTTGAGCACGTCAGTGGACATTCCCAGCATTTTCGCCGCATCCATGACGTAATTGAATGCTGCAGACGACGTTATGATTCCGGACTTGCCCCCAGCTCCGATTCTGTAGACTCGGTTGAGAGCGGATCCATCGGCCAGCTTCGAGGCTTCTCGCAGTCGTTCTAGGAGTATCAAATGCCTTGCCCTGGCAACCGCAGGCACAGTGACGAACCGCTTCGGGTCCTTGACGAACTCCTTCTTCTTCGGTCCTGGTACTATCTCGCCGACCACGACGGGCCCACGAACGTGTGACACTCTTGTGGTCGTCCTGAGAATCACAGGCAGTTCAAGCTTCTCGGAGAGCGCGAATGCCTCCTTGGTCATCTGATAGCATTCCTGCGGCGAAGAAGGTTCGAGAAGCGGGATCCCTCCGAGCAGAGCGTAGTACCGGTTGTCCTGCTCGTTCTGGCTCGAATGGCAGGATGGATCATCTGCAGTTACCAGTACGAACCCGCCACGCGTGCCCGTGTACGCAAAGGTCATGAGCGCATCTGCGGCCACGTTGAGCCCAACATGCTTCATGCTAACGAGCGCCCTCACGCCTGAGGCAGCGGCTCCGATGGCGAACTCGGTCGCCACTATCTCGTTGGTCGAGTACTCGAAGTATATTCCTGCGTCCTTGGCTACGCGCGCGAGCGCGTCCCCAATCTCTGACGCGGGCGTGCCCGGGTACGTGGTCGCTACTGCGACTCCCGCTTCAAGAGCTCCTCTGGCGATAGCTTCGTTCCCTAGGAGGAGCACCTTCGACCCTGGAGCCGCGTCAAGAACTCTGTCCATTGCGGCGAAGTGATTGGGTACTTAGTGGAAATACCTTTTCCAGCTATGCGCAAACTTACGCTCATTTCATGTTTCGACCAAGAATGCTGTAGTTCCTGACTGGCCTCCTTGTTCATCATTTTGAAATACAGACACCTGGTTTGAGTAGTCGTGGCGGGCAGGACGTTTGCTGAGAAGGTCCTTGGGAGAGCCTCAGGGAACCCGAAGGCCAAGGCGGGAGAAATCGTCGAGGCCTCTCCGGATCTGGTGATGTCTCACGAAAACACGTTCCTCGTCAACAAATCTTTCTCCGAGATCGGACTCAGCCGCCCCTGGAATCCTGACAGAATCACGATTGTTCTTGACCATCGCACGCCAGCGAATACGGTTCAGACAGCGGAGGTCCATTCGCGAATCAGGAAGTTGGTCAATGACTATGGCATCAAGCGGTTCTACGACGCGGGCGAAGGGATATGTCACCAGCTACTTGTTGAGGAGCGGCTCGTGAGGCCTGGGCAGCTGGTGCTAGGCACGGATTCTCACACGACGACTGCCGGGGCGGTCGGGGCATTCGCAACTGGGGTCGGCGCGACCGAGATGGCGGGTGTGTGGGCAACGGGGAGTCTCTGGCTGAGGATACCTGAGACTCACAGGGTCGAGTTGTCAGGGCACCTCCAAAAGGGAACATACCCGAAAGACGTGGCTCTGAGGATTGCCGCGATGATCGGGCCTTCGGGTGCCGACTACAAGTGCATCGAGTTCAACGGTTCTCTTATCCAGGACATGCCAATAGCCGGCAGAATGGTCCTCTGCAACATGAGTGTGGAGATGGGCGCCAAGGCTGCGATCGTCGTTCCAGACGCGGTGACCAAGGAGTGGTTCAGAGGATATGATCCTCCAGTCAAGGCCGTGGCGAGCTCCGATCCAGATGCTGAGTTCGAGCGTCGGATAGAGGTCGATGTCTCAAAATTGGCTCCAATTGTTGCTGGTCCTGACAAGGTGGAGCTATCCAGAAGTGTGGACAAATTCGAAGGCGTCAGCATAGACCAGGCATTCATTGGAACATGCACCAACGGTCGCCTGGAAGACCTGATTGCAGCTGCCGAGGTGCTCAAGGGCAGAAAGGTATCCTCAAGCTGCAGACTCATTGTCGCACCAGCGTCTCGGAAGATACTGGTCGATGCCATTGACATGGGTGTTGCCCAAACAATCGTCTCGGCAGGTGGTACGTTGCTACCTCCTGGCTGTGGACCGTGTCTTGGCTCTCACGAGGGAGTGCTGGGTCCCGGGGAGGTCTGTATCTCCTCCAGCAACAGGAACTTCCGTGGGCGGATGGGATCCGAGGAGGCTGTCATATACCTCGCAAGCCCCGCCACGGTGGCTGCGAGCGCGGTCGAGGGCAAGATCGCCGACCCGCGGAGGTTCTTGAAATGAGTAGCAAACCGCGGATTTGGCTCTTCGGAGACGATGTCAATACTGACCTGATAATCCCTGGGAGATATTTGGACAGCTACGATCCCGCCCACCTCGCTTCTCATGCGATGGAGGGCGCAAACAAGGGTTTTGCAGCGGGAGTTACGGAAGGGGACATCATCGTAGCTGGCAGGAATTTCGGGTGTGGCTCGAGCCGGGAACAGGCGGTCATCGCGCTCAAGCGCAGTGGAATTCAAGCCATCGTCGCAAGATCGTTCGCGCGGATATTCTATAGGAACGCTATCAATCTGGGACTACGCGTCATCGTTTCGGGAACGGCCGATTCCGTGTTCAAGGATGGCGATTCTGCCGTGCTTGAAGTTGAAGCAGGCACTCTTGCTTCTATTGATGGCTCCAAGATGGCGGCTCTCGACAAGATCCCAGAGCACGTTAGGGTGATTCTTGACCATGGCGGTCTGATCCCTCACATCAAAGCGAAGCTCGGAAAGAAGTGATTCGGCTCAATCCTCTTGAAGAGGAAGCAGGTTGTTGCTTGTCGAATGGTCGGCGCTTTCATCGAATACCCTTTTGGCATGTTGGGTCTGGCTATTCTTCTGTTCATCCTAGTGTATATTCTCCTCCGTCTGTTGACTCACAGACATTGATGCCTTCGCCAAAGGATATTATACGCTGGGCCAATCACTATCCAGGGCCCGTGGGGTAGTTAGGATATCCTTTTGGCCTTCGAAGCCGACGACGTGGGTTCAAATCCCACCGGGCCCGCTGCTATCGCTTCGAGGGAAGTTATCGGTTGTCAGCGTCTCCATCTACTGGTGGAGTGATGGTTCGGGTTCAGCGCTCTTGCGCTTTCGGTTTAGGAGAGCCTAAAGCCCTCGCCTAGGCATTTGTTCGCCAATAACTAGATAAACCGTCCCGCGCTCCGTCATAACGCCGTTATTGACGGCGGTGAATTGAGATGAAGTTCGAGAAACTCACGAAAGAGCAGTATGCATGGGTGGGGATCAGACTGGTCCTCGGCTGGACGATGATTTGGGCATTCTTTGACAAGCTGTTCGGTCTGGGATATGCCACGGCGTCGAGCAAATCATGGTTGAACGGAGGGTCTCCCACCTCGGGATATCTGCAATTCGCGTCCTCTGGTCCTCTGAGCGGCTTCTACAACGGCCTATCGGGGAACACTGGTGTTGATGTCATATTCATGGCGGCGCTCCTATTGATCGGAGGGGCTGTCATACTTGGCATAGGCACCAAGATATCCGGCTATGCCGGCGCCTTGTTGATGGTTCTTCTCTGGTCGACGAACTTGCCTCCGGCGAACAATCCGATAGTGGATGACCACATAGTCTACATGATACTCTTCCTTGCCATGACCCTCGTGAAGCCCGGCAGATGGCTTGGTCTTGGAAAGTGGTGGTCCAACACTCCGTTCGTGAAGCGTTTCCCGATATTGGAGTAGACGCCATAGGAGGCGGGCAGGAGCCCGCCTCCCCAAACAATAACCCAGTTACCTTCCCAGCGCAAGAAAGAAGCTAGCCTCGCAGCTCAGTCGTGCCAAGCACACTGAGTTTGCCGCCTTCTAGATGAGTGATTAAGGCGCGAGATCCGGGCTGGAACACCAGCTCCTTCTGGAGACTAGGGGTCAGATGTGGCCTTCTCCTCATCGTTGTCGGGGACCTCGGGATACAGTTTGGCGCCGCACTTGTCGCACCTTCGCTGGTCCGCTCGGTTCAGGGCATCGCACTGTGGGCATCTCGTGGCTCCCGTGATGGCTCTTCGAACCGCCTTCAGTCTTTCAGGGTCGAGCCTGTAGAGGGTAGCAATGGTCATATCGTGGTACGAACCGCTGTCTTCTCTGTCATCGGACATTTTCGCCAATCCTCTTTCGATGTCATCGACTGGCGAATAGATAAATGGGACGCTAGGAATCCCGCCTACGCGGGATTCCAGAAAAGGAAAAAGAGTTTGTGTGCTCAGTCCGCCCTGTTCTTGTCGACGTACTTGATGCAGTCTTCGAGGATCTCGAGGCCGACGTCGAGTTGCTCCTGCGGTATGTTCAGTGGCGGGATGTACCTGATGTTCGACTTGCCGCATGGCAGGAGCATCAGGCCCTTCTTGAAGGCCATGTCCGAGATCTTGTCCCTGCTCTTCGCAGCGTTCTTCTTGGACTTCCTGTCCTGGACGAACTCGTGAGCGAGCATCAAGCCCAGGCCGCGGGTGTCTCCGATGATTTCGTACTTCTCCTGCATCTCCTGCAAGCGCTTCTTCGTCTCCTTGCCGACCTTGGCCGCGCGGTCTATGAGCTTCTCCTCTTCGATCACGTCGAGTGTCGCGAGCGCGGACGCGTGAGCGAGCGATGCGCCTCCGAATGTGTTGGAGTGCCGTCCGTATCTGTCGAAGTTCAGCTTCGCATCGACGATTGTAGCACCTATCGGCAAGCCACCGCCTAGTGACTTGGCGCTGCAGATGATGTCTGGGACTACATCGAAGTGTTCCGCTGCCCACATCTTTCCCGTCCTGCCCATGCCCGATTGGACCTCGTCGTCGATGAACAGGCACTTGTACTTCCTTGTGAGGTCGAAGACCATCTTGACGAACTCCTTCGGTGGCACGACGTATCCGCCCTCACCCTGGACAACCTCCATGCATATCGCGGCGAGGTCGTTCGGTGGGATCTGCTGCTCGAAGTATACATCCTCGATGACCTTTGCGCACCACATCCCGCAGCTCGGGTATTCCAGCTTGTAGATGCATCTGTAACAGTACGCATACGGGACATGGAATACGCCCGGCATGAGTGTCGCAGTGTAGCCTTCTCTCTGGACCCACTTGCTCGCGGTCAAGGTCATGGCACCGGTCGTCCTTCCGTGGAAGGCTCCCAGGAAGTCCAGTATGACCTGTTTGCCAGTTCCCCTTTTGGCGATCTTGATCGCCGATTCCACCGACTCCGCGCCAGTGTTGGAGAAGAAGACCATCTTCTTGTTATTGCCCGGGGCGGTCTTCGCCAGCCTTTCGGCGAGTCTCGACTGCAGTCCACAGTAGAAGTCCGTACCCGCCACATGCGTGTACTTCTCCACCTGATCATGGATCGCAGCCACGACCTTGGGGTGCCTTGCACCAACGTTCAGGA
>Ga0315284_10016390_pt1 | contig 10520 bp, 9 predicted proteins | sample YL17G09_16_MG_FD_203696 | JGI IMG/M metagenome (GOLD analysis project Ga0315284, IMG submission 203696) | Sediment microbial communities from Yellowstone Lake, YNP, Wyoming, USA - YL17G09_16 | ecosystem: Environmental > Aquatic > Freshwater > Lake > Sediment | place: USA: Wyoming | collected...
TGTTTACAGGAATCCAGTTGAATCCGCCCGGATGGTGAAAGCTGGACAAGCTCTCGTCGCAAAGGAATTCAATATTGACCATAGCGCCAGGCAGCTTTCTGTGTTGTTCGAGCAATTCCTGTGCCAGACAGGTGCACCCCACTTCAATTCGTGAGCAGGCATTCCTATGGAAATAAAACTATATTTTCAAATTTTGCGTCGCGGTTGGTGGATCATCCTCCTGACAGCCCTGGCTGCAATGACGGCCTCTCTAATTGTGTCCTATTTCTCGAAACCAATTTACCGCGTGAGTACGAGTTTCGTTGTCATCCCAAATCCATCCTTATTATCAGGGAGTAGCGGCATACTTCTCGACAGTTTAGCCATACTGGACAAACCCTCGATATCACAAACATACGCCGAAATCCTCAATAGCCCACGGATCTACCGCGAGACGCTCAGCCAATTGGGCTTCAATGAACTAGCCTTGATTGACTATACTTATTCGGCGGTGGTCTTGCCAGATTCGAACATCATCGAACTTTCTGTCGAGGGTCCCGACCAGGTGACAATTGTCTTATTGGCGAATAGCATCGGCGAACGTGCAACCAATTATGTGCAAACTACTTATAAGATTTTCGATATGGCGGTATTGGATCCTGCCATCCTGCCGATAGAACCAATTCGTCCTCAGCCCATCCGTGACGCCGGCATTGCTTTGGCTTTGGGTTTTGGGGTCGGCGTAGCGCTGGCGTTCCTGATCGAAACGTTGAGCGCCACGATCGGGAATATCATGCAGCAATTCGCTTTGGATGATGTGTCGTTGGCGTTTACACGAAAAACATTCGAGCGGCGTTTGGAAGCGAGGGCTTCTTCGAGGACCACACCCATCGCGGGTTATTTATCTCTTTGTATGGTGCAATTGGAGGGACTAAAGGAGTATATTGATGTTTTGCCCCGTTCGTCGTTTCAGCAAATATTACGAGACGCAACCACAAGCATGAAAAACCAACTCCGCGGAACGGATGTAATCGGGCGGTGGGGGGATTATACATTTGCAGTCTTACTTTCGGAGACGACAGGCGAGGCCCTGAATACCATGGGAAGGGTACGAGTTGCTTTGTCATTGCCCATTAAGATCAATATTTCGGGTGAAGGCTTGTATCTCAAACCTTTCATTGGGATCAAGGAACATAGCCCTGGCGAATCAGCTGAGGAGTTGAAGAAGTTTGCCGAACTTGCACTCGAAAGAGCATTGACGAGCGGTGAGGGGCTTACAATAATCGACTCGAACAAGAAAATAATATATGGGTGAGATAGCTACGGCTCGCTGAGATATGCCGTGTTGGAAGCTTGAGTTGGTGGGGTGTGGGTGGTTGCAGCCTGCACCCCACGATTCTTAGAGGTACTAGACTAGTCAAAGTCTTATGAATAAAAGTGACGAACTAGCCATAATGGTAGCCATATTTCGGGCTACCATAAAGGAACATCTCCTCAAGTTGCGAGGCGAACCGGCTTTACCCTCAGAAGCTTCGGTGGTTATTCCTGTTAACGCCCAAAATGATCTTCAGAATGTCCTGCATCTTGTAAAGGATATTACAGCATACCAGGGGAAGCATCGTTTGGAAATCATCCTGGCAATCAATAACTATCCTCCGGATTTGCCGCCAGAAGAAATAGTGAAATATCGCGCATTAGGCCTTTTCGTGCTGGCTTTCCCGAGAGTAGATGGGCGCGGTTCCATATCCCTCTTCGCTCGTATTCGTGGCGTGAGTATTGCTTCTTCTGAGTGTACTATTCATTTCGACGCGGATTGCAGCCTTCCTGATGCAACGCACTTGATTGATTGGTATATCCAGCAATTCGAGATGGGTTTTCAATTGGCTTACACTTATGTCGGTTACTATAATATACCAGCCAGTTTGGCAATGAAAACCAGGATGATTGTGCATAGAATATTCAGGTGGTTCAAACGGATTGTCTTACGAATCCCTGTCTGCCGAGGGAGTAATTACGCCATTCTCCACTCACTGATGCTAAAGCTGGACGATCAGGGATTGTTGGATTACGAAGAAAAGGTTGGGATGACGATCAAATCCGTTGGCGGGAAGATCGCTTATTCGGGGGATAAGTCGCATACTGTTTTGACATCTGGGCGGAACTTTCGAGGCGATTGGAAGGAATTGTTCGAGTATACTGCCTGGCGAATGGGATACTACCGGCGTCTGGCTCCATTCCGACTGGATGCTGATTGCCTGAAAGAAGATTCATTACAGAAATCCATCTCTCGAGGCTGAGGAATAGAGGCTGTGGCTGAGAAACGACCGAAGTTCGAACTGAGAACGATGCAGCAATTACGGGAACATTACGAGATCGAAAAGGAATTGGCCTCCAGATTGCGTAATGCCTCTCGAGAAGAAAGAAGTGTTTTGTACTCATCGCTGTATGATGGTTTTTTTCAACGTGTTCCGCACCATCCCCGATTGACCCAAAAGGTTTCTCCCGAAAAGCATGTTCGGTTGCTGAGACGTTTTCTAAACGAGGATGTAACGTTTCTGGAAATCGGGCCGGGAGATTGCGCGCTATCACTTGGATTGGCAGGATTTGCTAAACAAGTATTCGCGGTTGATATTTCGAATGAGATCGCCAAATCTTCGACCACCCCAGGTAATTTTCACCTTGTTCTTTCGGACGGATGCAGTATCCCAGTGCCGAAAGAAAATATCAACGTTGCTTATAGCAACCAGCTCATGGAGCATCTCCACCCTGACGATGCTTTAGAGCAGCACCAAAACATTTTTACCGCTCTGGCTCCAGGCGGGATCTATCTTTGCATTACCCCCAATCGCCTCAACGGGCCGCATGACATTTCGATGTATTTTGATGAGGTTGCAACCGGATTTCACCTTTGCGAGTACACCATCACGGAATTGAGCAAGTTGTTCAAGGCAGTCGGGTTTTCGAAAGTCAATGTTTATTTTTGGAAATGGGGCATTTTCTTCATGCTGCCTGTCACCCCTTTTACGCTGGTGGAACAATTGCTATCCACACTGCCTCACAAGTTTGCGAAGCGATTATCTCGCAATAAATTCATGAGCTGGTTGTTGTACATTCGAATGATCGCAACCAAATAGCCCCAGGTTTATACACTGGTTAGTGTATCTTCACAAACAGGTTATCTAAAAGTGTGGAAGGCAGCGCAATGGTAACGAACGCTATTCGGCAACGGTCTGTTGGATTGAAAGTTACTTTCACGTTTCTAGCTCTTATTGTGGGAGGAGTATTAGGTTTTGCGATAAGCCAATTTGGTAAACCCTTGTACATTGTTATCGGGGTAATTGGGGGGGCGCTCTTTATTGCCAGTATCTTCTCTGTGGAGATTGGTTTGATTGTTCTATTCTTTTTGACCTACACCCGCTTCTCGGATATCACCGTACACTATCATGATGTTCCTTCAGTAGCGAAATTATACGTATTCATTTTGGGAGTTGTGATCCTGATTCGCTGGGCCGCCTTCAAGGAGCGTCCCGAGGGTTGGCAGCGCGCGGCTGTTATCATCGGGATCTATGGATTGGTGCTTGTCTCCTCACTGTTGTACGCATCTGATACAACTCTTGTCAGCGAGTCTTTGAATGATATTACAAAAGATGTCTTTATTGCTTTCATCGTTATCGTTCTACTAAATAGCGGTGCAAGGTTGCGCGGGGTTGGCTGGTCATTGCTAATTGCCGGGGTTTTTATGGGCACGATCAGCGTTTACCAATATTTGACCGGTACTTTTGGAAATAACTATTGGGGATTCGCTCAAGCCAGTTATATGCAGTATGCTGGTACACAAGAAGGTTATCGCATCTCTGGCCCGGTAGGCGACCCAAATTACTATGCTATGGTGATGCTGGTTCTGGTTCCTCTGGCCTTGGAGAGGCTACTCGATGAACGCAGCCGTCCTTTACGTTTGATGGCTCTCTGGGCTTTGATGGTAATTGCTTTGACGGTTGTCTTTACTTATTCTCGCGGCGGCTTTGTTGCACTCGCAGCAGCGATATTCGCGTGGTTCTTTCTATACCCCCTGCGGGCTAAATATTTCCCTATCTTGATCTTGGTGGGTATCGCTTTTCTTATGTTGATCCCCCAGGAATATTTAGCCAGGATTGTTACACTGAAAGAATTGATATCTGCGCCCTCGGTGGGTTTTCACACCCAAGATTTAGCTCTTCGCGGGCGCGCAAGCGAGACACTGGCCGGATTGGAGATGATCAAGCAGCATCCAATCCTAGGCGTCGGCCTGAACAATTATACTGTACATTATTTGGAATATGCCAAGAGCATAGGTCTCGCTCCAACAGCAACTGAAAGGGCGGCTCACAACCTATACATCGAGGTCGCTGCTGAAACGGGGTTGCTTGGTCTTTCGGTATTTCTTGTATTGCTAGGCACAATGGCGAAAAACATCATAAACAGTTGGAAGAAATTAAAAGGTACGAGAGATGATCTTGCAAGAATGGTAGCCGCGATTGGGGCAGGTATATTTGGCTACTTGACGGCGTCTATTTTTATCCACTCGGCCTACCCCCGCTATTTCTGGCTTTTGGTGGGTATTGCGTTCAGCATTCCAAATATCGTAAAAAACGAATTGAAAGAGGAGCGCTGAGGTTTTTTGGATTATCCATTGCCCCAGGCAAGCAATCATGGATGACAATCGCATACTTGTATCGGCCACGATAAAAGGGACGGCCTGGAACTACCTGATTTTCGGTTCGAGCAAGGGGGTGACGTTCGTAGCGACTGTCATATTGGAGCGCCTCCTTTCCCCTGACGAGTTTGGTTTGATGGCGCTCGGTTTGATCGTGATCGGCTACCTGGATACTTTCAGAGGTATAGATCGTCTCCAAATCAGTGAGGCGAGCAATCAAGTTGTGATTAATAAGGTATATATCCTTGTTTAACTCCGACGCGCGAAGCGGTCCGACCTCAAAAATCGTATCGGGAGTCTTCTGGTCATATCTATCCTTTATTTGTGGGAAAGGTTTGTCTTTCGTCACTACGATAATCCTGGCTCGCCTGCTCTTACCTGAAGAATTCGGTGTAATGGGCTACTGCCTGATTATCATCCAGTATCTAGATATCATCAATTCTGCCGGCATTGATGGCGCCCTGATTTCCCGCCGCGATCACATCGAGGAAGCTGCGAATGCCGCCTTTCTTGGGAACATCGCCCTGGGTTGCGTCACCTTTATCATTTCCTGGATAGCCGCGCCTGCTACCGCGAATTTCTTCAAAGCGCCGGAAGTAACACTTACCTTGCGTGTGCTGGCCCTCTCTCTGCCAATCAGCGGGCTGGGCATGGTGCCAGATGCACTGATACAACGCAGCCTGCGGTTCAGAACGAAAATGATCCCCGAAATCAGCCGCAATCTAACAAAGGGATTGTCATCCGTCATCCTGGCTTTAGCCGGGTTTGGTGTGTGGAGCCTGGTTTGGGGACAAATTATCGGTGGGCTCACCGGAACCTTGCTCGCCTGGCTGTTGGCGGGTTGGAAGCCCACCCGGCGCTACAACGCTGAGGCAACCCGCAGTATTCTAAAATTCGGGTTTAATATTATCATCCTCGATTTTGCGGGCGCATTTCGCAATAACGTAGATTATATATTGGTTGGACGCATTCTTGGCGCATCCGCGTTAGGTTATTACACTATGGCATATCGGATCCCTGAGCTATTCATCAACAGCCTCAATTATGTGATTGGCCGTGTTTCATTCCCCGCATTAGCTGCGATGCAGGCGGATCACGAAAGAATGCGCTCGTTCTATTTTACATATATACGTTATCTATCTACTTTTATCTTTCCAGTAGGTGTTGGGATAGCTCTAACGGCGCCGGTCTTTATTCCCGTCTTCCTGTCGAGCACGTGGAATTCTGCTATCGCGCCTACCTCTTTAATCTCAATGGCATTGACAATCAGTGCAATTGGGTTTGTGCCTGGAGTGTTGTATAAGGCGATGGGTCGCCCCGAAATACTCAACCGGTTGGGATTGATCAAAATCTCGATCGCAGTTGCGGTATTATGGTATTGCACTCGCTGGGGAATTATTGGCGTCGCTGCGGGCCAAATTACTATTGGGATGATCTCGGTGACATTAGACACCCTCGTGGCGAATTGGATCATGCATTATCAACTGTGGCAGCTTATCAAGGCCATTCTACCTAGTTTTAGCGCTTCCATCGTTATGGGTCTGTCCTTGATAGCGCTCAATAAAATATTCACGCTGAATGACATGGGGGGATTCTTGATCATGGTGATTTTTGGTATTGTCGTTTATTTTGCGACTGTGTTTATAATCAGCCGCTCGACGGTCACTCAGGGTCTTGCGGTATTGAGGCAAGTCCTGGCACGGCCGCAAATCGCTTCGTAGGGCATGGCTCACTATGACTGAGAACCGCGTAAGTGCAATTATCACGGCATATAACAGCGAGCGTTTTATCAACGATGCGATCGCCAGCGTGATGGCTCAAACTCGCCCGATAGACGAACTCGTCGTAATTGACGATGGTTCGACTGATGACACTGCGAAGGTCGTTTCGTTTTATTTTGAGAAAGGTATCCGCTATATCTGGCAACCCAACCGTGGCGACAGCACAGCCAAAAATCGAGGGATTCAAGAAACGACGGGTGAATACATTGCTTTTCTGGATGCCGATGATATATGGTTGGAGGATAAGACTAAGCAGCAGATGGATTTTCTACTATCCCATCCAGATATCGCCTTGGTGAGCGGCGCCGAATGGTGGTGGGATGTAGCAAGAAACAAGTGCCACCTGAAGGTCCAATCCCCCAAAAAGGAAAGCGCGATCCGGCGGGAAATCCTGATCGGTAATTGTATTGGAAATCCCTCGCAGGTGATCATGCGACGCTCCGTGCTGAAGGAGGTCGGATTATTTGACCCCTGCGTTCGCTGGGGTGAGGATTGGGAGTTGTGGATACGGGTCGCCTCTCAGTATAAGGTCGCAATTCTGCCCGAACCGGTAATCGTTTACCGCTGGCACGTTGATAATCTGTCGCATACCACTAATTGGGAAAAGATCACTCGAGATGAATGGGATATTTCGCGCCTCTCGATTGCGAAATTCCGACCGGCCTGGCAGCGTCCCTTCCTGATGGTACGCGCTTGGAGCAATGTTACGCTTTCCCGGGCGGATTATTTATTTAAACAGGGTTATCCACGGCGAACGCAAATCGCTTATGCCACAGGCGCGCTAATCACCTATCCGTTCGAAAAAAGCAGTGAAAAGCTCAAGGTTTTCGCCAGAGCCACGCTCGGTGAAAAAATGTACCAGCGCGGTCGCCAAATTGTCAGGCGTTGGATAAAGAAATCGCAAGGATAAGATTTCGTATTCATCTGTTTTCGGAGTATGAAGACTCAACCAGATATCAGGACACATAATATTATACTTATGTCGCTTCGTGTTGTTCAAATTATTGACAATCTAACCATCGGAGGCGCCCAAAAACTCCTGATAACCCTGGCCGGTCAGGCTCAGGCGTACTCGCTAGATGTTACGATTGTGTCATTATCCTCGAATAATGACCGGATGATCCTGGATGAATTGTCCAGGCTGGGAACGAAGGTCATTATCTTCCCGGCTAAGCATTTGCTTGACCTGCGGCGTATTTTCCGCCTGGCGCGCTTTCTATCTGGTCCGGAATTTGATCTGGTTCAGTGTCATTTGACCTATGCCAATATCATCGGTACGCTTTGTGGCCGGCTGGCTGGCCTTCGAGTCGTAACAACCTTGCACTCGACAGGTGATGTTCTCCCGGTCTTCCACCCTCTCATCGAAGCCATGGAATGTTGGGTAGCGCGTTTTTTGGCCAAACGTGTTATAGCAGTAGGATACACAGTTGCTGATAAGTATCAAGCGCGCCTCAGAAGATCTATAGACGTGATCCCAAATGCCGTTTCAATGGCAGAGAAAATCACTAAGGAGGAACGCCTTGCCATAAGAAGAGAAATAGAGGGTGAAATACCAGGCCCAATCATCATATCCGTTGGGAGGTTTGCCCCTCCGAAAGGTTTTGAGGATTTAATTCTTGCCGTTTCGATTTTATCTTCGTCCTACCCAAATCTAAAATTAATCCTGGTCGGCGATGGGCCGCTATTCGAAAAAATCCGCAATTTAATAGCTGAATTAAACCTGAAGGATCGTGTTATCTTATTAGGCGCACGCGGCGATGTGCCGCGCCTGCTTGCGGCCAGCGATCTTTACGTCTGTTCATCGCATTGGGAAGGGTCGCCGCTGGCGATTTTGGAAGCGATGATGGCCGGTTTGCCGATCGTTGCGACCGGCGTTGGTGATATCCCACGTATGGTTATGCCGGACATTGGGCTTGTGGTGCCACCTCGTCAACCTCATTTACTGGCTGAAGCTGTGGGAAAACTTCTCAACGAGCCAGCGAAATTAGAACAAATGGGCGCCGCCGCGCAAACTATAGCTATCAGGAATTATTCGCCTCGAGTATGGATGGAGGGAGTGTTGAACCTTTATACGCAAGCACTCCCATTGAAATCCGGATAAATATAGCGAGAGAATGAAGCATTGAAAACCTCTATACGGGTTGTCATGTTGAGTCATGGATACTACCCGCGCGTCGGGGGAGCCGAACTCAAACTGGCGGCTGTTGCACCTCTGCTGCAAACACGGGGCGTGGAAACGCATATCGTGACGCGCCGTTTGCCTGGAACAAAACCGTCCGAGATAATTGATGGCATCCCCGTTTACCGGCTACCAGTTCCAAGGCCGAAGCCCCTTGCCTCGTTGACCTTCACACTGACAGCCTTACCGTTGATCAAACGGCTAAATCCCGACATAATTCATGCACATGAACTTATCTCTCCGGCGACGACAGCAATCCTTGCAAAGATGCTTTTTGGTAGACCTGTTGTGGCCAGCCTGCCAGGAAGTGGATTAACCAGCGATGTGAGGGTACTGAAGCGCAAGTTTTTTGGCGAAGCCCGGTTCAAGATCCTTCGCCGAGAAATTGATATGTTCGTCGTAAAATCCCGTGAGAGTGATAATGAGCTTGCAGCGGAACGAATACCCAATTACAAGCGAAGTTTAATTCCAAACGGGGTTGATATCGAACGGTTTATTCCGCTGGCGTCATCAAGAAAATCGGCCTTGCGCTCTCGCTTGGGGCTTCCTGTAGATGCCCAGATCGTCATTTTTGTTGGACGTTTGGTTCCCGTGAAACGGGTTGAGCACCTGATCGGTATTTGGAATTCCATACGCGATACTTTCCCTCAAGCTTTGTTGCTCGTTTTAGGCAGCGGGTCAGAGGAAAGTGTATTGAAACAAAAGGCAAATGATAGTATTCTTTTCATAGGTGACAAGCTAGATGTGGTACCATACTTACAAGCTTCCGATTTGTTTGTATTACCCTCGATAGCTGAAGGATTATCGAATGCCTTGCTAGAAGCCCTGGCATGTGGCATACCGGCTATTGCATCTTCTGTAGGTGGTAATCCAGATGTAATCAGCCATAAGGAGACTGGTTGGCTGGTACCCCCTGATGACCCGGCCTTGCTAAGCGAGGCGATTATCACACTGCTCGGTGACGAGAAGCTGCAATACAAACTTCGCAGGCAGGCGCGTATTCAAGTTGTCAATAATTATTCTTTGGCGAAGATGGCAGACCGGCTTGTTGACCTCTACCGCCAGGTTCTCGAGGGGGGGCTATCGCAGATATGATCGGGATCCTATTCTGGTTGTGCGTGGCGGGCATTTTCTACGTTTACGCGGGCTATCCGCTGATATTGACTTTGCTTGCCAGTTTGCGCCCGCGGCCAAGCGCCTACGAGCCGTATCTTCCGACGGTGACGCTGCTCATCACGGCCTATAACGAGCAGGAGGTCATTGCAGCCAAGCTGAAGAACAGCATGGCGTTGGATTACCCGCCCGAACGTCTCCAAATTCTCGTGGCTGCGGATGGCTGCGATGACCAGACTGTAGAAATTGTCAGGTCCTTTGCATCCGGCCGCGTTGAGCTGAGTTACGATCCGACCAGGCGCGGCAAGATGGCGGCCATCAATCGGGCAATGCCTCTCGTCCGCCACGAAATCCTCGTGTTTTCGGATGCCAACAACTTCTATGAGCCTTCCACCCTGCGAGAACTGGTAAAACCCTTTTCCGACCCAATGGTTGGAGCAGTGGCAGGCAATAAGCGTATCGTCCAAGAGGATAGCGCATTGGGCGAGGCCGACAGCCTCTACTGGAGATATGAATCTTTCATCAAGAAGCAGGAGACGCGCCTGGGTTCCTGCACCGGAGTCTCCGGCGAGGTGTTCGCCATCCGGCGGGACTTGTTCGAATCCCCTCCCGATTCGGTCATCAACGACGACTTTTTCCTGGCGTTGAGCATTATCAGGAAAGGTTTCCGGCTCATCTACGCCCCTGAAGCCTGCTCGCGGGAGACTGGTTCGCTGGACGAACGGGATGAGATCGTCCGCCGGACGCGGATCATCGCTGGCCGGTACCAGATTAT
>Ga0315284_10016391_pt1 | contig 10520 bp, 6 predicted proteins | sample YL17G09_16_MG_FD_203696 | JGI IMG/M metagenome (GOLD analysis project Ga0315284, IMG submission 203696) | Sediment microbial communities from Yellowstone Lake, YNP, Wyoming, USA - YL17G09_16 | ecosystem: Environmental > Aquatic > Freshwater > Lake > Sediment | place: USA: Wyoming | collected...
GGTATCGGTATCGAAGTCGCTTTCGTGATATCCCATTGCGGACAAACGCTTCCATTGCCTAATGAGTCAGGCTGTTTGTTACGATCCCGATTCCGATAGCGATTCCGACGCCGAGTTCCGATTGTGCTTAAGTGAACAGCATTGGGGCTAGCGCTGGATGCGCGCGGAGCCGCCCTGGGCGAAGGCCCGGACCTGCTCGACGGTCGCCATGGTGGTGTCTCCGGGATAGGTCGTGAGCAGCGCCCCATGCGCCCAGCCCAGCTTGACGGCCTCTTCCGGAGTTTCGCCGGCGAGCAGGCCATAGAAAAATCCGGCGGCGAAACCATCTCCACCGCCCACACGATCCAGCACATCCAATTCGCAAGCGGGAGAAACAAAAGTCCGGCCGTCGATCCAAGCCACTGCGCCCCAGCTGTGCCGGTTGGTAGACTGCACCTCGCGCAGGGTGGTGGCGACGATCTTGACCTGCGGGTGCTTCTTGGTCAAATGCTCGATCATGCCGATGAAAATGCCGGGATCGAGCTTGGACTTCGCGGCCGCCTCAGGACCGGGAATCCCCAATCCCTTCTGCAGGTCTTCTTCGTTACCGACGAGAACATCGACATTCTGGACGATCCGCCCGATGACCTCCGAGGCACGTCCCTGGCCTCCCCAGATACTCCAGAGCTTCTCCCTGAAGTTGAGATCGAACGAAATCACGGCGCCGGCTGCCTTGGCCGCCTTCATGCCTTCAATGATGACCTCACCGGTGGTTTCTGAAAGCGCCGCGAAAATGCCGCCGCTATGAAACCAGCGCACGCCGCCGGCGAAAATGGATTTCCAGTCGAAATCCCCGGGGCGCAGTTGAGCCGCGGCTTCGTTGGCCCGGTTATAAAAGACTACGGGGGCGCGGACGCCATGGCCGCGATCGCTATAGACAGTAGCCATGTTGGGACCGTTGACACCGTTGTGTTGGAATCGCCTGTAAAAGGGCTTGACCCCTGCTGCCTTGACTTGCTCCGCGATCAGGTCTCCGATCGGATAGTCGACCATTGCGGTCACAATGCCTGTATTCAGGCGGAAGCAGTCTGCCAGGTTGGCAGCGACGTTATATTCACCGCCGCTGACGTGAATCCGGCACTCGTTCGCCTTGCGAAAGGGAATGATGCCCGGATCCAGGCGATGCACAAGGGCGCCGAGTGAAATGAAATCCATCGCGCCGCTCTCACGGATATTGAGACCGTATTTCATGCCACACTCCTTAGCAACATGGGACCTGCCCCGGATCGAAAAACTCAGATCGTGTAAGCCGATGAAGATGTCTCGCCGCCGCGTCCCGTCCAGTTCGTGTGGAAAAACTGACCCCGGGGCTTGTCGATGCGCTCGTACATGTGAGCGCCGAAGTAGTCACGCTGCGCCTGCAACAGGTTCGCCGGCAGGCGCGAGTTCCTGAACCCGTCAAAGTAGCTCAACGCCGTCGCCATTGCCGGCGCCCAGATGCCGTTGAGCACCGCGGTTGAAAGCACACGCCGCCATGCCTCCTGTGATTTTTCGATCGTCTCTTTAAAGAAAGGGTCGAGCAGCAGGTTGGCCAACTGGGGATTCCGATCGAACGCCTCCTTGATCCTTCCGAGAAAGACCGAGCGGATGATGCATCCGCCGCGCCAGAGCAGCGCGATACCGCCGTAGTTGAGGTCCCAATGAAATTCTGCCGCCGCGGCTTTCAGCAATACATATCCCTGCGTGTACGAGACCAGCTTGGATGCATAGAGCGCTTTTTCGAGATCGTTCAGGAATTCCTGTTTATTTCCTGTGAGCTTCGGCGCCGGGCCGTGCAACACCTGGGAGGCCGCGACTCGATCTTCCTTGGTCGCCGAAAGGCAGCGGGCAAAAACCGCTTCACTGATCATTGTCAGCGGAACGCCGAGATCAAGAGACGCCACGCTGGTCCATTTGCCTGTACCCTTCTGGCCTGCCGTATCCAGAATCTTGTCGACGAGCGGCGCGCCGTCTTCATCCTTATAGGCCAGGATATCCCTGGTAATCTCAATCAAGTAACTGTCGAGCTGCCCCTGATTCCATTTCTTGAATACTTCGTGCATTTCAGGAGCCGACATGCCGAGCAAGTCTCTCATGATCTGATAGGCTTCGCAGATCAGCTGCATATCGCCGTATTCGATCCCATTGTGCACCATCTTCACAAAATGCCCGGCGCCGTCGTTGCCGACCCATTCGCAGCAAGGCGTCCCGTCCGCTACCTTCGCCGCGATTGCCTGGAATATCGGTTTCACGTGCGGCCATGCCGCGGGCGATCCTCCCGGCATGATCGAAGGCCCGCGCAGGGCCCCCTCTTCCCCGCCCGAAACGCCTGTGCCGATAAACAGCAGCCCTTTGGACTCGAGGTACCGGGTTCTCCGAATGGTATCGGGGAAATGCGAGTTGCCGCCATCAATCACGATATCGCCCTTATCAAGATACGGAATGATCTGCTCGATGAAATCATCCACAGGCTTGCCGGCTTTCACCATCAGCATGACCTTGCGCGGCGTTTTGAGCGCTCCCACCAGCTCGTGAATGGAGTGAGCCCCCACGATCTTTTTCCCCTGCGCCCGTCCTTGAATGAAATTATCCACTTTTTCCACGGTGCGGTTGTACACTGCGACCGTAAAACCCCGGCTTTCCATGTTGAGCACGAGATTTTCGCCCATCACGGCAAGTCCCACCAATCCGATATCCGCCTTCCCTTCAGCCATGGTCGTTTCCTTTCAGTTTTGCGTTTTTCTCAGGCGATAAAGCATTTCTCCGGCACGAGGCACAACGAGAACGTCTTCGCTCTCGCGCCCCATCCAATCTTCGACTTTGATGGCGGCCGGATCCATATATCCAAGATTGATGCGCCGGCATCGTGATTCGGGGATCCCCGTCGCCAGCGTCACCCTGATGCGTGGAGTCTCAATGCCGGTGGCCGCGTCAAAGGTTCCCAATCCCTTGACGTGCGTCGAATGGGCCAGAACTCCTCCGGGGTAGGATGCAAATTTCTGCCACTGCGCAACAAAGTAATCCCGGCAGTGGTAGCCCACTTCATCAATGATCTTGCCGTGCGTGTAACTGACCTCGGTGATGTGCGGCGCATAGATGATGACCTCGCCACCGTCAGCGATGGCCGGCTCGAGCTTGTACATCCCTTTTGCCGCCGTCCACAGGTCGTCGTACATTTCGGGCATGATTGACAGCACACGGCGAAACGGCCGCTCAACGTAAATGATGTGAGTCCGGGCGGATAAATCCGAAGCCGCGCCCCATGCGTCCCGGGCAGAGCCGAAGTAGAGCCCCGCCAGCCCTGCGTGCGTGACTACAAGCGCCAGGCAGGCGACCGGCCGATCGACCATCGCGGCCGCGCGATCGATGACGGCCCGGACCGGCGTATAACCCGCACCGATGACGTGATAACTCGTAATGATGGCGCCCAGCCAATGGGTGAAGTTGATGATTTCGGAGCCGGCAATCCCGGGGAAGAGGTACTTGTTGCCTCCGGAAAATCCGACCACCTCGTGGGGAAACACCGGGCCGCAAATCAGGATCTGATCATAGTCGAAGATCAACTTGTTGAGCGAAACCACTACCTCGCGCTCGAGCAAGCCGCCGCTGAGCTCGCGGATCTCGCCTGCCGGAATCGTGCCGAGGATCGCAAAGGATTCCGGATCCTCCCAATGGTGGTTAAAAATCCTGGTGCGCCCGGTTTGTCCGTTGACAACGGGCCGCCCGACCAGGCGGCTTAACTGGGAGTCCGACATGGGCTGATGCGTACCCAGCGCGACAAGGTAGTCGAGCGCGGCCACATGGGAACCCGCTTCCGCCTCGATCGTTTCAAACATCTGGGGCAGCGGCATCGTGCGAGTGCTGTCCGGAATAATAACCAGGAGGCGCTTTCCCTGGAGCGCGAGGGAAGACAGGCCTGCTCGAACCACTCCCTGGACTTCCGCGGGGGTGAGGTACCGGCCCACAGAGCCCAGCCCCAAAACTCCGGGAGGGGTTTGATCATTCGCAGGCATGCCTGCGGTCGGTTCCTGGCTCATGGCAATCTCGCTCCGATCCTGTCAATCTCTGCAATCTTCGTCGGATACCCGGAAAAGACAATACAACCAAAGGTCATACCACCTTCGACATAAACCATAAATTGTACATCTCGTACTGGGATCTTACCAAGCGGAACATGGCTTCGGGTGTAATCGGAAGTGAGAGTCACTCCTGGAGAAATCAAAGCAAAAACGCCACGGATTCCACGGATTCCACGGATTTGTCAAGAATTTTCGATCATGTACTGGGGCCGCCGGTTAGATACGATGGGGGCTGAAATGCTCTATAACGCATCATCAGCTAGGCTTTTTGAATCCGTGCAATCCGTGGAATCCGTGGCGTTTTTGTTTTTTAGCCCAATTCGCTCTGAAAGCGGCGGCAAGCTACTGAGTCCCACTTCCGATTGCACCCCCATTCCCCTGCATCCTGGTTCAACTCCGGGCTAAGTATGGTATACCTGTCAGCCGCAAGTGTCCGCCGTTGATGAGGAGGTTTTCCATGAAATACCGCACACGAGCTGTTTGGATGTTGATCCTGTTGGGCACAGCCCTGGCAGTAAGTGCCTGCACTCGCAAAATCGAAACCACCCGCATTCAAATCAACATCATCCAGGGCGGGGCTGCACCGACTTACATCAACGGTTATCGGAAGACGGTAAGCGGACAAGTGCTGGCCTATCATTCTTCGCATCCAGATGCGGATTCGGCATTGCTGGTGCGGGCCAACAAGGAGGTATCCTCAATCTCCTGGGAGACGGACCCGCTCCCCGGCACCACCGAGGGGGACTTCTACCAGTTAGTCTGGCTGGCAGGCTTGGAACGAGAGGGCTGGCCGGGCAAAGAGGTTCACACCTTCGATTTCTATGTTAACGACAAGCTCTGGTTTACCTTCAAGAACCTGAAGGACGATAACGCCAAAAAATGGAAAGTCGCCGGCAGGCAGGGGGCCGAGTTGTCGTTTGAAGCGACCATGGCAGATCGCGCCGGGGACCTGTTCGGAACCATGTTCCTAAAGGTCCCTAAAACCGAAGTGAGGCCCGGCGCCCCTCTAACCCTGCAGGTCAAAGGAAGAGATGAGAACAGCCTCGACTGGTATATGGCGCTGCAGTATGCGTTTCAATTCACTCCCACCTTGCGCGCCGAATCTGCGCTTACAGCCCAGGGAAAGCAGCTCCTCCGGCTGAGCTTTGACAATCTGCAGGAGGGCAGGGCCGTGGAGGTCAGCGCCGAGGGCATGGACACGGTCAAACAGTCCCTCAACCTGGGCGCCAACATTCTGTACGTCTCCATCCCGGCAGTTGAGCTGGTCCATGAGATCCCGGTGGCAATCAGCATTAACGGCGAGCTGGCCCAGAGATCCGCCTTATGGTTGAAGCCGGTGAACAGGCGTGAGCTCTATCTGCTTTCCTATTCGCACAACGATATCGGTTATACGGATATTCAGCCGGTCATCGAGAAAAAACAGTGGCGTAACCTCGATGAGGCCTTGCGACTGATTAAACAGACCCAGGGTTACCCTTGGGAAGCACGCTACAGGTGGAACCTGGAGGTCATGTGGCCGCTGGAAGGCTACCTGGCGCAGGCTTCCGAACCTAAGCGACAGGAGGTCATCCAGGCGGTCCGCGACGGCAGCATCGGCTTGAACGCTCTCTATGCCAACGTGCTGACGGGGCTTGCGAACGCACCCGAGATGATCCGCTTCACCGATTATGCGCGCCGGTTCGCGGAGCAGAACCACACGCCGATTACGACGGCGCTGGTCTCCGACATCCCGGGTTTTAGCTGGGGCATCGTACCGGCTTTGGCTCGAAGCGGCGTGAAATATTTTGCCAACGCTCCCAATTCCGGAGATCGCATCGGCTACGTGCTCAAGCAGTGGGGGGATAAGCCCTTTTACTGGACCTCTCAATCCGGCGAGGAAAAGGTGCTGATGTGGGTGGCGGGCGCAGGGTATGCAAGCTTTCATGAGGGGGACCTGACCCGGCTCGGCGATGAGAAGTTATTGCGGCTCATGAGGAAGCTGGATGACGGCGGCTATCCCTATGAAATCCTGCAACTGCCTTACACCATTGGTGGAGACAATGGGCCGCCCGATCCCAACCTTTCAGACTTCGTCAAAAAGTGGAACGAGCGCTACGCGTCACCTCGGCTCGTCATCGCAACTCACGCGCAGATGTTTGCTGAATTCGAAAAACGCCATGGCGCGAGTTTGCCGGCCATTAAGGGCGATTTCACTCCCTATTGGGAAGACGGCGCCGCTTCGACCGCCGCCGAAACCGCATTAAATCGACGTGCCGTCGACCGGCTCCTCCAGGGAGAGGCTCTCTGGGCCATGCGCGCTCCTGCATCCTTCCCCGAGCAGGAATATCGAGCGGCGTGGCGTAATGCCGTGCTGTGGGACGAGCATACCTGGGGCGCCCACAACAGCGTCTCCGAGCCCGATCTGCCCGAAGTGAAAGAGCAGTGGCGGATCAAGCGCCAATTTGCGCTCGATGCCGACCGGTTGTCTCTGGAACTGCTGGCCCGCCTGCAGCCGGCGCCCGCGAAACCACAGGACGAAATCCCCATCGATGTTTACAATACCAATTCCTGGCCGCGCACAGATCTTGTTTTGCTGCCATTTGCGGAGAGTTCCATCGGAAATAATGTCGTCGATGAGAAGGGGAACAGTGTGCGATCGCAGCGCCTCTCCACCGGCGAGCTGGCATTGCTGGTTGAAAATGTGCCTCCATTTTCCGCCAAACGACTCCTGATCAGGCCGGGGAAAGTGGAACAGAAGGGCAGCGGTTGCCGTGCGTCCGGCGGGAAATTGGAAAACGATCTGCTGTCTCTTTCCATCGATCCAAAGAGCGGCGCGATTCAGAGCCTTACATGGCTCGAGAAGAAAATTGACCTGGTCGACCGATCCAAGGGAGGTCTCAATCAGTACCTTTATGTGCCGGGGAAGGATCCGCGCGATGCGCGCCCCCTTTCCAACATCAGAGTGAAGGTTAGAGGGACCCCCAATCTGGTCGGCGCATTGGTCGTCGAAGCGGACGCGCCCGGCTGCCGGAAGTACTCAACGGAGTACCGGATGATCGCCGGCATCCCGCGCCTGGATATCATCACTCGCATTGACAAGCTTGCGGTGCGCACCAAAGAAGCGATCCACATCGCTTTTCCGTTCAGCATTCCAGGCGGCCAGCTTCGTTATGATGTTGCCGATGGCATCGTGCGGCCGGAGTTGGATCAGTTGCCGGGATCCTGTAAGAATTTCTTTTCCGTGCAGAGCTGGGTCGATGTTTCCAACGACGAGCGGGGCGTCACTTGGGCCTCTCCCGATGCTCCGCTGATCGAAATCGGCGCAATGACCGCGGAACAGCCTTGGGCTCAGAAGGCTCAATCCTCGTCCTTGCTCTACGCCTATGTAATGAACAATTACTGGCACACGAACTACAAGGCAGACCAGGAAGGGCCTGCGACCTTCCGATTCTCGATCATGCCGCATGCCGGCTTCAGGCCCGCGGACGCAGCCCGGTTCGGACGTGAAGCCAGGGAACCGCTGGTAGTCGTTTCCGGAATTTCCGGCGCTCAACCCGCGGCATCGTTGTTCCGCGTCAAGCCTGAGGAGATCCTGGTCTCCTCGCTGCGGCCTCTGCCCGGGGGCAATGCATGGCTGATCTGTCTTTACAATCCTACGGACACCGTACAAGACGCATCTCTGAATTGGAACCCATCGTCCGCTGTAACCATCAGCTCGAGTGACAGCTCCGGGCACGCCGGCGCCAGGATCAGCAGCAACCTTAAAGTGGCGGCCTGGGGCAGTGCCTACGTGCGCGTGCAAAAGAGTCCATCCGCCCGCACCGGCAAGTGATCAGCGACTTGCGATGTAAGGGGTGGGACAAAACTTAGCCACAAAAAACACGAATGGCACGAATTATTGCTGGGCGTTAGAGGATGAAAGAAGCTCGGGCAGCAGAAACTCCATGAATCATGCGAATAAAGAATGTTTCATTCGTCAAGCAACCGCGGCATTTCTCGAGATGGCTCAGGACGGCACATAGTACGCCAGGATTTGCGGAATATTCTGGAAGTGAGCATCCATGGTGAGCACAACGAGTCCATGCTGCATGGCGCTGGCTGCGATCCAAATATCGTTGGTCGGCACGGGCGTTGCGGCCGCCCAAAGAGAATTCAGTATCGAGGCATAGCGCTCCGAGGTTTCCTCATCGATGGTAAGGACGGCGACACGAGGAGATGCCAGGAAGCGCCGGAGATAACCTTCGTTTTTTCGGGCTCGTTCCCCTGCTCCGAATCCGGCGCGCAGCTCACCTAGAACAATCGGATTCAAATAGACAGCATCCGCATGACGAATGCACTCGTTTATGTCTTCGTGGCCTCGCAGCAAGCCCGAGTAGGCGGAAGTGTCCAGCAGGAGGCGTTTCATTTCCAGAGTTCCTTATCGAGGGCTCTCTGCCTGGCCAGGGATTCATCGAAAAATCGGGCCTCGCGTTCGCTCCATACCCCGGCCAGCTCGTCCAAGTCATGATATTCAGCAGCCGGTTCCGAGACCGAACTCCCCAGCTGATCATCGAGCAGACCGATCACGGCTTTATTGGCGCTCGTTTTTTGGGCGCGAGCCCGTTGCCGGATGGCCCGCTCAATTCGCGGCGGAATATTTCTGATCGTGATGGTTTTCGTAAGGCCTCCCGCTCTGCTGCATCACAATATGCAGCAGTATGATTCATATCATAGCAGCATGTTTATTCCCAAACAACCGGGAAGTCGAAGATACGGCAGCGTCCCTATTTTTGTGAATACATTGGAGATCAATCTTCGGTCGAGAATTTTTCCCTGGCCGGGCAGGCGCCCTGGGCTTACGGCGTGCCCCGTTGCTTGGGAGTCCATCGGTAGCCAATATTCCTGCGCAGGCGGTGCAGAGCCCCCGGGGAGCGCCAAATGGGGAGGGATGCTTCCCCGATTCTCAAGACCGCTACCAGGCCGTGGCGTCTGCCCGGCGGGCGGCCGCGCAAACCAGAGTTCCGCACAACACTCGTGATTTGTGATTTGTCTGGGAATGGGAACGATATAGGATCGCCTGTGCAGATTTATTTTCTTGCAGTGCTTGGGTGAGCCAATCCAAGTTCTGGATGCCATCTTTGAGGGATTGTGACATGAGGGTCTTCATCACAGGCGTCAGTTGTGTCGGCAAGACGACGATCGGGTCAATCCTGGCGTCCCGATTAGGCTATCGGTTTTTTGATCTGGACCTGGAAATAGAGAGATTCTTTAAGACTTCGATCGAGCGGTTGCGGAACCGGTTCATCACGGGTGATTCGTTCAGGAACGAAGCCGCCAGAGCATTGATGCACGTTCTCGGACATCCTGAGAGCCGAAATTGCGTGATCGCGTTGCCTCCCAGCGGGCTCATGGGGCGTTATCTCCGCGTGCTGAAAAGAGCGGGAGGGACGATCATGGTTCTTATGGATAAAGCTGAGAATATTTTGAATCGGATCACGTTTTATGACATAGACTCGCGCCCAATTGAGAAGCAGCTCACGGAAAAAGAGAAACGTCTCTACTTGCGGGAGATCAAGAAAGACATCACCTATTATCGGACTAGCTATAATCGGGCCGGCTTCCGGGTGGATATATCCGGCCTGGGGCCCGATGCTGCAGCGGAGAGGGTGCAGCAAGCCCTTGAGATCTTCTTGCGTGATGAATCGGCTCGGACCCAAGAGCCGGCCGACGAGGGACGGGGGTCGTATCTGTAGAATCCAGTTTTTAGATTAGAGCCGGCGCGCACAACGCTCGGTCGACGGGAATGACCTAAGGGAGCCCTCCCGTAATCATGCGCCATCGATACCCTGGCATGCTGATGTCGTTACGGTCATTTGTTCCAACTCAAGAGGTTGCGCATGAAATCGAAATGGAGGACTTTGATATTCAGCGGGACGACAGCCATGACTCCATCGAGCGGCTGATCCGAAGCATTCAAAACTACCCCGCTCAGGTTATGCCACCGTGAGGTTCCCAGCTCGAAGATGGGCAGAAGCACCTCTCTGCCTTGAGAATTTCCGCCGAGGCTGGAAGAATTCGCACGCTGAAACGCTAACGTTGGCTCCAGAGAGCCCAATTGTGAGCCTTTGAACAAGATCATCATGCTGGCGCCCGTATCTACCGAAAGCCGGTAGGGACGACCTTGAATTCTTGCCAAAACCACGATCTGAGAATATTCCACCTCCATTGGAACTGAGTGATTCAACTGTTGCGGTCCGCCAAACCGCAACTTCCGGCTCTCAAAGTCGATGGTGAAGTTCTTGTCTTTGATGATCTCGTGCGTTTCGCAGTTTGCCAGATCGGCTTTGCCCAGCAGCAGATCGAGGCCGATGATACCATCGACTCCCAGGTGGCTGAGGTCCGACTCGAGGCAATGCAGGGTCGTGAAGACCGGTCCAATTCGCAGATCAGGGAGGTAAAATCGTT
>Ga0315284_10016392_pt1 | contig 10520 bp, 6 predicted proteins | sample YL17G09_16_MG_FD_203696 | JGI IMG/M metagenome (GOLD analysis project Ga0315284, IMG submission 203696) | Sediment microbial communities from Yellowstone Lake, YNP, Wyoming, USA - YL17G09_16 | ecosystem: Environmental > Aquatic > Freshwater > Lake > Sediment | place: USA: Wyoming | collected...
GGTACATGGGCAGCTTCACGTTCGACCCCGCGCCGGTGGTCACCGGGTGCAGCGCCACGTCGGCGGCCCACAGGGCCAGCCGCAGGTCGGGCACCGCCCCCAGGCAGAGCACGCGCCCTCCGCCCTCGCGCCGCGCCCGTGCCGCGAAAGCCCCCGCCACACTGCCTGCCAGCACCAGCCGGGCGTCGAGCCTGCCGAGCCCCGGCACGACGTGCCGGAACAGGTCCTCCACCGCCAGGCGGTTGTGCCGGAAGTTCGAACCCACGAAGAGCAGCGCGCGCTCGTCGCCGAGCCCCAGGGCGCGCCGCGCCGTGGCGCGCTCCTCGGCGCTCGGGGGGCGCGCCTCGTCGGGATCGAAGCCGTTCTCGACCACCTCGATCTTGTCCACCGGCGTGCCGTAGCGACGGACGAATTCGGCGCGGTCCTCGTCGCTCACCGCCAGCACCAGATCGGCGCGCTCGGCGGCGCGCCGCTCGATCTCCGCCAGGTGGCGCGCCCAGCGGCCGCGGAACAGGACCGCGGGCCCGACGCGCTCGAACCACTCCGCCTCCACGTTCTGCGAGGCGTAGACCTTGAGGGCCCCGCGCGGCGCGTGCTCGAAGAAGACGGTCAGGACCAGACTCTCGATGTGCCAGACGTGGGCGGCCGCGTCGAGCGCGGCGAGCAGCGGCCGCGGCCACCGACGGTGGAGGTCGTAGCCGATCACGTCCGGCGCGAGGCCGGCACGCTCGAGGTAGTAGGCGAGCGCCGGGTGGCGGGGTTTGACGCGGGCGATCTCCACGCCGGCCACCCGCTGGCGCGCCGCGGCCCGGTCGCGCATGCCGACCACGCAGGCGACGCGCACCTCGGCGCCACGGGCCAGGACCCGGCACAGATGGAAGACGCGCGCCGGCCCGCCGAAGGCCGGCGGGTAGACGTTGTAGGCGGTGAGGACCTGGATCTTCATCCTGTCCTCTGCGTCCCGCCGGCGGCCGGGTCCGCGGGACCGCCGCCTCCACCCCCGCAGGCCGCCGCCGCGTGCCGACCCCAGGGGCCGAAGGCCAGCGTGCGCGCCAGCGCGACGCCCTGCACGGCCCAGGTGGCCAGGCTCAGGGCCGCCAGCCGCGCGTCGCGCTTGCGCGCCGTCATCGCCAGCCACGCCAGCGCGACCGCGGCCAGCCACAGCGTGAGCGGCCAGGCGTGCCCCGCCAGGGCCGCCAGCCCGGCGGCGGCCCCGCCGGCGAGGCCGGCCAACGCGGCGAGGCAGAGCTTCTGGCGCGCCAGGAGCGGCACGAAGCGCGGCGTGCCCCAGGCGTAGCGCAGCGCCAGCCCCTGCCCCGTGTACATGCCGTTGCCCCAGCGGCGGCGCAGCTCGGCCAGGTTCGGCCGCGCCGGGCAGTGGTGCGTGCCGGCCGCTTCGGGCCCGGCGTGCAGCCGCCAGCCCCGCTCGCGCAGGCGCAGCCCCAGCTCGAAATCCTCCTCCGAGGGCAGCCGGGAATCGAAGCGGCCCGCCTCCTCGAACGCGAGGCGCCGGCAGAGCCACACGGGCGCCAGATACGGCACCTCGCCGCCGGCTCCCACGCCGAACAGATCGGTGACGCCACCGACCGCGGCTCCGTCCCGCCAGTGGCGCTCCTCGATGCGGCCGCCGAAACCGCCGACTTCCGGGCGGCTTTCGAGATACGCGATCGCGCGCGCCACGAAGCCGGCGTCCAACTCGACGTCCCCGTCGAGAAAGAGGAGGAACTCCGTCTGCGCCCCGGCAGCGCCGCGATTGCGGTTGGCGCCCGGAGTGGCGACCTCGCCCGCCGCCACCTCGAGGACCCGGACCCCCAGCCCTGGCGCGGCCCGTGCGACCAGGGCCAGCGCCGGATCGCCCGCCGGCAGCATGACCGCGGTCTCGGCGGCGATGCCGGCCCCCTCGCGCGATCGTTCCCACGCAGCCAGCGTGCGCTCCAGATGCTCGCCGCAGCCGTAGGCCGCGATCACGGCGCGCACGCGGGGGGCCCCGGTCACGGGGCCTCGGGCTCCTCGCCCTCGTCGGCGTGCAGGCTCTCGATCAGGCGCAGCGCGCGGCGGTAGATCGCCTCGTAGGCGTCCACCATGCGGGCGTCCCCGAAGCGTTCCGCCACCCGCGCGGCGGCGCGCTCGCCAAGCGTGCGGGCCAGCACGGGGTCGCCCTCCAGCGCGGCCACCGCCGCCGCCAGAGCCCGCGCGTCGAGCGGCGGCACCAGGCGCGCCGTCTCGGCGTCGGCCACCTCGCCCACCCCGGCGACGGCGGTGGCCACCACGGGCAAGGCGGCGGCCATGCTCTCCAGCAGCGCCAGCGGCATGCCCTCGAAGCGCGAGGCCAGCACGAAGCCGTCGGCGGCGCCGTAGACGGCACGCGCCTCGGGTACGACGCCGACGAAGCGCACCCGCTCGGACAGATCGAGGGCGCGCGCCTGCGCCTCGAGCGCCGCGAGCCGCGAGCCCCCGCCGACCACCGCCAGGTAGGGGCGCGGCGCCGGCAGCGCCGCCCAGGCATCGAGCAGGATGTCGATCCCCTTCTGGTCCTCGAGCCGGCCCACGGTGAGCCACAGGCGCGCCCGCTCCGGCACACCCCAAGCCGCCCGCAGCCTCGCCCGCTCACCGGGGGCGAGCGCCCTCGGCGCCGGCACCCCATTGGGCACCACCTCGATGAGCTCCGGGGCCAACCCGTATTGCTCGCTGAGCACGCCGGCCACCGAGCGGCTCACCGCCACCGGCACGTCGGCCCGCGACAGCTCCCAGCGCTTGAGCCAACGCTGCCCCCCGGAGTGCGGCCGGGCCCCGATGTGTTCGGTGATCACCACGGCCCGCACCCCGGCCAGATGCGCCAGGGGCACGAGGTAACGGTCGGCCGAGGAGTAGACGTGGTGCACGTGCAGCAGGGCGCGCCGCCGGCGGCGCAGGAAGCGGAACCACCCCGCGGCCCGCCCCCACTGGAGGCGGTTGGTGATCTCGGCGCGGCGCACCACCGGCACGCCGTCGCGCCGCAGGTCGTCGGCCCACTCGTCGAGCGCCGGCCTGGGCTCGATCACGACCCAGGGCTGGAAATGCTCGCGGTCCAGCCCGCGCGCCAGCGCGTCCACGACGCGCTCGGTGCCGCCCCGCACCCGGCCGCTCTCCACGAGCAGCACCGGGACCGGCGCCGCGCTCATCGGCGCGAATCCCGTGGCAGCACGCCCGTCACCGCGGGCTCCGAGCTCCAGGCCATGGTCTCCGTCTGCAATCTCGTCGCCCCCGCCACCACCGCGCCCGTCTCCCCGCCGCCCTCCGGCTCCCCCGCCAGCCACAATCCCAGCCTGCCGTGCATCTCCGCTTCCCCCGACGCCACCGCGGCGGCGCCCGGGTGCGCCACCAGGGCGCGCAAACGGTATCCGCCGCCGAGCTCGCAAGCCAGGGCCACGCCGCCGTCCGCCGGATGGGCCGCGAGTTCGGCCGCCGCCACCGGAGATCCTCCCCGTCCCGCCCAGCTCGCGTGCAGCAGCCACACCACCGCGGCCGGCAGCGCTACCGCGGCAGTCGCCGCGATCCGCCCCTGCGCCGCGCGCTCCTCGAAACGCGGCGCGTACCACGCGCCGTCGGGCCACGATCCCCCGCGCGCCGTCTCTGCCCGCAGGCCGCCGGACCCCGCTGCCGGCAACGATACCACCAGGGCGCGCAGCCGCGCGCCCCCGGGATAGTGGACCTCCCAAAGCGGGCCGCGCTCCTCGTCCAGCAGAGTCGGCTCGCCCGCGCCCAGATGCCATGGCACGCGCCAGCGATGCTTCCCCGTGCCGAGCGCTTCGTCCACGACCACCAGTGCGACGCCTCGGGGGAACATGCACCCGGCGACGGTCCGCCGCACCTCGGCGACGCCGCGCCGGGCGTAGCCGTCGTGCCGGCCCGCGACGACGAAGTACGGCGCCCCGCAGTCCGCGGCCAGCAGCCGGGCTCGCGCCTTTCTGCCCCACAGGAAGGGGCCGCAGCGCTTCGACTGGTCGCGGCCGTCCACCTCGCACGTGTTGTGGGCCCGCGTGCCGCGCAGCGCCTCGCGCCACTCGGGATCGCCCCCGTAGGAGCCGGTGCCGGAATCGACGAGCAGGTCTTCGCCGGCCCACAGCCACAGGGAGAGCGCGTCGGCATGGCCATGCGCCGCCAGCGTCCCGTAGCCGAGTGGGCCCGCGTCGAAGAGCAGGCGCAGGCTAGCGTCCTCGCCTGCGGCCGAAACCAGCGCGTAGCCACCCTGGGGATAGGCCCCGATGGCCAGTGGCTCTGCCGCGGCCAGTGGCCCCGGCGCCGGGCCCGGCACCTTTGGAAAGTCCGGCCCCGCGGCCGCCGCGGCCGACTCGCGCGCCAGCCCCAGCCAGCGGGCACGCGGATAGGCGCCACGCCGCCAGGCCGGCTCGCCGCAGAGCCAGCCGAGGCACTCGAGGCTGGCGTGCGTCCGCTCCTCGAAGGCCTCCCCGAGCGCGAAAGCACGTCCCTCGTCGTCGTCCCCCACCGCAAAGAGCTGCCCATCCGGGCGGGTCATCGCGGCCAGGAAGCGCGCCGCGCCGCGCAGGCGCGCGTGCGCCGCCGAGTCGAGATCGCACCCATGTCCGCGCGCCAAGACGCAGACCAGCACCGCGAAGTCGAGCACGAAGCGCTGGTAGGCGAAGGCCTGCTCGCGCCCCGAACCGTCGGGCGCGATCTGTGCCAGCAGCTCCTCCTCGAGGGTGCGCAGCCCCCACTGCCGCCATTGCCCGGCCCGCGGGTGGAACGGCAGCGCGAGCCCCGCCACCGCCACGCCCGCCGCCTCGCCGATGCGGTGGTTGTTGGCCGAGGAGTAGCGCGAGTCGTGGGCCCGCACGTGCTCCACCTGGCGGGCCCAGGCGCCGACCAGCGACTCCAGCGCCGGATCGGTGAGCGCCGGCTCCCCGGCGTCCACGAGCAGCGCGAGGATCTCGGCCCAGGCCAGCGTGCGGATCGCCAGCTCCAGGCTCGAGGTCCAGTTGACGCCGACCAGCGGCGGATTCGCCTCGCACCAGTCGAGCAGCTGCTCGACCACGAAGCGCCCCGCGTCCCGGTCGCGCGCGACCCACGTCCACAGCGCCACCTCGGCCAGGTGATGATGGCGGTTCAGCTCCCAGATCCGGCGCACGCTGCCCACCCGCGCGCCGTCGCGATGGTCGAGCGAGACGGCCCGCGAGCGCGACGCACTCCGTCCGCTTCCCGGATCGGCATGCCAGTCGGCCGGGACGCCGACCTCGTACTCGCGCGCGAACAGGACGACCCTTCCGGCGAGCGCCGCCCGCGCCCCGTCCCGGAGGCGCGCGTGGGCAGCGGGGAATCCCTCCGCCAGACGCCCCGCCCAGCCGACCGGCGGCACCAGGGGGGCCAGGCCGCGCGCCAGGGCGGCGCGCAGTTCGGCGCCGCGCGGCGTGCTCAGCGCCCGGAAGCCTTCCCGGCCGGCGCGCCGGGCTTCCCACACGGTCCGCGCCTGTCCCGCGACTCGCCATGCGACCTCGGCCGGACCCATCGCCCGCAGGCGAGCCAGGCTCCAGGCCAGCTTCGCGCTCGCGCCCATGATCAGGGAGCCCGGTCCGGCGCGGGCGCGAGGCGATACACGGTCGCGCCGGAGAACTCCGCTGCCTCGGCGCCCCGCTCCCGGCGCAGGTAGCGCTCGAAGCGCCTCTCGGGATCGAGGTCGAACGGCCGTGACACCACGACGTAGGCCGTGGAGTCGGTGCCGGCCAGGGCGACGAACCGCTCGCGCAGGCGCGCCGAGTCGGCGGCGAACCCCAGCCAGTAGTGGACGTACTCCGGCGTCCGCCCGCGCCAGTAGTAGCTCAACTCGCCCCCGCTGCCCGCGGCGATGAGCTTGTCGGCGGGGCCGATGCGCGCCGCCAGCCAGGCCGCCGCGCTGCGGGTGTCCTCCTTCCCGTAGGCCTCCACGAAGTAGTGGTTCGCCAGCGACAGCCCCCAGAGCCCGAGCACCAGGACCGCGGCGACGGCGCGCGCGCGGCGCGACAGGCCCAGCCAGCCGGCCAGCAGCACCAGGTAGTACCCCGCCAGCCCCGCGGAGAGGTAACGCGCGTTGAAGACCTTGAAGTTCTGGAGCGCGAAGTAGGTCACGCACGCCGCAGGCACGAGAACCACGCCGAGGGCGAGGGCCAGGGTGGCCCGCCGACGCGCCAGGGCGACGAGGCCGCGCACCGCCAGAGCGCCGAATAGCGCCACCGCCGCCGCGACGACCGGCCAGTGGGCCAGCCCCACCCGCCAAGGCGAGGCCACGTGCAGCTCCCGCAAGGTGGGACCGAGCGTGTAGCCGACCGAGAAGACGTAGAGGGTGAAAGGATGCGCGCCCCAGGAGAAGGTCGTCGCGCCCCGCAGGGGGATCTCGCCGGGCAGCGCCTCGCGTCCGGGTTCCAGGCGCTGCCAGGCGAGCCGCTGGGCGTATTCGAAGAGCCACGGCGACTCCAGACAAACGAGCGCGGCCGCCGCGCCTAGCGCCGCCCATGGCCGCCCTTTGCGCCCGTCGTGCGGCAGGGCGACGTACGCCAGCAGCACCGGCAGCACGAGGGCCACGTTCAGGTTCGACAGCAGGCCCAGCCAGGCGGCGAGCACGAAGAGCAGGCCGTCGGCGCGGCCGGCCCGCTGGTGCCAGCGCACCGCCGCCCAGGCCGCCAGCGTGGCGAAGAGGATCGCGAACGAGTAGTTGCGCGCCTCCTGCCCGTACCACACCAGGAACGGCGACAGGGCCGCGATCCACGCCGCCGGCACCCCGGCGCGCGGGCCGAGCAGCCGCCGGGCCAGCCCCGCGAAGGCGGGCACCAGCGCCACACCGGCCAGGGCGCTGGGCAGGCGCAGGGCAAACTCCGAGTCGCCCGCCAGTCGCATCCAGACGAAGAGCACGAACTGGTGCAACGGCCCGTGCACGTTGACCAGGAAGTGGCGGAGCGTGACCGGATGAAGGCCGCCGGCGCTCTGCCAGGTGACGACCTCGTCGATCCACAGGCTCTGGTGGCCGAGGTGGAAGAGGCGCAGCAGCAGCGCCGCGGCGCAAGCCGAAGCCATGGCCCAGGCCGCGGGGGCCGGGGCGCGTGGCGTCAGGGCCGTGATGTCAGAGGGTGCGGGCGCGAGCGGAGAACGGCTTTGGGCAAGCGGGCGCGACGACAGGACCCCTCCTCCCGCGAGAACGGATGCGAAGGACTCGCCGACCCGGGCCAGGGGATCGGGTCAGCGGAGTCTAGTACGCGCCCTCCCGAGAGATCACCGCCGGGATCGTCCGCCACAGGATCCTCAGGTCGGTCGCGAGCGACTGGCGCTTAATATACTCCAAATCCAGCCGCATCCACTCGTTGAACCCGAGGCGGCTGCGCCCCGAGATCTGCCACAGGCAGGTGATGCCGGGCTTGACCTCGAGCCGCCGCCGTTGCCACGCCTCGTACTGCTCCGCCTCGGCCGGCAGCGGGGGCCGCGGCCCCACCATGCTCATGTCGCCGCGCAGCACGTTGAGGAACTGCGGGAACTCGTCGATGGAGGTCTGACGGATCAGGCGGCCGACGCGCGTGGTGCGCGGGTCGGAAGAGATCTTGAAGACCGGGCCGTCCACCTCGTTGAGGTGCTGCAGCTGCTCGCGGTCGCGGTCGGCGCCGGCGTACATCGAGCGCAGCTTGTAGAAGGTGAACGGCTTGCCGTTCTTGCCCAGGCGCATCGAGCGGTAGAGGACGGGGCCGCGCGAATCGAGCTTGATGAGCGCCGCGAACAGGAGCAGCACCGGGGAGACCAGGAGCAGGCCCACACCGGCGGCCACGATGTCGAAGACCCGCTTGCCGTAGCGGAGGTAGTAGGTCTCGCACGGCGGGGCTGCCGGCTGCACCCAGGACTCGGCGGAGGAGGCCAGCGCGCCGGCCGCGGTCGTGAGCCCCAGGGGGGCCGGGGCGCGCATCAGGAACGCGGCCGTCAGGGCCTCGGCGCGGTGGGCGCCGTTCCCGTTGCCGTTGCCGTTACCGTTCCCGTTACCGTTCCCGCCCGCCACGAAAGCGCCGAGCGCGGCCGACACCTGTAACGCCGCCGCGAGATTGCCGCGATCGTTCCCGTGCCCGGCTCCCACCAGCGGAGTCGCCGTCAGGGGGTAGTGCCCCTTGCCGTTGCCGTTGCCGTTGCCATTCCCGTTGCCGTTGCCATTCCCGTTGCCATACACGGCTCCCGCCAGCCCAGCGTTGCTGATGTCCGGCAAAGCGGGACTCGACCAGTCGGGAACAGGGGGGGCATCCTTCGGTTGCGTTGCGGTCTCTCCGTTCGCCGTCGCGGCCCCTCGGGCAGAGGCCTCGCCGTGTGTAGCAGTCAGGCTCTCAGGCTGGGGGATCAAGTCGGGCTCCATTGGTCGCAGTAGCAGTGGTCCGTTCGCCCGTTGCGCGGTCCTTACGGGCCCACGCAGGAACATGCCGACGAAGAGTGTCCCTCGACCCTCTCGATGCCGGTTCCTGCACTCGCCTCTTCCCTAGGAGAGCTGCGGACCATCTGCATCCAGAACGGGGGGACATGGGCCCTCGCCGGGGGGCAAGAGCCTCGCTCCAGACACGAACGCTCGTCTAGTTGAGTGCTCAGGTTGTGTGCTGTCCGTGTTCCGATGCGTGACCGAACACGCCTTCCGTGGAAGACCTGGCGTCGGACGTCCCCGCCCGGCGGCCAACTGGAGAGTGGCTTCCAGTTGCGTACCAAGAAAGTACCATCCAACCGCTTGGCGGTCAAGGAACAAGAGCGCTGCCACGGTGCGAAGCGAGGGCCCGAGCCGAAGGAAGGCGTCACTAAACTCGGTCCCCCGCGAGGCCGCTGGTTCGGCATCGCGCAGACGCACGACGGGCGAAAGCGGAGCATCCACTTCGCCCGGCGCGGAGGCCCCGGCGATGCGTTTTGCAGGCCTCCCGGCCGCCGCCGGGCCGCCACCGGCCCGGTCGGGACCGCCGGGCCGCCCCTGGCGCGGGTAAGCCCCAGGTGAACTCGGCCGATAAACCCGTTAGACTCCAGGCGGTGATCGTCCCCCGCCTGTGCCCGAAGAGGTTCGATGCTCCGCGGCCCTAAGATCTCCGTAGTCAGCCCTGGCTGCGACGATACGGGCGGGATTCGCCCCGCCCTGGAGACCGTCCTCCACCGCGTGGACGGGGTCGTGGACAACAATTCCGCCGACGGCGCCGGCGACCCGCCCCGGGGCCCGGGGGCCCGCGTGGTGCTCGAGCGCCCCCGGAAGCTGGGCTGAGCGATGGCATCGAACGCCAGCCGGGCGCGTGGGAGCGGCCGGCCCGCGGAGCTCAAGGGCGCCGGGGGGTGGTTCCGCAACGCCTGGATCGGGCTCTTCGTGCTGGCGGCGGCGCTGCTGGCCGGCACGCAGATCGCATTCCCCAATCGCCGCACACTGCAGGTGGTGGCCGCCGGCGTGCTCGTGGCGGTGGCGTTGCGGGTATCGTCGTTCACGTCGCTGCTGCTGCTGGTCGTGGCCGTGCCCTTCCCCAAGGCGACCAGCTACGGCGGCACGACGCTGGCCTTCGTGCTGCTCGTCTTCATCCTCTGGACAGCGCGCTTGACGCTGCACATGGAGAAGCCGGCGGGCCGCTCGGTGGTCGACCTGCCGGTGGTGGTGCTGATTTCGGCATACCTGCTCGGGTTCTCCCAGTTCGAGGCCATCGAGCAGCTCTATCCCGGCCTGATCAACTTCTTCTACACGCTCACCAACATCTTCCTCGGCTACCTGCTCATCCATCTGACACGCACCGAGAAGCAGCTGCGCCAGCTCGTCGGCGCGATCGTCCTCATGGCCGTGCTGGTGCAACTGATCGCGGTCTTCGAGCTCGTCTTTCCCACCCGCGCCCTCATCCCCGGCTGGATCGAGCTGGCCTCCCAGAGCCACATGGAGTACGCCAGGCAGGGCCTCGAAATCGTCAACGTGCGTGTGGGCGGCGCCTTCCAGGACTACGAGTTGCTGGCCGAGTTCACCGCCATGATCCTGTTGCTCCTGTGGTTCCTGCTCATGCGGGCTCTCGGCACCTGGGCACGCACGGGGATCCTGGCGCTCCTCCTGCTCGACACCTTCGTACTGCTGGCCACGGTCACCCGCGGCGCGCTCATCTCCCTGGCGGTGGCTGCCGCCTATCTCGCGTGGCGGACGCGGCGGCGGATCCGCTTCCACGTCTTCGTCATCGGCCTGGCCCTAACCTTGGGAACCGGCTCGCTGATCCTCGATTTCGTGGCTCACCACACGCGCTCCGGGAACGTCGCAGAGCGCATGGAGAAGACGAAGTTCGAGGGGGCCATCCCGGAGAACCGCGTCATCGTGTGGGCGGAGGCCTGGGACCGCATCCTGCAGCGGCCACTCATGGGCTGGGGACCGTACTACGCGAAGCAGGAAGGCGTGAAGCAGATGTACTGGCCTCACAACATCTACCTGATGTACTGGCACATGCTGGGAATCTTAGGCCTGGCTGCCTTCTTGTGGCTCCTGTGGCGCTTGTGGCGGGAGACCGGACGCGCCAGCCCGCACCTCGGGCACCCCGCCT
>Ga0315284_10016393_pt1 | contig 10519 bp, 2 predicted proteins | sample YL17G09_16_MG_FD_203696 | JGI IMG/M metagenome (GOLD analysis project Ga0315284, IMG submission 203696) | Sediment microbial communities from Yellowstone Lake, YNP, Wyoming, USA - YL17G09_16 | ecosystem: Environmental > Aquatic > Freshwater > Lake > Sediment | place: USA: Wyoming | collected...
CGAACTGCCCATAAAAGAAACCATCAAAAAACGTTTCTGCATCTTGGTTATTTGTCGAAATGTCATATCCGCCATCATAGGTTATGTAGTTTCCAGCAGTACCTGCTTTTTGTGAAACAAATGAGGAGGAAATCTTCACGGTTTCTCTTTTATAAATAGGAACTGTTTCGGCAGTTCCGCCGTAAAGATTACATTGATAATAGAATTGGTGTCCTATAAAAAGTATCCTGCCAACGTTAGTTGTTCCCATACCGGTTATATTGTAAATCCCAAACCAACCTTCATCTCCATGATTGTCGGAACTGACAGTGCTTTGTTTAAGTGTATTTTTGCTAATCAAACTCTGATGAGTTAACGAATCTGGAGCCGAAGAAGATTTACAGGCGACGAAATTATCTACACGCAATGTTTTAGAATTGAATTGAACAGTAGTGTAAACTGCTATACCCTGAATGGTCCCGGCAGTTCCACCGCCAGCTACGGAACCGCTACCAATGTTAGATCCGAGATCTACCACTATTGCTTTTGTAGAATATGAACCACTAGACATATCTGTACCATTCAAAGTTGCCGGAATTGGAAATTTATCTCTTAATATAGTACAATCAGTATCTCCATACAATCTTATTTCCAAATCACCATTCGAAATGGCTGCTGTATTAAGATATAACAAAAATGATAACTGTTGATAATTTCCAGCATTCAAATCAAGCGCTACCGGAAATCCGAATTTAGCTAAAATCTGATTTGCGTTGCAAGTAGCGGCAGTAACGATTCTAATAGAATAAGACCCTTCAAACAACTCACCCCTTGCATTTGCATATGCGACAGAAGAGGTGGTTTGTGCTCCAGCAGTCCAGTCATTTTCACATTTGCATATGTCTGCGGTTACCGCAGTATCTAAAACCACAGTAGCATAGCTCCTTTCATAAAAAGTACATGCTACAGATGACGTATAAATTGATTGATCAAGAGTAAAAGATACACTGTTAATTACTGTTATTATCCACGATCCGTTATATGCGACAACACTAGAATCAGCAATAAGAACGACATCTCCTGTTATCAAACTATGAGGAGGGGAATGAACTGAAACTTTTACCAAAGTCCCATAATTTGAAATGTTTGCGTTTCCGTACGATACCGGAAGAATATTTGCCCCTCTGCAAGTCCCCCATATTGCATTCTGTCCCATAGAAGTCGGGTCAGGAGATTTCGCTATCCTAACTGTATCGCCAGCAGCAATTCTTGCTGCTGTCGCACCTGTCGTAATTGTCTTCCAAGCGCAGTAGGTCAAATCCGCACCAACAGAACAAGTGGCACCGCCGACACTGAAACTGCACGTCTCACTTTGGAAGGTTCCTGATTTTCCATAAGAATACAACGTACCAGTAGCATTCCCTCCCGCCCAGGTTCCGGTACTAACTGTTATTGCAGTTATATGAGCATGTGCCAAAGAGGTTCCGCCACTCATTATTTCTTCAGCCATCGGTTGAATCCCACTTCCATTCGTATACGCAACAGACCACCACCCCAACGGCGTTGCCGTCGTGGCATCGTTTCCTAAAATATAATCCATGTAGAATATCGACATACTATATCAAGTCTCCGTAATCGTAATTGAATCCACCCAAATATTTTCATCCGCTGTCCCCGCCACCCACCAAGCATGTGCTTGTATTTTTACAACACCCGATTCCGTTGGAACAAACGAAATCATAAGATTCTGCCAAGGGCTGTAGATACCAGGATCAGTCCCATCATAGTCAGCAGCATATCCAGTCGAATCCACGGCGATACTGAAAATGGAACTTGTCAATTTCGTGATTACATACGTGCTCCCATTCAAAGCAGTCCACCCCGCTTGGATAATTCCAGAGAAAACAACTTCGTCACCATCATACAGTCCGTGTCCTACTTGGGTGAACACAGTGGGATTCGCTCTCACCGTTGAAGGAATACCTGTACTAGTAGCAAAACAAGTAAGAGAAGAAGTCACAGGAACCAAGACTGTACCTACACCCGCAATCTGGCCACCTTCGCAATATAGTTTCCCGCCAATATCTGTAGCGCTCGATCTTGTCATCCAAGCCTTGATGACCACGATCTTGTTAGCTTCACAAGCAACTTTGGCAATGGAATAATCAAGTGGATAATTCACATCTCTTTTGAGATTTGTAGGTGACAACTTCCATGAAATTGTAGATCCTGTACGTTTGAAAGATCCATCACTGGCAATAACCCCGTTGTCAGTATAGACATAATGATTATTCAATGTATTATCGTGGTTGGTGGAATAAATTCTACTGTTTTTATAATCTACTGCACCAGCAAATTCAGTTCCATCGACATAACAGTTTTTCAAGTAACCGGTACAGGAAGTAATCGCAACAGTATTACCAATGAAGTTCGTATTGTAGAGATCTATGGCTGAAGAAGCAATACCAGCAACAAGATTGTAATTGACATTCGATATGCTCTTTATACTGTTTTCAGTAAAATAAATAAGATAGAGTCCATAGAAGCCATTGTTATTCAAGTTTTTCATAGTGGCATTTTTCAAATACATTAGATTATAGACAGAAGAAGTTGTGCTGCTATTTGCATTTACAACAACGAATGGATAAACTTGATTCAAATTCGGTGATACTGCGGTAGAAATGGCAGTTGAATTGTTATTTGCATTTATTACCGTTCCAATAGTAGGACCAAGCCCATTCATGTTAATAGCAACACCTCTATTATGATTTACGTCCGCAGTAAAAATCAAATTAGAATTTAACGAATCCATATAATAACCTGTTCCATACCTTACAAGACTAAAATGTGAAACATTACACTGTCCATAACCACCAAAACTCATTCCTTTTCCAAATCCATTCAATCCATCGTAAAAAGTAACCCCACTCACAACATTTGTAGTAACGTCATAACCGCCTTTAATGAGAGATATATATGTGTAAAGAGAATTAGATTGAACAAGATCATCGACCAAAGTTGCCATTAACGTTTTAATCGTTTCCCTTTTGTAAATGGTCGTACTTTCAGTTACTCCTGAATAACCTCTTCCAGCATTGCCATATGCGTTCGGTTCCTGATCTATCAACAGTATTCTTCCGTTATTTACACTTCCCTGTCCGGTTATACTCTGAAGACATATCCATCCTTCATTCCCATAGTTTGCATCAGATACCGTACTAATTTCCAATGTATTCTTGCTGACCATACTCTGTAAAGTCAGACCGTTTGGTAACGAAGAAGCCTTACAGGCTATGAAATTATCCACGTAAACTGTCTTGGCATTGAATTGAACCGTAGTATAAACCGCTATTCCTTGAATGGTTCCAGCGGTTCCCCCGCCAGCGGGAGAACCACTTCCTATATTAGCAGCTAAATCAACTGTAAAAGGTGCCCATCCAGCAGTTGAAGATATCGCCTGAACGCTAAAAACATCTCTCAATACCGTACAGGCAGTATCTCCATACAATCTTATCTGTAAATCTCCAGCAACCAAAGCGGTTGTTTCATTCCTGATCCAGAATGACAATTGCTGATAGTTTCCGGCATTCAAATCAAGTGCCACAGGAAGTCCGTATTGGGCTATGATCTGATTGGCATTGCAGGTTGCAGCGGTTATTATCTTTACCGAACCTCTTCCTTCTTTCCAAACTGTCGTATCAACATTTGCAGAAGTTGTTTGAACACCAGCAGTCCAACTTGAATCGCAATCGCATATATCCTGAGTTACCGCTGTTGTAAGAACAATAGCCTTCGAATTTATTTTTTGAGCGGTTCCTCCTGAAGTCCAAGCATTCACATAAGTCGATCCTTGTAAATCAACGTGAGTTGTGTCTATGACATTAACCAACCAATTCCCATTAGCCTCAACAGTCCCGCCAACACCTAAGATTTGAATCACATCATTTGTAGTCCAATCCTGAGTTGCCGTAGTTACACGAACTAAACCACCTGCATTTGAAGTTCCACTGACAGCTTTGGTGGCTGGCATTCCTCCTCCAAGAGTGGTGGTAGTTGTCCACTGAGCTAATTGACCTATAGATGTTGGTGCTGGAGATTTTGCCGCTCTTATCGAATCGAAGACACCGACACTTTTAGCTATTGAAAATGTCTTTGAAGCACAGTAAGATGCATCTGAAGCAATAGAACAACTTGCTCCTCCTACATTGAAGTCGCAGATTTCAGCCTGTAAAGTCCCTGTCTTTCCATAAAAGTAAAGATAACCTGTAGCAGTTCCCATCGACCAGTCTCCTGAGAATTCAGTGGCAACAGTTATGTAAGCATAAGCACTGCTGATTCTTCCTTGACATTTCACTCCTTCAACCGGTTTTGTACCGCTTCCGCTGGTGTAGAGAACTCTCCACCAACCAAGATCGTTCATAGTCGTAGAATCATTTCCGTTCACATGGTCTACATAATGATTTCCACCGAGAAAATTGACTCCATTCGACCCGCCCTCATAAACGCAATTGTTATTGGCATTCCATATTGCCCCTCCTGTAAATATAGCGTTGAAAACGATATCACAATTGTAAAGATCCACAACTCCAGAAGTTTTTGTTATAACACAGTTTTCTTTACCCAATAGTATCATTCCCTCGGTTTTTGCCGTGTAGATGTTTCCAGTTATCGTGGTTCCGCCAGCGCCAGTTACAATTGTCTTTGTAGTCGTTGGTTCGATAAACCAATTCTTGAATATCTGCATACCTGTCGTCGTGAAAGTCGCAGTTCCAGGCGCTCCAGTGAACTTCAAAGACATACCGCTCCAGTCTTTAGCCGCAGCACTTGTAAATGTCGGATTGGCACCGGCAAGGACAACGGTAGCTGTATTGTAATCAAGAATTAGATTAGAACCACCATAATTGAATGCCGTACCGCCATCTCCGACCGTTATGGTAGAAGAACCTAAAAGAATTCTCTTCACCCCAACACCGGTAACAGCGAAACAACCAAGTCCTGACATATTCTTGCTATTAGTATCCAGAACACCTGAAGAAACAGTCAATGTTGCCCCCGTCTGCATCGACCAATGATCTTGCATTTTGTAGTATTTCGTATCCTGAAAAGTCACATTAGGTACGGTATTATTTGCAAAATTGACTGTCAGTATTCCAACTGCGGTATCTGTCGAACTAAAAATTATGGTTGGTCCTGTCGGACTGGCTACAGTATAGGTTCCGCCAAAAATACAAGCCACTCCATCTGACCTTGAAGCAGTTGTTCCTATGGTCAGTGTAAAGTTGTTGTGTGTTATTGTGCTTGTATAACCCGCACAATCAAAAGAGCGGCAAACCGAAACGGCATCAATAGTCAGTTGACCAGATTGGGCATCACAATAAACATCATCATCAGAAGTAGGAACGGCAACGGCATCCTTCAAACCGGAAACCGATTCCCAAGTTCCTGCCACACTCCAATTTCCTCCCGTTGATCTTACATATCTAGCACTCACATTTCACTACCTCCTATACCTGCGAAATTTCTAGAGAATCAATCCAAACGTTTTCATCTGCTATGTTGGCTACCCACCAGGCCAAGCCCTCTATTTCAACTACTCCAGCCTGAGTCGGCGTGAATGTTATGGTCAGCTTCTGCCAAGGGGACATATACGCAGGTATCTGATAAACATAATCGTCTGCAAACGCCGACGAATCGAAGTTTATGCTGAAACTATTTGCATCAATCACTGTCACTATATATGTATTCCCATTCAGTGCCGTCCAACCTGCTTGTACTATTCCCGAAAAAGTCATGAGGCTTCCCGTAATCAATCCATGCGACGGATAGTAGAACCATGTAGTTGTCGATCTGTATGCCGTCCTCACACATTGATGATCGGCTGAGAACCCGGTCGAATCGAAAGCTATGCTGAAAGCGTGATCCGTCAATTTGGTTACCGTATAACTGTGTCCGTTCAACGCCAACCATCCTGTTTGTACAATACCCGAGAAAACCACTTCATCTCCAGTATGAAGACCGTGATTGCCCTGATAGAAAACAGTCGGATTAGCCCTTGGAACATTTACTATGGAAGTGTTCCTGGCAAAACATGTCAGTGAAGACGACACGTCCGTCCTTCCGTTGATATCGAAAGTTCCTATACCGTTCAACTGCCCTCCTTTGCATACCAGACTGCCGCTGATATCCGTCTGGCTCGAACGGCTCATCCATGCACTGACAGTAACCAGACTATTTGCGTCACAGGCTATTTTCGCTATAACCAAATCCAATGGATAAGTTGAACTCCTAAGTACATTTGTAGGAGAAAACTTCCACGAAACACCAGTGGCCGGAATTTCTCTGACCACAGTAGTGTCAGTAACAACGACTCCGTTATCGGTATAGACATAACTGTAACCTGCAACTCCATCATGGTTGTTCGAATAGACTTTTGAGTTGTAAAGGCTAACTGCACCGGCGAACTCAATGCCGTTCGCAATATAAAAGTTGTTTACATAATTGTTGTAATAAGTGTTTGAGATGTTAGTTGTATTTCCCGTTGCGGTAACAGACAACAGTTTGTTCCCATCTGCCGTAAAGTTGACTCCAGTTGTATTGTAATTCAAATTGGAAATCAAGGAAATAGAATTTTTTGATAGCGTAAATATGACTCCTGTTTTATTGTAGTTGCAATTTGTGATTTTAATAATTTTCCCATTGTTGCAACTTAAAAGACATGCAGTTAAGTTATTGCTACAATTTACAATTTCTTTTATCATAGAACCTGTAGAAAAGCTTAAAGCACAAGTATAGTTACTGTTTGCATTTACAATAAGATCGACAACTACATTAGATCCTCCATAAAATGTGATACCATATTTATTGCCTATAATATTCACAACAGTCATAATATGGGCATTATTGCAATCAATATAAATCCCGTTCACCGTGTTAAATGACAAGTTTGTCATTGTAACTATGATATTATCAGAAGCACTACTAATACCATCCATGACGATCCCATAAGCATACCTATAGCAACACATATAATTAAGCAATATGAATTTTTTATTTCTACATGAAATGCCATATTCACCTAATACTCTACCAAGACCATCAAAAAAAGTTTCAGAACTTTGCAAATTCGTTATGTTGTCATATCCACCTTGAAATTGAATATAATTTCCAGCAGAACCAGAATTTTGTACTACCATAGTACCATTAGCAGTCGTTTTAATTGTTTCACGTTTATATAAAGCAACAGACTCAGTAGTTCCAGAATATCCTAACACAAAATCTACCAGGATTATTCTCCCGCTGTTTGTAATGCCATGTCCGGTTATACTCTGAATTACATACCATCCTTCGTTTCCATATCCAACGGAACTAACATTTCCCTGTTGAAGAGTGTTTTTACTGACTAAGCTTTGCAGCGTCAAAGAGTCAGGCTGTGCGGAAGCCTTGCACGCAACAAAATTGTCCACATAAACCGTTTTGGCATCGAACTGTACTGTTGTATAAACTGCTATTCCCTGAATAGTTCCAGCGACTCCGCCGCCAGCGACGGAACCGCTTCCGATGTTTGCGCCAAGATCAATAGTGACAGGAATCCAATCGCCATTGGTACTAATAGAAAACACGCTAAATTTGTCTCTCAGCGTTGTACAACCAGCTTCGCCATAAAGACGAACCTCTAAATCTCCAGTGGTCAAAGCGACTGTTTCATTTCTGATCCAAAACGAAATCTGCTGATAGTTTCCGGCATTCAGATCTAATGCTACGGGCAACCCGAATTTAGCCAATATTTGATTCGCATTGCAAGTAGCTGCGGTTATTATCTTTACCGACGCTCTTCCTTCTTTCAAAACTGTCGTATCTACATTAGCCGAAGTTGTCTGTGCTCCTACCGTCCAATTTGAATCACAATCGCAAACGTTTTGAGTTACTGCTGTCGTCAGAACAATAGCTCTTGAATTTATTTTCTGCGCAGTTCCTCCTGAAATCCAAGCGTTCACATAAGTCGAACCTTGAAGATCCACGTGAGTTGTGTCTATTACAGTTGCGATCCAATTTCCATTTGCTTCTACAGCACCGGTAACCGCCAATACTTGAATCACATCACCAGTAGACCAATCCTGTGCCGCCGTTACAATTCTAATCGCACCTCCCGCCCCGCTGTATAAACCAGTTATGCTCTGTGCTATTGGCATCCCACCGCCAACAGTTGTTGTCGTCGTCCACTTAGCTAATTGCCCCATGGAAGTCGGATCTGGACTTTTGGCAATTCGAATTATGTCGCCAGCAGCAATTCTTGCTGCTGTCGCACCTGTTGTTATCGTTTTCCATGCACAATAGGTAAGATCGGAACCGATGGAACAAGTAGCTGCTCCAATACTGAAACTGCATGTTTCTGCTTGGAAAGTTCCACTCTTACCATAGAAATACAGCGTTCCAGCAGCCGTGCCATAGCCCCACGCTCCAGTACTTGTCGTTATTGCCGTTACGTGAGCATGTGCTAAAGAAGTAAGACCGTTCATTATCTCTTCTGCAACAGGTGTGGTTCCGTTTCCATTCGTAAAAGCGATAGACCACCATCCCAACGGCGTTGCCGTTGTGGCATCGTTTCCCAAAACGTAATCCATGTAGAATGTTGGCATCCGACTCTCCTAAGCCTGTGTTAACACCATCGAATCAACCCATACGTTTTCATCTGCCGTGCTCATTAACCACCATGCACGGGCCTCGATTTCCGCTACCCCAGCCTCAGTTGGGGTAAATGTCATAATCACTTGTTGCCATGGCGAAACAAAAGCAGTCGTCGTAACAACATAGTTGTCTGAAAACCCTGATGAATCAAAAACGATGGTAAAGTTATTTGTGTCTATGACTGTTACCGGATAAGTTTTCCCGTTCAATGCTGTCCATCCCGATTGAGTAATACCGGAAAAGGTCACGGTCTGTCCAGATATATAACCATGACTTGGTTTGTAAATCAAACAAGGATATGAGAAATTCGCCGCAATCTCCATCGTTCCGCCACCAGTGAAGTTCACTGTTTCAGCCTGGAAATTTACACTTCCCTTGCTGTAGAAATACATGGTTCCTGCCGCATTTCCTCCAATCCAGGTGCCGCTTGCAAGCGTGACCGAAGTGACCTTGGCTGTTGCTCCCGAAATCACCCCTGTAGCAGTTTCTCCGACTTCTGGTGCCACTATGTTGCCAGCAGTAAAGTTGACATACCAATAGCCCATCTGTGTAGTATAGGCTTTGCTGACGATGATGTCTTTCGAATAGTTGTCTGCAAAACTGGTAGAGTCCACCGGAACACTGTAACTGTCAGCATCTATCTTGGTCACCGTCCATCTTCCGTTCAACGCAGTCCAACCGGATTGAACGATTCCTGTGAAAGTTACTTCGTCGCCGCTGTTGAGTCCATGTGCAACATGACGTAATGTTGTAGGGTTTGATTTGGCAATTGAATACAACGGAGTACTTCTGGCGAAACATGTCATCAGGGAAGAAATATCGTCCAGCGCTCCCGGCAATTGTCCTCCATGGTAATACAGACTGCCACAAATATCTGTTGCACTTGACCTTGCCATCCATGCTTTGACAGTTACAAGAGCGTTAGCGTTGCAGGCAATTTTTGCCACTGAAAGAGTGAGAGGGTAATTTACGTCTCTGATAATATTTGTGGGCGACAACTTCCATGATATACCAGAAAGAGGAGTGATTCTGCCAACAGTTGCATCCGATATAATCGTACCATAATCAGTATAGATGTAGCTATTATTTTCTATCTTGTCGTGATTCGTAGAATAGACTTTCATGTTTTTGTATGGGTAAGTTGTAGCTCCGGTAAACTCTATTGTGCTGTCGATACTGACATCTTTGAGATAATTCGGACCTGAACTGATACTAATCCCATTCGTATTTCCAACTAAGGATGCTGAATAAATTGTATTGTTATTATTCTCAATTGAAGATGTTCCAAATGAAATTGCTGTTGTATTGTAGTTTATGTTTTTTATCTCTCCAATATAATTCCATTGCCCCAGAACCCAAACCCCTGTAGTGTTGTTGTTGCAATTAGTAACACTACCTATTTTGTTCCCGATTGAATAAAAACCTATTCCAAGGTTGTTGTAGTTACAGTCGGTTATTGTTTTGATGGTATTATAATACCCAAGACGACCATATTGGGATTCTCCTAAATAGAAAGCACACGCTTGATGGTGGTTAGCTTTTATAACCGTATCTACAACAGAAAACTTACTCTCGTCTAAGTTTAAACCATACCATCCGCAAAATAGATTTTTTACAGTCGTAATATAAATATTTGAACAGCCTTGTAAATCGATCTCGGTCCAACTTCCAAAAGAATTACCAATATAGTCTATTGTTGAGTTGGTGGTTGTTAAGAAACGTAAATTGCAATTATCACAAAAATGGTTATTCAAAATGCTATTTACAATTATACCAGTATTCACCGAAGAGTAAATTCCATCATAATTCAAACTAATATCAGATATAGTTTGAATTTTACAATATGAAGCCAATA
>Ga0315284_10016394_pt1 | contig 10519 bp, 8 predicted proteins | sample YL17G09_16_MG_FD_203696 | JGI IMG/M metagenome (GOLD analysis project Ga0315284, IMG submission 203696) | Sediment microbial communities from Yellowstone Lake, YNP, Wyoming, USA - YL17G09_16 | ecosystem: Environmental > Aquatic > Freshwater > Lake > Sediment | place: USA: Wyoming | collected...
GTGTACCCGTCAAAGACCACGAAATCGATCGGGTTGCCGATGAACCGGGCATCGGCAGGGGAGAAGGGGAACTCCGGCAGGAGCGGGGCCATCTGCTCGGAGATCCTGCCCTTTAACGTGGAGCGGGATCGGTTGACGGAATCCTTTCGGATATCCTGTGTGCATTCGAGCTTCCAGCGTTCGAGATCGTTTTTCGCACGGTCTTCGATGACGCTGATCTTTTGACGGAAGAAGAGGTACGCAACGATGAGGCCGATGATGAACGCGATGGCGGGGATGAGGAGGTCGGTGAGAGGCATACCAGTTTTTTAGCTTGGGACATATAGAAACGAATGGGGTGCGGCGTGAATATGACCGGCCCCGGGTCTCGCGTGGAAAAGGTGGGGCACTTTGATAGCATTTTTTAAGATCTTTTTCCTGCACAATAGCGTTTCAAAGGATTTTCTTTTTAAGTATACAAATTAATTTCTTGGATCGATAATTTGCATGATACGAAGAAAAATCTCAAGATCTATTTGACATTACAATCACTGCCAGTGATCCCCAGCACGATTATTCGCAAATGAAGGATATGAATTGTCTGGTGGAATTATATTCCTTCGTTCAAATGCCTCATGAATCCAATCTTGAATTGTCAGCGGATTGGTGTTCCATGCATATATTTTTGCAAATTTACATTCAATATTATCATTTAATCTTGGAGGAATCGTGTGGGGATTGTATGTATTTTCCTTAAAAGTGGGATAAGTAGGGAGAACGATACCTAATAACCCAGAACGGGGATTATATTCAGTATGTCGGATACTCGATCCAATTTCCCAATCAACATGTTTTCTCTTCCAGGTATCTTTTCCAACCAAAACAACAGTGACGGTTGAATCACGTAAATATTCATCTCGAATTTTCTGCCGAACAGCTTCGGTCTTTATTCCAGGATCAATATCTCCCAGTTGTACGGATTTAATTATTGAAATTCCGGATTGTATTAATATTTTTTCGAATTCATCCCAATAATATTGGTCGTTATCGTGATGATAACTTACAAAGACCTTGTGGACTTTAGTTGCCATGGATGACAATTATTTTTCTCATGGATAATATTAACGTAGGAATTTAGGCGGATTGGATTCACTAAAAAATACTTCATGAAAATTCCGATATTTTATCGGTTTTTACCGCATTTACCATAATTTTATTTTCTTTGGTAACCTGTCACTGATTTTCACATGAGATAAATCAATTTCATTCGCTGATTGCCAAAGTGTTTCGAACATAACTTCATAATCTTTGAAACGACTTATTTCCTGACCTCGGTTAAGCAATATATTGGTTTCGTGGCCAAAACCCCTTCGCCCCCCAATACCTGCTGGTTCATAAGGATTAAATTGAATTAACCAGTCATCAATAATAATCAGTGAGCCTTTTGGATCTGTTGAGTGGCATTTAACTAAAAAATTTCCACTTCCCTTTCGCATTCTATCAATTTCAATGAGATTTGCAAGGGCAGAAATCCAATCAGCTCGAATTCTACCTGATCGTGATGCAGCTTCAGATTCTTCTCGTCTGTGATATATTTGTGAATTGTAGTTTAACAGAAGTACTCGAATAGATCCCCCGCTCTTTAGTATTCTCAAGAGATGTTCAAAACCACCGTGGATGGGCTGGAGAGCATTCTCCCCCATTATCTTGACTTTTGTTTCAGCGCATTTCAAACCATGTACGATGATATATGCATCGCGTTGGGGGAGAACTTTTGAATCAAGAGGACCTAGATGCTGTTGGACGAAATTTTGTTTGAGTGTATGCAGATCCGACGCCGATGTGATTCCTAATGTCTCCTCTACAAGAATAACGAATTCTCCAAGAGAAGTTAGCGGAGATTTTGCGTCGTATAAAGGATAAGATTTAATTGTGCTTTCATAACCGGGTGGGATTTTCGATTCTTCATGCAGTGAAATGTAAATCATCGGGACTTTTTTAGATAGCATGATTCTAATTTCTTGTAAAACATAATCAGATAAAGAGGTATAGTCGCTGAGTATAATTATGCCAAGGTTTGCAATTTTGGCCTCGGCAAGGCATCGTTTTTTCCAGTCTTCACCTGGTTTTATAGAAAATTCATCCATAAATACATATATGTCAGGCCAGTTCTGATCAAAGAGCGAATGATAGAATATTCTGGCAATAACTTTATCTTTGTTATGATATGCAATGAAGATGCGTTTCATTTTGCGTTTCATTTTGCTAATCTCCACGATTCGTGGCAATTGGGATTTTGAATAAGCACGATTTTTATACTAGATTTTGAAGGTCTTATTTTTTATTATTAGGTTTTATATCCATTATGCATTTTTGTCAATTTTTTACCGATATATCCTCCCGGATGTAATTTTGCGAATTGTTTTGGTCCAAATTTATTGGATTTTGAAATCACAACTGATAAAGCATCCCCCAATGCCATTGAAACAATTGTGCTAGTTGTGGGGGCTAGATTATGATTGTCTGCTTCAGTGCATTTTCCAATGTTTAAAAAATAATCACAGGATTTTGCTAACTCTGATTCAGGATTTCCGGAAATTAGAATAGTTTTTACCCCAATATTTTTGAATGCTGGCATAAGACAAAATAATTCTTCAGAATTTCCACTGTTTGATATCAACAATATGATATCTCTGTTTGTAATCATGCCTAAATCGCCATGAATTGCTTCAGAGGGATGTAGAAAAAATGATGGCGTTCCTAAGCTCGACATCGTCGAAGAAATTTTTCTTCCAACAATTCCTGATTTCCCAATTCCAGTAACGATGAGATGGCCCTCCAAATTTCTAATAATGTCAACTACGTCACAAAAATTATCATCAATATAATTTGAAAGATTTTTCAATCCTTCAATCTCAATATCAATGACATTTTTTGCCTCCTTAATAAAATTCATAAATTCACCATGAGTCAAGTAGTCATACTACATTTTTAATTTAAGTATTTATCTAGTTTAATCACTCTCTTCAAGTAAGATGAAAACATGCAAAATCAGTGAAATTTCAGTATACTATTTTTCGGAAAAATGTTTTGATAAAATTTTGTAAAAAAACCCGCATGAAACCAATGGCTGCGCGCCAAAGCAATGAAAATTTTGCATCTCCACAAGCAATTTCCGGATATGTCCGAATCACCTGAAATTCTCAAAATTTTCATGGCAAATTCTCCAAACTTTCATGGGGTCATTGAAGAATTTTGAACAGGGAGTGAAGGGTGTCAAATATTTTTTTTACTCGAACCGAGTTGAGGCCCCCATATTATTGAATTGATCTGAGATACACCGAAAAAACGAATATATTAAAAGAAAGATATGCAATCTTTTCATGAAAATTTGATGAGAATGCATTTAGGACAGCTGAGGAAAAATTATGATAAAATGAATGATTTTATTATTTCTTAGAAATATTGATAAATTTTTCTAATTCTTGTTTATACTTAATTAGTAGTCCATTCACTTCCTTCATATCATTGATTAAATCACTATAATGAGGATATTTTCTTTGTATTTCTTGAGGACTTTTACCTCTGTTCTTAGGATCTTCTATTTCTTCTTCGTACCATTTTCTAAAACTGGATTGATATTTAGTTAAATGCGGACGTAGACATTTGTTTAAAATGTCTGATGCCATCAACTCAAGATCATCGCGTTTCTCGCGATAAAAAAGGGTATGATCTGAAATATTTTTAATTTCTTCTCTAATTACTTTGAAAAGCGAATACCAGGAGTTGTATACTTCAAATATTACATCATTTTCTTCATCAAACGGAATCGCAGCCTTCCGTGTTATCAATTCAATATATATCCGATGCGCAATTTTAAGATTTTGATTATTTCTTATTACTTTATAATTAATTTTTGATCCCTGAATATCAAAAGATAACTCTGTTATTTCACGTCTTCGAGGGGAATTTCCCAAGGCGGGTTTTACTGACTGTTGATGGTTTTGACCTCCTTCAACTTCAGAAAGAGCCCTCTCTTCAGCTTTCTTTTTCCAATTTTTTAATTTTTCATTAGTATATCGTTTTACATCGTTATCAATAAGTTTTGCACATTTTTGACAAAGCCAAATACCATTCTCTGGAGACTCCCTTTCTTCGGAAGATAACCTCCTTTTATATCTCGGTCCACCAGACGAAGCTGCAGTAATATGGGAAGCGACACCTACGTTAATAGCTTTTTCTGGATTTTCTTGTGGACCACTTGTTAATATTCGGCATTTTGGGTTCGAACAACGATAACCCACCCGTTTTGCAAGAGTATCTTTAACACTAGGTGAAAAATCGTCACGCATATCAATTGATCCTCTAGTAATTTACTATTTAATATCTCTGCAGAATTTATTTTTTAGATGAGAAATACTGATCTCCAAAAGAGTGTAAAATTATTTCATTTCCTCGGCATATTGAAAATCAGCCAATCAACATTTTCTATGTATTTTTTTTGTTCTGGATCATATTTAAGAGGGATTTTACAATTTAATCTCTCCAAATAGGGTAAAAGCGGTCGTTTTGGGGGGTATTTTTCTTCCCTTTCATCTAAAGCACCGTATTCCCATCCAAATTTTTTCATATAGGGTTTAAAACCAAAACCATCGAAGAAATAATGGCCATCCAGTAAGGTCATATACCACATGCTGGGAATACCACCAATATTTGGTCGAAGAGGAATTTCCTCACAAAGCTTGTCAAGTATTTTTTTCCCTTCACTATCCTTTTTTCTCTCAAAGTGATTCTGTAATTTCTCCAAAGAAGGAAAAATGACCGGTGGGCTGACAAAAAGAACTGGCTTTTTTTGCATGCAAGCCATCACAATTTCATGCACAGTTCCGACACTGTAAATGTTTGTGGGAGCATATGCGATGAGAAAGTCACTCGTGTCCACCATTCGCAGATCTATGTGCATTGTTGACCAAAACTCCAGATTCAGTTCAGCACGGCAGCAATCACCAACCTCAGAATCTTCAAAAGACCAGGTATTCCGCTTTTTTGTTGAGAATTCATCCTCTTTGCCATAATGATGCATGCCGATTACTTCGGGTTTATTCCAAGGATCGTAAACCTTGGTCCCAAGTGACTTCACAAACTGACTAACCCTTTTACGCCATCCCTTTTTTTTCTCTTCGACTCGCGATGCGACAAAATCCATGGGTCCCGATAGGTACACAGTTGCACCAGAAAGGATGTGTTCTTTCTTCCTTAGAAATTCGGAACGGTTGGCTAATTTCATTTGGAGTGATCCAGATTCCAGATCGCATTTTGTTTCAGACATAATCTCTTCCTTCTTCGACAGCAATTACAATCCTTGTTTTAGCTCAGCTTGGATAATTATAACTAAGCCAAGACGGATTTGAAATTTTCATTTATCAGTGCATAGCGTTCGTAGAATATTTTATTTTTCTATCTGATGATCTTGAAAATATACTCCCGAGAATTTAAAAGTAATCGGGTAGAGAGAGAAAATATGCAAAAATTACTGATTAGTGTCCGAGGACCAAAAGAAGCCATCGAAGCTGCAAAGGGTGGAGCTCATATTGCTGATGTCGAATATCCAATATCCGCTCTTGGAACACCATACCCATTAAATATTGTTGCAGTTCGCAATAGGCTAAACCAAAAAGGTTACAAAAAGGTTCTTATTTCAACGAATATCGGTGAGAAACAACATGATCGCGCTTCAACTTGCCAGGCAGCACTTGGAGTTGCGACAGCAGGGGCAGATATCATCAAATGCGGCTTGGCAGAGCTGCCATTGCAAGCAGCAGTGTATCAGGGACAATCGTTGGTTCGCACTGTGAAAAAGTTTTACCCTAAGAAGAAAGTGATCCCTGCTGTTTTTGTAGACAAAGATTTGAGACGATTCTTTGAGCCTTTTAAAGACAGCCAAGAACTTGTTACCAAAATAAAAGCGGATGGTATTCTTTTAGATACTTTTAATAAATCGATGGGTAGTGGACTATTGGACTCCTGTAATCTCCAAGAAATCGCGGCTTTAGTCTCCACCTTCCACAATTCGAAAAAAGAGGTTTGGATTGCAGGTTCTATTACCCTTAAGGAACTTCCGGAACTCTGGGCCACTGAGGTGGATGTCATTTGTATTAGAGGAGCTGCATGTGAACAAAAGGCCAGTGGTCGCTTTGGGGAAGTGAAAGCGAAAATCGTAGCTAGACTTGTGGAGACAATACTATAGTACAAAGGACAGTTTCATATTATTGTGTTTGCAAGTAGATCTCCATTATATAATGTAAAATGTAAGGGATTCTATTAATCCAATTTTTGATAACTTAGTCCAATCCTTCAAGCACTCGCCACACTCTTCTGTATACTTTCCCTTCCCTAGTTCCCAATGCATTTTGCCAACTGTTCTCATCCATACTACAAAGTTGGTCTCTTACGTTATTGAGGGGTTGATTTAAAATATTGTTCATAGATCTTGCGAGGGGCATCGCTGCGGTTCTTGGCACACCTAATAACCTCAAAGCAATAGCTGTATCATCGTTTACTCCATAGTAAACCCGCGAAGGAAGATTTCTCAATAATTTGAATTGTTCTTCTGGTAGATCTCCACCAGTTATTGAAAGGAGAGCTCCTAAACCCCACGACGCAGTTTGAGTCAACTTACCATAGAGGTTTTTACCACAATCGGTCATCCCTCTTGTTAGGTCATTATCTCCCTCATCCATGAAATATTTCCGGGAAATATCGGGGATTGTAGCTCCATTTACCCAATCTTTAATAATTCTAGCCAATTTTTGTCCATCGGGATATCTTCCACCGGTAACCGCATGAAGATTTTCTCGAAGTTCAGGCACTTTGAGTAATACACCCATCATCCCTTCCAAATCTCTGTTAGTTGGACTGAATAATGATGCAGAATTCCATGCAGTTGATCGAATTCCCTCTCTTGATGAAGCAGATAAAACTATGCGTATACTATTTAGTGAGAAGCCGGTGCTATCCACTAATTTTATCGGTTGACCTGGCTTCTGAAGATAATGTGCGTATGAATTTACACCATCTAGCAATCTATTTGCTAAAGCTGGATCTTGTATTCGTAACTTTTCGAAACCAAATGTACCCCGTAACACTTGCTCGATTCTATCAGTAAATTCTTCTGGTTCACCCATCTGATAATAGGAGTGCGCTAAATATTGAACAAAAGCGGACCATTCAGGTTTTTTATACACTATATCCCCAAGGTCACTAAGGTCTCCTCTCATCATTTGATCCGCTTCTTTCGCTAATATGATAAGAGCAGAATTGAGCTCATTCTCCTGATTATCAATGAATTCACGAAGAATTGCTTCTTTGGATGCATCCTTTGCGACTAATGCAACAACACCAAGACTTCCTTGATCGACACGTCCTGCTCTACCTGCAACATTCCAAAAGTCTTCAGGAGGCATATCGACACCATATGGATATTGGTGCGAGGCCATCACTACTCCGGAAACGGGGAAATTCACCCCCTGTGCAATAGTTGTTGTCGCAACAAGAATTTTTAATTGGTTTTCTTCGAATAACCATTCCATTAAAGATCGGACATCATCGGACAGTCCTGCATGATGAACTCCAATACCATATGACAATAAACTAATAAGTGGGAAATCAGGACCAAATTCTAACTTTAAGAAATCTTGAACGAGTATTATTTTTTCCGAAAGTGTTTGAATTTGGTTCTCTTCTATTTTTAATTGTTCAGCTAATGACCACACCCAATCAGGACGTGTATGCATCACGATTACTGCTCCACGTTTTTGGAGGTATTGTGCAGTAACCGCGGCTAGTGTACTTTGATTTGTAACCTGTTTGAACGTGGCTGCAATATTTTCATTTTTGGGTAAGACCAACAAGTCATCGACAACAAGAGTGTGTTTTGTTGTGCGAATTGTGACCATCCGAAGATCATAATCATAACTATGATGATTGTGTGCTACACCTCTATTTGCCTGAACAATCCCAATCACTCGATCATTAGGTTGCCAATCAAGTGATACACTGATATCTTGACTATTTTGTCCACCAAGCCAACGTGCAACTTCTCGGGCATTACGAATAAATGGAGTTAATAACAGAAATTGAGCTTGTTGGCATTCGTTGTTTATAGTTGAGAGAAGTAATTCGAGTTTTAATCCGCGATGTGTATCCTGAATATTATGTGCTTCATCAACAACAACTAATGTTAGCGGACGCCCGATTTTTGCTTCCCATCCTTGTCGAAGCATTAAATCCAGTTTTTCGGGAGTTGTTACTAAAACACGGAACTCTTGCGATTGATCCTGTTGTTGAAGAATTTCAACTTCTATACTATCAATTTCTAATGCAGGGCTTACTTGTTCAACGAGGATGTCCAATGGTTTAAAATCACGTCTGAGTTGCCAAGCAATTTGGTTTACTAATGTTCTGGTGGGAGCTAAGTATGCTACCCATCCACGTTCACGATCAAATTGGTTTAAAGCTTGTAAAATTCTGAATTCTGCTATCAATGTCTTTCCGCTTGAAGTCGGTAAACTAACTACAACGGCTCGCCTACTCGATCCCAATAATCCCTCTTCAGCTAAAGCTCTACGTTGAGGAGGTAACATATCGAAAATTGCCCGATTTCCCCTTCCTCTGTCAACGAGGGTTTTTACAAATTTTGTCACTCGTGAATTGACCGATCTGGTAACTGTCCAGATACAATTATCAGCCATTTGGTACGAGCATGCGGCGAGAAGTCGTGCTAATGGTTCTAAATCTACTAATTGCGCAGTTTTGCAAACAGAAAGTACACGATCAAAATGCACATCGAGAAGTTGGTGAATTTGATATTTTCCGTCTACAACTCCATCTGTAATATATACTGCAAAAACTTCTGCTGCTTTTGTGAGATGGTAAAGACCAATCAATTCAAGAGCGGATATTTTTGCATGACTAATATCTTGATTTTCTAGATATCCAATTTCAAATTGTTCCTGTGACTCACGAAGGGATTTGATCCTTTCCAATACTTTATCGCGATCATCCCATCCTTGTTTACGAATTAATCGGAGCCAAATATCCAATACTGTTGCCCAAGTGCGTTCTCTCCAATCATCAGACTCTAAAGGTAATGTCTGCCATTCATTCTCACGGAGTAATCGTGCAGCATCTGCACCCATTTCACCTAAAACTGCAAGAGAACTCGCACGAAGTAAAAATTTTGCCGAAGCAATTGAATCGCTAGGTCTTGGTAATACCCTGTATAATCTAAATGCATCTCTGGCACAAGACCGACGTTCATTAATATCAGCGTCTTTCCGTATTCTCTCTTCAATATTAAGATCAAGGACCACTAACTCAAGTACTTCAGCTGTACGTTGAATTTGTGTGTAATCCTCAACAATATCTCTCTCACCATAGACTTCTCGAAGAATCTGAATTTGACTCGCTTGCTTTAATGCATGAACTCTCCTGTCACCCAAAACATTAAGCAAACGGTGTTGGGTCATGCCTTTGAACCTCCAATATAATCAGGCAAAGTGTTAATCGAACATGGTAGGTAGATTGCAACCAATCTGCATGTTGTAGGATCTTGAAGTATTTCCGCAAGTGCATGACCACGGTTCTTTAAATCAAGATAATTTGGTTCAGTATCCCGAATTAACACTCCAAATAATGCAACCGATTTGTTTCCTGAATTAAGATATAATGTCAATGCTGAATCATGGAGTCGTTCAAAATATGCATTCCCTTTACATCTTGGCCATAGCCAAAATAATAATTGGAGAACTATACCTAAATCAGAGGAGAGTCGGTCGAGTTGATGAATCATACCGCTCCTTCCCTTCATTATTCCCGGGGGAGTTTTCACATCGCTAGATGTTTTTACCTCTCCGAGAACAATCCGAACAGTACCTCCTTCAATTTCAAAACCAACAAGATCCGCTCCAGGAAGGCTTGCTAATGGTGTTTTTTTATCTCGTTCAGAATTCCAAGGCCAAATGACCTTATAATTATTCTTTAGATATACTTCAGCGATGGCCTCTCCTATCGCCCAGTCTCGCTCTTCAAGTACTTCAGATGAAAGTAATTTTTCCAGATTTTTTCGTCCAAAACCTGTTAATACAAGACTTCGTAAATGTTTTTCATATTCTTTGGTAAACTCTTCGTCATGAATTCTCGCTGTAACATCCTCAATCATTAAATGTTCAAATATTTCCTTATCAGAAAAACAGATTCCATACCATGATACCTGATTTTTTTGTCCTTCATAAACGATAGGAGAGGGTGAAGCCTCTGTCATGGTAATTTCTCTTGATTCATTACATGAATTCTAAGATATTGTCGAAATATTTCATACATAGACAATTATTCTTAATCAATTTAACATTAAGAGATGAAGGTAATAAATTATTGTATTTTCTCGTTGAAGATAAACAAAAACAAAGGTATCTGTTCATGAATCTTAATGTAAATACCAATAATCGCATTTTTCCTATGAGGTAACTTTCACCCCCCCCTC
>Ga0315284_10016395_pt1 | contig 10518 bp, 10 predicted proteins | sample YL17G09_16_MG_FD_203696 | JGI IMG/M metagenome (GOLD analysis project Ga0315284, IMG submission 203696) | Sediment microbial communities from Yellowstone Lake, YNP, Wyoming, USA - YL17G09_16 | ecosystem: Environmental > Aquatic > Freshwater > Lake > Sediment | place: USA: Wyoming | collected...
ATTCACCCCCCACCGACGAACAAAAATAAATAACAGAACGGAAGCGAAGGCCGAGCCACCAGACGCGACCCCGCGACATTTCACGGAGCGACGACCAGCAGGGAGGAGCGGAGTGAAGTAGGGTTTTAATTTTAGGCAAAGATTAAGTAATAAACCCAATATTTACAACGGCTTTTGACTTGGCTACATAGTCATTTAGGCCATAAGCGAATGACTACCCAAATGACTGGGTAAAAACCTATTTCCAAAGTCAGATTTTTTTGGTAAAATAAGTTCGAGCGGTGTTGTAAATACACTCCATATTCAAACAGAAATCAGTTTTAGAATTTTTTTGATGGGCGGCTTCAACAGCCGCCCATTGTATTTCCGCCAAACCGCGCGCTTCGCGCGCGGTAAGTGTCAGGTTCAATCCGAAAATTTTTAATGCGAATGATTTTTTGAGGGGTAAATTCAAATCATCTTTGTAAAAAGGTATCCCGCAATTAATGAGATCAGAAAAAAGAAAATAAAAGTGAATATCGCCGCTTCCAAGGCTATTTTCCTCGGCTCTTTTTTTGTCGGATAATGGTGCACCCATTCATTGTAGGTAATAAGATAAGCCATCAGAGAGGCTAAAAATCCAAAAACAACACCAATTCCAAGAAAAAGATTGTAAGCTGGGTTAGCCATTTGTAATAATTAAAGTTTTGAAAGTTTCCTTTATTTCTTTTAGGGTTTTTACTTTTTTACTCATTCTCATTTTTTGTGCCGTTATCTCGGCGGTCGTGTTTTGTTTTGTTAAAAGCGCGGTTTCTATGGCGGTCAAGACATCTTTTTGGACAGAATCAGCGGTTTCGGTAATATGCTTGCGGTAATCTCTAACCAATTGCTCCATTCTTTGGGAAAAATCATAACGCGCTTTGCCACAATGGCGGTCTACCATCATTTCGGCTTTTTCTTGCGCTTCTTTAAGAATTAATTTATGCGCCAATATTTTGGGTAGGGCTTTTCTCGCCAGATCAATCGTCATGCTCAACATATCTGATTCGTCCGTTGTCTGAAATCTAAACTCAATTTCCGGCGGTAAAACCTCCTGCGCGTAAAACTGCCGATCGGTGATTCCAAAAAGCTCGGCCGAAAAACTGGTAAGTTGTTCAATAATTTTATTTATGCGATTCGCAAATCGCTTGAGGATTTTTTCAATACGGCTTTTTAAAACCTTTTCTTCTCCGACGCGCCAAGCGCCGAAAATATCTCTTATTTGTGTATCAATAAAATCATTCATAAGCTTGGTAAATTGAGTGTTGTTATCCGATTTATGTTTAATCGCAAGACTCTCAACTTGGCTTATGAGCCATTTGGTTTTTTCTTCTTTTAACTTCTCAAGGTCGTCAATAAGCGTTTCGGTTTGAAGCACCTTGACTTCTTCGGCCAGAAGCCGGCCGCTGTCTATTTCTTCTTGTCCGCTCTCCTCGATAAACTTTTTTAATGCCACGATTTTATTTTCTAATTCATTAAGAGGCAATTCAAGCGATTTTTCTTCAAGCTCGGTAAATAGCATTTCTTCGTTGATAAAGTTATTCGCCTTTTCAATCGCTGATTTAAGGAGCGTCTCCCCCTTTTCGTTCATAAGAAATTGCTCAAGCGATTGTTCAAAAAACGGCAATCCGCTCCTATCTAACTTTTGCTGATTATCCTCGCTCTTTCCTTCCATTGCCTCTTTGGCTGAAAGCGGATAAATCTTTACATCGTTAAAACCGGCTTCTTCTTCAATTATTTTTTTGCTGAAAGCCAGCGATTCATCCCAATCTTGTTTGCTCACTGTGTCAATCTTGTTTTGAATAAAGAAAGTTTTAACTACCAGATTTTTGAGATCGCGTAAAAAATGAAGCTCGGCTTGCGTAAGAGGCGGATCAACGCTCACCAGAAATATGGCAGCATCGGCCCGTGGCAGATATTCATAGGTGGTTTTCGTATTATGTTCATGCACCGAAGCAATGCCCGGCGTATCTATAATCTGAACTTCGTTTTTCAGATATAAAGATGGATAGGTTATTTCAACGCGATCCACTTTTTTCTCATTTTTAGGATTATATTTTTCTGTTACGAAGAGAGGCAGATCGGCAAGCGAGATTTCTTTTTTTGAACCATTTTCAAAAAAGGCGGTGATTTTTAACTCCCTTCCATAGCTAAGTATCGTAATGATTGAGGTCAAAGGAATAATCGCCGTAGGCAATAAATCTTTGCCCAAGAGAGCGTTGATAAATGTGGTTTTGCCTCGCTTGAACTGCCCGACAACCACAAGGGAGAAAACATCGGCTTCCAGTTTAGTATGAAGCGATTGTAAAGCAATTTTAATGCGTTCGCTTGCGGCTACGCTTCCCAGTTTTATTAAACTGTCACCGATTTCTTTTTTAGTTTTTGAGTATAAATCCAGCATAAAAATATTTTAGACACTTTTTTTATTTCGCAATCCATAGAGCAAAATTGCCGAACTAAAACTTAAAATAGCGGCATATAAAAATCCAATTGATGGCGATAAGGCCGACCAAAGAAAACCGACCATAAAACTGGAAATAAAATCGCCAATGCCATCAACGGTTTGCAAGACGCCATAGCCAGTTCCCCGAAGGTGCGATGGTAGTAAGTCCGCGGCATACGCTTTTTCAAGCGTAGTATAAACCGCCGCGCTAATTCCAGATAAAATAAAGAGGATAACGAAAAACCAAAGTGTTGAAATCGGATACGCAAGGCCGAGTGAGAGGATGCCAAAAACAAAAAATCCAAATAAAGCCAGCAACGTTTTCCTGCCAAAGATGTCGCTAAAATAACCGACAAGAAAATCGGCGACCGATTGGACTGCGTTACGCAAAGCATACAGCAAAACAACGAAACCGCCTGTAAGAATTAAACCGGCTGTCGGGTTTAACACTTCCTGCGCCCGAAGTATTAAAAGAGTGCGGTTAAAGTTAGCAATGCCGAATAAAAACATGACGAAAAGAAAAAAGATAAATTGTTTTGGTAATGTTTTAATATCTTTCCAGAAACCCAGAGATTGAGCTTCATCATCTTTTGGCTTTTCTTTTGTGAGCGATATGATAATCAATATAGCCAAAATGCCGGGGATAAATGAGAAGAGAAAAATAGAGCGAATACCAATATGCGCAAGCGCAAAAAACACAAAAAGCGGTCCGGCAATCGCGCCAAGCGTATCCATAGCGCGATGAAATCCGAAAGCTCGGCCATAGTATTTTGGCGAAACAGAATCGGCGATAAGAGCATCGCGGGGTGGTTCTCTTAAACCTCTTCCCATCCAAGCAAGCGTTCTATACCACAACACTCCCCACCAGCTTGTAGCAAAACCAGTGAGACCAGCAAAAATCCCAGTAAAGGCATAGCCGATCACTGCCAGCCCCTTTCGTTTTTTAATCTTGTCGCTCATCCAGCCAGAAAATGTTTTAACAAAACTTGATGCCGCATCAGATACGCCGCTTATTATGCCCAATAATTGCGGGGCTAATGAAGCGCCCACAAGATTTACAAGAAGAGTAGGCAAAATCACTGTAGTCATTTCGTGGCTCATATCACTAAAAAAACTCGTCAGCCCTAATCCGAAAATATTTTTATTAAGCCAAGAATGCGTCTCTTTTTTATTGTTTATTTTATCCATAGATAAAAAATAAATGCCTCTACCTTGTTTGGTAGAGGCTATCAGCTCTGTAGTGAGCGTTTATAGCGAGCCTCATCGCTAAATAATGTAATTTTTAAGTTTTCATTAAATCGTCAATGCTAATATCCAACGCTTTTGCAATCTTCTGAACTGTTTCAATCGTTGGATTTGGTTTATCATCAAGCTCCATTTTAACAATGGTTTGAAGCGACACATCGGCAAGTTTGGAGAGCTTGTCTTGTGAGATTCCTTTTACTTGGCGGAGGCGTTTGATGTTTTTGCCTATTGTGGACATATTATACTATAATATAAGTATTGTGATATAATAGCCGTATCACCTTTATCATAATATTATCAAATAAAGCCGCGTTTATCAAATTATGACTACTTATTTTCTCTATGCCCGCAAATCAACTGATGTTGAAGACAAGCAAGTTAGGTCTATTGATGACCAGCTTGCCGTGTTGCGGGCGTTGGCCAAAGACGAAGGGCTAACTATCGCCCGAGAATTTATTGAAAAACAATCGGCCAAGAAGCCCGGCCGTCCCGTGTTTAACGAAATGCTCGCCTTAATTGAAAAAGGCGAAGCGCAGGGAATCTTATGCTGGAAACTTGATCGCTTGGCTCGCAATCCGGTGGATAGCGGCCGGATCAGTTGGCTACTCCAACAGGGCACTATCCAGCACATCAAAACGCACAACCGCAGTTTTTACCCGACGGATAATGTTTTGATGACGAGCGTAGAGTTTGGCATGGCCAATCAGTTTATTCTTGATTTGAAAACCAATACCAAACGCGGCCTTGACGCTAAAGCGAAGCGTGGCGACTATCCGGGCCGCGCGCCGCTCGGCTATATCAACGACTCCCGCATTAAGCTTGTAGTCATTGATAAGAAAAAATCAAAAATCGTGAGGCGCGTGTTTGAACTCTACGCCGAAGGCAACTGGCGGCTGGAAGACGCGGCCAACTTTTTTGCGGAGCATGGTATTAAAACCAAAGGCGGCAATCCGATGAAGCGCGACAATGTGTCTTATCTTTTATCCAATCCTTTTTATGTTGGCCTGTTTCGCTATACCGGAGAACTTCACGAAGGCAACCATGAGCCGATAATTACAAAACAACTTTTTGATAAGGTTCAGGCCGCCTTGAAAGCGCGGAGCAAGCCGCCGGGAAACCCAAAGAATAATCCGCAAGCTCTTTGCGGCGCTATCCGGTGCGGCACTTGCGGCATGATGATAACCGCCGAGCACAAGATAAAGAAGCAGAAAAACGGCAATGTCCACAAATACACCTATTATCGGTGTACCCGAAAGAATAAGGCAGTCCCGTGTTCCGAGCCGCCTGTCCGCGAGGAAGTGCTTGACCGGCAGTTATCAAACCTTCTCAAAAATTATGCCATGCCGAACGATTGGGCGGCGGAGATTACAAAGATGGCCGACAGGGACGAGCAGAAAGCCGTCCGATCTACGGCCGTTCTTATCCAAGAGCTACAAACGGAAATACAGAGTATTTCCTTAAAACTCCAACGCCTTCTTGACGCATATCTTGACCAAGATATTGAGCAGGAAATTTACCGCTCCGAGAAGGCAAACCTTCTCTCCCGCAAGAAGTCATTGGAGGAGGAAATCGTCAATCTTGAACAAGGGGCAATTGCTTGGGTTGAACCCCTGCGCAATTGGATAAAAGACGCTCAAACGCTGAACGAAATGACAGAAACGACCCCTTTACCCCTCAAAAAATCATTCGCATTAAAAATTTTCGGATTGAACCTGACACTTACCGCGCGCGAAGCGCGCGGTTTGGCGGAAATACAATGGGCGGCTGTTGAAGCCGCCCATCAAAAAAATTCTAAAACTGATTTCTGTTTGAATATGGAGCGGGTAAGGGGAGTCGAACCCCTGTCAACAGGTTGGAAACCTGTAGTAATAGCCGTTATACGATACCCGCACGGCACCGTTATTGCCTCAAAACCAGCAGTACTGTACTATTCTTTCTTGATTTTTGCAACGCGTTTGATACGCTGAAAAAGAAGCAAACACCATGAGCGGTATAATCGCGCCAAAAAAACTGCGGATGATCGGAGGAGCAGTAGTGCTTATCTTTGTGCTTGCCTTTATTGCCTATATTGCATCGCCGCTTGCGCGCAATCACATTCCCGACGAGTTCGACCAGTCCCGCCAGCTTTCCGCTTCAATCGCCAACGGCATTGTCGGAATGGTGCAGGAGTCAACGGGAAACCTGAAAGCGGTCCGCGACGCCGAGCACGAGGGTGAAGGCCTCAAAGCACTCGATGCGGTGCTTGCGGCAACACAGCAGACCCGCCAGATCAGCGACAAGGCAAGCGACCTTGCTCGGGAACTTGAAAAAATGGCCAATCAGATAGTTTCCATCTCCCCGGATAAGGCGGCGCAGACCGCGCTGGTTGCTATCAGTTCGGAGACGGCGCTCCTGAATCAGGTGTTGGTGTACAACGGCAACCTCAATAAACTTCTGTTCATGTTGCGGGAGCGGTTTATCCAGGGGACCGTGACGCTCGATGAAGTCAACAAGGTGATTGAAGAGCTCAATGCAACCGCCGACTCCATCAACAATCTCAACGTGCAGTACCGGCAGTTGATGGAATCGTTCGACCAATACTATAAATAGGAAGTGAGAGACGGGAGAGAGTGGTGACTCAAAGGGCCTGTAGCTTAGTGGCAGAGCATCCGGTTTGCATCCGGAAGATAGGGGTTCGATTCCCCTCAGGTCCACGAACCAGATTCACCCATCTTTACGATGGGTGAATCTGGTTCTATGATTTGGGGAATCGAACGTTGGAATAGATTTTTTCAGCAGAAAAAATCTGTGAGGCGGTGCCCAGACCTTGCGCGAGCGACGGCGAGCGCAAGAGTCGCGGGCGATTCCCCTCAGGTCCACAATCCTAAACTTTGTGCGAAATTTCTTTGAAAATAATTCCTGACGCTCGGGCGTGTAAAAAGGAAGGTGATTGGAGGAAAGGAATTTTTGCCCGCTCTTGCTTTTCCGCCACCGGAAAAGCCTGTTGAGTTATGATGGATATTCTAATTTTGAATATTCCATTATTGAATATAACATGGTAATATAGTTATGGGCAAGACGATTCGTTCAACTGAATATAAGACTGTGACAAGAAAGCTCCGAAAAGCACGCAAAGAGGCAGGTTTAAGCCAATTACTGATTGCGAAAATGCTTAAGAAATCGCAGTCTTATATCTCCAAAGTTGAGGCTGGAGAACAAAGAATTGATGTAATAGAGCTAAAGAATTTAGCCAAGCTTTATTGTAAATCTCTTGATTATTTCATAAAATGAAGACAAGAAAAATTACGGGCAGAGTTCAGAGAATAATCCGTGAGACTGCCCGCAGAGCGAATTGCGACATCCTAGACAACAGAAGGCTTATTCTGAATCAGAATCCGATTCTTTACTATCAGCCCGATTTCGTCTTACTTAAAAGAAGCTCTCTTGTTATAATTGAGATTGAATTATCTACAGATGCCAGAAAATCAATAACGGGAGATATAGTGCGTGCGGGACTGGTGGGTGCGAATACTTTTATAGGTATTACAAAGGATTTGAAAACAGCAAAAACAATAGAAAAATACGGAGAAGTATTTACGCAGCGTATTCGCGAGATATCTTTCATGAAAGTTTTTGGTATTGCGGCAACTGATAAAAAGTTTTCGGGTAAATTGACAGCAATGCTACAATAAAGTATATGGAATTCAAAAAAGAGCATCCACTATATTTTGAATCGAGCGGGAGGCTGGTAACTATTCTCGGCAGAGAGTCAATTTCGAATCCGAATATTGCACTGATTGAAACTATTAAAAATGCTTATGATGCTGATGCAGAAAAAGTAGATGTGGATTTTGAAGAAATCAGAGCTCATCATGGAGGGAAAATAATTATCAGCGACGACGGCATCGGCATGACGGAAGAGAATATTAAGGAACGATGGATGAGGCCAGCAACTGACAATAAACTGCATGAACCTTTTACCAGAAAATACAAGCGGCGCAGGATCGGCGAAAAAGGCATCGCCAGATTTGCACTTTCTACTCTAGCTCAAGAAGTTGAACTAATTACAAAGCCCACGGGGACAACAAAGGGCTATAGATTATCCCTTGATTGGAACAGATTTGAAGAGGAGGGCGGCTCCTTTGAGAGAACTCCTGTTGACTTTGCGTCTTTCAGTAAGAAGAAAACAGAACATGGTACTACTATCAGGTTGTCCGGTCTCCGGCATAAATGGGACAAGGAAATGCTGGAGAAGTTAATCCGTGAAGCCGAACTGATTACACCGCCAACATCAAGGCCGGACAATTTTGAAGTTAATATACAGGTTCCTGATTTTCCTGACATCAGTGGTCAGACTTTAAGTAATAGATTTCTAAGGGTTGCGCCCTATAGTTTTGAGGCGAAACTTGATGCACAAGGATTTTTGAGATACCGAATCAGAACCCCTAATGGCAGTAAAAGATACCCCAGAACAAAAACCACAAGGTATTCATGCGGATCTGCAGAATTCACTTTCTGGTTTTTGCCACGGCAGAAAGGAAATTACGACCTGCTCGGGATTGATTTACAGGGCATCCAGATAGATGAAATTAAAAAATTTCTTGATGAGTGGGGAGGTATAAAGCTCTATCGGGATAATTTAAGAGTCAAGCCGTATGGAGATCCCGGGAATGACTGGCTGGGACTTGAATCATTAAGAATAAATCTCCCAAGTGTTATGCCTGGGAATGACCAAGTTTTTGGTTATGTAAAAATTACCCAAAAAGGCAATCCATCAATAATTGATACTTCGACACGCGAAGGTGTCGTTAATAATGTTGAGTTCTTAGATCTTAAACAGTTTGCCATAGATGCCGTTAATTTCTTCGGCACCATAAGAAGGGCTCTTGAAGGTAAAAGAGAGCGAGGGAGGGGGGAGAAACGGCAGAAAAAGTTAAAGCCATTAAAAGTATTGCCGAAGGCAATAGTACTGAAACCGAAAGAGACTTTCCTTGACTTCGGCAAAAAATATCCTGAGATTTTTTATGCGAGGCTGGAGAGCGAAATCAACGACGCCTTCCGTTATAATCTTCCCAATGCCGTTCTTATGCTTACCAGAAAGGTGGTGGAGAATCTTGTTTATAACCTCATGGAAGAAAAATTCCCTACCGAAAAGGATTTACGATGGGATACCAGAAGGGATCGGCCATTGGAACTTAGTAGATTAGTGTCTAATTTTTCTGACAGAGCCTCGTTATTTGATGGTGAACAGAAAAGACTTGTATTGAAAGTCGTTTCGTTGATGGGTCGTTTCAGAAAAGAGGCCAATCTAAAAGCACACCAAATTATTGATTATCTTGATGATCGGAGCGAGTTAAAAGCCCTAAAGATACCGGATATCATTGAGCTTTTGTTAAAACTTATCAGAAAAAACAGAGAATAATATGGCTATCTACAGAAATGTCATAGACCTTTTTTGCGGAGCTGGGGGTATGAGTGCCGGTTTCCAGAAAGCCGGTTTCCGCATACTATTAGGTCTTGATATAAGTCCTTCCAGTGTTGCAACTTTTGCCGCCAATCATCCCAATGTCAAAACTGTGTGTGCTGACATAGTCAAGGTAAAAGGAGCAGAGATAAAAAAGCTTTTAAGTGGAAAAGAAATTCACGTTGTTATCGGCGGACCACCTTGTCAGGGATTTAGTATGGCAAGAAAGAGAAATCCAAAAGATCCGCGTAATAATCTTCCGTTGGAGTTTCTACGCATAGTTAATGAGGTACGCCCTGAATATTTCGTTTGTGAGAATGTTGTAGGTATTTTATCTGCAAAGTTACTGGACGGGGTACTGGTCAAAAATAAATTTACTAATCTGGCGAGAAAGATGGGTTACCGGATAGAGTATAGAGTTCTAAATGCTTCTGATTTTGAGACGCCGCAAGCGCGTAGGAGGGTTATCTTTATCGGGACGAGACTTAACAAGCAAATCAAATTCCCAGAAGGCGACGGCTATAAAGCAGCTATATCCGCCGAGACTTTACTTAAAAGAAATTTGGTGGATAAGAGATACTTTTTCTCCCAAAAACTCATAAGAGGTTTCCAGCGAAGGGAAAAAGAAAATTGGCGACGCGGTTTTGGATTCCGGTGGCAGTTCTTAAAGATAGGCATTCCTTCTTATACGATCCCTGCCCGTTATTGGAAGGACGGGGCAAATGCTCTTATCAGATATAAGGATGGAGCGGTGCGGAAGTTGACAGAAATTGAATGTGCGAGAATACAGGGATTTCCCGATGAGTACATTTTCCTCGGGAATAAACGCGAGATTTATGAAGAAATAGGAAATGCTGTACCCCCTCCTCTGGCCGCAGCTGTTGCTAAGAAGTTATACGCAGGAGAGAGCGGCCGCGGCGGTGCTTACACCTCAGAATCTTCACAAGCTTTGCGAGTATCTGCTCGGAGTTTTTCTCGACGTCATGCTCCCATATCCGTATAACTGACCAGCATTTCCTTTTCAATTCTTTATTTACTTTTCTATCCCTTCTTAGATTCTCCCGAATTTTTTCCATCCAGAATTTCGATCTTGTCTTGGGTCTGGTAAAACAAACGTGGCATCTGTGCCAAAAACAGCCATCAACGAAAATTACCACATGATTTTTAACAAAAACTATATCCGGCTTTCCGTAGAGGGAATTATAATTAACTCTATAATTCCCGAATCCTGCCTTGGAGAGAAGTTTGCGGAATTTAACTTCGGGCCTCGTATTTCTAGCTCTAATCTGGGACATATTATAACTTCTCTGTTTTTTTGTGAGGACGTCAGCCATAGATCGTGTGGCTCAATTTTAACAGGCTTTTCCGG
>Ga0315284_10016397_pt1 | contig 10518 bp, 10 predicted proteins | sample YL17G09_16_MG_FD_203696 | JGI IMG/M metagenome (GOLD analysis project Ga0315284, IMG submission 203696) | Sediment microbial communities from Yellowstone Lake, YNP, Wyoming, USA - YL17G09_16 | ecosystem: Environmental > Aquatic > Freshwater > Lake > Sediment | place: USA: Wyoming | collected...
CCGGCCCTGAAGCCGCAGTTCCGCGCCCCCCCGCCCTCGCCGCGGGCCTAACCGTTTCGCCGGCCCGCTTGCGGGCCGCGCTGCCGACCGCGCCGCGCAAGCGCGGCGGCGAAACGGGCCTTTGTTGCTTCGTCACTCCGTCACTTTGTTACTGCGTCACTTTTTTTCATCCCTTCGGCTCGGGCGGTTTCTTGAGCCACGCCTCGTAGGGTTCGATGGAGTCGGCCTTCAGGTCGGTGACCTGGGCCAGGGCCGCCAGGTAGGCCGGCTTCAGGGCGTCTTGCTTCTCCGCTTTGTAGGCCGCGATGAGCGCGGCGGCGGCGTCCTTCGAGCCCTTCGGGGCCAGGCCCGCGACGGCCTGGATCGCGTTGGCCCGGGCCCAGACGCCATCGGCCTTCAGGACGCCGATGACAAGCGGCAGGACGGTTGCGGTCGCCGGATCGGCCGGCTTCAGCGTCCGTGCGGCCAGGAGCACGGCCCCGCCGCGCACACGCTCGTCGGGGTCCTTCAGCCGTGCCACGAGGAGGTCCTGCTGAACGGCCTGGCCCTGGATGGCGAGGCTGATGGTGGCGGTCCCCCGGACCTCGGAACTGTGGTCCTCGGCGAGGGCGAGCAATTTGGTGCGCGCGCCCGGGTCGTTGGCGAAGGCGAGGGCGAAGGCGGCCAGGTCGCGGACGATCGGGTCGGGGTTGACGGCCTCCCCGAGGAGCGTCTGGAGGTTCACGAGGACGATCTGGTGGATGATGCGATTCATCGTGGTGATGTCGGCCGGGTTGCCGCCGGCGATTGCGCGGTCATGCTTGGTCTGGAGGTCCTTCAGGACGGCCCTCAGCCGCATCGGCGGGATCGGCTTGGTCATGATGTACTGGTCCTGGAGCGAGGTGAACAGACCGCGCACGGCCGGCGTCCACTCGCCGTCGGGATCCTGTGCCATGTAAGTCGAGAGCATGGAGAGGGCCTTGTCGAGGTCGTCGGCCCCGGCGTACTTGACGGCCTCTTCGATTTTCTGAAGGTCGGCCTGCGCCTTGGCGAGTTGCTCGGGCGTCACGGCCTTCGTCTCGGCGAGTTTCGTCTCGACGGAGCGCGTGGACCGGCGGACGGCCTTCTCGCCCTTCTCGGCGAGCGTGAAGGCGAACGTCTCGGACTGCCGGCCGCTGCCGTCGAGCGCTTCGGCCGCCGTCGAGACCATCTTCTCGATGGTCAGGACGCCGGCCAGGTTGCCCGTGAAGGCGGCCTTGGCGGAAGTCTCGATGATGGCACAGGGTCTCCCGTTGACGGTCTTCTCCTCGATGAAGCGCCACGAGAGAGTCGCCTTCAGGGCGCCCACGTCGATCTCGCGGTCCCATGTGTCGCCGACCTTGACGGGCTGGCTCGGCAGGATCCTCAACTGGAAGGCCAGGACCGAGAGCGCCTCCTTCGGGTCGGTGACCTTCGGCACCTCGTCTGCCGGGGCGCGATTGAACAGGCGAACCTGAATCGCCAGGTTCGGCGCCACCTGCTGCGCGCGCTGTTCCTCGGGCACGTCCGCCAGCCGGTCGCGGCCGTTCTCCGTGAGGGAGGTCTGCCGTTCGACTCCCGTGCGATACACGGCGACCCGGACGCTGGGGGGATTCGGCATTTCCTCGACCACGAGTTCCGTCTCGGTGAACGACGCTTCGGACGTGTCGGCGGCCTTCTGGTCGCCGGCCTCTGTCATGACGCTGCTCTTGGAGACCTGGTTGAAGACCGACCGCTCGCCCACCTTCGGGTGGTAGAGGAGAGTGCGCGGCTGGGCGGCCGCCGCCGCGCTTCCGAGGAGCCCTGCCGCCAACGCCGCCATCAGGATGCTTTGCAGCCGCTGAGTCTTCATGCTTTCTTCCCTTTCTGACGCTGAGGCCGGGCGTCCGGGCTCCCTTCCTTCGGCGTGATGTGTACAGGCGGCACGGCATCGGCCGCCAGGTGCGGGCGGCCCGGGCGGGCGAGCCACCCTAGTCCGATGAGGCTGCCCGCCACCATCAGGATCGCCACGTTCTGACTGATCGTCAGGTGCGGCAGGGCCGCGGCGGCCTTCGCCAGGCCCATCGCGGGCAGCAGTTTCAGGAGGCCCAGGAAATAGATCTCGTCCTCGTCGGCCCGGAGAAACTCCAGCAGAAACCGGCTCACGCCGTAGAGAAGCAGGAACGCCATGAACACCTGCCCGTGGCGGCGCTTCCAGCGAAACCCCAGGGCCAGCACCGCAAACAGCGTCAGCGCGTTGAAGGCCGAGTAAACTTGCGCCGGCTGGATCGCCGGCATCTGCCACGCCGCCGCCGCCGAACCCAGGACCGCCCCGACGTCGCCCCCGGGGTACCCCTCCAGCGCGATGCCGTGCGAGGCGACAGCCCCCGCCGCGTAATGGTGCCACGGGATCGATCCGGCGGGCCACGCGAAGGCCCACGGCCCACGCGACACGTCGCCGAAGCAGCAGCCGTTCAGAAAGCACCCCCCACGCCCGAACGCCAGCCCCAGCGCCAGGCTCGGCGCGAAGATGTCCGCCCAATACAGGACCGGCTGCCTCGACGCCGCCAGGTACCCGATGACGCCGACGGCCGCAAGGATCAGACCGCCGTAGTACGTCAGGCCGCCCTCCCAGATCCGCACGATGCCCAGGAGGTCGAGCGGCGTCCCGTACTGGAAGTGCTGCTGGACGAGGAAGAAGAGCCTGGCCCCGAACACGCCGCCGAGGAAGGCGAAGAGGGCGGCGTTGTAGACGGTGTCGACGGGCTGTCCGAGGCGCCGGGCCCGCCACCGGGCCGTCCAGATCGCCGCCAGGAACCCGAGGCAGAGCATGGCCCCGTAGCCGTAGAGCGTCAGCGGGTGGCCGATGCCCGGCAGCGGAATCCGCAACAAAATCTGTCTCATGACGATGGTTTCCCGGGCCGCCCGCCTCGGGGCCCACGGACGATGCGGTTCTCGTCGTCCAGGACGATTTTTCTCGGGACGTGTTCGAGGAGTTCTTTGGGATCGAGATACGCGAATCCAAGGATAATGACGCGGTCGCCGATCTGGGTGAGCCGCGCGGCGGCGCCGTTGGCGCAGATCGTCCCGCTTCCCCGCTCGCCCTTCATGACGTAGGTCTCATGGCGCGACCCGGTCGAGAGGTTCGCCACGAGCACCGCCTCGCTGTCGATGAAGCCGGCGGCGTCCATCAGGTCTTCGTCAATGGTGATGCTGCCCTCGTATTCCAGATGCGCGTCCGTCACGCGGGCCCGGTGGATCTTGCTCCGAAGCACTTTGATGAGCATCGCCTTCCTCCCTGCACCTACAGGTCGCGAAGCAGCACGTTGTCAATGAGCCTCGTCCGGCCGACGCGGGCGGCCACGGCCACCAGCACCCGGTCGCGGATCTCGCGGAGCGGTTCGAGCGTGTCCGGGTCCACGAGGACGGCGTATTCGAGGTCCGTTCCGCCGGCCTCCTCGATCTGCCGCCTGAGGGCCCGCCCCAGGAGCGGCGCGTCGCGCTCCCCGGCCAGGATCGCCTCGCGGACTTCCGCCAGGGCCCGCCCGAGCACCAGCGCCCGCTCCCGCTCCTCGGCCGAAAGGTTCACGTTCCGGCTCGAGAGGGCCAGGCCGTCCGAGTCCCGCACGAGCGGAGAGGCCCGGACCTCGACCGGGAAGTCCAGGTCCCTCACCATGCGGCAGAGGACGGCCAGTTGCTGGGCGTCCTTTTCGCCGAAATAGACGACGTCCGGCTGGGCGATGTTCAGCAGTTTCGCCACGACCGTCGCGACGCCGTCAAAGTGCCCCGGCCTCGACTCCCCGCACATCGTCTCGGTCAATCGCGCCACGTGGACCGTCGTCGCCGCCTCGGCCGCGCGCATCTCCTCGGGCGGCGGGGCGAAGACGAGGTTGACGTCCTCGGCGCGGCAGAGTTCGAGGTCCTTTTCGAGCGGCCGCGGATACGTCGCGTAATCCTCGCCGGGCCCGAACTGCATCGGGTTGACGAAGAGGCTGACGACGACGAACTCGGCCTCCGCCCGGGCCGCGCGAATCAGCGACAGGTGCCCCTCGTGAAGGGCGCCCATCGTCGGCACCAGGGCGATCCGCCCGCCCCGGCGGCGCACCGCCCGCGTCGCCTCGCGGACCTCGCCGATCCTGGTCGCCAGCGCCGTCACCCAGACTTCCTCCTCAGCCGGCGCACTGCCTGAGCCTCGCGGCAACAAGACGGAACATTATATCGCCCGAGGCATCGGGGCTCAAGACTGTGCGGCCGGCGCGCTGCAGCGGACGAAGGCGCTGCGCCGGCGTTTCGCCTCAGGTGGGCTGCGGCCTCGACGCCAGGTGCGCGAGGCCCAGCACCGCCCCCAGCCCGAGGAGCACGAGGCCGTTGGCTGCCATCAGCCACCGCGTGCCCATCCAGGTGATCAGGTAGAACGTCGTGCCGAGCGTCCCGGCGATGGCGCCGACGGTCGAGATGCCGGAGATCGTCCCGACGCCCGCGCCGACCCGCCCGATCGCCCGGATCAGCAGCCTGGCCGCGTACGGCGAGGTCATCCCCAGAAGGAGCGACGGCATGAGGAAAAGGAGGAGCCCGGCCTCGAGCGTCGGCCACCTCAGGTCCGGCGGCAGGTAGACCTGGAGGTGCCCGGCCGCGCCCGCACTCTCCCATTCCTGGGGCAGGGGGGCGCCTTGGCCCGGGAAGGTCCACTCAAGGACCGCGTCGGCGTATGCGGGGATGAGCAGGGCGACGCCGCCGGCCAGGGCGAGGATCAGCGCAAGGCCCCACAGCGACGGGCCGAGGTCGGCGATCCGCCCGCCCAGGTACGCCCCGGCCGCCAGCCCCCCGAGAAAAACGCTGATCAGGCTCCCCCAGACGATGATGTCACTGCCGAACTCCGGCTGCACCAGCCGGAACCCCGCCATCTCCAGGCTCATCAGGGCGGCGCCCGACACAAACACCGCCGCCAGCACAATCACGCGGATCATGGTTGCTTGGCCGCCTCCTCCTCGAAATACTTCGGATTTTCCCGCCGGAGCGTGTCCACGGGGGCGGCATCGTCGGTGAGCGCCTTTTCGCGGATCGCCTGGTCCTTCAGGTACCGGTACTCCTGGCCCACGAGCGCCGGAAGGTCGAACCCGAGGTCCTTGTCGGCCGAGGCGGCCTTGGCGCGGCGGACCCATTCATCGGCCGCCACCTTCGGCTCATCGAGCGACCCGAAGACGATGATGTTGCCCGACGAGCCGGCCGGCAGGATGTAACTCTGCGGAAACGTCTCCTGGAACGTCTTCAGTTCGGCGAAGTAGAACCGGTTGAGGCCGTGTTCCCACAAGTTCGAGACCACGGCGCCGCCCGGCTTCAGGTGGTCCCGCACCATCCGGATGAACTCCGCCGTCGTCAGGTGGAACGGAATGTGGTCCGCCGCGTACGCGTCCAGAAGGATCACGTCGTATTTCTTCTCGGCGCGCTTCATGTACATCCGGCCGTCCATGACGAACACCCGGGTGTTGGGCGTCCCCTCAAAGTGGAAGAACTTCTGGCAGACCTTCACGACGTCGGGGTCAATCTCCACGATGTCCAGGCGAATGTCCGGGAAGTTCTTCTGGATGAACTTCGGGAGCGACGCCCCGCCCAGGCCGACCAGCAGCACGTCCTTCGCCTCGGGCACAAGCGCCAACCCCGCCACCATCGTCCGGCAATACCTCAGGTCCAGCGCGACGGGGTCGCCGATCAACATGCTCGACTGGATGCCGCGCGTCTTCGAAAAGTGCAGGCACAGCCGCTTCTCGGTCTCGTACTCGACGACGAGAATCCGGTAGTAGCGCGACTCCCGGTCGTAGAGGACCGTGGTCTTTCCCTGCCCGTCCTGGGCCATGCCCCACGTTGCGGCCAACACGCCGATGGCCACCATTGCGCCCGCAAGAAGCAAGCCTGCCAGACTGCGTTTCACGCGAGTCTCTCCCGGCGGCAAAGTTGTGCCGCAACCACCGACCTCCCAGCCGATGGCGGCGGGCCTACCCCCCCCAAGAAGAGTATCTGCGATGCCCCGGCAATACTAGCCCCTTTTTTCGGTTCCGATGGACGGCACGGACGGGGCGGCCCATCTTGCCCATCTTGCCAAAATTGCTGGGGCCGAACACGCCGCCTCGCCGATGTTTACAGCGGATGGTCGGACTATTACAATGGAGGGCGAGTCGTGGGTGCCGACGACATCCTTGAGACTTTTGAGGAGAGCCTGACCGACGACCATGGCGCGACGGTTGACCGGCGATCCAGCGCGGACCGCCGCTCCGGCAAGCCGTCCAATTACTCCGGGTCCGAACATCGGCGCGGCCACGACCGGCGCGTGCTGCGCGATCGGCGGACCGGACGGGACCGCAGGGCCGGCGCCGACCGGCGTCACGGCTTGCGGCGCGTGGAGGATCAGGAAGCGTTCCAGAAGCGGGTTGAGGAGGGCGACCTGACGCTCGAGGAGATCGAGTTCGTCCGGGCCGTCGACCGCTACAAGCGGAAATTCAACCGCCCGTTCCCAACCTGGAGCGAAGTACTGGCAATTATCAAGGAGTTAGGGTATACCAAGGACAGTCTGGGCTAGGCAGGACCCAGCGATCGGGCGGGCCGACGCGCCGGGGCGTCCTGCTCCGGTGCGACCAGCGACAAGACGGAAACCCGATGGACAAGATCGCAATCCTTACCACCACCGCCCCTCTGCGAAAGACCACCACGCGCCGCGGCGTCACGAAGCAGCGCTTCAACATGGACGCGTGCCTTGAACTGGCCCTGCGATTCGACGTGATCATCATCGCGAGCCTTTCGCACGACGACGTTTTCGCGTACATCGCCGACCACCTGCCCCGCGACGCGCGGCCGAAGTTCCGGCTCTATGCGCGGTCGTACTTCCACGGGTTCCGGACGGCCGAGATCATGCGGACGACCGACGACCCGCGGAACCCGGGCTGGGAGCGGATCCTCTCGGAGAACGGCATCAAGTTCGAGGTTCTCAGGAGCACCCTCGGCGCCGACAACCGGTACCGGCAGGAAAAGTTCGACTGGCGCCAACTCGGTTCGTTCATCACGGACCCGCGCGTGATGCTCGCGTCGGGCAGTGAAGGGCAACTGTTCTACGAAGCACCCGCCGCCGCCGAACGCTGAACGCTTCTCCCGGTTGCCCCCGAGCCGCTTACCGATCTCATCCGGCCGTTTACCTTTCCGGGGCGATCGTGTACGATGGGTTCCTGCGCCTCCGTCCGCGCCGGCCTGCGGCGGCCCTGGGGGGTTGTGTGCAATACGCGCGGCCGGCCCGCGTTTAACCAGGGGGCGAGCGGGTGAGGAGTCCGAAGCCGCTACCTCTACGAATCATCTGTGCGAGGAGGTCGAACCATGAGAGTGAGAACACTGGCCGTGCTGGCGGCCGGGGCGATGGCCCTGGCCATGGCTTTGGCATGGGGAGCGCGCGCCTCGGCGTCCGAGCAGAGCGCGCTGGATGAAGAGGAAGCCGGCCAGCGCGCGGCCAAGGCGCCGGCCGCCAGGCGGGCCGCGCCCGAGGGCTCGGCGCCTGCCGCAGCCAGGCCCGTGCGCCCCGAGGCCCGCGAGGAGCCGCGGCCGGTCGTCCTGCGGTTTACGAACATCTCGGCCGAATCGTTCATGGGCACCCTGAAGCAGTTGGGCGAGAACGAGGCGATCGGCGAGAGACTCCGCGAAATCCCAATCGCCCTGAACGGCGAAGCCAATGCCGTCGTCGTCATCGCACCGCCGAAGACGATTGCGTTCCTCCAGACCATCGCCCGCGGGCTCGACCAGCCGAATGAGTTCCGCGAAAACCGTCGCCGTCAAATGGAGGAGCGCAGCCAGGGGATGATGCAAGAGATGCGCGGCCGCATGGAAGAGCCGATGGGGCAGATGCCGCCCAGGATGCAGCAACCGATGCGCGGCCGCATGGGGGGGCAGCGCCAAGAGATGGGGCAAGGTGCCCGCGGACAGATGCAAGGCAACCGCGAAGAGATGCAGCAACCGATGCGCGGCCGCATCGAAGAGCGGATGGGGCAGATGCCGCCCAGGATGCAGCAACCGATGCGCGGCCGCATGGGCCCTGGTGAGCGCCCGGGTTCCGAGGCGGCCCCGGGCCGAAAGGCCCCTGTCGCACCCGCCGTCCTCGAATCGCCGGCCGCGTTTTTCCTGATCCAGGACCAGGGGGCGGCCCAGCCGCCGCCCGCCGCCTCCCAAAGCGTCCGCATCAGCGGCACGTCGGACGGCCGGAACACGACGGTGCTCTCGGCCAGCGACTCAAGCGGCTCGAGCAGTGCCTCCGAACCGGGCGGCACGGTTGCCACAATGTGGGGCACGCTGGGCGAGGACGGCAGTGGGGCCCTGCGGCTGCTCCAGGACGAAGGCATTCGCGGGGAACTCGCGATGACGCCCGACCAGGTGACCCTCATCGGCAACCTCCTGAAAGACCGCGAGACGGCCGAGGCGCAGTTCCGCGAGAGCCAGCGCGGCACGTTCAATCGTGAGGAATTGCAGTCGCTTCCGCCCGAGGAGCGCAAGGCCCGCATGGCCGAGGCGCTGCGCGCGGCGGCCGCGGCATGGCAGGCCCACGCCGAAGACATGGCCGGGCTCGACCGCGTCGCCTGGCAGGCGCTGACCGACACCCAGCGCGCGAAACTCCGGGAGATCAACGTGTCCAGCACCCGGGCCCGCCTGCGCCAGGGCATCTACTCGATGTTCGGCGAGCAGGCCGTCAAGGAACTCGCCCTCTCGAACGAGCAGGTCGACAAGATCAACGCGATCATCCAGCAGTCGGCCCAGGAAGCCGCCGGCCTCTTCCGCGAAAAGATGGCGGCCCTGAAGGACCTGCCGCCCGACCAGCAGAAGCAGCAGATGTCCGCCATGTTCGAGGAAGCGCGGGCGAAGGCCGAGGAAATGAGAGCCACCGTCAAGGGCCGCATCATGGAAATCCTGACCCCTGACCAGCAGAAAGTCGCCGACAAGTACATGAACGAGGCCCAGGCCGGCCGCGGCAAGACCATCGGCCGCACGGTCCGCCCGAAAGAGGATGATGCCGCGCCCGCCCCGGCGCCCGCGCCTGCCCCGGCTCAGCCAGGCGCCGGCGTTGTCCCGGCGCCCGTGCCGGTGATCGGCTGATCGGGTTGCACCTGTACATAAAACACAAAGCCCAGGGGTGTCCCCCCTGGGTTTTGATTTTGCGCCCCGGCGTCAGGCTTGGGTGTGCGCCGCGATCGCCCGGACGAGTTCCCGCGTCGCCGCCTCCGGGTTGTCGGCGCCGCACACGGCCGCGCTAATGGCCAGCCACGTCGCCCCCGCGTCGAGGACCTCCGCCACCCGCGCCGCCGTGATTCCGCCGATCGCCATGACCGGGAGGCCCAGCGCCCGCGTCACATCGAGCGCAAGCGGCGGCCCGGGGACGATTTCCTGGGGCTTGGTGCCGCTCGGATACATCGGGCCGCACCCGATGTAGTCGGCGCCGGCCTCGGCGGCGGCCCAGGCCTGCTCGAGGCTGTGCGTCGAGAGGCCGACCAGCCGGTCCGGCCCGACGATCCGCCGCGCTTCCCGCACCGAAAGGTCGTCCTGGCCCACGTGGACGCCGTCGGCCGCCGCGAGCACCGCCAGGTCCGGCCGGTCGTTGACGATCACGAGGGCGCCTGCCTCGTGGGCGGCGCCGGCGACGCGGCGGGCGCGGTCGGCGAGCAGGCGGTCTGACATGTGCTTCTCGCGGACCTGGACGCAAGCGGCCCCGCCCGCGAGGGTCCCCCGCAGCACCTCCTCGTACGGCCTGCGGCAGAGCGATTCGGTCAGGAGGACGCACAGGCCGCCCCCTGCAAGCAGCGCCAGGGGCGCCAGCGCCTCGTCGAACCGCCGCTCGAGGTCGTATGTGCGGTAACGGATCGCCTCGATCCGGGGTGCAAACTCGGCCTGGAGCGTCTTTCCATATTCTTCGAGGACGCGGAGGGCCTCGGTCAAGCGTTTGAAGGCGGCCCGGGCGACGTCGGCGGTGCCGTCGCGGCGGCCCTCGGCCTCGGTCGAGAGGTGCGTGCCGAGGTCGCCGGCGGTGTCGCGCGCCCGGACCAGCGACCGCTGGTCGAGCCGGTCCATCGCCGACCGGAAGTCGTGGCGGAGGCGCTTCATCGCCTCGGCGAGGTCGGCCCGTTCGAGGGCGAAGCGGGCCGCATCCTCGGCCACCCGCATCGCCTCGCGGGCGCGGTTGGCGTTGGCGTCCAGGATCCGCCAGACGGATTGCCGGTCGCGATCGTCCATAACGCCCATTCTATTCGGAACCCCCGGGCGTTGCCAGCGGCAGGGCGGCCGATCACGCCAATTCCCGCTTTTTTGACTTCGGTCAAGGAGCGCCGCCCCCCGTCCTGTATCATAGGAGCAACGATGGCGAGGCGCAGCACAGACCGCAGCAGGACAACGGAACCCACAAGGAGAGCGACATGACTCAGGCAGAAAGGGGAGCACCGGCGATGTTCTGCTACCAGTGCGAGCAGACGGCCAAGGGATCGGGATGCACCGCCTTCGGCGTATGCGGCAAGGACCCGGAGACAG
>Ga0315284_10016398_pt1 | contig 10518 bp, 13 predicted proteins | sample YL17G09_16_MG_FD_203696 | JGI IMG/M metagenome (GOLD analysis project Ga0315284, IMG submission 203696) | Sediment microbial communities from Yellowstone Lake, YNP, Wyoming, USA - YL17G09_16 | ecosystem: Environmental > Aquatic > Freshwater > Lake > Sediment | place: USA: Wyoming | collected...
GGCCGGCTCCTGGACGGCTTTCGATGCCGGGGCGGTGGCAGGGCTGACGACCAGGGGCTACCAGGGGGCGATCTTCGACGGCCGGTACATCTACTTCGCTCCCCATTATAACGGCGCCTCCTACCACGGCATCGTCCTGCGGCTTGATACTACTATGAACTTCAAGGATCCCGCGGCCTGGAGCGCCTACGATGCCGGCTCGGTGGGAGGCCTGGTGACCAGGGGCTACTTCGGGGGCTGCTTCGACGGGCAGTACGTCTATTTTGCGCCACACTACCAGGACCAGGGGACCTTTCACGGAAACTTCCTGCGATATGACGCCGGCCAGCCCTTCAAGGCCCCAGCTTCCTGGGAGGCCTTCAAGGCCGAGAATATCGACGGGCTGACAACGATAGGATACCAGGGGGCGGCATTCGATGGCCAGTACGTCTACTTCTCCCCTCGGGGCCTCGGCTTCAACGATGCCGGATGGCTGAAGCCGCACGGCAACGTTTTGAGGTACGACACCAGCAAGCCCTTCAAAGACCCTAGGTCCTGGACGGCCTTTGGGCTGGCTGCTCTGGACAAGTATGCTACAGGATTTGCCCTGCCGGCCGTGGACGACAACTACCTCTATCTGCCGCCGGCAACCGTTCAGTCAGACACCTGCTTTGCCGCCCGGTACAACCGGCAGAAGCCCTTCAAGGACCCCGGATCCTGGGAGATATTCAACCTGAACGACGTGGACGGCTATGCGGAAGGCTACTCCGCATCCTTTTTATTCGGCAAGCATCTGGCCCTGGCCGCTACCTACCGCAAGATCGCCTGCCTGGACCTGGAGCTGCCCTTCAGCGAGGCCAGCTCCTGGACGGTCAAGGATGCCTACTTCACCGACCAGCTCCAGACCTATGGCTATACGGACGTGGTCGGAGATGGCGTTTACTTCTATTTCGCTCCTCTAGGGTTTTCGGCTTCCATGAAGGACAGCCACGGGATTGTGCTCCGGCTGAGGAGGGAGCCGTGCCCGGGCCAGGAGGAGCCGCTGCCGGGACGGGAAGACCTGACCAAGTACGCCGAGGACGACCTTAACCATGTGATATCCGTCTCGAGCTCCAGGGCCACGGTCCATAACATAAGCAGCTCGGATGATGTGGCCTTCCTCTACCGGGATTACGGCACTGGCGCTTTTGAAGAGCTGGAGGTTGATTTCGATGTGAGGCTGACTGCCGTCTCCGGCAAGGGCGAGGGAGAGGCGACTCACGGCGTGCTGACCTTCTCCAACAAGTGCGGGGCCCTGCAGGATCCGCCCTACACCGCGGAGCCGGCGGTAATTTTCTTTGTCGAATTCGGCGAGGAAGGGGTCTTGTCGAGGTCGCTGGCTCTGATGAAACGAGGTGGAGGGGCATCGTATTATCCCATCTCCACCGGAGTCACCTGCTACTGCAAGCTGCAGAGGCTGGCGGTTTCCATGGATACTGTTACCCTGTACATCTACAGCGACGTTTCCAGAACCAAACTTCTTACTGCGCTTTCCACCACGGGCTATGGAAGCAGGGGATCGTCCCGGTGGCGCTATATCTATGCCGTCTGGTCGGGGAGGGACGGGGTGGGGAGCGACAGGATGAGCTACTACATCGAGAACATAAACGTGATAAAGCACTAGCACGGAAATGGAGATCGAGACCCAGCAGGCTTATCTGTTTCTGCATGAGGGGCAGTTCAGCTCCTGCGAAGAGTGCGCTCCCAGGATCGGAGACTACCACTATCGTCTGATGCCGCAGGAGCCCTATGACCTGCCGATGCATCATAACTGCCAGTGCTACTGGGACGAGACCGAGCTGGAGGGGCTTTCAGAGACGCGCTGGAATGAGCTGAAAGTAGAGCAGGAGAGAATGCTTGCCGAGCTGGCCGAGGTGGAGGCCCAGATCTCGGCCTGCCAGGCGGAGATCGAGGCCTGCCGGGAGGATATAGCGAGGCTGGAGGAGGCGAGATCGGAGGCCGAGGCCTACGCCCAGCTCTGCCTGGAGATTGCCCAGGATCTGGAGGCCGAGGCTGACAGGCTGGATGATGAGGCCGGCTATTACGAGGATGAGGGGACCGAGGAAGGGGCCAGGCGGGCCGAAGAGCTGCGGCAGCAGGCAGACGAATGCCGCCAGGAGGCCGAAAGGCTGCGGGAGGAGGCGGAGCAGGCGGAGACGAGGGCCCAGGACCTGAAGGCCGATGAGGAGGCAAGGCTCGAGCAGATAGCAGGGCTGGAAGCTCAGATCCAGTCCCTGGGCGTCAGGAAGAACGAGATCGAGGACGGTGCCAGGGAGCTGGAGGCCTGCCTGGAGAGGCCGACCCTCGAGCAGCAGGCGGCGGCGATTGCGGGGCCGAGGTTGGTGTGGTAGGGGCACGAGAAAGCCGTGGTGAGGAGCGCTGCGGAGATGCTGCCTATCGCTTCAGAAAATCTCTTTTGCCGCCACGTGATCGATAATTTGCAGATTTGATTTTTCGGGAACGTAATACTTCAGCTTTGTGTCTGTGGTTAAGAAATAATCCACGTTATAAGCCAGAGCATAACCTAAATGAACTAAATCGGTATCAGTCAGCCTGTAATCTATCTGTTCGCCGTTCTTGTACTTCTCAACCAACCGATAGCATGCTTCGGCCACAAGCGCACTGGGATAGAGGAAGCTGAGATCAAGAGAACCCCAATAATCGATCAGGTTATGGAGCTCGTCTAAGTCGTGGTCTGCACTTTCTTTCTCTCCTCTGAGGCATTCAATAACGCTCTCTCCGAGCACTGAGATAGGTACCAAGAGAGAGATTTGAGGAGCTCCGCTTAAGTGGTTCAGAAGTCTTTGCATATTCCCGGGCCTGATATCTTCCCGGTCGGATCTAAAGCAAAAGAAGAAGATAGTTGAATCTACTATGACCTTAACGGCTTTCATCGAAGATGCTTTCCAAATGCCTCTTCAGCTCATTGAATTCTTCCTTGGTGACGCACCACGTTACCTCTCCATGGATGTTGACAGCACCACCATAAGGAAGCATGTCTTTCAGCATCTCTGTGGTTCCAGCCATTTGATCCTCATTTAAAAACTAATCGTGCAACTATTTTAAGCTTCCTGATTCTGGGAACCTCCGGCCAGCGTTTTTTCTTCTTCTACTAGAAAATCACATTCATGCACGCGCGTGGGCATGTCATGCAGATCGGCTTCCTGGAGTGAAACCTCTCCGAGGGACAATCAAATTGCCATGCAGAAGGCCAGGAAGCTGAAGGCGGAGGCCCTCGGGCTTTAAATAGCAGGAATCCAAAAGTAATATCCATGTGTGAGAGCTTAGAGCGCAAGTCCAGAACTCATGAACTTCCCTACGACCTGGAAGAGCCGGGCGATGAGAGAGGCATTACTAAAGGACTTATGAGGCTCTCACAGCAGGCGCTATCAAAATACGTGGATACCGAGCCTGATATCTATTGATATGAAAGGTAAGATTGTTGTTATCCCATTCCCTTTTACAGATCTGAGTTCAATCAAGCGTAGGCCCGCCCTCATTCTTCGTGAGACAAAATATGACGTGGTCGTTGCCTACATCTCATCTGCTTTACCTCCAGTCACCTCGCCGGCGGATGTCCTAATTCCACAAACCAGACCGTCTTTTACCAGCACCGGTTTGGTCAGCGACTCAGCTATAATGCTGGATAAACTGGCAACGGTGGAGAAATCCCTTATTATACGCATTTTAGGCGAAGTGGATGATGATCTGAAGGCAGAGATTAACTCCAAACTCGCGGCTTGTTACAGGCTCTGAGGATTCGGGGCTGGAAGATTCAAGACAAAGGCCTACCTTATTCGTCTTATATTCGCCTTAGTTCGCCGTTAAGGTCAAATCTAGTGCGCTGCCGGCACTGTGCCTCTGGCACTTCTCTCGCGGCCCAAAGTCCGAGGACGTCCCCTATCGATTTAGTTCCATAATTTGACACGGATCGAATCAGACAAATCAGAGTAGACAATATCAGAGTCAGAAAGATCATATTCAGATAAAACTGAGTCTGATAAGTTAGAGTCAGATATATCGGAGTCAGATGTATCAGAGTCAGATGTATCAGAGTCAGAAAAATCATAGTCAGGAATATCAGAGTCAGAAAGAATATATGCAATTGTGCCGAGGATGATTCTATGAGAGTAGTAGCGATAGTAAATCGAAAGGGGGGTGTAGGCAAGACCACGACCGCTGATAACATGGCGGCTTGCTTAGCACTGAAGGGCCATCGCGTATTGCTCTTAGATCTAGACCCACAAGGAGGCGCGACTGTCCAGATAGGTCTGGGCAAGAGATCGCTTGAAACGACGATCCACCAGGCACTGTTAGGCGAGAAAGCTCTGTCCGATGTCGTCCATCATACCGAGATAGATAATGTGGATATAGCACCCGCAAACATGTCCCTGGATGGCGCCAAAGTGGAAATGGATAAAAAGCTTTCACGCGAGACCATACTTAAGCGATTACTAGCGAATATTGATGGATACGACTATTCTATTGTCGACTGCGAGCCCGGCCTTACCATACTCACGCTGAATGCATTAGTTGCATGCGATGACGTAATAATTCCCCTGCAAGCCGAATACAACTCCCTTGAAGGAACGGCAGACCTTATGCAAACCCTGAAAGATGTGGCCGACATTTTAGGGCATCGACCAAGAAGACGCTTCCTGATCACTATGGTCAGCAAAACCGTTCACAGCCGAGAGGTGATTGATATCTTGAGGGAGGAGTTCAGAGAGGAAGTGTATGAGACCATGATACCCAGAAACATAAGTGTTGCAGAAGCTCCTGCCTTCGGCAAGCCTGTCGTCCTTTATGCCCCTAATTCGCCCGGCGCACAGGCCTACATGAAACTCACGGAGGAGTTCCTAAATGGCTAAAAAAGGACTTGATGCAGATAGGTTAAAGTTTTTCAGGGGCATGGGCAGAGCCGAAATATCAGAGTCTGATAAAACAGAGTCTGCATTATCAGAGTCGGATAAGTCGGAATCCGATAAAATAGAGTCAGTAATTTCAGAGTCCGATAAGCCTGAGTATGAAAGATCAGAGTCTGATTTGTCAGAGTCGGATAAGTCAGAATCGAATGTGATAGAGTCAGTAATTTCAGAGTCTGATAAATCTGAGTATGATAAACCAGAGTCAGGAATATCAGAGTCAGATAATTGGAGATCGGGAAACAGGAGAAGGGCGCAAGCATCTAAGATTTCCCTCCCAAGAACTAGAGCTCGTAACGCCATACCAAAGATCAGGGCAAAGAAAGTCGATGCTTCAGTATTGGATCAGGCAATCTCGGCAGCTTCGAAGTCTCCAAAAGTTTCAATATATTCTCCCTTTGTGGCCGCTGTTATGAAGTGCAACGAGTTAACCACGATAGGATACAAATCATCTGCAGATTCCAGAGAACTATTAGAGAAGGCTCTTGAACAAGCTTACCCGGATGTCTGCGAAAAGGTCCGCAGATACATGGATGACAAATAAGCAAATCGATGACGCAAGATTAGAGCCTTTAACGACTTATCCTGAGCTCGATAGAAAAAGAGCTGAGAATGGCTGCGCCTGTAAAAACGCTTTCTTAAAATCTTATATGTGTCCTTTTCCCGAGAGGCCTGTCTGCCCGGGCACATAAGATTTTACTGGAAAGAGCTAACCCAAACCAGAAGCGAATTAAACCAGCTAAAACGCGATCTAGAGGCCGCAAAAGGTAGAGAAGATCTGCTAAGATCTGAAGCGGATCAGGGCAGATCTTTGAAAGATCAGGTATCGGTCGAACTTGCAGGCCTGCAGAAGGAAGCCCAAGCCCTAAAGGATACTCTGGCCATGAAAAACGATGAAGATCTCATTTCTGAGGGCAATGATCCACCAGCTCACAGAGAAGATCACGCCTGCCCTGCCACCTTCAGCGGAGGATATCAAGGCTAAACACTGGTGGGCATTTTGGCGGCGAGGATAAGGGATGAGTGGCCCGGAAGAAACCGAGCACTTTTTGGGGAGTATGCGAGGGACTCCGGGCCACTGAGATATAAGATGGGCGTGGATATGAAGGCTGTGGGATGGCCTACCATGGTCAAGCCGGAGATTGAGAGTCTTGCCCTTCCTCCAACTGGAACTCCTCGGGCCACAGTTCCCCATCATCAGAGCTATTTTCTTCATAACGAACATCTTCATACCGACTCCGGATCATCTCCTCCACGTCCGAGACTCTGACCTGGAAGACCTCGGCCAGGATCTCCTTGGCGGCCTGTAGTTCGAGAATATTGGGATCGACTCGTGGAAATGGACCAAGTGCCACTGCCGACCTTTTTTGCGGCCATCTTATCATCTCAAGAACTCCTGCCATAATAAGCAATTACTTCGTGTAAGAATAAGTACTTTTGCAGGAAATTAATAGTAAGAAGCCATCTTTACATAAAAGAAAGTATCAATAAGATACATAAAACTGAATTTAGCAGAAAGAACTTTTCCCGTTGAGCGGCTAATTCATCTGGCTCATATCGACCCCATGAATCAATATTTATTATACATGCACGTTCAACATGTGTGTTAGAGAGAATGAGAGCCGGGCGAAAATATCTATAAGCTGAAGGCCAGTGGATGACTGTGTCGTTCACGGTGATGCTCTCGCCTGATGCCAAGAAGTATCTCGACCGCTTGGACAGAAAGCGCGCCAAGAACATCATGAAGCACCTCAAAGAGCTGGAAAATGAACCTTTCCGGCCGAGGGCAGGTTGCGATATAGATATCGTTGAAGGCAGAGACAGGCCGCCCATGTACCGTTTGAGATTGGGGAATTTCAGAGCCGTGTATTTTGTTGATGAGCAGGCTCATATGGTATACGTTACAGATCTCTTCCTGAAAAAGAGAGATTCCGCCTATAGGGAAAATTAATAACCAAGCGGGAACATAACAGAGGACAATGGCTGCTGTGAAAGCTTGCAAAGAAGAGCCCGTACTGGAAGCTTATGCCGATGAGCAGTATAAGAAGTTCTTAAAGGAAAAGGGGCAGTACATCTCGCTTGATGATTACTGCACCCAGCGCGGCATCAAGTGAAGGCAATCTTTTTAGTGTCATAGAACCGGAAACCGCAGGAAGAGGCCAGGGTCTAAACGCTGGTGGCAGTTTTGGAGATGAGTTTGCGATGGTATTCACGCTACAGCTATCGCGCACCGCTCAGAAAGCCTTGGATGAGCTTCAACCAAACGCCGTGAGGCGGATTTGGATGCACCTGGAAGAGCTGCAGAAAGATCCTTATCGGCCGCGACCACTGGCAGATATAGTCCCGGTTGAAGGCAGTAAAATGACGTACAGGCTGCGAATCGGTAAACATAGAGTAGAATATGAAGTTCATAAAACCGACAATACTATAAAAATATCTAAGATATTTCAGAAGAAAAGAAAGTCGGATTACAGATAAATCGATATACCAACAGGAGAGATTCGTAAATGATGGCCCGAAGTAAAGCCAGGCTGGCGAAAGAAGAGTCTCTTATTGAGCATGAGTTGGATGCATTGCCAGTGGATGAGGAATCATCTGCTGAAGAAATCCATGCGCTTATCGAACGTGAAAAAGATGATTTTATCACCTTCGAAGAGTATGCGAAGCGGCGCGGAATAAGCCTTTAAGGCCATGTCTGCCAGAGAGAAGCCTCTTACAGAAGAGTACGCGGATGCTGAATACAGGCGGTTCCTCAGAGAGAAGGATAAGTACGTAGATTTTGACGAGTTTTGCCGCCAAGAACAGATTTAGAAAGCGGATTCGCTATTTTCATAAATTCAAGAAAATTAATTTCTGAAATGCCCTATAAGCCCCGGATCTCCTCCCGCGATGAATCCCTAGACCTGCCCGATGATCTCCTCGGGGCTGCGGGCTGGCTGGCCAGGCCGCTGTGCTGGGGGGCAAGATATGCCTGGAGGTTAAGATAGGTTGGCAGTGTTGCGCGCAACAGTGAACACTCATTTTAGAATCTATGAGAAAAGCGTCTTAACCTATCGAATAATTATTATTTTTATTATCTATCTATTATCTATCTCTATCTCAAAGTAATCGATATCTATCAACCTGGTAAAATCATACAAGGTTGGTACAGATTTTGAAATCGCTATGGAATCGGGCTTTAGTATTGACTGTTGCGCGCAACACTCAACGAAGTACTAAAACCTGCCAGCTCTTGTTAAGATGGTATGGCCTGGCCTCGATCTCATCTTTCACCGTTGCAAGCAATTTTGAGAACCTGGAGCGGCTTAAGTGCATCTTCTTACGTGCATCTGTTGCTAGCATCTTGCCGCCATTGGCCGCGATCAAGGCCCGCAGGATCTCCCCTCTGTCCTTCTGGAGAGGCTGTGGATCCACTCTCTCAAGCCGTGCCAGCCTTTGGCGATCATAAGCTCTCTCCCTGGCCGTCATGTCCTCCAAGCTCTCCAGGCTGGCCTTGAGGTCCAGGACTACCTGGAAGATCTGATTCAGGCCTTCCTGGGCATCCTGTGGGGTCCTCTCCCCCACCCCGGACCCTGCCCCCCTCTCCTCTTCAAGGGCGTCAAGCCTGGCCTGGAGTGCGCCGAGCTGGAGCTGGGCCTCTGCGGCTTCCAGCCTCTCCAGGAGCGGAGCCTGAGCCCTGGCCACGGCCTCGCAGATGAGGTCCTGGAGCTGGTAGGACGTAAGAACAAAAATCTCTTCTGAAAGCGGTGCGGAAGCCTCCGGTTCAGAGGCAAAGCTATTTAAAGCATCAGCTACCTTAATCACTTAGGCACACTCCTGTGCTGGAGTTTTCTCCTGGCGGGTGGTCCGACCCGCCAGAAGATCTTTCTTTTATTATACTCCCTTATCTTCCGGATCTATTTAGGCCACTTATCAGACGGTGTTGGGGGTGCAAACTATCCTTGGTCCTCTTTTTTAGCATTGCGTATCAAGACCTCTATGGCATGCGATATGTTGCGGAACCGTTGGGTCTTGATCTGCTCCTCAATCCACTCTGCACTCTCTTCTGATACTGCAACCGATAGCTTTCGAATATTCCCGATTTTTACGCCGATCGTGGCCATATATTATTGGTCGCTATTTCATAGCATATATAGTTTACCACCTTGGGGTAATCAACATCCTTAAGCCTTAAGCATTAAGGCTTAAACCTTAAGCATTAAGCCTTAAGCCTTAAGGAATGTGGGCATTCCGCAGAGTGCGAAAATTAAAAGTTACCTGTTCCATAAAGCTCATAAGGCCTTAGCCTTAAGCCTTAAGCCTTAAGGTTTTGAACGCGAAGCAAACCCATGAAGATCAGAAAGTAATCTAGTCCGATGAGTGGCCGTAGGTGCGGTTCTCTTACCTAAATCTTTATACCTTAAGCCTTAAGGTTTAAGGTCATGGAAGTGATTGCCGTCGCGAACAACAAAGGGGGGAGCGGCAAGACCACTACGGCGGTAAACCTGGCTGCCGATTTAGCTTTGTTGGGCAAACGCACTCTATTGATCGATATGGATCCGCAGGCAGCTGCCACCTCTGGAGTGGGAATCGATGAATGGACACTCGATAAGACCATCTATGACGCTTTGAAAAATCTCAGCCTCCAGGAAGTTATCATCCCCACCACAATCGAAGGTCTGTATATCGCTCCTGCCAATCTGTACCTGAGCGTGGCTGAGGTGGAGCTGGCCAGCCAGCTAGGGCGGGAGCTCATCCTGGGCAAGAAGGTGCGTAAGCTCAATGGATACGACTATGCGATTATCGATACCCCGCCCTATTTTGGCATACTCACCATGAATGCCTTGGTGGCCTGTTCCACTCTCCTGGTGCCCATCCAGGCCGAATATTACGCCATGAGAGGCATGACCCAGCTCCTTCAGGTCGTGGACATGGTTGAAGAGCGGATGGAAGTGAGCATCAAGCGAAGATACCTCTTGACGATGTATGATTCTCGGACCAAGTTGAGCAGAGACGTGGTAGAGCAGGTGAGAGAGCACCTGAAGGATGCGGTATTCAAGACAGTAATCCCGCGCAATGTCCGGCTGGCAGAGTCCCCCTCCTCCGGAAAGCCCATCGGCCTCTACGATCCCGATTCGGCTGGTGCTATAGCATATAAACAGCTTGCTGAGGAGGTCATAGAATGGCTCGAGGCTTGAGCAAAGGGTTAGGCCATCTATTGTCTCAGGTTCCCGAGAAAGCGGAGAGCTCCAGGGAAGCACCTGAGGCCTCGAAAAAGCCGGAGATCGAAGAGCCCAAGATAGACAAGGTTGGCAGAGAAGGCTACGATTCGGTACTCATTCAGAAAGCGGTAGCTAAAGCCAAAAAGAATGCTACTATTGGGGTCTGGTCCCCCCTCTCGGCGGCAATCTTCTGGTACTTGAAAAACAGCCATCCTAATTTCTCCATCAGCGAAGAGATCAGGGGATTGGTGGAAAAGCAGCTCAAAGCCGATCATCCGGGACTCTTTGAGGAGATAAAGAAAGAGCTGGAGAAGGAAGACCAGGACTGAAAAGCCCCTCATGGAGTCCAGGCTTTTTGCGAGTGGATCCATCAC
>Ga0315284_10016399_pt1 | contig 10518 bp, 12 predicted proteins | sample YL17G09_16_MG_FD_203696 | JGI IMG/M metagenome (GOLD analysis project Ga0315284, IMG submission 203696) | Sediment microbial communities from Yellowstone Lake, YNP, Wyoming, USA - YL17G09_16 | ecosystem: Environmental > Aquatic > Freshwater > Lake > Sediment | place: USA: Wyoming | collected...
TTCTCGCGGGCGTTCTATTCCTGGCCACCATCGCCATGTCTGCTGGCAAGCGCGAATAATAAGCCAGGCATCCTAACCGGTTAACCCAATAGACGACTGTTATGTCTCTTTCGGAAAGAGGAGTTGAGCTTTGGCTGCGCGTGCACCCCAATGCCGCCAGAAACGAGCTGGCTGGCTTCTCGGAGGGTGTATTGCGGGTAAAGGTGGCAGCCCCTCCCGTTAAGGGCAAGGCTAACAAAGAGTTAATCGCCTTTCTCGCCCAGAAACTGGGTTTGAGCAAAGGCGATTTGACTATCCTCAAGGGTCATAGCTCGAGGAACAAGCTCATCTCTATTGCCGGCCTGAGCCGGGAAGAGCTTACCAGGCGGCTCTCGCCCGGTTAAGCCCTCCCCGGTATCTTATATTATTTCCTGGCCTTCTTCTTTTTGTGAAGCCGCCAGAGGATAATCCCCAGTATGGTTCCCCAGACGGGGATGAAGATGAGCAGCCAGATAGCTATGGTGCCCAGCACCTGTCCGAAGGCAACAATCCCTCGGGCAGCGGCCTTCAGCACTTCCAGCGCGCTCCAGCCGGCGTGGACCAGCGGCTTATCCGTGGTCTCAGGCTCCAGGGATACCGAAATCAGGCTCGTCGAGGTGGTCTTCTCCAGGTATTGTATCTGCCCCTTAAGCTGCTCTATCTCGGAGCGTACCTGCGAAAGGTAGTTATAAATATTGAGTATATCTTCCACGTCCACGGCTTTGTCCAGCAGCGCCAGGTATTGCTGCTCGGTGGCTTCGGCATTCCCCAGCCTCGCCTGGAGGTCGATATACTCCTCGGTCACATCCTGGCTGGATGTTTGCTCCGAATTCACCCTCACCGCCATATCCCGCAGTTGCGTTAGCGCCGTCTCGAACTTGTCGTCGGGCACGCGGAAAGAAATCCATCCCCTCATCTCCTCTTCCTCCCCCTGAATGTAGGACGACACCACGTAGCCGCCGAAGGCTAACGACATCTGGGTTATAGCTTCTATGCTTTGGTTTATATCCTCCACCACCAGCGCCATATCGCCGGTGCGGACTATCATCCGCTCCTCGTCGACTACGGTCGAGGTATAATCAGTGCTACCATTCGCCTTATCCCCGCCGCCACCTTCTGTCGGAGCCGGATATCCTGCGTTCGAGGTGTCCTGGTATGAAGCTCCGTTCTCCTGTGCCTCCCCGGCGCAGGCGGCGGGCACCAGCAGCAGCACCACCAGCGCCAATCCGATTATCAGCTTTTTCATAGCCAAGTCCCCCCTTCCTTATCTCTATCTACTATACTATAACGCAAATTGAACTAAAAGGTTAGGGGTTGTTAGTTGAGGGCAACAAAAAAGCGGCTGGCGGATTTTAGTTCCGCCAGCCACCCTTTATTCCATTTAGTCCGGTGCTAGCTACGGCTCGGTAATAACCAGGTTATCGAAGGCAATCTCAGAGAGGTCGCCTTCCCAGGCAGTGGCTAAAAGTCCGATAGTGCCGCCGCTAAAGCTGTTATCGGTGACACTGTCCAGTGTATGCCCGTTGGCTGACAGCTTCAGACTGCTGCCGACGCACTCGATGCGCATGGTGTTGACCACATCCCACCCCGCGTTGACATAGGATGATTGGGTAGGCCCGGAAAGGGCTGTCTGCTCGTAGTCGATGAACCTTGATATGTAGTAGTAGCCGTCGGCGCTGATATTGAAGGTGTAGTAGTTCCCATCGTCCTGGAAGCGGCATACTACCCCGTGCCAGTTATTGTCGGTGCCGTCAATGAGCTTGGTCTCTACTTCGAGAACGAAATCGGTGAAAGACTGGTCCGTCATGGTTTCAGTGTCTTCAGGAGCTGTGGTGTAGTTAAGCAGGTGAAGCCAGCCACTCTCGTAGAAAACCTCGCCGTTGGAGTCGGAATAAATATCCCAGTCGCCCGTATCCTGGCTGAAGTCATCGGAGAAGAGGACATCCGCAGTAGACGCTGAGTCGGTCTTGCACCCCGCCGCCCCCAATAAACTTAAGACCAAAACCAGGCTGATAACCAGGGGGATAAAAATGCGTTTGCGCTTCATCTTTAGCACCTCCTTTTAACTTAAAACCCTAGGTGATACTGGGCGTATTCTAGCACGGATTGTAAACAACCGCAATCTTGCCGGCTTTAGGATTATTCGCCTATCACTACCCACAGCCTCTCCCCGTCGGTGATAAATTCTATTGTCCCCTGCTCATCGGTGCGGAACACATTCTCCTCGCCCAGACTCGCCTCCAGCCTGGCCACGACCTCGTCGCTGGGGTGGCCATAGGGGTTATCCTCTCCCACCGAGATAACCGCCAGCTGCGGGCTTACCGCCGCCAGGAAATCGGCGGTGGTGGAGGTATACGAGCCGTGGTGAGCGACCTTGAGCACGGTGCTGGAAAGCTCGGCTCCACGGGCGATAAGCCCGAATTCGGCCTCCCACATTATATCGCTGGTGAGCAAAAAGCTTACCCGCCCCGTATCCAAGCGCAGGACGGCGCTGTTATTATTTACATCGGAGTCCGTGCCCTCCAGTAATGTCGCCGGCGGGTTGAGCACGGTCATCGTTACCCCGTCCCCCAGGTCAATCGCCTCGCCGGCCTGGGCCGGGGTGTAGGCGATATCCTTTTCCTCGATCAGCTCTTCCCATCTCTGATATAAAGACAACGGGTCTTCGAAGTCATCTAAAGCCTCTAAATCGGGATAGAGCACCTGCTCCACCCGGTATCGCTCCAGGACCTCCACCAGCCCGCTGATATGGTCGTCGTCGGGATGGGTCAGCACCACCAGCTCTATCGTCCGGTCCCAGAAAGGCATCCTGTCGCCCAGTTCTCCAGTCAGCGTCTGGGGGCTGGGCCCCCCGTCGATGAGCACCTGCTGACTGCCCCGCTGAATCAGAATGGCGTCGCCCTGCCCGATATCGAGAAAGCTGACGTGAAGCTCGTCGTCAGGCATGGTGATTGCCGCCGCCGACGCCAGCACCGCCAGAATTACCAGCGGCGGTATAACCCATCTCCAGGGCAGATGGGAAATAAGCTCCGATGACCTTCTCACCCCCGCTCCCAGCCAGTTTTTGGACCTCTCCCCCCATCTACTGACGAGCCAGATAATAGCGACCAGGACTAAATAATAGACGGCGATAAGGGCGGGGCTAACCGGGCCGACCTCAAGGGAAGATAGGGGAAGGGCGGCGGAACCTTTTACTATCAAGAGCATATATGAAGTGAAGAGCCAGGCAATCCAGCCTATGCCCTGGGCGAGGGGCACGAAGGCAAGCCCAATAAGCCCTGCCGTCGCCCCGCTGATAATAATCGCCGGCAGTGCCAGCAGGGCTAAGAAAGTTGCCAAAGGCCCCACCAGGGAGACGACGCCGAAATAGTGGGCAATGAGCGGCCAGACGGCTATAGTGGCGGCTAAGGTCACACTGAAGCTATCGGTAATAATATTGGCTAAAGAGACGGCTAGTCCCTTCTCCCCCAGGGTGGCGCCGACCAGCCGCTGGCCCAGCCCGCGTAGGGGAGGGGTGATAAAAATCAGTCCGGCCATGGCTAAAACGCTCAACTGGAAGGAGGCGTCGAAAAGGATGGGCGGGTCGATGCCGGCCATGACTGCGGCGGCAAAGGCGAGCGAGGTGATGGCGGTGCGCTGTCGGCCCAGAAGCTCGGCGGCGAGAAACACGCTGGCCATAATTGCCCCGCGGACTACCGGAGGGTTCATGCCGGTGAGCAGGGTGTAGAGCCAGATTATGCCTAGTGCCAGCCAGATGTAGATATAGCGTCTTTTGCCGAAGAACCAGATGCCGATGCTGAGTAATATACCAGCTATGATGCTGAGGTTGACCCCCGATATGGCTAGTACGTGAGTAGTGCCAGTGCTGACAAAATCGGCTTTGACCTCGGCTGGAATGTTATACCTGATGCCCAGGACAATACCCTGGGTGAGCGCTGCCTGCGGCTCGGGCATAACCTCGGCGATGCTCTCCGACATGCTCTTTCTCAACGAGTAAATCCATTCCAGAGGTTTAACCCCCCGGCCCTTGGCTAAAATCTCTATATCGCCATCCTCCGAGCTGTAGAGGCGCATGGTGGCGTAGATTCCCTGGTGCTCCAGGTAGCCCTGATAATCGAAGTCGCCGAGCTGTGTCGGCGCCTCCAGCTTCCCGGATACCCGCAAAACATCGCCGTATTCGTATTCTGGGTAGCGGGGAACGAACAAAAGGACATCTCCCCCTACCTCCCGCCACCCTTCATTTTCAGGGTCTATGGCGCTGACCGACAGCTGTATGTGGGTGGAACTATCCCTGACCTCGGGGTCGGCGCTCACCATCCCCTCGATTTCAACCTCCCGGCCGTTATAGAACTTGATGTGGCTCTCGTCGTCGGGGGGCAAACTCGCCTGGTAGCACAAGGCCCCCCCGAAAAAGGCGATAAGGCAGACGGCGGCTATTATTATCAACCTGCGTCTTTGGGGAAAGAAAAAAAGCAGGGGGAGGGGGGCCAGCCCGATAAAGATGAGGGCAAAGGGCAGAGCCAGCCTCGACCCCAGAAAGATACCAGCCACCCAGGCACCGCTGAAGCTTATAAGTGCCAACGGCCTTCCTTAAAGTGTTAATCGCCTACCGTAATCAGCTCCCGGATATCGTTGTAGATGGTTTGCCCGATACCTTCAACCTCGGTTATTTCGGCGATGTCGCTAAAGCCCCCGTTCTGCTGGCGGTAAGCGATGATAGCCTGCGCCTTGCTCGGCCCGATGCCAGGCAATGCCTCCAGCAGCCAGGCTTCGGCGCGGTTGATGTCTATCTTCTGTGGCTCTCCTTGGCAAACCTCCCCGGTTGATTCTGGAGTCGGTGACAGGGAAATCTCTATGGGGTGGTTGGGGCGGTAGTTCTGCCAGACAATAATGCCCCCGATAACGATAACGGCTATCAGCAGCAGGGTAATCAGCGCCCAGAATCGGTTCGTGCTTTCGGTCACGGGAAGCCTCTTGCCATTGGCTGCACCTAGTATAGCAGAATTTAGGTAATGGATGTATAGACAGTAAGCATATCCTGTAGTATAATAGCGCAAATTTTATTATGGAGGTAAAGAATGAAAGCATCTCGTCTGGTTACCACCACTATCCTGGGAGCAGCATTTGGCGTCATCTGCATGTTTTTGTCCCGATATACTGCCGAAGTTGACTTCTGGCCTATTGGAGTTGCCTTTCTGTTACACCACACCGTCCTGGGGTTCACCATCGGGGCGAGTTCGCTCAAAATGCACTGGGCGGCTCATGGAGCCCTCTGGGGCGCCCTATTCGGGGTGTTCCTGGCGATTGGGCAGGTCGGAGGAGCGCTTGAACCGTGGATAGCTTTTGTTCTGCCAGTCATCTGGGGGTTCTTAATCGAGACCCTGGCGACCAAGGCATTTAAGCAACCACAGCCTCGCTAGCTGGGAAGCTGCTGGTTTTAAGCGCTCAGGAGCCTCTGAGGGTAGTCCCCAGCGCTTCTTCCGACTCGGGGGTGGTGATGGCTATTATTTGGTCTTCAGCCTCGAGGATGGTGTCTTTGTCGGGGACGAAAGGCTTCTGCTGGCTGCGAATAATCAGCGATAATGTATTCCCTGCCGGCAGCGGAAGCTCCTTCACCGTCTTACCTATGGCAGGGGAGTGGGGCGGGATTTTTATCTCCACAATCTCCAGCCCCTGCTCCTGGATGTCCAACAGGTGCGTTAAGGGGTGGGTGGGCATCTCTTCCTCTATGCTCTCCATGATGATATTGGTGCTGCTGATGGTGACGTCGATGCCCATTTTCTTGAAGATAGTCTCGTTCTTGGGGTTATTGATGCGGGCTACGGTACGGGGCACATTGAATTTATGCTTGGCAGCCTGGCAGGAAACCAGGTTATCCTCGTCTTCTCCGGTAACGGCGATGAACATGTCGGCTCGCCCCGCCCCCGCTTCGGCCAGGGTGGTCATCTCGCAGCCGTCGCCGCGGACGCAAACACTGCCCAGGTCGCTACAGATAAAGGCGGTCCTGGCGGCGTCCTTTTCCAGCACCAGCAGCTCATGCCCCTCGTCCAGCAGCGCCTTGGCCAGGTAATAGCCCACCTGGCCCCCGCCGACAACAATAATATACATTACTTAGCCTTCTTCTCTCCTTTTGGTTTTGCCTTGAGCAGCCGCTCCTTTAGCATCTGGGCGAATATGGTGGTCGGGCTGAAGGTCTCGAGGCCCAGCGAGCCGAAAAGCTCCTGTCGCAGCGGGTCGTAGGTGCGGCAGAGAACCCGGGGCACGTTAAAGATGTGCTTGGCAATCTGGCAGGCCATTATGTTGCGATTATCCCCCTGGGTAAGGGCGATAAAAGCGTCGGCTTTCTCGATGCCCGCCTTTTTGAGCGCGTCCTCGTCGGTGCCGTTGCCCACCAGGGCGGTGCCCCCGAACTCGGGCGGCAGTCGGCGGAAGCTGTATTCATCGATGTCCAGGATGGTAACGTTGTGCCCCTCGATATCCAGAAGCCCCGCCAGCTTCCCCCCCACCCGGCCGCAGCCCATGATTACTACTTTCATAACCTTAAACCCAAACTACGGAGTATATTGGTGGTACAGTATAACCTCGCAGGGCGAGTTCTGCAGCACGTAGGGCACCACGCTGCCCAGGCTGAACTGCCCGAAACGTCTCTTATAGATAACACCCATCAGGATTAAGTCGGCCTCCCGCTCTACGGCTTCATCAACGATAGTGGGGCCGGCTTCACGGGCTTGAAGGAGGTCGGTCTCTACCTCATAGTCTTCGTTCTCAGCCACGTTGGAGATACGGTTCAGGACGTCTTCAGCCTTTTTGACTTCAGGTTCAATCTCAGCATCCAGTGGCAGAGAGCGCTTCACCGTGACCACGTATATTGCCCAGATTTTGCCCTTATTCTTCTTCTTGGTCAGCCTGCAGGCTAACCTTATTGCCTCGTCATCAGCCGTGCTGCCAGTTACCGGCACCAGAATTTTATGAAACTCCATTGCCTTCTATTCCCGTTCATAGTGGATGTTTGGTATTATAGTCTTCTGTTGTAGAATCTACAATACCCTTTTCCCCAGGCTTTTTGGGTAGGTGGGTTAACGGCAAACGCGATTTCCAGCGGTAGATGCAGTAGATAATTAACCCCACCGCCAACCAGCCGAATCCCACCCCGCGGCTATAGGGCTGGGTAATTATTACTATTATCCATATTACTGAGGTGGCAATTAAGCCGAGGATGGCGGTCACGGGTAGTTCTTTCCCCTTAGTCTTGATATTCCAGCGGAGCTTGAAGGGGCGGGGCAACTCGGGGTTTTTCATCCGCAGCCTTAGAATGGCGGCATGGGCCAGGGCGAAGCAGAGCAGGGAGCCAAAGACATATAACGCTCCTAAATCAGCAAAAAAGTTGGTGGTGAAAAAACCAGGTATTAACACTATAATAGATACCAGGCAAAATAAGGTAATCCCAATATAGGGTGTTCGGAAACGGTGATGGATACGGCTTAACGGCGCTGGTAATTGATGGTGTGAGGACAGATTATAAGTGAGGCGGGAGATGCCCAGAAGCCCGGCGTTAGTGGAGACGAGCATGATTGTTGCTGCTAGTATGGCGACCAGGGGGGCGAATATATCCTGCAGGGTATCTGAAGGCAGGTTAGCCGCTATGCCCGCTATCGGGTCTCTGGCCCAGCCGTTTACCGGGTCGCCCAGCACCTGGGGGGTCATGGCGGACAGGGCGACTATGGAAATGCCGGCAAATAGAACCAGGACGACCACTATCATCAGGACATATGCCTGAGGCATCCTCTTTTCTGGGCGGCGCGTTTCTTCCCCTTGCTGGGACACCGATTCTACACCGGTAAAACACAGGGCGGCAATGGCGATACCGAAGACCAGGTTTTGCGTAGACGGCCAGTTGCCCGCCCCGAACATATGTTGAATTAAGACTCCTGGGTTTACCGCCAGTATCAGCACGATTCCCAGAACCACCAGTGTAACCTGGGTAGTTATGTCGATGCCGATGAGAAATATATTCAGTCTTGAAGATTCTCTTATGCCAATAATATTTATGACCATGAGAAAAAGGATGATGCCGATAGATACTGTGGTACTCATCGCTGGCTCATTCAGTATCGGCCAGAAATAGCTCAGGTAAGGGGGAATAGTATAGGCGGAAATGGACATGGTAACGATATAGCTCAGCATTAATACCCAGCCAGAGATGAAACCAACCAGGTCGTTAAAGCCGTGCCGGGCATAGCTGGCTGAGCCGCCCCCCTCAGGCATCATGGCCGAACCCTCGGCATAGGTAAGGGCGTTAAAGGTGTAAATAATGCCGGCTATCATCAGCACAATGGGGGTAGCACCTAAGGCTACTATGGCGACAAGCCCCAGGCCATAGTAGATGGAGCCGCCAACATCCCCATAGCCGATGCTGAATAGGGCAGGCACTCCCAGTACTCGTCTTAGGTGGGGCAGCTTAATCCGCCGGGGACGGAAAATCCTGTCGCCGGGTTTGGGTCGGTAGCTATCTTGCATATTTTGGTTTACTCGATTTTACCACTAAAGCCCGCGATTTTATAGCCTACAATTTGGTAAGTTTATGCCTCTAAGCGCTGGCTGTCAATAACTTCTATTGCTTGACAATTAGCCATCTCTCCACTAAACTCACGATGGCAAAGGAGAGTTAGAACGTGAGGTTTTCCTTTATTCCCCGTGAGCAGGTCTTCTTTCCCCTCTTTGAGGAGAGCGCTCACAATATGGTAAAGGCAGCTCAGTGCCTGAAAGAGCTGGTTGATAGCTGGGAAAATGTTGAGCAGAAGGTAAACGAAATAACTGAACTTGAACACCAGGGAGACTTAGTTACTCACAAGATTATGGCGCAACTCCACCGCACCTTTGTCACCCCCTTTGACCGGGAAGACATAGCCCAGCTGACTCATACCATGGATGATATCACTGATTTTATTCACGCTGCCAGCGATGCTATGCTTCTTTATAAGGTAGACCGCCCCGGTCGGCGGGCTAGGGAGCTTGCCGACATAATAGTGCAGGGAGCAACCGAGATAGAGAGGGCGATGCCCAAGCTGCGACGTCGTGGTGAGTTAAAGAAAATCCTCAAACGGTGTGTGGAGCTTAATCGGTTGGAGAATGCTGCCGATAGGGTATACCGCTCAGCCATCGCTGAGCTTTTTAGTGATTCTAGCGATATGGCTCATGTCATTAAGTGGCGCGAGATTTACGAGCATATGGAGAGCGCCACCGACAGGTGTGAGGATGTGGCTAATGTCCTTGAAGGGGTAGCCATCAAGTATGCCTGAAGGTATTCTCCCTCTGATACCTGTTTTCCTATTAATACTGGCGGCAGAATTTGTTAACGGCTGGACCGACGCCCCTAATGCCATCGCTACCGTAGTTTCCACTCGTGTCCTTTCCCCATCTCAAGCCGTGGTTATGGCGGCCGTACTCAATATCGTGGGAGCTCTGGTCACCGGCACCGCTGTTGCCGCCACCATCGGCAAGGGTATCGTCAACCCTGAGTTTATCACTCTCCCTGTAGTTGCCGCTGCCATGCTTACCATCATTATCTGGAGTGTCGTAACCTGGTTTTACGGCATACCCACCAGCGAAAGCCACGAGCTTATCGCCGGGCTGGCTGGCGCTGGGCTAGCTACTGCCGGTCCCTCGGTTCTACTCTGGGAGGGGTGGCAGAAGGTGCTTATCGGTCTTGGTATCTCTACTTTTCTTGGTTTTTTCTTAAGTATAGGGGTAATGACCGGTCTCTACTGGCTACTTCGTCGAACCAGACCATCGCTTGTCCGTAGAATCTTCAGCCGGCTTCAGATAGTTTCGGCGGCTTTCATGGCGTTCAGCCACGGCAGCAACGATGGGCAGAAGTTTATGGGGGTCTTTGCCCTGACCCTGATGCTGGGCGGGGTTATGACCGAGTTTTCGGTTCCAATATGGATAATGCTACTCTGTGGCGGGGTAATGGCGATTGGTACGGCGGTTGGCGGTTGGCGCATAATTCACACCATGGGCTTCAAGCTGACCAAGCTGGAGCCAGTGAACGGCTTTGCGGCTGAGACTTCGGGCGGGTTGGCTATTTTGCTGGCTTCCTCTTTCGGCATACCTCTGAGCACCACTCATTGCATAAATTCAGCCATCATGGGCGTTGGTGCTACCAGACGGTTTTCGGCGGTGCGATGGGGGGTGGCGGGTAATATTGTTATGACCTGGATAATAACCTTCCCCGTCTGTTTCGCGTTGGGTTATCTGTTTGCCTGGTTGCTGGGAATGATATTCTGAGGTTTACAGCCTGATTTCACGGGGGGTGCGGCGGCACTTTTCGGCGGTAATAATGGCTTCGATGGCTGATGCCGCCCGCTCGATTTCATTCCGCTCGTTGAACACGATATAGTCGAAGAGGTGCAGCTGCTTTATCTCCTCTGCGGCGGTCTTCAGGCGCAGGTCGCAGTCGAACTCGGATTCCGTCTGGCGCTCCCTCAGCCTGGTCTCAAG
>Ga0315284_10016401_pt1 | contig 10517 bp, 10 predicted proteins | sample YL17G09_16_MG_FD_203696 | JGI IMG/M metagenome (GOLD analysis project Ga0315284, IMG submission 203696) | Sediment microbial communities from Yellowstone Lake, YNP, Wyoming, USA - YL17G09_16 | ecosystem: Environmental > Aquatic > Freshwater > Lake > Sediment | place: USA: Wyoming | collected...
TCGCGGATTCTCGATCTCGGCTGCGGCAAAGGGGCCGCGGCTCTTCCCCTGGCACTCGAGCTCGGTTGCCGCGTCACCGGAGTCGATGCCTATCATCCTTTTATCGAGGAAGCCCAGAAGAGGGCGGCGGCACTGGGAATCGCCGATCGCTGCCGATTCCGCGTCGGCGACATCCGGCGCGAGGCTGAATACGAGACGAACCACGACGCCGTGCTCCTCCTGGCCGTCGGATCCCTGTTCGGCGGCTTGGGCGACACCGTGGGTGTCTTGCGCCGATGCGTCCGGCCCGGCGGACTCATGGCCATTGATGACGCCTATCGGCTCATCCCGGCCGTCGACTTTCCCGGCTATGACGGCCTGCTCGACCGAAGGCAGACGCTGGCCCAACTGGCGGCTCATGGCGACGAGATTATCGCCGAGAAACTTTGGACCCGCGCCGAGTCCGAAGAACAAAACCGGCGCTACCAGGCCCGTATCGAGGAGCGCGGCCGGCGCTTGGCCGGCCGGAGGCCCGATCTCGCTTCCGATATCGCCGCTTATATCGAAAAAGAGCGCCGGGAATGCGAGATCATCGAACGCGACATCCAAGGCGCGGTCTGGCTCCTCCGCCGGGCGGCGTCTAATGCCGGCCTTCCGCGCAAAAAATCAAAAGGAAAGAAGATCACATGACTTCCAACCATCCGCCCGCCGCCGTCCTGGAAAGCCTCGTCGCCCCGAAGATCGACCGCGTCGACCTCGTCACCGTCAAATTGCCGTTCGTGGCCCCGTTCGGGACGAGCGTTTACGTCTGGACCGACAAGGAAGCCATGCTCATGCGGATCGAGTCCGGCGGCGTCGACGCTTGGAGCGAATGCGTCTCGGACCCCGACCCGTTCTATTTCTACGAAACCAACGGCACGGCCCGCCACATTATCAAAGACTTCCTTCTGCCCCTCGTCGAACCGGGGATGACGATGGGCGAGCTCGAGACGCGGTTCCGCCGCGTCCGCGGCCACGGCATGGCCAAAGCGACGGTCGAGAACGGGCTCCTCATCCTGATCGCGCTCCAAAAGGGCCTGTCTCTCCATGATCTCATGGGCCGGCCGGGCAAAAAAATCCCGTCCGGCATAAGCATCGGGCTCAAAGAGTCGCCGGCCGAACTCCTGGCTGCCGTCGAGAAAGCCGTGGCCAAGAAATACGGCCGCGTCAAGATGAAGATTAAAAAGGGACAGGATGTCGAATGGGTTCGGGCGGTCAGGGAGCGATTCCCGGACCTCCGGTTCATGGTGGACGCCAACGGCGATTATGCGCTCTCGGACCTGCCCCTCCTCAAAGAACTCGATGCCTTCGGCCTTATGATGGTCGAACAGCCGCTCTCCTACAGCGACATTTTCGAGCACGCGGCGCTCCAACGGGAAATGAAGACCGCGATCTGCCTGGACGAATCCATCCACAGCCTGGCCGATGCGGCTGCGGCCATCGCCCTGGAATCCTGCCGGATCATCAATATCAAGCAGGGCCGGGTCGGAGGCCTTATGGAATCCATGAGGATCGCCGCCTACTGCGCCGACCGCGGCATCGACGTCTGGTCGGGCGGCATGGATGAGACAGGCATCGGCCGGTCCGTCAACATCCACCTCCAGACGGCCCAAGGGTTCTCCCTTCCCGGCGACACCTCCGAGACGAGCAATTACTTCGACGAGGACATCGCCGAACCGGCCGTCGTCCTCGACCCCGACGGATTCATCGATATACCTCGAGGCCCGGGGATCGGAGTCAGGGTGGTGCCCGAACGGGTCCTCAAGCGAGCGATCGGCTGGGAACGGCTGCGCTGACGGCGTTCAAGCAACTTCAGCCGGCGCTCTCTCTGCTTCGGCGTACTGCCGGGATCATCCGTCGCGGATCGAGCGGAACCGGGTTCGATTTTAGGCACTTGAGGTTAAGCCGGTTGTTCCGGAAGATCATGCGGTAGACCGGCTCGATCTCTTCGCTCCGGTATTCTCCCTCATATTCCACGAGCGCATCCGGCGCCGGCTTGAAGTTCAGCTCCTTCCGGCGGGCCATCACGGCCGGCCAAGTAGGAACAACGCGGAGGTTCTATTTTCCGATAAGCGTGAGGCAGGCCTTATTGTTGGTCTCCTCCTCTTCCGGGATTTTATTCTTGGGATCGACCGTCGCGCAGATGTCATACATGCCGAGGCCCGGTTTCAACGGCGAGGTGAAGGTGAAGCTGTCCCTCGGCTCGAGCTTCCGGATCTTTTTCTCGGATTTCTTCAGGATCTGTCGAGGGGGCCGAGCGTTGCGGACAATGAGTTCGCCCAGGGCTTCTGGTGAAGGAGCCGTCCCCTTGTTCGTCACCGTGACCGAGATCGTCACGGTCTCCCGAAAGGCGACGTCTCGAGATGACTCGATGCTCGCGGCCAGGTCCGGCTTGGGCGTGGTCTGGGCCGGACACAGCGCGGCCCATAAGACGGCCAGGCCGCCGGCGGCCCCGATTTTTCGTACTTCTTTGGGCATCGTTAAACCACTCTCGCCCTTTCTGAACCGAATATATTTCCCGCTATGGCCGAATGTCAAGGCACCGATTGGACCTATGTTCGGGAGCCATCGATGGGCTAGGCCTTCGCCGGCCGCCCAGCGGGAAGCTAGAGAGCGAATAACAGGGCCAGGATCGCGGCTAAGAGCAGGATCAAGATTTTCACGGCCGTCACTCGCAGAAGATCCGGACCTTGTCCTTTCCGTCGACCTCGACGGTCATGTCGTTGAGGTTGGCGACGAGATCCTCGAGGTCTTGCGGGCTGATCTTCATGAGGTCGACGTTGAGGCCCTTTTCCTTGAGGGCCACGTTGACCTTGCCCTGGGCCGCCTGGGGGATGAGGGCGGCGAATTTCAGGCCGGCCCGGATGAGCTTCATCGGAACACGGATGTTGACTTTGTCCTGAGACTCGCTTCCGGGGCCGGGTTCGACCAAAACGCGAAGGTATTTCCAGCCGGGCTTTCCGCCCGGGGCGGCAGGGGCCTCGGTTCCCGGCCCGCCGACGGCGGCCAGCAGCTTCTCGGCGTCGGCCACCGAGATTTTTCCTTCCTTCAGCATTTCCAGGATTTTTCGATGTTCTTCGTTCATGATGAACTCCTCAATAAGATATCTTTATCGAAAACTGATCAGGACGTCGTTTTCGGCATCCCGCGTTTCGACATGCAGACCGGAGAGGTTCCACAGCACGGAAAACAGCATGGGGTAGACGGCCAGCAGGATCAGTCCCGGCCCCCGGCGCCAAGTCAGGACGGCAGCCAGAAGCATGAAAGGAAGCAGGACGAGCATCAAGGCCCAGAGAATGATCCAGATCAGGATGACGGGGAACCATAGGGACACGCCCCTTTTGCCCTCGGGCCGGATCTTGAACCGCATCCAGATGGGAAACATGGGACTCAGCCTTTCAGCCGCCGAAGCGCCTCGTCGACGGAGATAGCGCCGCGTTCGAGTTCGACCAGGACGTCGGCTTTCGGCGAAGGGGGGTTGACCTCGATAAAGGGAAGGAGGGCGGTGATGGCGTTCAAGCGGTTCTTGACCGTCGGATAGCTGATCCCGAACAGGCTTTCCATCTCCTTGATCGAGCCATGGCTCCGGATGAAGGCGGTGATGAAAAGCTGGTCCTCGGCGGTCAGCCGGGCCAGAGGGGGAGGCTCGAAGCTGCCCTCGATGGCTATTCCGTTATCTTTGAGCTTGATTCGCTCCACCGTGAAGGCCGCGCCGCGGGTCAGCCGGGTTAACTCTTGCCAGTCAGTGGTCATTCTTTTTTTCCTTTATACGTTCGCGGCGCAAAACCCCGATTTTTAAATCGGGGTAAAAAGCGCCGCTCAGTATTAACCCTGAAAATACCCGGGCTTCAGCCCGGGGTATCGAATGGGTTTATTGACATTCACTTATAATATACGAAAATAAATTAAATAAATCAATAATATTATTAAAAATATTAATATAATTATAAATATATTAAAATTAGTGGTTTATATTGTGAAAATACCTCTAAACCAGCTGCCGGCCTCTTTCGTAAGCCTTCTCACGGCCAATGAACGGCCTTTGGCCGATTGCCGAAGGGGAAAAAAAAGAATTGCGGCTAGGAAAAAAATCGCCTGAGTGCGCCCAGGGCGTGAACCGTCACCCACTTGCTGGGCTCGCCCTTGCGCTCGACGTTAGTCTGGAAGCGACCGTTGAACGTCCTTTCCAACCTCCAGGAGCCCTCGGCGTTTTGTTTGGAACGGAGAATATCGACCGCTTCGCCCAGGCGCGGGTCCCGATAACCGAGGCGGGTCAAAATGCCGAGGATTTCCAAGATGTCCGTCTGCCACATCCATGGGAATGTCAATTGCAGCCAGCTCGGCTTCGAGATCGACGATAAATCACGGCTTCTTTTATGGATGTGATGCCGGAGGAGATATTCGGCTCCCTGGGCGATTGTTCTCTCGATTTCCGGCGTGCGCCGACTCTCGGGGACTGCCTCCAGGGCTTTGAGGGCCTTAACGACTCCCATATGGCAGGTATGCTTGCCCCAGCATTGGACATAGCGGTCATAGGGCCCCCCTTTGGGGGCCCGGGCGACGCCGTCATCGAAACGCTGGAATTGGACGATCCAATCGATGCCGCCCTGCAAACGGGGATCGCCCAGAAAGCCCAACCGGATCAGGCTCCAGACCATGTTTCCGGTCAGGCAGGGGATCACTCCGCTGGGAAGGCCTCCGCCTTTTCGGGTGCTTGTCCGGTAAGAAAATCCGCCGCTCCCGGCGTCCTGGGAATTCTCGAGGATGAATTCGCAGGCTTTTCGAATCCGGTCGTCGCGGCCGTCGGCGCCCAGTTCGGCGAGGGTGATCAACTGCCAGACCGTCCCCTTGTATTTGGCCATATAGAAATCTTCGGGCTTCTCCCAATTCCCCCGCTCCCGCTGTCTGGCCAGGATCTTGGGAATCAGGCCTTCGCCCATGGCCTCGCGGCCCGCCTCCGTGACCTCAGGATCGGATTCCGGACGATCCAACAGCGAGGTCAAGGCCAGATGCCGCACGCCGGGATTGGACTTTTCGAGAAGCCACTCCGTGGGATCGGCTTTGAGGAGGGAAGTCCAAGAATCGGAGCCCTGCATCGCCGCTTTTTCTTCCATGGAGGTTTCCTATCATATCGAACGGGCCGGACGGAAACAATCCTTTACGGGTTGCGGTTTGTTGACCCCGGCCGGATTGTTCAGAATCCTAGGACCCAACCGTTTTTGCGGATTAATCAGGGGACTCCCTCCCTCTTTCGGGCGGTGCTATAATGAACGCCGAAATGCTGAAAACATCACCCCGGAGAAGGTTCGTTTATCTGATCCTGACGTCCCTGGCCGTCGCCCTCGTCTCATCGACGGATTGCCGACGCGATCCGCCCTCACCCAAGGAGAAGGACATGATCACGGTTTATCAGTCGTCGGTCGAGCTGGGCGACCCCCACATCTGCAGCGATGCGGTGAATCGCTTGAGCCTCGTCTTTTCCGTCTTTGAAGCCCTGGTCAAACAGGACGCATCGGGCGTTTTCCGGCCCTCGTTGGCCGAGAGCTGGACCGTCGGGGCGGATGCCCGCACCTGGACGTTCCGGCTCAGAAAGAACGTGATGTTCCACAACGGGGATACCCTTCGCGCCGACGACGTCGTCGCCACGCTGGGCCGGATTCTGGACCCGTCCATCGGCGGAGCGTTCGGCACCCAGGGCGTTTACCTCAGCTATCTGGGGAACGCCGAGATCGCGAAGCTCGACGACCTGAGCGTCCGGATCGTCACCGCGGAGCCCATGGCGGACCTCCCCGACCTCCTCGCGGCCATGCCGATCAGCCCGGCGAGCGCGCTGGGCCGGCTGCCCCGCGAATATGTGGGCAGCGGGCCTTACAAGGTCCTGGAGACGAGCGCCGGAAAAACCGTGCTCCAGGCCTTCGACCGATACTGGGGCGGGGCCCCAAGATGCAAGCAGATCCGTTGGATTGCCGAACCGGACGCGGACAAACGCGTCGCCGCGCTGCTCGACGGACACGCGGACATCGCCGCCGGCGTCGAAGCCGAGGGGAGAGCCCGGATCCTAGGCTCCGGGAAAGCCGCCCTCCATCGACAGGAGAGCGGTTTGGCCATCATCTTCATGCTGAACTGTCAGGAGGGGCCTTGCCGGGACCGCCGTGTCCGCCGGGCTTTGAATTACGCTTTGGATGTGGACCGGATCATCGCCGAGATCGTGCCGGGGGCGGCGACCCCGCTGAACGGCTATTTGACTCCGCTTCATTTCGGCTTCAATCCGGATACGCCGCCTTACTCGTTCGATCCTGAAAAAACCCGCGCCCTCCTGACCGAGGCGGGCTACCCGAACGGCTTGAACCTCGTTTTCGACATCCCCGCGGAAATGCCCGACGAGGCCCCGCAGCTGGCGAAGATCATGGCCGGACAGCTCGCCGCGGCGGGGGTATCCGTCGAGATCGTGGAGCACGCCGACCGGGCCGGCTATTCCGAGATGGTCCGCGACAAAAAAATCCGCGACGCCTGCTGCTTCGACTCGAGCCCGCGGAGCACTTTCCGCGTCCTGAGGGAGAAGCTCCAGTCGACGCTCAAAGGGCCGTGGTGGCAGGGATACCGGAACGAGACGGTCGACGCCCTGATCCTGAAAGCCCAGGCCACGCTTCCCGACGGGGAAAGACGGGCCATCTATAGAGAGATCTATCAGCTCGTCCGCGACGACGCCCCATGGATATTCCTATATCGCCCGACCCGCTTCTGGGGGACGGGCCCGGGTCTCGAGGGATGGGAGCCGAGAGCGGACGGCCTGATTATTTTTAATTCTCCGGAATAAACGGCACGATGGGAAGTCTGCCGGCCGAAGGCCTCGTCAAAGATGACGAGGTGTCGGGGCGATAATTATTTTCCCCAGATGACGACATTCATAATTCCCGGTCCGGCGCGAACACGGAGATCAGCCGGCGGGCATGATCGGCTTGGTCTATATCCCAGGTGACCAGAGGGATTTTCAAATGATGGGCCAAGGCCACATAGACCGAGTCGGCCCCCCGGAGTTGCAGGTCGGCCGCGAGACGCGCCGCCTCCCTGCCCAATTGCGGTTCTATCGAAACCAGCCGGAGGTTCGGAAGGCGCAATAAACTTTCCGCGGCCTGCCGGCCCAACTCTGCGGCTTGAGCGCGCCGAGAGATCGCGCCGGCGACTTCGGCGAGCAAGAGAACGGGTGCGGCCAGCAGTTCTCCCAGGGCGAGGCGTGCCTCCAGCCACCGCCGACTGATTTCGTGATGCGCATCCGGCGGGACAAAGCGGCTGACCCAGACGCTGGCGTCGACGACCTTCATAGTTCCCGTCGTCCTTGTCTGACGGCTTCGACGGCGGAAAGACCGTCGGGCCAACGAGCGCCTATCTCGGCGGCCAACCGGTCCAGATCAGACCAGACAGGACTTTGTTCGGCGACTGCTTTAGAAGGAAGGAAAGCGGGGACTAAACGGGCGATAATACGGCCGTGATAGGTGATTTCGACAATCTCGCCCGCCTTGCGGACTCGCCGAAGGACTTCGCCGATATGCGCTTTAAGCTCGCGGACTCCTATTGAACTCATGGTTTTCCTCTAATGTGACCACAATTGTATGCTTATTTTAGAGAATAGTCAACTTTAAATTCATCATAAATCCCGGCCATCATGACGCCGGGGGAAATGCCCGTTCCTATTCCGTTCCGTCAGATGGGAAGAACCTTGACACCGTTCCTCGGCCGGCGATATAGTCGCCTTGAAATCGGCGATCGATGAGACAACGAGCCTTTATTCACGTCGAGGGTCCCTCGGGAGCCGGAAAGACGGCGTTTATCGAAGCTCTCTTGCGAAGTCTTGACGATCTGGTGATCTGCGCGCGCGCGGTCCGCGACGGATCGATCGGACGGCCGGAGGAATCGGCTCCGAAGGTCCATCCCGAACTTCGTCGCTATCGAAAAGCCGGGGCGAGCGGTCTCATGCTCTATCGCTTTCCGGCGGACCAGGATGGGCACTTTGCGTTTTTCGAGACGGAGTTCATGCAGGACTACTCGAACGCCGTTGTGATCGAGGGCGACTGTCCGGTCGAATACGTCGACTTGCCGGTTTTCGTGGTTCGCCCGCTTCCCGAGGGAGAGTCTCTCTTCAGCCGGGTGCGGAGCGACCATTCCCCCGAATACGTGTCCTTGATCTCCTCCCTGGAGCGAGCGATCGGAAGCCCGGACGACCTGGTCCGCTTCTTGGTGAAAGACAAGGGTGAAACGATCTTTCGGCCTGCCCTTAAGAGCGGGAAGATTATAGAGACAATCCGCGTGAAGCTGTCCGAAACTGAGCGTTGGGTCCTGGCGCCGGGTTATCAGGGGATCGAGCGGGCGAAACTCGTCGTCGTCAACGTCCGTGATGAGGATGAGCGTCGGCGCGGCGGTCGACTCATCGAAGACATTGCCCGGCTGCGTCGGGACCCTGCCGTTTTCGCGGACGTGAACGTAATCCGGAGCCAAAGGATTCCGATTACGGCCGTCGTCGCGGACCTCGCCGATCCCAAGGACGCCGGGTTGAAGAAAGCCTTGGCCCGAGTGAAGCGGGCGATTCGGCGCGCCCAGGAATAAATCCGGTCGGATGCCACCGTTAGTCCGGCATTTTTTCAGATCGGTTGGCGTAAAGTCGCCCGGATTTCCTTATCGTCGGTTTTCATCCTCGAGAATTCCGCGGCTTTCCAGCGCAAAGCTCCGTTCACCATATCGATCCCTTGTTCTTTTTCGGCTTTCAGCCTGCGGGAAGAGGAGACGCCCAGGTCGGGTCTCTTCCGGATGTTCTAAAACTCAAACCGGAGGCTGACTTGAGCGGCGCGCGGAGATGAAGCCGAACTCAGGACGGTATAATTCGTGCTCCGGACATCGTTGCTCACCCAGGCTCCATAAGCGACGGAGTTCAATAGATTGAAAAAGTCGAGGGCGACATTCACTCGGTACCGGGAGATCGTCAATCCCTTCTGGATTCTCGCGTTGACTCTCCATAAAGCGTCGGTCCTCCGTCCGTAAAGCCCGAACTTTTTCCCCTTCCAGTAGGAGTTATTCGCCGACCAGAGGATATCGCCCACGAGCCGTCCGTTCGAGAGGGTCACTCGGGGAGAGGATTGATAGAAGCTATAGTCTCCCGACACGTCGTTCTGCCATTCGCCGGACTGCCCGCTGACGAAGGTCGAGAGCTGAATATTCCAGGGGAAGACGTAGAAGGCGCTGGCGTGGAACGACCATCTGATCCCATAATTCGTCATATTCGCGTCCCCGGGACCGGCATAAACGAATTGGTAAGGATCGCCCGGGTCAAAAGCCGTTCTTTTAAAGGTCCTCCAGAAGCGGCTGTAATTCACCATGAAGCCCCAACGACCGCTGAAGTTACGCCTGAGGTTGAAAGCGAGGGTGCTGGATTTAAAGTGTTGGCGACGAGCCTCGCCTTCATAGGTCGTCTCCTGCCAGATGGTGTCAAAATCCGGAAAGCGATAGCCGATGAACTGCCCGTTTTGATAAATCGGATTGACGTTTTCAGCCTGGTTGCCCAGGTAATTCCTGTAAATGAAAGTCGTGTCGAAGCCCAAATGCCAGAAGAGCTCCCTTTCGTAGGACGTCACGAGTTCAAGGTTATATTCCATTTTCAGGTTCTGGGTGTAGTCTGGCATTTGAATCACGGACGAACCGCTCGAGTACAGTTTGAGAGCCTCGACGCCCTTGCCGTAGTCTTTCGCGTCAATCCGGTAAGATCGGAAGGTCACGTTTTTGGCATAGTTCGGATAATCTCCCGTGCCGACGAACTCAAAGTACTTGCCGACGTGGACCTTGAACGTCCCGATTTTCTCAAGGTTGTAGGTCAGGCCCAATCGGGGCGCAAAGCCGTTGTCGTCGAATTCGACATTCGACCTTTCCCTTGGAGAAATAGCGTCCATCCAAGCCGGAAACTGATCTCGTCCGGGGAAAACCATGCGGTTCGCTTCCCAGCGAATGCCGTACGAGACCGACAGGTTTTTGTTCACCGTCCAGGTATCCCGAAGATAGGCGTTGTAGTTATACACATAGATATCGTTGGAGAAGCTGGTTTCGGGAACCGGGCCGGAGGCCTGCCAAAGGTAGGGCTGGGTCAGTCCATAATTGGCATAATCCATACCGTAATAATAGGAATTGAAACCGTTGCTGTCGGCGTTGTAGCTTCGTCCGAAGGGCGTGTATTGGTAGGGCCGCATTTCGATTCCGAATTTGAACTGATGGGCGCCCGTATTCCAAAGATTATCTTTATGCCAGGTGAGATCGGCTCTGACCAAGACCGTATCTCGGGCGGAATCGTAATCCTCGCCGAAACTCTGGGTGATCTTTTGGAGATTCCCCACGGCTCGATCATAATAATAGAGGGCGGGCTTGTCGTTTTGCGCGTAGTAATAGCGGGGCTTATGGTTGTAGCCGGCCGTCACATCGAACAACAAGGAATTGTTGATGACCCAATCCCATGTGCCGAT
>Ga0315284_10016402_pt1 | contig 10516 bp, 10 predicted proteins | sample YL17G09_16_MG_FD_203696 | JGI IMG/M metagenome (GOLD analysis project Ga0315284, IMG submission 203696) | Sediment microbial communities from Yellowstone Lake, YNP, Wyoming, USA - YL17G09_16 | ecosystem: Environmental > Aquatic > Freshwater > Lake > Sediment | place: USA: Wyoming | collected...
GGAGAGCGGAAGGCAAGGAGCCCCCGAATGAAGGAGCCCACGTCTTCAGAGGAGATGGCGGCCCGTATTCGCCGGCCCGGCGAGACCGGCGCCTGGAGCCGCGGCTCCAGAGGCAAGATTCGCGTTCTCATCGTCGACGACCACGCCATCCTTCGTCAGGCCCTCCGCCTCCTCCTGGAGGTGCACCAGGAGATCGAAGTGGTGGGCGATGCCGCCAATGGCCGTGAAGCCATGGAAACGGCCGAGAAACTGCTCCCCGATGTCATCCTGATGGACATGGTGATGCCCGGCCTCAACGGCCTGGAGGCCACGCGCCAGATCCGCCGACGCCTCCCCAAGACCAAGGTGCTCATTCTCACCGGCTACATGGAGGACGAGCAGATCGTGGCTGCTCTCCGCGCCGGCGCCTCTGGCTACATAGTCAAGAAGTCCGACGCCACCGAGCTTATCCTCGGCATCCAGTCTGTCCACCGGGGAAACACCTACTTCAGCGCGTCCATCTCCGATGCAGGCACCGCCAGCGAATACCTCCTCCAGGCCAGGAGCGAGGAGGGCAAGGCGGGCTACGGCCTGCTGACCAGCCGTGAGCGTGAAGTCCTGCAGCTCATCGCCGAGGGCTACTCCAATCAGCGGATTGCCCAGGAACTCTACATCAGCGTGAAGACGGTGGAAGCCCACAAGGCCCACATCATGAGCAAGCTCCACGCTCAGACGCGCACCGACCTTATTCGCTACGCCCTCCAGAAGGGGTTGGTCGGCATCGACGTCCCGCCCGCCCCGGAACAGGGTGAAGAGCGCCAGGTTGGCTAGAAGGAATGAGAGCCCGCCTTCGGCAGACAGGCCAGGACGGGAAGAGGACCCAGCCGTGATGGAATTCGCCCGTGAGCCACTGGATCTGAGCGCCTGGCAGGATGACCTCCGGGATGAGGAGGATGACCTGTCCGCCCTCCAGAATGCTTACCTGGGGCGCTTGCGGCGGCTCCTCCGGCTCCGAACCGACCATCATGAGGACCTGAACGAACAGGGGCTGTGGCTCTTGGACCGCTCCATCTTCACCACCTACCGCGACTGCGTGGAACTGGGCGTGGGCTTTGTGGCCCAGGGCATCATCCGTCGCCTCTCCGCACAGGGGGAAACACACGCCTACCCCGCGATGGGCGATGTCAGCGATCGCGCCCGCCGGCGCGAGCGATAGCGGCCAAACCCGCTACCCCATGCCATGGATATCAGGCCCGCAACTGAAGGTGAACTATCTTGAGCGGGAAAGCCACCCCCATTCTCACACCTCGGCCCCTCGAGCCGCTGTCGCCGAGCCATGACAGCCGGCCCTGGCAAGAACGCATCGAGCTGGTCAGGCTGACTGCCCGCGCCCAGGCGCTGTACTGCAGCGCCGTCCAGATCTTCGCCACCGCCACTCTGGAGAGCCTCTACGAAGCCGTCCTCTCCGCCGTCTGGTCCCTGGTGAGGGTGGACATGGCGGCCCTGTTCCTGATCCGGAACGAGGACGGGCGGCCCACCTGCCGGGCCCTGCGCGGCGGCCGCTCGACGGTGGTCTTCGACGCTGCCGAGGCGCCCACCACTGCCTTTGCCGATGCCGCCCTGGCGGCGAGCGCTCCTCTGACGGTAGAGGCGCCGGACCCTCTCCTGCGTGATCTCCCCTCCTCCTTCAACGGCAGCCGGGCACCCGCCGTGCTGCTGGCCGTGCCTGTCCGGTCGGGGAGCGAAGACCTCGGCCTGCTGGTGGTAGGCCGAAGAATGAGCTTCCCCTTCTCTCCTGACCAGGTTGATTTGCTTCAAGGCCTGGCCGACCAGACCTCCCTGGCCCTGGAGAAGCTGCGGGTGGTGGCGGCCGCTGCCGAGCAAGGGCGCCGGGCGCACGAGCTCGTTTCCATCGCCTCCCACGAACTGAGGACGCCTCTCACCGCCCTCCAGGGCTTCAGCGAGCTCCTTCTCTCGCGGGAGGTGAGCGAAGAGGTGCAGAAGAGCTGGATCTCCCTCATCAACCAGGAATCGGTGCGTCTGGGCTCCCTAATCGGCGAGCTTCTAGACCTGACGCGTCTCGAGTCGGGGCGCGCCAAGCTGAACCTTGAGCCCGTGAACCTTCGAGACGTAGCGGAGCACGTCGTCAGTCTCTGGCGGGGCGACGGCCGGCGTTCTCGCTTCTCCATCCGCTTCCAGGCTGGTGTGCCTTGCCTGAGGGCAGACGTCTGCAAGCTGACCCGGGTGCTGGCCAACCTGGCGAGCAACGCCGTCAACTACTCCCCACCGGGGACCCCAATCCGCATCGAGGCGGCGCCGCGCTGTCTGGCCCGGCCCTCCACGCCGCACCTGGGCCCGCCGGGCTCAAAGGGTGCTCGCTGCCCGGCTGGGGCGAGCATCGCCGTGCGTGATCGAGGCGCGGGCATCTCCCAGGAGGACCAGGCGAGGGTCTTCCAGCCCTTCTATCGAGCGGGTCCGCTGGAGGGAGAGGGCTCCGCCGGCCCGGCCGGTAAGCCCAGCGGTGTCGGCCTGGGCCTGACCATCGCGCGCCGGCTGGTCGAGTGGCACGGCGGGCTCATGTGGGTGGAGAGCTGTCCGGAGAAGGGGAGCACCTTCGGCTTCTGTCTGCCCCTGCATGCTCCCCAGCGATCTGCGTCCGATACCACGCTGACCCCAGGAGCGATCCCATGAAAACAGTCCTGGTCGTCGACGACGAGCCCACCATCCGGACGCTGGTGAACGCTATCCTGGACGACTCCGGCATACGCACCGTAGAAGCAGCCGATGGGCCGGAGGCCCTGGACATGGCCCGTCGCTACCAGCCTGATCTGGTGCTGCTGGACGTGGTGATGCCCCGAATGGACGGCTTCACCGTTTGCCAGAGGATGAAGGCGGAGAAGTCGATGGCCCTTACCCCTGTCCTCCTGCTGACGGCGCTGGCGCAGGAGTCAGACCACCAGCGCGCCCGGCGCGTCGGTGCGGACGGAATCGTTCAAAAGCCGTTCAGCCCCGCCGTCCTGCGAGCGACGGTGGAGAGTATCCTCAACGGCGGCAAGAAGGCTAAGCCTCTCCCCTGAGAAGACCGCCTAGGCCACGCCATCCTGGGAGATAGCGCTCTCCGAGACCCGCTGGGAGAGGCGGAGGAGGGCGTTAGCGATCTCTTCGACGCTGTAGGGGCCCTGCCGGCGGTGACGTAGCAGGGCCCCGATGTTCACCCAGTAGCGGTTGCGGCGGCCCTCCTTCTGGCGGGAGATGATGCCATCCTCTTCCAGGGCGCGGAGGATGGAGAGGGTGGCTCGCTCCGTTATGCCGACGGCAGCAGAGATCTCGCGTAGGGTTGAGCGCGGGTGGTCAATGACGTGGATGAGGACGAGGGCATGGTTAGTAAGAAAATCCCAGTGAGTCATTTTCCCTCCTCCGCAGAACTTGACAGCGCTGCCAAACGAAGTACAATACCAGTAAGGGTTCTCTGGTTATAGTTTTCTTGTTACTCGTTTCTCGTAGCGATTGTCCGGCCTCAGGCGTCCGGCAATATTCTTCACACTTTAGCCGCCCAGGTCAAGCCGTGAAAACCGTCGAGATAAAGAAATTTCTAGGGGTGTCGTGAGATCGGCGCCATTTCCCCGTCAGCGCTGCAGGAAGGAGGTCTTCAGCCCTCTAAAAATCGGTGTCCACTGCCGATAATCATCAAGGGCCAGAATACAGGCCCGGTGGACCTCGGATAGTCCGCGAGCAGGGAAGATGCTGATTCTCACACGTAAGGTTGACCAGGCCATCGTCATTCAGGGCAACATCCTGGTCACGGTCCTGCGAGTGGAGAGGGACCGTGTGAAGCTGGGTATCTCAGCCCCTGAGGAGATCACCGTGCTCCGCGAGGAACTCTTGCTGCGTGATGCTCGCACCAACAAGCAAGAAGGGCCGGCGAACACGGGGGAGAAGGACACCCCGCCGTCCTCGCACCTTCACTTCTTCAACAGGCCCGGCAGCAGACCCCCGGAGAGTTCCCCCCCCGATCGCTCAGACGGAAACTAGCGTCAGCGCCGGCTTTGCTGAGGGCGAGGCCGCTGGTTGGCCCCGGCCGCGGATGACGTAGAGCCGGGGCGTCTCGTTCTTGTCCTCTAGCCGCTGGGGCCAGGCTTCCGGAGGCACCGGGGCCCCGGCCAGGGCCATGGACCTCTCCGCCGCCTCCCAGAGCCGCGCTACCTGTCCCCAGAACTCCGCGTTCACTGCCCCTACCCGCCGGCTGGTCACGGCATCCACGAAGCGTCGGCACTGCTCCACGGTTGGGTCGCCCGGAAGGGCTGCCAGGGCCACGGAGCCCGTCTGCCACGCCGTCCCATCCGAGCTTTGTGCCCCGGCGGCCTCTCGCCGCGTCCGCTGGCTGGCGGAGACGATGCGCAGAGGGGTGCGGTAGTCCAGCTCGTCCAGCATCAGGGTGCGACCCTCCATGGACGCCACCACCTGACGGGCTTCCCAGTCCTCGCTCAGGCTCACTTGCAGGCTGGCCACCAGACCCCCAGGATAGACCACGCTGATGAAGACCGCCTCGGCGGGGCCTCCGCCTGGGACGGCAGCCACGGCGCTGACGGACCTGGGGGTCCGTTCCACCAGCCGTGTGCAGAGGGCCAGTCCCTCAGCGGCGACGGCGGCCAAGCGCAGGGCGCCCTCGCGGTGCCGGGGACGGACGTCCAAGAGCCGCAGGTAGCGGAGGCAGGTTCGGGTAGCGCCCTTCGTCGTATCTGCCAGCAGAGCGAAGCTGGGCGACAGCATGCGCTCCTCGGCGAACATGAGGAGCCGGCCGCGCTGCTTGGCCAGGATGGACAGACGCTGGACCTGGTCGGCAGTGAGAGTAAAGGGTCCGGCGGCGAGAACGTGCTTGCCGTGGATGAGGGCGCGCCGAAGGAGAGGGTAGGGCTCCACCAGGCTGCTAGCCAGCACGACAGCCTGCAATGAGGGAAGGGCGGCCAGGGCCGCCGGACTGGCGCAAGTTCTGGCGCAAACTGCCAGCCTGTGGCCGGGAGGCACCGTCGCCACAGTCGTCAACTCTACCCCCGGGAGCTGGGGCAGGGCCCGGGCGTAGGCTTCTCCGGAAGGCCCGCTGGCGATGAGCCCGAGGGGCAGCATCAATGACGCCTCAAGCCGCGTCCTCCAGCTCCCTCATTAAGGCCACCCGCAGGCGTCGGATAGCCCGATGTCGGAGCTGTGAGGCGCGTGATTCCGAGATGCCCAGACTCTGGCCGATGCTCTTTAGAGACTTGGACTCCAGGTAGTAGAGGCGAACGATCTTGCGCTCGCGCTCCGGGAGCGTGTCCAGGGCCTCCCGGAGCTTGCTCTTCACCACCGTCTTCTCCATCATCGCGTCTGGATCCACGGTGGGATCGTCATCGGCCATCTCCCACAGCTTCTCGGTGTTGCCGTCGACAGCCGTGTCGGCCAGGTTCTCCAGGGAGACGGTGCGCACGCTGGCGGAGCTGAGACAAGAGAGGTACTCCTCCGGGGTCAGACTCATCTCTCGAGCTATCTCTTCGTAGGTAGGGGCCCGCCGCAAGCGCGCGTGAAGGGCGGAGGTGGCCTTCTCGGCGTCCGAGGAGAACTTTTGCAGGGAGCGGGGTAGCGGGTGGGCGGCGCGCAGGGCGTCGAGGATGGCTCCCCGAATGCGAGGTAGGGCGTAAGTGGAGAACTTGGCCCCCTTGTTCGGGTCGAAGGAGTGGTAGGCTTCGATGAGTCCCTGAATGCCGCAGCTAACCATGTCTTCGTACTGGAGAATGCTTGCGCCGCAGGAGCCGACCGCCACTCGGTTGACAGCGTGACGCACCAGAGGCATGTAGTCGTGGACGACCTGGGCCAGGTGTTGCTCTTCCGAAGGTAGGGGAACGATGAGGCGCAGACCAGCAGCCGACTCCCTTGGCTCGGAGGAGGACACGTTTCACCTCCATGTCCGAATCCGAGGGTGGTCTTGCCCGCCACAGGCTGGAGTGGTCTGGCTCAGTATCGGTCTTCTGACCTCTGCAGACCTATCGGTGAAACCCCCTACCATGGCCCCGCTGCAAGCCCCATTTTGGGGGGTATAGTCCCCTCATGAGACGCCATCGGTGCCCCCACTCTAGTGGAGCGAGCGCCCCGCGCCGCGGGTCATGGCGCGCGCGATCCTCCGTCGTATCGAAAAAGGGGGCCGCTACCCCTCGTTTGACCTCCGCGAAACGCAATGCGAGAGTAGGGACATACGGCTCCCTGCCTCATGTGCGAGCACTGCTGGCGGCGCCGGCCCCTCTGGTCGCAGCTCTAGCCTGCCTTGACAACCAACCGTGTTGGTGCATAATTGCGTCGGTAGTTGACCCTGCCGGTTGGAGTTTCCACTCTGGCCGGAGAAGGGCGTGCCTATAGGCCCAAGCGGCCCAGCCGCTGTGGCCTTGGCGGTGTTGGGCGGGGGCACCGGCCGCTTCCCTCCTGTCGGGTAGGCGGGAGGGCTGGAGCGGAGTATGTGTCCTTTGATCGTGTGCCCGCCGTCCGGCGCCGCTTCCCTCGCTGGCTTCCGGCCTTCGGCTTTTCCTTGTGTCTCAGCTGACCTCGATAGGCGGCAGCCTTCCTTGGGGCCGTCGCTTTCGGCTGGCGCTGGCCCCGCCCAGACGATGCAGGCCTTGGAGCGCTGTCGATGACGCAGTCGGCGGGTGAGAGCGCGGTGGGTGCGGACGGCACCAGCGTCGACATGGCGCCAGTGGAAAGGGATATGAAACGACAAGGGAGCCAAGTGGACGTTCTCCACGACCTGATCCAGGGTTTGACCCGCAGCCTGGCGCCCGAGGAGGTGCTGCGCCGGGTCTTCACCGCCCTTCAGCCTCATCTGCGCTTCGACGTCGCCGTCTCTGTCCTCTGTCTCGACAGCCGCGATGTGACCACGGTCTATGCGGCCGCTCCCGTGCCCAAGTCGGTGGCCTCCGGGCTGGCGTCCGGCCTGATGGACACTTTCCTCCGCTTTTCCGGCGGCGCCCACCGAGACTGCCAGCGGCCACCCTTCCAGATCGAGGAGCTGCGGGGCGGCGAAAGGGTGCCGCCCGTGGCGGGGCCGCCGCGCAGCGCCGCCGACGCCCCCCTCATCGTGTCCGGGCGGGCGGTCGGGCTACTGCGTGTGCTGGCAGAGCGCGACGACGCCTTCGCTCCCGACGAGACGCGACTCCTCTACTCGGCCGCCAGCCTGGCCTCGACGGCCCTGGAGCGCGCCGAGACGCTCCACCCCTCCAACGAGGGTGGCCTGCAAGCCCTCATCGGCAGCCTGGACGACGGCATCGTGCTGGTACGGGAACGGGGCAGTACGCTGGCGAACGAGGCGGCGCACCGCTTGCTCGCCGCCCTCTGTCGCCGTCCCGAGGAGCAGGAGATCGCCCTTGAGGAGACGCCCATTGCCTCCCTGGTAGAGGAGGTGTGGACCTCAGGCCAGCGTCGGCAGGTGGACTACGCTCTGGAGGACGGGCGGCGCCGCCACCTCTCAGTGAAGGCGCTCCCCCTGGGCGGCTTCGAGCGCGGCGTCGTCGTGATCCTCCGCGAGGTGACGGAAGAGCGGCTTCTCCAGGAGCGCCTGATGCAGTCGGAGAAGATGGCCAGCGTGGGCCAACTGGTCTCGGGAGTCGCCCACGAGCTGAACAACCCGCTGACCGGCATCATGGGATTCGCTCAGCTCCTCCTCATCCGGGACCTGGACGATCGCTCTCGCCACGAGGTGGAGACCATACAGGGCGAGGCAGAGCGGGCAGCCAAGATCGTCCAGAACCTCCTCTCCTTCGCCCGGCGCGGCAAGGCCGAGAAGGAGCAGGTCAACCTCAACACCCTCCTGGAGCGGGTCCTGGAGCTGCGCAGCTACGACCTGCGCCTGAAGAACATCACCCTGGACCTGGAGTTGGACCCCCAGTTGCCGCGGACCATGGCCGACCCCGACCAGATCCAGCAGGTGTTCTTCAACATCATCACCAACGCCGAGCACGCCATGCTGGAGGCCCACGGCCAGGGACGCCTCATCGTGCGTTCCGGCGTCGCGGGCGGCTACGTCCGCCTCTCTTTCAGCGACGACGGCCCCGGCCTGGCCCCCGAGAACCTGCGCCGTGTCTTTGACCCCTTCTTCACCACCAAGAAGGTCGGTGAGGGCACCGGTTTGGGCCTCACCATCGCCTATGGCATCATCGAGGACCACGGGGGCCGCATCCGGGCCGAAAGCCAGCCCAGCAAAGGCGCCACCTTCGTCGTGGACCTGCCCGTGGTGCAGGGACCGGAGCAGCAGCCCATCGTCGAGGAAAAGGAGGCGGCGCGCTCGGAGGTTGGCGCCCGCAGCATCCTGGTGGTGGACGACGAGAGCAGCATCCAGGCCCTTCTCCGGGACGTACTCAACATGGACGGGCATCAAGTGGACGTCGCCAGCAGCGGCGCCGAGGCGCTCCGTTGCATGTTCGATCGCCAGTACGACCTCATCATCACCGACATCAAGATGCCGGAGATGAGCGGCCAGGAGTTCTACCGCCGGGTGCGGGAGATAGACCGCGAGCAGGCCGAACGCATGGTGTTCATCACCGGCGACACCGTGAACGTGGCGACGCGCCAGTTCCTCCAGCGGATAAGCAACCCGTGCCTGGTCAAGCCCTTCAAGGTGGAAGAGATCCGGGAAGTAGTGGAGCACCAGCTACGCCAGGCGTAGACTATCTTGTCGCAAGCGACTTGACAGCGGTGCTAGACTTTAGTTGTCAGTGGCAGTTTTCCGGCTCGGCAGCGGTTCGGGGGTTCCGTTGCCGCCCCGGTAGCTTTCCGGTTGGAGCCTGGTGCTGGGCCCCGTAAATCGTAGGTCGCGCCATCTAGGAAAGGACTCCCGACGTGAGGTGGGGCGACAAGGTTTGCCCTCAGTGCGGCGGCGACCTCTACGCCGACTACGCCGACATAGCGCTGGCATGCCTGAAGTGCGGCTACCACGAGCCTCCGCCCAGGCCGGGTAGAGGTCACGCCAGGCCCTCTGCAAGACGACCTTTCCCCCCCGATTCACGGCCGGTGCAACGGGCGCCAGCGACGCCTGTCGTTGCGCTGGTAGGGGTACGGCCTGGAAGCCGCCGCCTGATCGAGGGGGTGTGCGCTGCTCACGGCTGCCAGGTCGTCTGCTTCTCCTCCGCGCCCTCCTCAGTCGACGAGGTTGTGGTGGCAGGAGCTGAGCTTCTCATCATCGAGGCAGATCGTGGGGGGCTCGCCGTGGCTCTGGCCCGCCGCCTGCGCGCCCAGGTGCCCGCCGTCCCTATCGCCGTGGTGCTCCCCTGCTGGAGTGAGTCCGAACCGGAGGCACGGTCCACAGCCGAGTTCGTAGTGCACGCCCCGTTGCGCGAGAACGAGGTCAACGGGGTGCTGGAAGTCATGGAGTCCTACGGCGGCTGGCTGCCTGCCCCTCTCCTGGCAGCCACCTATCGCGCTCGAGTCGCCAACTAGCCTGTCCTACTCGCTCAGCAGCATACCGTAGGTGTCGGGCCGGCGGCCCTGCACGACGTTGGTAGCCGGGGCCATGTCCTTCCAGCGTGAGAGAGCCCGGTTAACCTGTGCCGAGCAGACCATCTCGCGACCGGCCAGCGCTGATGCCACCACCCGGCCGGTGGGATCCACCACGCAGGCGCCGCCCTCGGCTGTAGGGGCAGTGGCGGCGGCCATGTAGACGCGGTTCTCGTCGGCGCGGGAGCGGGCCACCGCCCACACGTCGAAGCGAGGGGCGTCTGCCGGCCACAGCAGCACTTCGGCGCCCCGCAGCATCAGCGAGCGCGCCACCTCCGGCACGAAGCCCTCTCCGCACAGCAGCACACCGACGTTGCCCACCCGGGTGGACGCCACCGGGCAGGGCTCGTCGCCGAGCGCCAGGCCTGCCCGTCCGGCAGGCGGGCCGGCCGACGCGGTGTCGGAGTCATGGTGGCTCTGCCGGTGGGCCAGGAGCACCTCGCCGCCATCCAGCAGGTAGAAGGTCCGGTAGCGCGCCCCGGCAGCCCTCTCGAGCAGCGTCATGCCCAGCATGACCCCGGACTGGCCCGACAGCGCCTGGAGGGGCGACAGCAGGTCTGAGGCCGGGTAGGCGTCCAGGTGCTGGACCGGCGTGGCCGGGGAGAGGAGCAGGTCGGTGTCCTGGCGGCGCAGCGTCTCGACCCAGCGCCGGGCGTCCTCGAGGAAGGCGGCGCCGGTCGGAGGCAAAGTCGCCTGGAGGACCGCTAGGCGCCGGCTGCCGGGCCCCATGGCCAGCGGCTCATCCGGCAGGCGGGCCGCCGGCAGATCCTCGGTGGGGGCCGTAAGCGCCGAGTAGAGGTCGGGACGGCGGGCGAAGGGCGGGCCCGTTGCCTCCGCAGGGTCCAGGTCGAAGGTGAGGACGGTCTCATCCTCCGTCCCGGCCGAGGCCAGCGCCCGGCCCCGGGGGTCGATGACGCAGGAGCGGCCGCAGTAGAGGATGCTGCCGGCCTCGATCCCCACCTTGCCCGCCGCCACCACCCAGACCCCGTTCTCCAGGGCGCGGGCCGACATCATGTACTCGGGTTGGGGG
>Ga0315284_10016403_pt1 | contig 10516 bp, 22 predicted proteins | sample YL17G09_16_MG_FD_203696 | JGI IMG/M metagenome (GOLD analysis project Ga0315284, IMG submission 203696) | Sediment microbial communities from Yellowstone Lake, YNP, Wyoming, USA - YL17G09_16 | ecosystem: Environmental > Aquatic > Freshwater > Lake > Sediment | place: USA: Wyoming | collected...
ACTCTCCTGCGGTAGCCTCGGAGAGAGCGGTCTTTCCACTGTTGTGTGTGACGACGAAATCGTCCGTGATATAGCACTGACTCGCCCCGGACAGGCGCAACCCGTACACCGTTCCGCGCCCGTCCTCGCGGACGTCGAAGCTGTGATTCTTGGCGTCGCGCCAATCGGCAGTATTGCGCCCGCGCTTGTAGGAAAGCGCCAGTGGCAGGTCGTTGCGATCGATCTTGTAGAGAACGCGCCACGTCTTGAACTGCCTCCCGAGACTGTCGCGCCACTCCTTTAGACGAATGGTCGCGAATCCTCCGACCGAATGCGTTAGGTGCAAGAACTGGCGGGCCAGCACCGCCGAAACGGACGAGAATTCGTCGGCGGTGCCGTCTGTGTCGATGAGTCCCGCCAGAAGCGCAAGCCGCTGAGTCAGGCTTGCGGTCATGTACTCAGACGGGATCTCCTTTTCTGCCGCACGCTTGCCACGCAATCCAAGCCGACCAAGCGCCACACCGGAAAGGCTGTAGGTATAGCAGGCCGAGCGAGAATCCTTCACTCCATCGGACAGGCGAGCGCCGCGCTCGCGCATCTGGGCGACCACCTCTGGCGATGCGCTGTGGAAGCGAGGGCTAGAAGCCGTAGCCGTCCACGAGCCGTCTCCAAGGAATGCACCCAGAACGTAAGGATCAACCGGAAGATCGCGCTCCGGCAAATCATAGGCTGGCGTGGTGAAGATGCGAGCCTTGTTGCGGTACTTCTCTGATCTCGTGCGGTATTCTTCGACAGTCAGTTCCCGATACTTCGATGACAACCTTCTGGATCCATCGGCGGCACGCGGCGAGTAGCTCATGCAGAAATGCGGCAAGATGTGATCGGCAGAACACCGATAGGAATGGGCCTTGTTCTTCATCGAAACCGTGTAGAGCGGACGATCCAGATACGACGACCGTCCTTCCACGCGCTCCCGCGTCACGGTGCCGTCTCGCTGCGGTGACAGCACAACATCCCCAAGCTGAACGGTTTCGATCGGCTGCCATAGACCGTTGGCCATGAGCACTTTTGATCCCTCCGGCTGACATCCCGGCACGCCCGCGAGGATCGCCCCCTTCCAGCGGAGGTTCTCCATCTTCTTGAGCAGCACGCCGAGGAAGTCGCTCGACACTCCGCTCGTGTCCTGCTGATCGCCAGAGGATCCGGCAAGTGCCTTCTCGATCTCGTCCAAGTGAAGGACTACCCGGACCGATCCGGCGATCGAGCGGAGGAACCCCATGATGACGTCCATCCCGGCGAGGTCGGCGTACTTCATGCCGCCCCGCGAGATGTGGAGGCCCTTCGTCGCGTTGATCGCCGACTCCTTCCGCTCCCAGAGGGTGTCCATGTCGAGTCCGTTCTTTCGGAAGGACATGGCGATGACCTGCTCGGAGGTGAAGAGGCTCGGCAGCCCGCGAACCGCGTCCACCATCGATGGAAGCGCAGCCGGGTCGAGCGGCTTGTGAGCCGACTCGTGGAGGTCGGCCAGCAGCGCCGAAAGCTGCTCTTCGGTCGGCGGCTTTTCCTCCAGCGTCACGACGTCAGCCTGAAGCGTCTGCGGCATCTCGGCGAAGTTCGAGCCGAGGAGAAGGAGCGTCCGCTTGTTTTCCTTCAGCGGCTCGCGGAGATTCTGGATCGCCTGAACGACGGGCGGCTCGCCGAGGTATGCGTTCCCGTTGTAGGCGAAAACCATCGTCTTCGGCGGGAGGTGGAGCATGGCCCGGAATGCGAACACCGGTCGCGGGCTGTCTTCCAGCGCACGGGGTGGAAGCTGCGCGAGGGCGGCCTTGCCCTCTTCGTTCACGGCGACGAGACCGTTGATGCAGTCCCACTTGACCTGTGGGCAGCCATTGACGCCGGTCGAAATCGCATCGACGGTGGCGGGCTGATCCTGCGTGACGATCGCGAGAAGAGGCACGCCCGCCATTCGGGCCGCCTTCAGATTCTCGATGAGCTTGCTCATACTCTCTCCCTTCAGGTAACGTCTACGTTAGACAGATGGTATCATAACCATGCCCGCCTGTCAAGCTCAAACAGCGTCGAGGCACATCGAGCATTCGCATTCGCCGTGCGCGATCTCCAAGTGGTCAACGAGATCCAGCCACACGATGCCCTCTTCCTCGTAGTCGGACACGATGTCGAGATCCAGTGTCCGCGTTGCCAGCTTGACCCGCGCCTTCTGCGGGTACTTCGACAGAAGACCGATCAGTTCCTCGATGATCATGGAATCAGCCCCTCGATCTCCAAGTAGTAGTCCTCGCACAGCAGAACACCGTCTACTGGCGGCTCGTGGCGCGGGTCGTACGATGCCCACTCGGGCTCTGCGTTCACGGTCAAGCTGCATACCCGACCCTTCTTGTCTTTCTGAACCAACAGAGGAAGGCGCTTCCACGCGCCCCACGCAGGCTGCGCGAGCCCTTCGACGTAGCGGCCCATTCGCAGCCGGACCACCTGACCGTTACTCAGGTCGTCTATCTTCATGGTCGAATCATATCATAAAGATGGCCCGGCGTCAAGCTACGACAGCGCGTCGCTGGCGCGTGCGTCACGATCCGGCCAGACGCAGAGGCTCAAGCTCTCGTCCCGCTCACGTCGGCTGCTCGTCGGCCGTGGGTTCAGTCCGAGCGCCCGCCGCAGGAGACCCACGACCAGCGGGTTCGGGCTCCGCGGCCAGCCGTACTTGCGCCCGCCGCGATCCTCGTACTCCGGGAAGGCGTGGAGCAGCGTCTCGACCACCGCTCCGCTTCGGCTGATGCCCGCAGCGCAATGCACGAGGATGTTCCAGCCGCGATGCTTCCTCGCGAACGCAGCGATTCGACCCGCGTCCGCTTCGGTACAGAGCACGATGTTCTCCGGGTAGCTGTACTGCATCGCGTCCAGCGAGTCGTAGTCGTGGAACGTGAGCCGAAGCACGTCGGCGAATCCGTCCGGCAGATTCGCTGTTCGATGTGGGTCCGTGATCGACACGCAGACCGTGTTCGGACCCGGGGTGAAGTTTCGCGTCCACGACTCGTCTCTGTTCGCAATCCAAGCCATCTTCGTCATCTCCTGTTAGGTGTAGTGGGCGACCCGGGATGGAGGGAGGACGAACCCGAGTCGCCCGGTACGACCTCACGCTCCGTTCGCGATGACGTCCTCGATCAGCTTCCGACCAACGACTTCGGATAGCGCCTCCCTGCGGGAAGCGTTGCTCCCGCTGGCGAGAACGACCTCGATCAGCTTTCGGACCGTGCTCTTGGCCCGACCGGCGCTGATCTGCATCGCACGCATCGACGGCTTCTTCTTCATCCTCTTCACCTTTCGTCTTCGCTTTGGGGCAACGACAACCTCCCCCCTCGCGATACCTTCGAGATTACGCCCGAACGACAGCGGGTCACGCCCGACGACTTCCCGACCCTGCGGCGTGAGCCTCCGCACCCGTCCACGCTCTGCCAGAACAAACCTCACGGAAGCTCGACCTTCTCGCCTCCGACGTGCTTCACGGTCATCGCGGACGACACGGTCATCGCGTTCCCCTTGTCGTCGGTGATGCTCGCCACCATCGCGACGTTCGCGTTCCCGGTCCCGTAGTTCGTGTAGTACAGCGGGCTCGTCCACTGGAACACCCGGCGACCGTTCGCCTCGACTCTGGCGGCCATCGCGTAGTTGTAGTCCAGCAAGATCGTCCCGGTCGGGCTCGACAGCGTGACGCGGGTCGTGTTCACGGTGTAACCCACGCCTCCCGTGCCACCACCGCCCGACTCCAAGAACTCCATGTTGACCTTGAACTTCCAGTAGCCGCTGCCCTGATACTCGGCCACCTGAGCCTTCGGGTCGAGGTTGAACGTCACCACCGCCTTCGTTGGCGCGGGCGGAGCGACTGGCGTCGATGCTGTCGGGCTGTCACCACCGCCCCCACACGCCGCCAAACCCACCGCCAGAGCCATCGCCGTCATTCGCGTTCGCATCTCACGCCTCCATTCCTCCTCGGACCGCGAATATCGTGGGCCGAGAACGAACGACCCCTGCCGCCAATTCTGGCGGCTTCACTTCGGGTGGGGGCCACACCCGGTGGAGCTAGATCAGGTCTTCGATCGTCCGGTGCGCCAGCCGCTCGGACCAGCCCTTCGAAGTCGCGAGCTTCGCAAGCTCCGCCGCACGCAGCTTGGCTGCGGTGAAGCTGTCGCCCTGCGACTCAAAGAAGTGCTCCGTCGCGACCTTCGCAACGTCGTCGGTCACGTTCCGCGCTCGGAGCGTGTACCCGGTCGCCGACGGGGACACGGAGAGCGAGAGCTTGTCGTCTCCCTTCGCCAGCCTCACCCGGAACCGCTCGCCCTCCCGCCTCACGGCGGGCCTCCGCGCCTTCTTCGCCTTCGCTGCGTCGTTCATCTCCGTCCTTCCTTTCACGAGTTCCGTCGAGTCTATCATAACAATGCCGGCGAGTCAAGTCCTTTCATCGCGGGTTGTATGTCTTCGCCAGAGACAACGTGCCCCGCTTCGCCTGATACGCAGATGCCATGATCTGCCCGATGCCCCACATCGATCTCTCCTGCCACACCTCGTCAGCCATGTGCGTATCGAACATCGCACATCCGAACGGAGCCACGGAGTGAATCGCACAGCGACCATCGGACTCTAGGAAGATGCATCGCCCGCCCGGGGTCGTCGTGCGCGGGACTATCGTTCCAACCCTGAATGTCTCGAACCCAACGCCATCGGTCACCCGGCCGATCAACGCGCCGGGAGATGCCACAAGAAACGGCTCGACCGGTTCGCCTAGCAGATCGGCGATCGCTGGCAGATCGTCCGGGATGAGATAGCCGGGCTGGCGCTCGCAGCACGCGAGGCAGTCTACGCACGCGCAGACCGTCCGCTGGAAGGGGCCGCTCACTTGCCCATCCACTTCACGACGCAGACGACGAAGAGCATCCAGCAGAGCCCGGAGATCGACAGCCCAGCGACACGTCGCCAGAAATCTGGATCCCGTGGGGCATTGTCGATCGCACGGGCAATCGCGAGGAACGTCGTGGCTCCAAGCAGCCAGAGCAACTCTTTCATCGGAACCTCCTCACGCGGCGCTCGCGCTCCAGCCACCCCAGAACGCTTGCAGTTGATCTGGATCGAACTCGGGCATGTCCCGCCTCAGGTCCTTGATGTCGCCCACGTCCTTCATGGCGCTGATACATGGCGGGCAGTTCGCCATCTCCAGCACATCGTGGTCATCGCATCGGAACGCGAAGTGAATCACGCCTTCCCTATCGGACACCAGAGTCAGGGACTTGCCCCCCATCTCGGTGAACATCTCAGTTGGCCTTGGCGCGGCGCTCGTAGTACCGGACCTTCGCCCTGAGCTTGCGGACTTTGCGCTGGGCGAAGACGACACGCTTCTCCCACCTCGCGAGGAGCCGCCGCGCTTGCTGCTCGCGCTTGGCGACAAGCTCGACACGCCGGACGACTCGGGCTTTCGCTTCGGCCGCACGGCGATCGGCCGCTTTCGCGATACCGGCCCTGAGCCTTTCGACAAGCTGTCTCTTCTTCTCAAGCGCTGCCTCCAATGCTAGACGTTCTCCGTCTGGGTCCTCGATCTCGATCATCCTTCGGACTGTCATGCCTACCTCAGTGAGACCTTTGCAACGTGGAAGTCCGGTGGCATCCAGCGGTGCGCCGTAACCTCTAGCTCGTGTCGCGGCCCTCGCGTCATCGTGCAAATCTGATCAATCCCACGCATCCGAAAGTTCTCCGCCAACGCCTTTTCGATGGCCGCCTTGGCTCCGTCTAGCGTTTCGTAGATTCCCTCGACATGCGACCACCACTGATGATCTGCCGCCGACGCCGACAGCGTCACGCCGACGGGGATGTCGAGCACGACTTCGTAGACGACCCTCGACTCACTCACGACGGCCTCCTCCCGGCAACGAACCGGTCCGCCTCTTCCTTCGTGTCGAACTCTCGACAGTGGCACCAGTCGCGAGTCTTCAACTCGCTCACGAGCCGCGTCTGGTCGCCAGTCTCCTCGATCACCTCGTCCACGACCTGCGGCGGCGGAAGGCCAGCAAGCACGCCCGCCACGACCGCCTTACGCATCAGCATCCGCACCGCCGAGATTCCAGTCTGCACGGTCATGTCCGGAGTCGTGGACTCGAACCACTGCTTCTGGTCCACACCATCCCACACGTCGTTCGCTCGCGGGATCGGGTCGTAGAACCGGAACCTGTGCGCCACCCTGACGCCGCGCTCGTCCTCGACCACCTGCCCCATCCAGTCGTGGCTTCCCCAGCCAACGAACAGGACCGCGTACGTCTTCGGCGTACCGCCCCCCATGTCACTTGTCACTCTCTCGCTTTCTTTCGAACTTGATACCGGCGGCTTTGATGCCGTCGATTCGACACCGTGCGACACGGCTCGCATCTAGAGTACGGAGTTCGTGGATGCCCGTTCTTACAGAGCGGTTGGAGGGCTCGCTTCTCGTCGCGGGCCTTGAAGCTGCCGCGAGAATAGGCGTCTCTGATGTTGGCTTCGTGAGTTATCCATTCGAGGTTCTCGGCACGGTTGTCGGTCCGCACTCCATTTCGGTGATTCGACTCCTTGCCATCCGGACAGGGACCAGAAAATGCGATCAGGACAATCCGATGAACCCTAACCGACGGACTCTTCCGACCAAGGCTTACGACGAGATAGCCCTTCTCGGTCATTCGTGGAGTGAGAACGTGGCCATTGATTCTGTTTCGGACCGCACCAGAGTCTGAGACTTCCCACCGTTCGCCAACCGGAATCCAGATCATGCCGTTTCCAGAAGATGATCCCAGACCGCGTGGCGGAGCGCCCCGCTGCTGGTCTTTCCCATATGTGAGACGACCAGACGCTTGCCGACGAACGCGGCCGAATCTTTCTCGACCGCCCTCAGTAGCTCCTGCGTGAGCACCTTCACCGAAGTCTCACGACCATCGTCGTGCTTCAGTTTCGCAACCGAGAACGGACCGTTCTTTCCGGCCTCGAATCCGGTGATCGTCAACTCGGCCGCGCTCACGAGCTTGACCTTGACCCACGCTGGAGTCCGGTATCCGCTCCGATACGTGGCGTCCAGCTTCTTCAGGATCGCGCCCTCGCCCTTCGCCGCCCAGATCGCCTGTACGGCCGCGAGGCTCACCGGCTGTTGCTCGGAGATCAGCACCCGCCCACCCTTCGGGCAGTGCTTCACGCAGAGTTCCAGAAGCGCTCGACGCTGGATCAGCGGCTTGTCCATAGCCGTCACCCCAAGCACTTCGATCACGTCGAAGAGCACCAGCTTCAGCTTGTCCGCAAGGTCGATCCGGACCACGTCGCTGCTCGTCCCGCCCGGGATGAACAACTCGCCGTCGTAGGTGCCAACCGGGAGGTGGCTGGCGTCACTCTGAAGTTCCAGAGGGAGAGCGCGAACCGCCGCCGGGCGCTCCGCTCCGGGGCGGCTCCAGCCCGTGACCTTGCTCTTCTCGACAACGAGAGTCAGCCTGTGCCCGTCGAACTTCTCTTCGAGTACCCACTCCTCGTTGGTGAAGTCCGCGATCGACCGATCCTCTGGCATCGCGCTCGCGAGCATCGGCTTTACCTTCGGGGCCACCGGGCCGTTCAGCGCCGCCTCGACATCCGCTGCCGTCATCTCCGGGACCGGGACCGACGCCGGGTTCGCCTTCGCCTTCGCCTCGGCCATCTTCGCGGCAGGCCACACGAGCGGCTTCGCGGGCACAGGGTCATCGTCACCCTCGACCTCGATCATCCTCTTGCCCTTCACCATCGCGACGGCCTTCTCGACCTCGGCCTGTGCCGCCGCAAACACCGCAGGAGTGACGGCGGGCTTCGATGCCCACTTCGGAGCCGTCGGAATCGACACGGCACCCTTCGCCGCCTTCGCGGGCAGCACGCCGTAGCCCGGAGCGATCGGCTGGAACCCGAACTCGGCGAGGAGCAGCTTCGTATGCTTGCAAGAACGCTCTTGGTTCTTGCGCTTCATCGTCCAGCCAAGGCATCCACAAGAACTAGCGCCAGTGTCCTTGTCGATAACGGCCGTGTAGACCTTGTCGCCCGACGACGACTTGAATTGCCGCTTGACGATGTTCACTCTCTACCTCCACGGCCATCTTATCATAATGATGCTGCGTAGTCAAGCGGATTTACCGGCGGCCATCGCTACCCACTTTCAGATCCGGCCTTATCTTGAAAACCGCACGCGCCGCCAGTCGAGCCTCGCGATAGATCGCTTCGAGGGTCGCACGAGAGGCCACGCTAGATCGTGTCGCGGCCCAAGCGTGATACCGGGCTGCGATCAAATAGCGCCGCTCCCGTTCTCTCGCTGGCTTCATGCCGCCACCATCATCCGGGACAGCCGCTCGGCGTTGTCGCGCTCGTCTGCCGCGATCCCCGCCACCCGCTCCCGCTCGGACAGGTCGTTCCACGCTGCCCGCAGTTCCCGAAGATTCAGGACGCGAGCGTCCTCGCGTGTTCCGACCCCGGCGAGGACGACCGCCATCCGCATCGCCTTGGGACTCACGAAGCCTTCCATCTCCACCTCCATGTAGAGTGTATCATCATTACGATGGGAGGTCAAGCTCTGGATCGCCCTCCTTCAGCGCGTCCGCGTAGCCTCGGCTGTACTCGCGGTCCCAGTCGTCCGACTCGTCTTGCCGCAGACCCTCAAGCCCGCCACGCGCATTCTCGGGGTTGACGATCGCTTCGTCCCTGCCAGCGACGAAGCCGAGGCGGTACGGGTCCACCTGACTGATCTCCTTCAGCACAGTCTTCCGCTCTTTCGCCTTGCCGCGCATCAGTCGCCTCCCACGTAGTCGTCGTAATCTGACACCTTGCGAACGTCCTCGACGGTGGCGAAGCCGAACCACATCGGGCGAGCACGCCGTCCACGCCGTTCGGTTCGCTTGTAGTCCAGAGACGACAGGAACCGTTCCCTCTCCTTCGCCGAGTAGAGGACACCGACAGCCCTGAACGCACCGTTGTCGATCACCACGATCGGGACGATGGCGGCCACGACTGGATTGGCGTCGTACTTCCATCCGCGCAACGCGGTCTCGTCAAGAGGCATCGCGTGATCCAGAACCCACGCTTCCTTCGGTTCGTCCTTCGGATTGATGTAGAGTCCCATCAGGCCCTCCACTCTGGCGGCAGCTTGTCGAGCACCTTGGTCTCCCAGAGCATCGCCTTCCCGTTCGGTCCGACCGTCCGCACCGGGAATCGGCTGCGCCCGATCTCGAAGCCGACGAGCCTGTACTCCTCGCCCCTCAGCGTCAGCGTCTTCCCGTAGGCTTCCGGCTTCACGTCGAAGGAGCCACAGAGAGATCCGAAGGACTCCTTCTCCTGCTCCTCGGTCGCCACCCGGAACTTCAGGGTGACCTTGACCTCTCCGGTCAGCGGATCGTAGGACGCTCGCGAGCCACCCGCCTTCAGGCCCTGCAAGCCGACAACGGAACCGACGTCCTCCGTCTGTTTCGCGAGGTAGGTCTGAAGCTTCTTGACCGTGTCCTTCGTGAGCATTACGCAGCCTCCAGTCCAAGGTTCAACGACGCGAGACAGATGCCGCCATAGCCGTACGCGCCACCGCAGTAGACACACGCGCACTCGGGCAGCGGAACACCGAGCTTCTTCACCTTCTTCCCGAGCGACAGGGCGAGCGGTGTGAACTCGAACTCGCTCACGAAGCCCTTTCCGGGCACCCACTTGAAAGCTGCCATTCCCTACCTCCACGTACAGGGTATCATAAAGATGGCCGACTGTCAAGGCTCCTGTGGTGGTACGTAGTCGCCCGCCGCTCGCAGCGCGTCCTGCACCTCTACGCGAAGCTCAGACCACACGCTGGAGAGAGGGGCGCGGCGATCGTACGCCAACGGCCTGAGCACCAGCAACGCCGCAGTCACAAGCGGTCCGTTCGCTCCGAGCGACAGGCACTCGACGCACTCATCGATGCTCCACCCCAAGAGCCCCAGCGGGTATCCGACCGGAAGGGTCTTGGAGAAGTCCTTCTTGATCGCGTTCAGACGATCATGACGATCATGGTCGCTCATCGCGCCTCCGTTTCGGATCGAACGGCGAGGCGTAGCTGGACTCTAATCGAACACCCATCCATTCCTCCCACAGACCGAAGCATCCCCACTCCGCGTCTGGCTCCTGCCGAAGCGGGAGACGACGTCCGTCATCACCTCCGCAGCCTTCGTGCCACGCCGCGCTGATACACACGTATGCCCCGTAGTTGTCGGTTGCGCGGAAGTGACCACTGGACACCCTGTCGTCGTTGAATTTGCCGCGACAGACGCAGCACACCTCGGTCTGAAGGACGATAGCGGTAGCCATCACCGGCTTCTCCGCTCGCGCAACTCCATAAGAAGAGGTTCGAGAAATCGCCACTGGGCACCATCGAACTGGAGCGACCCGCCCGCCTCCGTCTGCACGAGCACGCCGGGGTCGAACCCAGCCAGCGTCAGTCCGAACTCGCGAAGCAGACCGCGAAGCTCGTCCGCCCGTGCAACCGCCTTCGTTT
>Ga0315284_10016404_pt1 | contig 10515 bp, 10 predicted proteins | sample YL17G09_16_MG_FD_203696 | JGI IMG/M metagenome (GOLD analysis project Ga0315284, IMG submission 203696) | Sediment microbial communities from Yellowstone Lake, YNP, Wyoming, USA - YL17G09_16 | ecosystem: Environmental > Aquatic > Freshwater > Lake > Sediment | place: USA: Wyoming | collected...
GTCTGTGCACCTGCTATGAGGCAGCAGTGGACGCAGTCCTCTTCTCCTGCATCCAAAGCAAAACAGCAGTCAGATACGCGGCCAACGCCAGCAACAGCAGACTCCTCAGCCCCACCGACATCGACAGGAACTCCAACAGCCCTCCGCACACCGCGCCCAGCAGATTCCACCCAAATGCCTGGTCAGCCTGCTTGCGATTGGCGAACAGGGAGGCAAAACACAGTGATGCGAAAAGGATCGGGACCCCGACAACCAATGCAGAGACACACAGCCTGTGCGCCACGGGCAGCCCCAGCCCAACGTCCGACGGCAGCAGGTAGGCGACACCCAAAGACAGAATGAGCCCCATCGCCCCATACGCGAATGGCACTTGCTTCACTCGAGAGAATACCGTTGCGCACAGCACCATCAACAGCACCGACCCGAACACAACCGAGCTGGTGATCCACGTGGCCCCCCACAGCAGGTTCATGGCAGTCACCGATCGAGTCTCCAACAGCAGAAACGAGAGGCCGAACAGGAACATCTGCCAGTCCGCCGATCCTCTTCGGCCGAACGATTGTCGAAACTCCGGAGAGAAGAGGAGCACGCCGAGGAGGCTGAGGCCCGCGATTGCCGCCATCAGGCCAAGGTAGAACCCGCCGATTCTCCGCTCCTGCAGGTAGAGGAAAGGCCAGTCGTCTGACGGTACGTTGATATTCGGGAGGGCCTGGTCGATGAATTGCCTGCTTGCAGCTACAGTGGCCGGGCTCTGTTGACCGGCGAAGGCGGGACCAGCCATGAATGCCGTGTTGAAAAGCATGTGGTGCTTCTGGTACACCACGGGGAGAATCCCAAACGCCTCTGTGAGTATGGCCTGTATCTTCAGCCCGATGTACCCACTCCCAACCATGAAGTACATGACAATGCCGCCATCAGCAGCGAGAAGCTTCTTTGCCGCGCGTACCGTCTCGATCGTGTACACGAAGTTGTCAAGACGAACACTTGAGAGTGCGGAGAGTCGGGTCTGGGAATCGAGCGTCCCGAACACAATCAGGTCGTAGTGCTTGCGGCAGTTGCTGAGGTAGGACCGCGCATCGGTGTTGATCGCATTGACACGCGGTGATGCGTAGGGCACGTTGGGGTGTTCGGCCCCCCATTTCATGATCACGGGATCAATCTCGACCGCGTCAATCTGCCCCACTCCGCGATCCAGCAGCGCGGCAACGTCGTTGCCCGTGCCGGCGCCGAAAACCAGCGCTGTGCGGGGGACAGATCCCAGCATGTTGTAGGGAACGTGGTAGCCCTCTCGAGCAATTGCGTTGAACTCGGTGACACCACTCGCCCCTCTGGCCATATTCAGGGCAATCTGGTGGAGTGAACCGTTCGTCAAGACCTGAAATCCCTGGCCCTCATGTGCCGGCTGCTTTCTCAACGAGTAATACGGGCTGTAGGCGTCGTCCCGATCCATCGTCGCCGCCATCACGACAATCGCCAGCGACATCAGCACGTAGGCGACTCCGCTCGGCCGTTTTCTCAGAAGAAAGACGCCACCCAAGATCACAAGCTCCGCGAACCAATACACGGGCCGAATCTGCGACATGCACACCAGCCCAAACGCAACCACGCCGACCAGCGACCCGACCAGGTCATACGTATACCCCGACAGCGAGGAGTTGCGCTCGCGGAACAACTGGATCCGCTCTGCCACGATCTGCCCCAGTGGAACGAAGGTCGCTGCACTCAGTATGAAGACGAGCAGTATCGGCAACTCGATACTGTGGATGATGCGGGCGGTGTGCGGCAGGTCATAGTACAAGAGCCAGAGATGCTCTGTCGGGTTCAGTTGCGTGAAGACAACTCCCCGCATCAGGAACGTCGCGCCCATCAACACTAACAGCGAGGTCGGCCACAGCCACGCGAGCGACCTTCTCCCCGACCGCAGGCACCCGAGGCCGATGCCAAGAAAGGCGCTCAGCAGAATCACGTTCGGGAAGTACGATATGACACGGACCTGCGTCGCCACCCATCGGATGAGCGTGAGTTCCTGGAACAGGACCAGGAAGGATGCGACGACTAGTTCGATGGCGATTGCTCTGGAGGGTCTCATTCGGTGGACTCCTGGTCAACGGTCTCCCGCACGAGGCCGTTACCTGCGGCGCCGCTCAACCCTACCACGACTGATTGTCACCCAACGACGAGGGATTGAGCGTTGATTGACCTCACCAAAATAGTTGGCAGTGAGGCAGATGCGCACCCGGAGAGGACTCCTGGATTTGCGCGTGCGCCCCGAATGAGCTTACTTTGTATGGAAGCGTCTCAATTTCCATGAACATCCTTCTCATCAACTACGAATACCCTCCCATCGGCGCGGGCGCAGCCAACGCCACATGGCACATTGCGCGCGAAATGGTGGCGCTCGGCCATCACGCCGTGGTACTCACGTCAAGCTACAAACGGCAGCACGGCCGAACCATCGAGGACGGTGTCGTCGTCTATCGCGTGCCAACTATCCGCAAGGCCAGGGACCACTCCAATTCTGTGGAGATGTCTGCGTTCATCCTGTCGGCATCACTATCCATTACGGCGGTTGGCAGACGCGAGGCCATCAACGGGTGCGTCGCATTCTTCTCTATCCCCGGAGGACCAGTTGCGCTGCTGGCGCACCTCCTTCACGGCATTCCCTACGTGGTCTCCCTGCGAGGGGGCGACGTTCCTGGCAATGAGCCGAGGCTTGCCGCCGTCCACCGGTTGCTGACCCCCTTGCGACGGGGGGTTCTGGGGCACGCGACTGCCATTGTGGCGAATTCCCAGGGACTCAAAGCCGCAAGCGAGAAGGCCGACCCGTTCCCAGTGGCCGTTATCCCCAATGGTGTTGACACGGAGTTCTTCAGACCCAGAACCGATGGTCCGGGACAGTCGCGAGCAGATTCAAACCACCTATTCCGATTCCTGTTCGTGGGGCGCTTCCAGCCGCAGAAGAACCTGTTCTTCCTGATCGAGCATATGGCCCTCCTCGCCAAAGAAACTCCCGCGCCTTTCGAACTACATCTGGTGGGCGACGGACCCGATAACGAACGGCTTATACAATTTGCCCTATCGCGCGGCATGAACGATATAATCAAGTGGCATCCCTGGTGCGGAAGAGAAGAACTGCGGCGCCACTACCAGGAGGCTGACTGCTTTGTCAACCTTTCGACCTACGAAGGTATGCCCAATACAGTGCTCGAAGCTATGGCGTGTGGACTGCCGGTGATTGCGAGCCGGGTGGCAGGAAATGCAGAGCTGGTGCGGAATGGGGAGACGGGATGGTTGGTGGACTTGAATGATGGTGCATCACTACTCCGCAGCGCGGCGAATTGCCTCGACCACCGAGATATAGCGGCAGAGCACGGAGCAGCAGGACGAGCCCAGGCCGAGGGGTGCAACGCTTGGCGTCGAACAGCGGCGAAGCTTGCCGCGTTGATCACCGAAGTGCCAGAATGATGTTCTGTACATTCATGCGTGCAGAAAGAGCAATCGAGGCTTGAGCGGCTGGTGGACGTCGAGACGATTCTCTTGCGGCTCACTTTTCTAATTCGGCCATAATATGAAGAACTTCGCAATGACCGGTTGTGCAGGATATATTGCCCCCCGACACATGCGGGCAATAAAGGAAACGGGGAACCGACTTGTTGCCGCTGTTGACCCAAATGACTCGGTAGGAATACTCGACCAATTCTCATTTGCGACACGTTATTTCTCAGAATTCGAGCGATATGACCGGCATGTCGAGAAGCTGCGAAGGGGGAAGCCGGAGGAACGAATACATTTTGTGAGTATTTGCTCCCCCAATTACCTGCACGATGCACATATTCGCTTCGCCCTTCGTGTCGGGGCGGATGCCATCTGCGAGAAGCCTATTGTGATAAACCCGTGGAACATTGACCCGCTCATCGAGCTTGAAAGGGAATTCGGTAAAAGAGTCTTTACAATTCTGCAGCTTCGGATACATCCCTCCATCGCCGAACTGCGCGCACGGCTGCAAGCTGAACACCATCGAACAATGCACCGCGTCACGCTAACCTACGTAACACCAAGGGGAAACTGGTATCTCAATTCATGGAAGGGTAGCCAGGAAAGATCCGGTGGACTGATCACGAACATCGGCATACATCTTTTCGATCTTCTTCTCTGGCTGTTCGGGGACTGCCTGGAATACGCAGTTCACATTACAAACCCCAGAAGGGCGGCGGGACGCATGAAACTGGAGCGTGCAGATGTGACCTGGTTTTTGTCAATTGACAGAGACGATCTCCCGGTTTCGGAGACTGGTACGGAACAGATTGCCTATCGCTCAATCAACGTCGACGACCAAGAGATCGGGTTCTCTGATGGCTTCGCCAACCTGCACACCGCGATGTACCGCGAAATCCTTGCCGGAAGAGGTTTTGGACTTGAGGATGCTCGTCGATCGATAGAACTCACTCACCATCTTCGCTCCGCGAAGCCTGTGGGAGTGGATAGCACTTCACATGCCTTGGCCCGACGGATTCCGCCGGAGTAACGACCTATTCAGACCGTTATGCCCAAATACTACAAACACGAAACCGCCATAGTCGACGAGCCGTGTACCATTGGTGAAGGCACCAAAATCTGGCACTTCTGCCATATCATGAGTGATGCTTGCATCGGCAAAGACTGCATTCTTGGACAAAACGTTCATATTGCTGGCGGTGTATCGATCGGGAATGGCGTGAAGATCCAGAACAATGTCTCCGTATATGCAGGGGTCCGAATAGAAGATTTTGTTTTCCTGGGGCCGTCGTGCGTGTTCACGAATGTCTTGAACCCGAGGTCAGAGATAAACCGACACTCTCAATTTGAGGAGACCTTAGTCAAATACGGCGCGAGCATTGGTGCCAATGCTACTATTCTGTGCGGGATTTCCATCGGGAAGTATGCTTTGGTGGGGGCAGGATCCGTGGTAACCAGAGACGTGCCCGATTTTGCATTGGTCGTGGGAATTCCCGCTCGACAGCGTGGGTGGGTGAGTCGACACGGCTGTCGTCTTACCTCCCCAGATGCACATCGCGTCTATATTTGTCCTGAGAGCGGATTAAGGTATCAAGAGACAGAGGACAACGAGCTGAGATGTATTGATTTCTGTGAGAATAGCTAAGTCGGGGCGTGTGCGGGATGAGGTTACGGGGAGGTTGAAGGTAACAGGCATGCAGGACTGGTCTTCCCTCTGCCTCTGGCCGTCCCATGATCATCTGGGGCGGCGCTGCATTGCGATACCACCAATTCTTGCTCAGGAACGGCATTGCCATGAAGATCGGCTACATCTGCTACTGGGACCTCTCCCGCCACGAGGCGGCAACCATCCACGTCTTCGGCATTGCCGACAACCTCAGCAGGATGGGGCACAGCGTCACGGTTTTCGCTCCCAACATCGGCAAGTATCGACAGAGCACACCGACCGAAGTTGTCTACTTGCCCGCTCCGTTTGGCCAGCACTACGGCCGGCTTCTCTACAATCTGTCGTTGTTCTCAAGCTTGGCACACTACATCCACAGGCACAAGCCGGACTGTTTCTATGTAAGAGACATATCGTGGTTGCACGCGCCATGGCTGCTGGGCAGACTGTGCAGGATACCGACATTTCTGGAAGTCAACGGAATCTGGGAGGCCGAGAATCCCGTTTGCAGCCCGTTATCACACCCTCCGCGTTCCCTTTGGAACTACTTTGCGCACCGCGTAACGGCAGCGGCCAACAGCGTTTCGTATAGGAGCCATGACTACTTCCTTGCGGTCACCCCTTGGATACGAGATCTTCTGGCGTCAAGGAGAGGCATCTCTGCGGACCGCATCGCCGTCGTGCCGAACGGTGTCGATGTCGGTTTATATCGTCCAATGGAGAAATCTGAGGCTTGTCGATACGTGGGACTTGCTCCGGACCGCCCAACCATTGGGTTCATTGGGCGTTTCTACCAACACCAGGGAGTGGAAAACTTTATCTCTGCCGCGCCTCACATAGTGGCGAGAGTGCCGAAGGTGCTCTTCCCGATAGTGGGATATGGCCCGCTCCAGAACAAGTATCAGTTGCTTGTGAACGAGAAGGGTTTGACTGACAGTTTCCTCTTCACAGGTTATGTGGACCGGGAGCAAAGCGTACACTGGGTTAACGTGCTTGACATTGCCTTCACGCTGGCGTTCCATATGCCCCAGGGTTTTGTGGCAATCAAGCTCTTCACCTATATGGCGTGCGGCAAGCCGGTGGTGGCGACCCGGACGCGGGGATACACGCTCCTTGACGAGATCGGCGCCGGTGTTACCGTACCCCTTGAAGACCCGGAGACAATCGCGGAGGTCTTCGTCAGACTGCTCGATGACCTCGATGCACGAAACCGCATGGGCGCCCTGGGGCGCAAGTACGTTGAAGAGAACCAGACGTGGCGTCACCATGCAACCGTGACAGCTCGATTTCTTGAGGACAGGGCCGCGGAGTACAGGACCAAACGAAGAGGTTTGGATGGAAGCCATTGAGTCAGCTCTAGTCGGGTACGTTACCATCGCGCTGAAGCACACCGTCGCCAACCGGCACAAGTTTCGTGCCCTGATTGTCGGCACGTGTGACAAAGACCCGTCCCCATTCTGGACGTTCCAGACGAGGAACAGTATTGGAGTAAACCACGATGCCACAAGATGACCGAGGAAGCTGTAGAGCAGGAAAGAAGTGGCGTGGTCAAGTTCCGCATGCGATTGAGTACGCAATCGGTGCACCATACCGCAACTTATGCAGGGTCCTTGATTCTGGCCATGCCGAGACCCGGCATCAGTTCCTTGAGCAGATCTGTGCGGACAGAAACGCCCCGGAACGAGTGCTCAACACCAACAGCGCTGGGGGTGGTTCTTGCTGGTAGGCGTTGTAGACTACGGAATGGGTAATATCGGTTCGATCGTCAACATGCTCCACAGGCTCGGCGTGAAGGCAGCCACGGATGCAGCCGCCATCGAGCATGCAGACAAGCTAATCCTGCCAGGGGTGGGAGCATTCGACAGCGGAATGAGGAATCTCGCCGAGAAAGATCTGACACCCTCACTGCGGTCGCGGGTTATAGGGGCTGGCGTGCCCGTGCTGGGCATTTGCCTAGGCATGCAGCTCATGACGAAGGGAAGCGAGGAAGGAGAGATGGTCGGCCTGGGCTGGATTGATGCCCGGACCATCAAGTTGAGATTCGATAAAGAGAACGCCAGTCTCAGAATCCCGCATATGGGGTGGAACACCATCACGGCGGCAAGGAGCTGCCCGTTGCTGGAAGGGCTCGGGGAGGAGTCGCGCTTCTACTTTGTGCATTCCTATCACGTCCAGCCCGGCGACGATAACACTGTGGCTGCGAGAACCTTCTATGGCAGAGATCTTGTCTCCGTCGTTCACCGTGGGAATATATTCGGGGTTCAGTTTCATCCGGAGAAGAGCCACCGATTCGGGATGGCTGTCCTGAAGAACTTCGTGGAGCTCTGAATGTTGACAACAAGGATTATACCATGCTTGCTCCTCAAGGACGGCGGCTTGGTCAAGACCGTGCGGTTCAAGAACCCCCGGTACGTCGGCGACCCGATCAACGCCATCAAGATATTCAACGAGAAGGAAGTAGACGAACTCGTCTTCTTTGACATTTCAGCGACCACGGAGGGCCGAAAGCCCCCGTTCGAGATTATCGGAAAGATCGCATCAGAATGCTTCATGCCTGTCTGCTATGGCGGGGGTGTGCGAAACGTAGACGACATGCGCAGAATCTTCGGACTGGGGATTGAGAAGATATCGATGGGCTCCTGTGCCGTCACCAACCCCGCCCTTGTGATGAAGGCCGCCGACATCTTTGGCAACCAGAGCGTAGTCGTGTGCATCGATGTTATTCGGGGTACGTCCGGAAAGTGCGAAGTGGTGATCGATGGCGGACGTCGCAGGACGGGTGTTGATCCGGTTGACCACGCCATTGCCATGGAGAAGACAGGGGCTGGCGAGATCATCGTTAATTCCGTGGACAGAGACGGTACCATGTCGGGATACGACCTCGAACTCGTACGGTCGGTCGTCCGAAGCGTCGGTGTTCCTGTTGTTGCCTGCGGGGGCGCCGGGAAGCTTGATGATATGCGTGACGTCATCAACCTTGCCAACGCAGCATCGGCTGCTGCCGGTAGCCTCTTTATCTACCACGGCAAGCACAGGGCAGTGCTGATCAGCTATCCTGATCAGGCCGGACTTGCCAATGTCTTTAGCCAACGTGAAGGAAATCATGAGTAACGACTACAGAATCTGTTCCCGCTGCATCATGGATACGAGTGCCGGGGACATCACCTTCGATGCACACGGTTTCTGCAACTACTGCAGCATGCTGATGGAACTTCTTGACAGCCGCAAGGGTCAGGAGAAGCCCTTGCGCGCCGCGTGGGCAACGGTTGTGGCCGAGATGAAGGCGCGGGGCAGAGGCGATGAATACGATTGCGTTCTGGGGGTCAGCGGTGGCCTTGACAGTTCATACGCGCTCTACGTCGCCCGTAAAGCCGGGTTGCGCGTTCTGGCTGTGCACCTTGATAACGGGTGGAACTCCGAACTGGCGGTCAGCAACATCGAGCGCCTATGCAAGAGCCTTGATGTCGATCTCTACACCCATGTGATCAACTGGGAAGAAGTCCGCGCCCTTCAGATCGCGCTGTTCAAGGGCAATGTCATCGACATAGAAATGATCACCGATCACGCCATCACTGCCGTGCTCTACCGCATCGCCGCCGAAAGACGGTTGAAGTACATCGTAGCCGGGACCAACATTGCCAACGAAGGCATGAGAATGCCTCCCGGATGGAACTCTTTCGTCAAAGCGATGAGTTCCCGTACTCTCCTCGCTATCTACCGTAAAACCGGAGACGGCAGGAAACTGGAGACCTTTCCACTGATGAGCCTGCCGCGCTACCTGTTGTACCGGTTCATACACCATATCCGGTGGTTTCCCGTCCTTGATTATGTTCCCTACGATAAGCACGACTCCATCCGCATTCTCTCTGCGGAGGTCGGGTGGCGTCCCTATGAGAAGAAGCACTATGAGTCGGTCTTCACGAGATTCTATCAAGGTTACATCCTGCCGGTGAAATTCGGTGTTGATAAACGCAAGGTGCACTATTCGACATTGATCTGTTCCGGCCAGATGACCCGCGAAGATGCCTTGGCTTCGATGAGCGAGGAGCCCTACCAGAATACGGCACTGCTGAGAGAAGATCGGGAGTATGTTCTTAAAAAACTTGGATTTGACGAGGTGTGGTTCTCACGCTACCTGAAAGAACCCGAGGTGCCGCAAACCCGCTATTCCAACGAGGCCTGGTTCTTCCGGACGTTGTTTGATGCTCAGCGCAGGATCTGTGGTCAGCTGCGCTGTCGCCCTTGTGACAAACCAGACTGATCGTGCCGACAGCTTGACGAGCCTCCCGTAGATCATCGATCCCCTGCGCCATTTTGTCAATGTTGAGAGCAGTCTTCTCCTGCCTATCGCAAGGTTGGTGAAAATCTCGGATTTTAGGGCATGGACATGCAGAATCCCGGATCTTCCGCTACGAGGATACAAAATCGACTGCAACGGAATCCGCCAAGCACGAGGCCGCCGGCACGGGACACTATCGTGCCGCTGTAGGTGCGCCTTCTTTGCAGACAAACCGGTCCACAAAGCTTCGGTATGCATGCTCCCACCGCGTATTGTAGAAGTAGCCAGGGTCGGCACCGACTACATTCCCGAGGCGGAGTTTCCGCAGTAGGTCGGCCGCATCATCAAATAGCGCAAATAACGGTTGGTCAATATAATACAACACCTCCGGCCTGTTGAGGACGAACACATTCCTTCCCAGTGCACGTGCCTCAAACAGAACCGTTGATGCCTCCATGCCGACGATGCTGTCAACTCGCACGATGTTGTCATAGAGATTGCCTTTGTCCATGGTTACCCCCAAGTGCCACACTTGCTGATAGAGATCGCCAGCAATGGCACGCTCCAACGGGTGCGGACGCAAGCGACAGTCAATCTCTGAGCCGGCGAGCGCACAAAACTGGAGTATGAGTTGCGTCACGACGTCCGGTCGGTAGCCCGCCGACACAAACAGAACGCGGTGGCGCGTCGGGGACGCTCCGTCCGGAGGCCTGGTTCTGGCCAACTCAGTGACGTACGGATTGCCCACAACCACGACATCGGACGGGAGGAACACCGAGTCCGCCCAGTATCTGCCAAAAACAAGGAAGCTATCGGGAAGATACGATCGGTACTCACTCGTCCAGATGGACTGGGCATAGTTGTAGGCAATGTGATTCCTGGAGACGAGACCGTGCTGGCATTCCGCCGTGGCAATTCCCAGGTCCTTCGCCCACTTGATGATGTATGATCGCCGCCCGTAGCAACCGTCCTCAAGAAACACGATTTTTGGCAAAACCCTCCTGAACAGTTGCGTGTAGGCGAAGTGGAGGAAGCGGAGTCGCCGGGCGGCCGAATGGAGTTTGCCGGACAACCTCTT